>Ga0081539_10001034_pt1 | contig 51315 bp, 53 predicted proteins | sample TabmetS4T2R2_FD_71023 | JGI IMG/M metagenome (GOLD analysis project Ga0081539, IMG submission 71023) | Tabebuia heterophylla rhizosphere microbial communities from the University of Puerto Rico - S4T2R2 | ecosystem: Host-associated > Plants > Roots > Rhizosphere ... | reverse complement strand
CCCTGACCAACGACCCCGGCGCGGTGCTGCAACACCACGCCGGGGCCGGCATCCCCGAACCGATCCCGCGAACGGAATCACCCGAGGCCTCGCAGCTCCAGGGTAGTCCGCCACGTGGGACCGGCTCCGCACGACGCAGCCATCACGAACCGACCCACGAAAGGTGACCCGCGTGACTACCCACGCAAACAACCACGCCAAGAACGCAGCGGTCGAGGCCGGCAACCTGGTCAAGACCTACCCCGGAGACGTCCGCGCGCTCGACGGGCTCTCCATCGAGGTACGCCACGGCGAAGTCTTCGGCCTGCTGGGGCCGAACGGCGCCGGCAAGTCCACCGCCATCAAGATCCTCACCACGCTGGCCCGTCCCGACTCCGGCAGCGCCCGGGTCGTCGGCCACGACGTCCTCCGCCAGCCGGACCGCGTCCGCCGGGCGATTGGCGTCGTCGCGCAGCGGTCGGGTGCCGACCCGACGGCGACCGGCCGGGACAACCTCATCCTCCAGGGCCGGCTCTACGGCCTGGGCGGCGCCCGGCTCCGCGCCCGGGTCGGTGAGCTGCTGGAGCGCTTCGACCTGGGCGGGGTCGCCGAACGGCCGGTCCGCACGTACTCCGGCGGCACCCAGCGCCGGCTGGACGTCGCACTCGGGCTGGTGCACCGGCCGCGGGTCCTGTTCCTGGACGAGCCGACCACCGGCCTCGATCCGGAGGCCCGGACCGCGATGTGGGACGAGATCGCGCGCCTGGCCGGCACGGAGGGCCTCACCATCCTGCTCACCACCCACTACCTCGACGAGGCGGACCGGCTGGCGGATCGGCTGGCCATCGTGGACCGGGGGCGGATCGCCGTCACCGGGACCGCCGACGAACTGAAGGGCGCGTTGCGCGGTGACGCCGTCCACGTCGAGCTGCGCCAGTCCCCCGGCGGGGTCGAGCGCGACGTCGTCCGAGCGGTCATCGCGGCCGTCGACGGGGTCCGTGAGGTGACGATGGACGGGCGCCGGCTCAGCGCGCGGACGGACGACGGAGCCGTCGCCGTCCCCGCCGTGCTGGCCGCGCTTGAGCGGTCCGGCGTTCCGGTCGCCGCGGTCACCGTCGCCCGGCCGTCGCTGGACGACGTCTACCTGCGGCACGTCGGACGCCGCTACGCCGAGGCCGAGGCTGATGCCGAGCAGGCTCGAGAACTCGTCGGCACGGGCCAGGGAGGTGCCCGATGACCGCCGTCGTAACACAGACAATGACGCAGACCTGGTGGATGACGCATCGCCGGCTCAAGGCGCTGGTGCGGCAGCCCGCGGTGGTGGGGATGCTGCTGTTCCAGCCGGCGGTGTGGCTGTTCCTGTTCGGCAACCTGTTCCGGAAGGTCACCGAGCTGCCCGGCTTCGGCACCGGCTCGTACCTGGACTACCTCGTTCCCGGCGTGGTGGTGATGAGCGCCGTCTCGTCGAACATGTGGTCCGGCATGGGGGTGATCGAGGAGATCGAGCGGGGGACGCTGAACCGGTTCCTCACCACCCCGGTCCGGCGTGGCGCGATCATGAACGGCAGTGTCGTGGAACAGGGGCTGACCACCGCCATCCAGTCGGTGCTCATCGTCGTTCTCGGCGGGCTCGCCGGGGCCGACTATCCGGGCGGGTTCACCGGCCTCGCGGTGCTCGTCGTCGCGTCGGTCTTGCTGGGCACCGTGTTCAGCGCGCTGTCCAACGCCATGGGCATGATGGTGCGGGAGCGGGAGGCGATCATCGGAATGAGCGTCTTCCTGCTGCTGCCGCTGACCTTCCTGTCCTCGGCGTTCATGGCGAAGTCACTGATGCCCGTCTGGATGCAGCACGCGGCCGCCGCCAACCCGATCACCTGGTCGCTGGACGCCGCCCGCGCGGCGATGGCGGCGAACCCGGACTGGGGCGCGGTGGCCATCCACGGCGGCTGGCTGGTCGCGCTCGCCGCGGCGACCGTGTGGCTGTCCACCCTGACCTTCCGCAGCTACCAGCGGTCGGTCTGACCTGCGCGACGAAAGAGGGCCGGGTGACTGTGAAGTCACCCGGCCCTCGCCGTTTCGGTCAGAAGGCGGCCTCGTCGAGGTCCATCAGCGCGTTGTCCGTGGCCTCGGCGATGGCCCGCTCCGCCGCGATCTTCGGCAGTACCTGCCGGGCAAAGAATCGCGCAGAGGCCACCTTTCCCTGGTAGAACGCGCGGTCGGCATTCGACAGCGTGGCGTCCTGCAGCCGGGTGAAGGCGATGTCGGCCTGCCGCAGCAACAGCCAGCCGACCACGAGGTCACCGGTCGCCAGCAGCAGCCGGGTGGTGTTCTGGCCGACCTTGTAGATGTTGCGGACGTCGCGGCCCTCGGCGCGCGGGTCGCTGGACGCGAGCGCGCCGACCATGAAGCCGATGATGCCCTGCACGTCGGAGAGCGCGGTGCTGAGCAGCTCGCGCTCCGCGGCGAGGCGCCCGTCGCCCGGGTCCGCCTTGGCGAATTCGGTGATCTGCTGTGCAAGAGCGCTCAGCGCCTGCCCCTTGTCCCGCACGATCTTGCGGAAGAAGAAGTCCATGCCCTGGATCGCCGTCGTCCCCTCGTACAGGGTGTCGATCTTGGCGTCCCGCACGTACTGCTCCAGCGGATAGTCCTCCAGGAAGCCGGAGCCGCCGAAGGTCTGCAGGCTCTCCGTCCCCAGCAGCACCCACGCCCGCTCCGAGCCGCAGCCCTTCACCAGCGGCAGCAGCAGGTCGTTGAGCCGCTCGGCCGCCTCGTCGCGGCCGCCGACCAGCTCCGCCCGCTCCACGGCGTCCTGCTGGACGGCGGTGTAGAGCACCAGAGCACGCAGCCCCTCGGCGTACGCCTTCTGCGTCATGAGCGAACGCCGCACATCCGGATGGTGGGTGATCGTGACCCGGGGCGCGGACTTGTCGGTCATCCGGGTCATGTCGGCGCCCTGGATCCGCTCCTTGGCGAACGCGAGCGCGTTCAGGTACCCGGTGGACAGCGTTGCGATGGCCTTGGTCCCGACCATCATCCGCGCCATCTCGATGATCTTGAACATCTGGGCGATGCCGTCGTGGACGTTGCCGAGCAGTGTGCCGACCGCCGGGATGCCGTCCACCTCGCCGAAGCGCAGCTCGCACGTGGTGGACACCCTCAGGCCCATCTTGTGCTCGACGTTCGTCACGAAGGCGCCGTTGCGCTCGCCCAGCTCACCGGTCTCCAGATTCACGTGGAACTTGGGGACGATGAAGAGGGAGAGGCCCTTCGTTCCCGGGCCGTGGCCCTCCGGCCGGGCCAGGACGAAGTGGACGATGTTGTCGACCATGTCGTTCTCGGCGGACGTGATGAAGCGCTTCACGCCGGTGATGTGCCACGTGCCGTCCGGCTGCTGGACCGCCTTGGTCCGCCCGGCGCCGACGTCGGAGCCGGCATCCGGCTCGGTGAGGACCATCGTGGCGCCCCAGTGCTTCTCCACCGTCAGCTGGGCCAGCCGCTGCTGGTCCTCGGTGCCGAGCGACTGCAGGATGGGGGAGAACCCGAAGCCGGAGGAGTACATGTGCACGGCCGGGTTGGCGCCCAGGAGAAACTCCATCAGGGCCCAGCGCAGGGACGGCGGCGCCGGCGTCCCGCCGAGCTCCTCCGGCAGGCCGATCCGCCAGAACTCCGCGTCGACGAACTTCTGGTAGCTGCGCTTGAAGGCGTCCGGCAGCGTCACGCTGTGGGTGGCGGGGTCGAAGACCGGCGGGTTCCGGTCGGAGTCGAGCAGCGACGGCGCGAGATCCTCGGTGGCCAGCCGCGCCATCTCCCGCAGCGTCTCGCGGGCGGTGTCGGCGTCCAGGTCGAGGTAGGGCTCCTGCCCCAGAACCTGGTCTCGACCGAACACTTCGAACAGGTTGAACTCCAGATCGCGGAGGTTCGGCATGTAGTGGCTCATCGCCGGGCCCCTTTCGGCTCCTCTCCATGCGCGGATGCCGGGTGGTCCCGGACTCCCGATCCGGGAGAACGCGCTAAGCTACCGCTTAGTAACCGAGTCTACCCAGGGTTGCTGCGGACTGCCAATGAACTTCAGGACAACCTTCTGTGGGGTGACCGGCTCGGCTCTCCCGGCGAACTGGACCCATTGCCGAGTGGCTTTGGCGGGACGGCATCGCCCGAGCGGAACGAGGTTCGAGCCATGAACGGCCAGCGCCGGGTCTGTTCCCGCCCGAACCGGGTCAATTCGGCGCCCGTTTGCCCGACTCCCTTGTGCATGCTGTCACGCCGCGTTTACATCTGGCTGTGGCCCTCCGGGCTACAACGGACGTCTTCGGGCACGGTCGGGCGGGTGATGCCGCATGTATGCCGTGGAACGTCGCCGCTGGCTGGTCTCCACCGCGCGGCGAGCAGGGCGGGTGGACGTCGCGGAGGTGGCCCGCGAGTTGCGCGTGGCCCCCGAAACGGTCCGCCGCGACCTCAATGCGCTGGAACGGCAGGGTCTGCTGCGCCGGGTCCACGGTGGGGCGGTGCCCGTCGAGCGGCTCGGCTTCGAGGGCGAGCTGTCGCTGCGGCTGGGCTCCCGGCAGGACGAGAAGGCGCGCATCGCGGATCACGCATTGGGTCTGCTGGAGACGGCCGAATCGATTTACCTCGACGAGGGCTCCACGGTCCAGGCCCTGGCCGAACGCCTGCATCCCAGCCGCTCGCTGACCATCGTCACAAACGCGTTGCCGGTCGCGATGATGCTGGCTCCGCGCCCGTGCGTCTCCCTGGTGCTGATCGGGGGGCGGGTCCGCGGCCACACGCTGGGAACGGTGGAGCACTGGGCGGTGCGGATGCTCGACGACCTGGTCATCGACCTGGCCGTCTTCGGGACCAACGGCATCACCGTCGAGCACGGGTTGACCTGCCCGGATCCGGCCGTCGCGGCGGTGAAGGCGAAGGCGGTCAGCGCCAGCCGGCGGCGGATGCTGCTGGCAGACGGCGCGAAGTTCGGCGTCGACTCCTCCTACCGGTTCGCCCATGTGCGCGACCTCGCCACCGTGGTCACCGATCGCGGGGCCGGTGAGCGGCACCTGCGCGGCATCCGGGCGATGGGCGTCGACGTCGTGATCGCCTGACCAGCGCCGGGGCACCCCCCCTCTGCAGTCGATCAAGCAAACCGGGGTCGATCAAGCAAACTGGGGTCGATCAAGCAAACCGGAACCGGCCGGGCAGTGGTCCATTCCACTGCCCGACCGGTCATTGCCCGGTGCCGGCGTAGCCGGCGTTCTGTTCAGGTGCAGCTGTGCGCTGTCACCGCGGCACTACGTGATGCCGCGACGGCCGCGAAGCATGGCGACGAGCCACACCCCTGCTGCGGCCAGCGCGATCTGGACGATGATTTCCACCCAGTCGATGCCGTCCGTGTCGCGCAGCGGCCCCACGATGAAGGTGCCGATGAGGGCCGCAACAATCCCGACGATGACCGTCAGCACAATGCCGATGTCCTGCCGGCCTGGCAGGACCAACCGGCCCAGTGCCCCGATGACGGCACCGATGATGATGGCGCCGAGAATGCTTTCGATGGTCACGGTTCCTCCTGTCAGCACCGGATTCCGCCGATCGGATCGGTGCTCACTCACTTGGATAGGGCCCCCGGCAATACCCCGCAACCGCAAGTGACCATGCTCCGATCCGCAGCTGCCGGGGATGCCGATCGCTTCAGCCGTCGGTGAGTTCCCGCGCGCGAGCGGCCAACAGGTCACGCAAGCGGGTGGTCATGGCGTCGTCGAAGCCGATCTCGTGGACTCGGTCCAGCCAGCTGTGGCTTCCCTGCACGATTCGCTCCACGACGGTGACGACGGCCCGTCGGGGGAGGCCGAGCCGCTCACCTGCCTCGAGCCACCAGCGACGGGAGAGTCGGTTGGCGCGTCCGAAGAACGGCAAGGCCATGGGATCATTCCAGCCCAGGTAGGGCTGCGTGCTGATCAGGTCGTACGCGGGCGTGATCTCCCAAAGGCCCTGAGCGTCCTGGCGTATCGACAGATTCTTGCCGTGCAGGTCGCCGTTACCGATCACATAGCTGAAGACGGCGATCTCCAGCACGCGGCGGATGGCCAGAGGGCGGGAACCACCACCGGCGGCGACGGCCGTGCCGAGAGCGCCGACGACGTCCTGCAGCCGGAGCCGGTACTTCGCAGCGGGATAGCGACCCATGACCTGGCAGGCGTCCTCCTGCGCGAGGCGGCGCGGCACCCGGTCCCGTCCGGTAGGCACCCGATCGAAGCGTTCCACGAGCAGGCCCGCCCTGCCCTGCCCGTCGTAGACGAGCTCGTGCCGCGGGACGGGGATGCGGCAGTCCTGGGCCATGCGGAGGAAGAAGTGTTCGTTGTCCACCAAGTGGGGATACTCGGGCGGGTCCAGCTTGAGCAGCGCCGGACCGGCCGTCGTCCGTAGGGGCGTCGACAGCATCGCGCTGGACACCTTCACCTGAACGCCGGGCAGCGCTATGCGGTCCACGTCGCGCGTGTCGCCTGACGCTGCGCGCGCGAACACCTCGGCAAAGTCCTCCTCGGCAGCCCGGGCAGGGTCGAACAAGACCGGTGGTTCCTGCGGACTGACGCGCGACGGGACGACCTGGACGTCGCCGATCACGTCCGCCCCCACCGCGAGAAGCAGCGTGAGGTGATCGTCGACGGACGTTCGTGCCGCGCGGGTGAGCGCCGCGAGTCGTACGCCTTCGGGCAAGAGTCCGGAGAAGAACGGTGGCAGGGATCCGGCAGTGGCCTGGGCCGGGGTGCTCACCTTCGGCAGGGAGAAGGCGACGTCGACGGTGTCGAGGTCGTCGAGGTACGCCGGCTCGTAGGAGAACTCCACCGTGTCATCAGTGCCGCGACGCAAATGACCGGCCAGCCGTCCTGCCTTGTACACGTCGGCCGCGTCGACGTCACGAAGATCACGCAGCTCCGGCATCGCGGTCATCCACGGCCCTCCGCCGGGTCCGCGCGGGTGACCCGCACAACGCGCGGATCGGCGATGAGATGCCGGGTCTCCGCGACGCCGAGACCAAGCCCGAGGACGTCCATGATCCGGACGGTCAGATCCAGGCTCAGGGTGGCCTGACCCGCCTCCAGCGCTCGCACCGAAGCGATGCTCACCCCGGCGAGGTCGGCGACCTCCGCTTGGGTGAGGCGGAGGGCGAGGCGTCGCTCGGCCACCGCTTGCCCCACGGCGATGAGCGGTCCTGTCTGCTGCTTCGCGCGCCTTCGCGGCGTCGTCGGGCCAGGCAATCCCGTCCCCTTGTCGTTGCGCTGGCGAGGATAAACACTTGTGGTCCGGCCCACCCCCGCTCTGAGACAGCTTATCGCTGCCAACGCGAGTATCGGCATGGCAAGTGCGTGTTGTGTGCGCCTCTGAAAGCACTATCGCTTTCAGAGCGGAGATAGTAGCTCGTGTGATCAGACCGCGACTGGGATACCAAGGCCGGACAGCACCTGCGCGCCGGGCAGCCCTGCCAGGGCTGAGCCGGCAAGCCTGATCTTGGACGCGCGGATGCCGCTCCCGATGATCACCAGCCCGCGCTCCACGACGGCGGCGTCCACCAGCACGGGCCAGTCCGGCGGCAAGCCGACCGGCGTGATGCCGCCGTACTCCATCCCCGTGGTCGCCACGACGTCGTCCAGCGGCGCGAACGACGCCTTGCGCGCGTCGAGGTGCCGTCGGACCAGCGAGTTCACGTCTGCGCGAGTCGTCGCCAGGACGACGCAGGCGGCAAGCGTGACGACGCCGGCTCGCTTGGCCGCGACGACGACGCAGTTGGCCGAATCGTCGAGCGGCAGGCCGTAGTGGGCGCACAACGCCTCCGTGTCCGCCAGCGCCGGATCGATCGGCGCCACCTCGGCTTCCGGGATGCCGGTCAGGGCTGCGACGACGGAGGGAGTGAGCAGGTCGGGCCGCCCTGCGGCGGGTTCCCAGGCGAGGGTGTCGGGCACGCACCACAGTCTGCCCGGTCGGCGTTTCGACTCAGCCCCCGGCCGCGGCCGCGTGACGGCTGAACTGGCCGAGTCCGGCGTCGTGCGTAACGTCGGCAACCGGCCGTTGTCCGCGCGTCTCGACGAGGAGGCTCGCATGGCGTCGATCGCCCGTGCGTTGCTGTCAGGAATGGTGGGAACAGCGCTGGCGGTGGTGCCGGTCGGCGTGGCCGCCGGCCAGACCTCCGCCACCGGCCCGGCCCCCGGCGCGCCGGGCACCAGCGAGGGATTCCTGCCCGCGGACAAGTCCGGCGTGGTGACCTCGACGACGACGGAAAGCCGGGTCTGGCTGACCGTGCAGAAGGAGGGCGGCCTCGGCGAGGTCTACTACCCCGACCTCGGCACGCCGAGCGCCCGCGCGCTGCAGTTCATCGTGGCCGACGGCGCCGGGCACGCCGTCGTCGCGAACGCTGGGCGCACCGATTTGGTGGACGCGCACAGCCTCACCTACCGGCAGACGTTCACCGACCCGGGCGGCCACTGGCGTCTGACGGCCACGTATGTCACCGACCCGGAGCGGTCTACCGCGCTGGTGGCTCTGCGATTCGCGGGCGGCAGTGACGCAAGGGTGTACGCCGTCTACGACCCCGCGCTGGCCAACACCCGCGACGACGACACCGGCCGCACGCAGGGGCAGGCGCTGATTGCCGACGACGGCACCGGCGGCAGCGCGCTCGTCGGCTCCCCGGCGTTCTCGGCGACGTCGAACGGCTTCCGCGGCGTCAGTGACGGCTGGACCGATCTGCTCGCGGACGGCCGCATGGACTGGCGGTACACCAGCGCCGCGGCGGGCAACCTCGTGCAGACGGCCGCCGTCCGGCTGGTCGGCCGGCCTGGCGATCAGCGGGCCACCCTCGCCCTTGGATTCGGTGCGAACGGCTCGGCGGCTCTCGACGCCGCGAAGGCCTCGCTGAGCCGCGGGTTCGGCAAGGTGGCGGGTGACTACGCGAGCGGCTGGCACGACTACGTCGCGGGCCTCGCCGACGCCCCGGCGTCGCTGCAGGGCGGGTACCAGCAGCAGCTCTACACCGTGTCCGCGATGGTCCTCGCGGCGAGCGAGGACAAGACGTACCGCGGCGCATACGTCGCGTCCCCGACCATGCCCTGGGTGTGGGGTGAGGAGCAGCCGTCGGGGCCCTACCACCTGGTCTGGTCGCGTGACCTCTACCAGATCGCCACGGCGCTCATCGCCGCCGGCGACACGGCAGGCGCCAACCGGGCGCTGGATTACCTGTTCACCGTGCAGCAGAAACCCGACGGGTCCTTCCCGCAGAACTCGCACGTGAACGGCACGCCGGTGTGGGGCGGACTGCAGCTGGACGAAGTGGCGTTCCCGATCGTGCTGGCCTACCAGCTCGGCCGCAACGACGCGGCGACGTGGGCGCACGTCAAGGCGGCCGCCGACTTCGTCGTCAACTTCGAGCAGGACGGCAACCACTCGCCGTGGACGCCGCAGGAGCGCTGGGAGAACCAGTCCGGGTACTCACCGGCCACCATCGCGAGCGAGATCGCCGGCCTGGTGTGTGCCGCGAGCATCGCTGCGGCTAACGGCGATGCGGCGTCCGCCCAGTCGTACCTGGCGACGGCGGACGCCTGGCAGGCGCGGGTGAAGGACTGGACCGTCACCACCACCGGGCCGTACTCCTCCGGGCCCTACTTCCTGCGGCTCACCAAGGACGGCAACCCGAACGCCGGCACGACGTACAACATCGGGGACAGCGGGCCGTCGAACGTCGATCAGCGTCGTGTCGTCGACCCGAGCTACCTCGACCTGGTTCGCCTCGGTGTGCTGCCCGCCGATGACCCGGCCGTGGTCAACAGCATGGGCGTGATCGACGAGCAGCTCGGCGTCCCGACGCCGCGCGGCATGTACTGGCACCGGGCGTCGTTCGACGGGTACGGCGAGAAGGCGAACGGCGACCCGTGGGAGTTCGGGCTGCCGGACGACTCGCGCATCACCCTCGGTCGCGCCTGGCCGTTGCTGAACGGCGAACGCGGCGAGTACCAGATCGCGGCGGGCGACACGGCGGGCGCCGGTACCCAGCTGACCGCGATGGCGCGTGCCGCGGGGCCGGGATACCAGCTGCCGGAACAGGTTTGGGACAACCAGCCGCCCGCGGGGACGGACGGGTTCGTCCCTGGTACCCCGACGTTCTCGGCCACCCCGCTGGCCTGGACGCACGCGCAGTACATCCGGCTGGCGCGTGATCTGGAGGCCGGTGCCGTTCTCGAGCAGCCTGCCGTCGTGGCCCAGCGCTACGCCAGCTGAGCGAGCAGGGCGGCGCGGCGGCGTCTGGACCGAGGGACGAGGGAAGACGCCGCCATCTTGCGCCGCGCGTGGCTCGCGAAGCAATCAGTTCGACGGCGGACCGCCAAGGCGCAGCTGGTTGCCCGAGGGATCGCGGAATGCGCAGTCGCGCACGCCGTACGGCTGGTCGATCGGCTCCTGCATCACCTCAGCGCCCGATGCGCGGACCTTCTCGAACGCCGCGTCGACGTCGTCGGCCCGGAGAATGACGCCGCTGAGTGAGCCCTTCGCCATGAGGGTGCGCAGTGCATCGGCGTCCTGTGGGGCGCGCCCCATGCCCGCCTGCTCCAGCACGATCTCCAGATCCGGTTGGGACGGCGAGGCGACGCTGAGCCAGCGGTAGCCCTCGAACGGCTGATCGGCGCGCTGCTCGAAGCCGAGCACGTCGCAGTAGAACTTCAGCGCCTCGTTCTGGTCGTGGACGGTCAGGAATACGTGGGAAACCTTCAGCTCCATGGCTGCGACGCTACCCACGCCTCGCCGCAGCGGGCTTCTCCATTCCTGCTTGGCCTGCCGATGGTCTTGGCGTAGCAGGCCGGCACGGCGGCGCTCGTCTCATGGTCGCGTGCGCGGTAGGCGCTGGGCGTTTCGCCGACCAGCTGCGTGAAGCGGGAGCTGAACGATCCCAGCGACGTACCCCCGACCGCCAGGCACACCTCGGTGACCGTCAGATCGCCGCGGCGCAGCAGCGCCTTCGCCCGCTCGATCCGCCGCGTCATGAGGTAGCCGTACGGCGTCTCGCCGTACGCCTCGCGGAACTGCCGGGAAAAGTGCGACGGCGACATCAGCGCCGCTCGCGCCATCGCCGGCACGTCGAGCGGCCTGGCGTACTCACGATCCATGAAATCCCGGGCCCGACGGAGATGGGCGAGGTCTTCGAGGCTCACGAATCGAGCATTTCATGTCAGGCGCGCCGCTTCATGATCACGGACCGGGCTCGCGATCTTCGATCCCTGCCGCGCCGCACGTTCGGGGGCGGCGCGTGGAACGCTACTGAGGTGCTCCGAAGCGCCCGGCGCAGGCCGGACTGGCTGACCCGCAATCTGCTCGTACTGACGCTGGTGTCGCTGACGCAGGACGCGGCGAGCGAGCTGCTGTATCCGCTGCTGCCGCTGCTGATCACCGGAGTGCTCGCTGCGCCGCCCGTCGTTCTGGGCATCGTGGAAGGGGCCGCGGAGGTGACGGCGGGCCTGAGCCGGTATGTCGCAGGCCGGTGGTCCGACCGACGGGGCCGCAAGCCCTTCGTCGGCGTGGGGTACGCGCTGGCGGCTCTGGGCAAGGTGCTCGTGGCGGCGGCGCAGGTGTGGCCCGTGGTTCTCGTAGGCCGGGTCGTGGATCGGCTCGGCAAGGGGGTCCGCGCCGCGCCCCGGGACGCGTTGATCGCGTCGTCGGTGCCTCCGGGGGCGCTCGGGCGGGCGTTCGGGTTTCACCGCGCGGGCGACACCCTCGGCGCGGTCATCGGTCCGCTCCTGGCGCTCGCGGCGTTGTCCGCGATGGGCGGCAACCTCCGCGCTGCCCTGTGGTGGGCGATCGTGCCGGCTTCGTTGTCGGCCCTGCTGGTGCTGCTCGTCCGAGAAGGTCAGCGCACCCAGCCACAGGTGGTGCCGAGCCGGCCCGCCGTATCGCCCCTCCCACACCCGTTCCGGCTCGTGACCGGCGTCCTGGTTGCAGTCGCGCTGGTCAACTTCCCGGACACGCTGGTCCTGCTGCGGGTCATGGACCTCGGCTACTCCACGACGCAGGTCGTGCTGGGGTACGTCCTTTTCAACGTGGTGTACACGCTCGGCTCGTACCCGGCCGGCGCGCTGACCGACCGGTGGCCGCGGGCGCTGGTGTACGGCGCGGGGCTGGCGGCATTCGCCGTCGGATACTTAGGGCTGGGTCTGGTGGACCGGGGTCCGTGGGTTTTCGTACTGCTCGCCGTCTACGGGTTGTTCCCCGCGTTCACCGACGGCGTCGGCAAGGCGTGGATCTCCAGTCTGGTGCCCGACGAGAACCGCGGCCGGGCTCAGGGCGTCTTCCAGGCGCTGAACAGCGGGGCGGTCCTGCTGGCCGGAACCTGGGCGGGGCTGATCTGGTCGCTCGGTCCCGGGCGGGGCGTCATCCCGTTGGTGGTGTCCGGGATGGTTGCTGGTGCCGCGGCGGTGGTGATGGCGTTGAGTGCGCGCCACCTGTCGCCCGGAGTTCGCCCGGCGGACCCGATCCGGGCTTCATGACAGCGGCCAGGGGTGGGCCGTGGCGCCCAACCGGTTCCAGGCATTGATCACGGTGATCGTCCAGATCAGCTCGGCCAGTTCGACGTCGGAGAAATGCTCGGCCGCCCGCGCGATCGTCTGGTCGGTGACCGGAGCCTCGCTGAGCCTCGTCATCGCCTCCGTGAGCTCAAGGGCCACCCGCTCCCGGCCGGTGAAGAACGCCGTCTCCCGCCACACCGGCAGGACGAACAGCCGCCGCGCGTCCCGCTCCACCGGAACGTGGTGCGCAACGCCGGCGTCGACGTGCTCCCCCTGCCTGTCGACGACCAGGGAGCCCGCATCGACCGACTGGGCAGCGGCCGCCTCGCCCCGGCGCGCGCCGTCGTGCGCACGCCTGCGCATCAGTACCCAACGGGCGTCACGCTCCATCCGACCCGACGTCGCGCCGCGGTCGCCTGGGCCGCAGTCCACCGAGGTGTGGTCATCGAGGACGACTACGACGGGGAGTTTCGCTACGACCGGCAACCCGTGGGCGCGCTGCAAGGCATGGCTCCGGAGAGCGTCGGCTACGTCGGAACGGCGGCCAAGACCTTGAGCCCGGGCGTGCGGCTGGCGTGGATGGTGTTGCCGAAGCGGCTGATCCGGCCGGTCGCGGAGGCGAAGAGCCTGGCGGACCTGCACTGGACGCTCTCGCCCGCGCGCTCAGTCGGTGATCTTCCCCGTCTTCCCGCCGAAGTGACCCATCTGGGCGGTCACTTCGGCGGGAAGAGCCAGCTTGCGATCGATGTCGTCAGAAGAGCTCGACGATGGAGATCTCGCTGGCCTCGTCGCCGGCGTGCGCGAGGATCCAGTCGATGACCGCCTGCTGGTCCGTGCGGTAGGCGAATGCGGTCGCCTTGCACGTGGTCAGCCGCTGCCCGAGGACGTAGGAGTTGACCGCGGCGATCACATCGGTGTCATCCACCAGCACGGGGCCGCCGGAGTCTCCGAAGCACGTGCCGCCCCGGCCTCCGCCCGGGTTGGTCGCCAGCTGGACGTTGAAGCCGGCGGTGTTGTGGCTGGCCAGGTTCACGATGAACGTCTCGGCCATCAGCCGGCTGCGGTAGGAGACCGTCATCGTGGGGTTCGTGTACGTGAGCCCGTAGCCGGACACCGTGACAGTCGCATCTGGCCCGGTTCCGTAGGCGTCCAGGGTGCCGGCAGCCGCCAGAGATGCGTAGGTGTCGATGTCGGGGTAGACCGTCTGAACCGGAGCGTCCAGGATCGCCAGCCCGACGTCCAAGGTGTTGGGGAATCCAGCAAAGTTGGCGAACCCGTAGCTGTAGATCGTGCTCGCGGTGATCCCGCCGGTCTCCGGGTAGCCGCTGACCGGGTCAACCTCGGTCACCGGGTCGTAGTTGGCGCCCGCGTCCTGCTCGAAGTAAATCCGCGCGGAGACGGCGCCCTCCCCGATATCGGTGCAGTGGCCGGCCGTCAGGAAGACGCGATCGGTGAGAAGGCTGCCGGAGCACCGCCACAAGAACTCGCCGTCTTCGTCGTAGAAGACGATCAGCCCGACGTACTCGTGCTCGAAATCCGGCGTGAAGTTGCCTGTAATGGCCTTGGCCGGGCTTCCTCCCAAGCCGAGCAGGCCGAGGACCAAGCCGAAGATCAGTAGTGCTCTGCGCATGCATGCCTCCAAAGCGATCGCTTGTCGGCGTCGCGCTTCCCGGCCTCGGGCTTGCCTTCACATCGAGGCCTGCCGACTTGCGACGCCGTCCCAGACGACACGTCGTCACTGTTCGCTGCTGACAGTTTGGACCGCCGAGCCATGACATTAGTCGTAGTTGTCGGGGTTCGCAGAAGTCGAGGCTTGCCACCAATTCGTCCTCCGTGCGTTCGTGCAGCCGAAAGGACCCCTTTTTCGGGTCCTTTCGGCTGTACGAACCGGCTCAGGCGCTCATGAGTGCCGCCATCGTCCGCGGCACAGCGGTGTCCAGAAGGCCTCAGTGATGTCTAGCCGGTGCGCATGCAGATCACTAACATCCGCATGATCCGGTATGCCACGCGGCACCCAGCGCCGGCGAGCCCCGCTGCGAGGCACTCATGCCCACCGACCGCCCGGCGTTGTTGCTGGCAGTCATCGCGACGGTCTGCGCCTTGCTCAGTGCGTGCGGCATCGGCGGGACGGGCGCGTCGCCAACAGCGACACCACCAGTGACGACGTCGATCGCGCCGGTCAAAGCGACCCCGTCGCCGACACCCACGCTTCCCTCGCATCCCCGAACAGGCGCCGAGCTGACCCCTGCCCTCCTCGAGGCAACCAACCTGCCAGCGGGTTTGCGGCATTCGCGATGGACTGGGGCGGCCAGCGCACTCCGCCGACTTCCGACGACAGTCAATGTGCCGCACGTCGCGGGCAAGACCGTCGCGTGGTGGCACGCCTGACGCTCGCTCGGCGACCTCCCCTCGGCGACCAGGCGGTTGCGATCACCACTCGCTTCAAGAGCGGTAAGTGGGCGGGCCGAGTGTGAGCTACGTCAACATCCGAGTGCGGGATCTGATCGTCTCCCTGACCTTCGCGCAGGACGTGAAGGGGGCGGTGGATCAACGCCTGATCGATCAGATCACCAAGCTGGCGGTGACCAAGGTGCTGACGGTGTACGGGCTGGACCGGGCCGCGGCGTAGTTAGTTAGCGGTCTGCCCTATGCCGGATCGAACCAGGAGGACCAGAGATTCGTGGCGGGGCCAGTCGACCTCGGTTGTGGCGGCCCGGACGCAAGGATCTCTGCTGCACCACCTGACCACGAGACGACCATCCGACCGCTGGCAGGCGGGCCCGGCCACCCCGCCCAGCCAACCCGTGCGACGGCCTCCGCGCCGGGTACGAGGTCGGCGCCGTTCGGTTCGCGCCACTCCAGGGTGACGATGTGATCAGTGTCGAGCGGCTTGCCGTCGACTCCCAGCGGGCGCAGTCCAGGCTTGCCCGCCACCCGGACGGTGCGATCCGAGACATTCCTTGCGCGCAACTGGCCTTTCAGAGCACCGTCGGGATCGAGGTCCCAGGTCAAAGTGAGGGCGATGTCGTCGGGTCCGGCCGGCGACACCTCCGTCGGATCATGGGCGGGGTCAGGAGTACCGGACCCCGGTTCATCGGTCACGTGGCCATTGTGGCTGGGGACGGTAGGGATGTCCGCCCCGCAGAGCCAGCCGGTAGTCGGTTGGCGTCCGGATCACTAGCATCTGCGTGATCCGGTAGACGTGGCATCTGCGCCGGCGAGATCGCGTTGCGAGGGCCCGATGCTCACCTTCCGCCGGGCATGGTGTCTACCACCTGCGACGGCACTTGTGGTGCTGGCCTCCTGCGGCGTCAGTGCGCCCTCTGCACCGGCCGGCTCGTCAGCTTCTCCGCTGAGGACCATTCCGTTGCCGACACCTACGCTTCCGTCCCATCCGCGCACGGGCGCCGAGCTGACCCCCGCCCTCCTGGACGAGGAGGACATGCCCCCAGGTTTCGAGCAGTTCACGATGAGAATGGAGGGCCCGCCGGTCCCGCCGAGCTCCGATGACAGCCGTTGTTCCGCGCTGCTAGCTGCCGCCCAGCAAATCGGATGGGAGGCCAAGGTACTCCGTGGCTTCGTGGACGCATCGAGTGGACTGCATGTTGTCGAGGACTTGTCCTCAGCCGGGTCCGTAACCGAGGCGACTCGCGTCCTCGACAACATCGAGGCTGCGGTTCGGGATTGTCCTGATGCTGCTGAGCACATCTCAGGAGTACCCGGCGTTTTCACGACGCACCGGTCGCTCGCGCCGCGGCCCAGCCTCGGGGATCAAGCTCTTGCCACGACCCTTCATTTTGACAGTGGCCCGTGGGCGGGCCTCGTCGTGGCTAGCGTTGTTGTGCGCGTCAGGGACTTGATCGCCGGTCTCGCCTTCACGCCAAGCGATAACGGAACAGTCGGTCAAGAGCTGATCGACCAGGTGACCAGGCTGGCCGTGACCAAGGTGTTGCTGACGTACGGGCTGGACCAGCGTCCTGCGTAGGGCGAGCGGGCTCGCCGACTGGCCATTCTTCGCTCATGGCCATCACTGCTCAGCGGCCTGCGATGTGCGCACCACATGGTAGACCTCGCGTACGCCGATGGCCTGCTCCAGACCGCGGGACAGCTCCTCGAAGAACTGCTGCCGGTAGGTGGCGTCGCTGACGGCGTACACCGTGAAGTACACGCCCGCGAACGCGGACAGGAACACCGCGACCTGGTACAGCTGCGAGCTCACCGGCAGATGCAGGACGACGACGTGCCAGTTCCAGGTGATCGGGGTCGGGGCGTGTCCGATCCACGCCTGGATGACGGAATCCCGGATGGCCAGTAGGCCGAACCCGACGAAGAACGCGAACACTGCCACCGCCAGGAGCAGTACTTGAAAGACCTGGGTCAGCAGGAGTACCAGCAGGAGATTCGCCCGGTGGGTGTGGCTGAGCGGCTCGCTGATGAGTTCCGCCGCCGAGCCCCCCACGTGCTGATCATCGCCTGCTAGGCGACCCCGCTAGCCTGGCGCTCCCGTGCGCTGCCTGTTCAAACGCTTGAGAGCGGGTGACGGGAATCGAACCCGCACTGTCAGCTTGGGAACTGCCCGGCCAGCCCGCGAGCCGGCGTCGACCAGCACCGGAGTGGTGCGCTAAGCGGCCTGGAGTGGCCCTGACCGACCTGGGCTCATGGCGCGCCAACGGCACGGCGTCGGGTCAGGGCGGTGCGGCGGTGCTCTCGGTAGGCTTGGGTCATGGTCGAGCCGGAGTCGGGCGTGGATGAGCAGCGCCTAGCTGCCGTCTGCGAACGCTACGGCGTAGGGCGCCTCCTGATCTTCGGATCCGTCGCTCGCGGAAGCGCGACCGCTGACAGTGATGTCGACGTCCTGTACGAGCTGCTCCCTGGACGTGTGCTGGGTTGGGAGATCGAGCAGTTCGCGGACGAGCTGTCCGAGGTGCTTGGTCGTTCCGTTGACCTCGTGTCCCTGTCGGCGCTGCATCGCCGGCTCCGGGAGCCAGTGCTTGCCGAAGCTCGGCCACTGTATGCGGCGTGAGCTGCTCCTCCTGGAGGAGATGATCGACGCCGCCGAGCAGGCGCACCTCCTCGTGACAGACGTGTCTGTCGAGCATCTGGCGGATGACCGCCAGCGACGGGATGCGTTGCTCTGGAACTTCACGGTGCTGGGTGAAGCCTCGACCCAACTGCCGGTCGATCTTAAGGTGCGATTCGAGGAGGTCCCCTGGCAGCAGCCGATCCGCCTTCGCAACCGGATCGTCCACGGCTACTGGTCGATCGACTTGGCAATCCTCCACACGACAGCCAGGGATCAGCTCCCGGATTTCGCCGAGGCACTCCGCAAGGTCCTCGCTGAGGTGCAGACGGACGACACTGAGGCGGAGTGACTGTCACCTTGTCCCAGCGCGTTCGGCCCCCCAATGGCACGGCGGGGGCCGACAGCCGACGAAGGATAGCAGACGCCGGCCTGTCAAGCCGTCTGACCTGCTCTGATCTCGGGAGCGGGTGACGGGAATCGAACCCGCACTGTCAGCTTGGGAAGCTGATGTTCTGCCATTGAACTACACCCGCGCACGGCCTGGGGCCGAGCGCAGACACCTTACCAAGGCGCCGGGGATGCCGGTCGAGCCGATGTCGGGAGGGGTCAACAGCTTGATCACGGGACGATGGAGACTTCCAGTCGTATATGACCGGAAGTTTCCACCATCCGCGGAGTCGATCGTCTGGTACGAGCCGATGGTCCACCCCTGAGGGGGTGTCCGGGGCGCCCCGCACTGCGTAGGGTCGCCGCGTGCCCAAGATTGTCCTCTTCGGCGCCACCGGATACACGGGCGAACTGACCGCTCGCGCCTTGGCCGGGCGGGGTCTTCGACCCGTCCTGGCGGCCCGGTCACAGGCCAGGGTCAGCGCGCTGGCCGCCGAACTCGGCCTGGATTACGCGACGGCGGACGTGCACAGCCCTAGGACCGTCCACCGGCTCGTCGAGCGGGGAGACGTGCTGGTCACGACCGTCGGTCCGTTCGGCCGGTACGGCCTGCCGGCGCTGGAGGCCGCCGTCGGAGCGGGCGCGCATTACCTCGACTCCACCGGCGAGCCGCCCTTCATCCGCGAGGTCTTCCAGACGTGGGGCCCGCGAGCCCGGGATGCCGGTTCCGCCCTGCTCACCGCCATGGGGTACGACTACGTCCCCGGCAACCTGGCCGGTGCTCTGGCCCTCCAGGACGCCGGGCCGGCGGCGACGTCGTTGCACATCGGTTACTTCATCGAGGGCCCGGCCAGGCCGGGCGGGATGAGCGGCGGCACTATCGCCTCGGCGTCCGGCGTCATCCTGGATGCCGGGCACACGTTCGCCGACGGCCGCCTCCGGACCGAACGCAACGGCCGGCGGGTGCGCCATTTCGACGTCGCCGGCCGCAGCCGACCCGGCCTGTCCCTCGGTGCCACCGAGCAGTTCACCCTGCCCCGGCTGCATCCCCAGTTGGGCGAGGTGGACGTCTATCTCGGCTGGTTCGGCGCGGCATCGCGGGCGCTGTCCCTGCTCTCCGCCCCCGGCGCGCTGCTGTTCTCCGTCCCGCCGGCCCGAACGGTGGCCCGCGCTGCCCTGGCCCGCCTGCTCCCCGGTTCCACCGGCGGCCCCTCCGCGGAGGAACGCCCGCTGCGGCGCGGCCTGGCCGTCGCCGAGGCCCGGGACGACGACGGCCGGCTGCTCAGCAGGGTGGTCCTTGAAGGCGGCGACCCCTACGAGTTCACCGCCGCGCTCCTCGCCTGGGCCGCGGAGCGATGCGTGGACGGCGCCGTCAGCGGCACCGGCGCGCTCGGCCCGGTCGAGGCCTTTGGGTTGGATGAGCTGGTGGACGGCGCACACCAGGCCGGGATGGTGGTGACCGAGCCGTAGCGTGGTGACCGAGCCGTAGCGCAACCGCATCCGCGCAGAACGGCTACGGTGACCACCGTGCTGCTCTCCGACCGGGACATCAGGGCCGAACTCGACTCCGGCCGTGTGGTGCTCGACCCCTGCGACCCCTCGATGATCCAGCCGTCGAGCGTCGACGTCCGCATCGACCGCTTCTTCCGCCTCTTCGACAACCACAAGTACCCGGTGATCGACCCGGCCGAGGAGCAGCCCGAGCTGACCCGGCTGGTGGAGGTCACCACGGACGAGGCGTTCGTACTGCACCCGGGGGAGTTCGTGCTGGCCTCCACCTTCGAGCTGGTCACGCTGCCGGACGACGTCGCCGCGCGCCTGGAGGGCAAGTCGAGCCTCGGCCGCCTGGGCCTGCTGACCCACTCGACGGCCGGTTTCATCGACCCCGGCTTCTCCGGCCACGTCACGCTGGAGCTGTCGAACGTCGCCACGCTGCCGATCAAGCTCTGGCCCGGGATGAAGATCGGCCAGCTGTGTTTCTTCCGGCTGTCCAGCGCCGCGGAACGCCCGTACGGCATGGCCGCAGGCTCCCGCTACCAGGGTCAGCGCGGCCCCACGGCCAGCCGCTCTTACCTGTCCTTCCACCGCGCCCCCGTGTAACGGCCGAGATGGTTCCACGACGACGTCGTAATCGGACCTCCGAGGCGCCCGGCGAGCCGGACGAAGGCATCGCCGTCCACGAACTGCTCGACCGTCACCTTCTGCTGGTCCCGAGCACCGTCGACTTCGACCGGGTGAGCGAGCTGGTGCGGGACCGGCTGCCCGGTACGGATCTGGCCGGCACCGGGTTCGTCGCCTTCGGTCGGCACAGCCGGCTGATCGGGCCGTTCGAGCTGTCCATGGAGGACGCCGTCGACGCGGGCGTGCCGATGCCGTGGACGCTCTGCTATTGCCTGGAGGCGCCGGTCGAGCGCGAGGACCCGCCGCTGGACGGCCTGGACGACCGCGACGGATTCGCCTACGCGTTTCCCGAGGGGCTGCCCTGGCGCGACGAGGGCCGCGCGCTGCACCTCCTTGTCGCGCTGGCCAGGCGCCTGCAGGGCGCCGTCCGCGTGGCCGGCACGTTGCGGGTGATCATGCCGGACCCGGACCGGGCGGTCGACCACGTCGTGCACTCCCCGGTCTGGCTGGATCCCGGCGTGCTGCTCGGCGTCATCTCCCGGGAGCTACCCGGTGCGCGGCTGGCCGTCGAGGGCAGCGACTGGTCCGGGCCGCCACCGGAGGCCTACTCCGGCGCGGCGGTCGCCGACGTTCTCGCCGCCGATCCGCTGTCCGCCGAGGAGCTGCGCGAACTGCACTCGATGGCCGACCGGGTCGACCTGGAGGTGCTCGGTGGGGAGCACGTCATCGACGCCTTCGCCGTGGTCGGAGACCTCGGGGCGGACGGCGTCCTGGAGATCCTCGTGCACCTGCGGGACGGTGACGAGCCGGCCACCGCGCGCGAACCCTGGGCCCACGACGAGTTCTTCTCCTACGAGGTGCGCTGGAGCAGCGTGGATCCGGCCGAGCGCGAGCTGCGCTACCCGGGCGAGGCGTTCCTGGCTTCCCGCGCGCGGGTCGCCCGGCTGGCCAAGGCCGTCACGCGGTCCATCGTGGAAGCGACCTCGGGCATCGTCGTGGACGAGGACGGCTTTCGGGTGGACCGGTACGAGCTGTGAGGCGTCAGCGGATCCGCATGCCGGAGATGGCCCGCGCGATGACGAGGCGCTGGATTTCGCTGGTCCCCTCGAAGATCGTGTAGATCTTGGCGTCCCGGTGCATCCGCTCCACCGGGTACTCGCGCGTGTAGCCGTTGCCGCCGAGGATCTGGATCGCCTCCTCGGTCACCCTGACCGCCACCTCGCCGGCCTTGAGCTTGGCCATCGATCCTTCGCCGCTCTCGTAGCGGACCGGAGTGCCGCGCAGCAGCCCCGCCGACATCCAGGCGGCGCGCCAGACCAGCAGACGGGCGGCGTCGATCTCGGTGCGCATGTCGGCGAGCTTGAACGCCACGCCTTGGTTCTCGATGATCGGGCGGCCGAACTGACGGCGATCCTTCGCGTACTCCAGCGCGCACTCGTAGGCGGCGCGCGCGATGCCGATCGCCTGGGCGCCGACGACGTGCCGGGACATTTCGAACGTCGACATCGACGCGTTGTGCCCCGACCCGCCGCCGGCCCGGGCTCTGGCCAGACGCTCGTCCAGTGCCTCTTTCGAGCCGAGCAGGTTGGCCCCGGGCACGCGCACGTCGTCCAGGAACACCTCGGAGGTGTGCGAGGCCCGCAACCCGTGCTTCTTCAGCCTCTTCCCCTGGCTGAGACCCGTCACCTCCGACCTCGGAACGACGAATGCCGCCTGGCCGCGGGTGCCCAGAGCCGGGGCGACGGCGCAGACGACGACGTGCACATCGGCGATGCCGCCGTTGGTGGCCCACGCCTTCTGCCCGCTGAGCACCCAGTCACCGGTGGCCTCTTCGTAGCGGGCCCGCGTGCGCATGGCCGAGACGTCGGAGCCGGCGTCGGGTTCGGAGGAGCAGAAGGCCGCGACCTTCGGGTTGTCCGGTGTGCCGTAGCAACGCGGCAGCCACTCCGCGAGCTGCTCGGGTGTGCCATTCGCGAAGATGGCGGACGATGCCAGCTGGGTCCCGAACAACGACATCCCGATGCCGGCGTCCCCCCAGAACAGCTCCTCGCTGACGATCGGCATCAGCAGCCCCGACGGGTCGACGAAGAAATTGACCGTCGATTCCAACCCGTACAACCCGATTCGGGCCGCCTCCTGGATGATCGGCCAGGGCGTCTCCTCCCGCTCGTCCCACTCCCGAGCGGCGGGCCGCACGGTGCTTTCCGCGAAGTCGTGGACCCAGTCCCGAAGCTGCACCTGATCGTCGTTCAGCTCGAGGCTGAACCTCGCCCACCCCGGCGCGGATCGCTCGGCGCTGACCGCGCCGACCAGCGCGGGGAGGTCTGCCTGCGCCCCGGCCGGCCGGACAGCCCCGCTGGGAGAGTCGGAGCGGGTTGTCTCGGACACGGGGACTCCCGACCTCGGTGGACGCGCGGTGCAACCTGCAGTTACACGGCAGGATACACATCGGTATATTTCCCTTATGCCCTCCGATCCAGTCGCGGCGCATCCAGCACGAACCGGCGCCGCGATCCGGCGGCGGGACCGCCAGCGGGCGATCGTGGAGGCGACCCGGGCGCTGTTCGACGCCCGCGAGATGCGCGAGGCCAACATCGACGACATTGCGCGCGCCGTCGGCGTCAACCGGGCGATCATCTACCGGCACTTCGCCGGCAAGGACGAGCTGTTCGCCCTCACCCTGGCCGACTACCTGGGTGAGCTGGAGGGACTGCTCGCCGCAGCGGACGACCCGGCCGGCACGCCACCGCAGCGCCTCGCGGCACTGGCCGAGGTCTTCGTCGACTTCTGCCTGCGCTACCCGGCCTTCATGGACTGCGCACTCGCACTCCTGCGCCAGCCGGGCCGTGACCTTCTGGCGGAGGTGAGCGAGGACGCGCTCCACCGCCTTGGACGGTTCATGGTCGTGCCGCTGGGCCGCATCGCCGCCGTGCTGCGGGCAGGCGCGGAATCGCGCGATTTCGCCGAGGTTGAGCCACATCTGTTCGCCAACATGATCTATATGCAGACGATGGGGGCGCTACATCTGGCCCGGGTCGGCTTCATCGTGCGGGACATCGACGGCGTTCCGGAGGTCGCGCCGGTCGACGCCGACCAGTTCCGCTCGCTGGTCGTCCGAGGCGTGCTCGCCGCGGCACGCGGCTGACGTCCGCCCGCCCCGCCCGCTGCTCGCCGCCCCGGCCGACTCCGCGCCGCTCGGCCCAGCTCAGCGCCGCTTGGTGATCAGACCACCGCCTCAAGTTGGGCCTCGTCACGCCGATGCATACGACGTCCAGCCAGATGGAGGGGGCGCGTCGTGGAGGCGATCGACGAGATCGTGGCCGAGTTCCTGGTCGAGTCACACGAGAACCTTGACCAACTCGACCGCGACCTGCTCGCGCTCGAGCAGAACCCGGACTCCCGCGAGCTGCTCGCCAGCATCTTCCGGACGATCCACACCATCAAGGGCACCAGCGGCTTCCTGGCATTCCACCGCCTCGAGCAGCTCACGCACGTCGGAGAGAACCTGCTCAGCCGGCTGCGCGACGGCAGGATCCAACTGACCGAGGACCGGGCCAGCGCCCTTCTCGGCATGGTGGACGCCGTCCGCATCCTGCTCGCGAGCATCGAGCAGACCGGGTCCGAGGGCGACGTCGATCACTCCGCGTTGATCGAGACCCTCTCCGCGTTACTGGAGGACGCCCCCGCCCAAGGGGCGTCGAAGATCAGCGACGCCACGGAGACAGCTGAGACCGAGCAGACGCCCGCCGTGGCCGAGGCCGAGGGCGAGGGCGAGCCCGCCGAAGCTACCGGCGAACAGGCCGACCACCAGGACGCCCAGGACGCCCAGGACGCGGACCACGAGCACGGCGACCACGCAGACCCCGAGGACGACCACCACGAGGACGGCGGGCACGCCGGCCACGAGGACCACGACCAAACGGCAGCGAACACCGAGCCCGCAGCGGCTGCGCATCACAAGAAGATCGGCGAGGTTCTCGTCGATGCCGGCGTGACCTCCCAGGACGCGGTCGAGATCGCCCGCATGGAGCAGGGTCTCGGCGACTCCCGCCCGCTGGGTTCCATTCTCGTCGACCACGGCTCGACGACACATGCCGCCGTCGAGGGCGCGCTGGAGGCCAACGACGGGCGGAGGTCCGTCGTCGAGAGTTCCGTCCGGGTGGACGTCGAGCTGCTGGACTCCCTCATGCGAATGGTGGGTGAGCTCGTCCTCGCCCGCAACCAGCTGGTGTCCCGGCTGGACGACGCTCGGGACAGTGCGCTCGCCCGCTCGGCACAGCGCCTCAGCCTGGTCACCAGCGAGCTGCAGGAGCAGGTCATGAAGACCCGCATGCAGTCGGTGGATTCGGTGTGGAGCAAGCTTCCGCGCGTCGTGCGCGACCTGGCCCGCCAGTGCGGCCGCCAGGTCCGCCTGGAGATGGAAGGCCGCGACACCGAGCTGGACCGCAGCGTCCTGGAGGCCATCAAGGACCCGCTGACCCACCTCGTGCGCAACGCGGTGGACCACGGCATCGAAAGCCCCAGCGACCGCATCGCCGCCGGCAAGCCCGCCGAGGGCCTGCTGAAGCTGCGGGCTTACCACGAGGCCGGCCAGGTGCACCTGGAGATCATGGACGACGGCGCCGGCATCGACCCGGAGAAGATCGCCGCCAAGGCGCTCGAGCGCGGCCTGATCAGCCAGTCCCAGCTGGCCCAGATGACCGCCCGGGAAATCACCCAGCTGATCTTCCTGCCCGGCTTCTCCACGGCGGGAGAGGTCACCAACGTCTCCGGCCGCGGCGTCGGCATGGACGTCGTCAAGACGCGGATCGAAGCCATCGGCGGCTCGGTCGACGTCAGCAGCAAGCGGGGCTACGGCTCCACCCTGCGGCTGACGATCCCGCTGACGCTGGCCATCATCCCCGCCCTCACCATCGGTTGCGCCGGCCGCCGCTACGCCGTTCCCCAAGTCAGCGTGCTGGAGCTGGTCCGGCTGTCCGGTGAGCATGCGCGCGGCGGCGTCGAGCTGATCTCTGGTGCTCCGGTGTACCGCCTGCGCGGATCGCTGCTGCCGCTGGTCCGGCTGGACGAGCAGCTCGGTCTCGTGCCTGCCGGTGAACACGAGTCGCCGGATCACGAGGAGCGCGGCAGCTTCATCGTCGTCCTCCAGGCCGAGCAGCAGCGCTTCGGGCTCGTGGTGGACGACGTCCTGGACACCCAGGAGATCGTCGTCAAGCCGCTCGGCCGGCACCTGAAGGGCATTCCGCTCTACGCCGGCGCGACCATCCTGGGCGACGGAACGGTGGTCCTCATTCTCGACGCCACGACGCTGGCGCGCCGCTCCAACGTGCTCGCCAACACTGCAGGGGTCGCCGCCACCAGCGCGGCCGACGACGCCGAGCCGGTCGACCCGATCCTGGTGGTCGAGGTGGCCGGCGGGCGGCACGCCGCCATCCCGCTCGACATGGTCACGCGGCTGGAGGAGATCGCCAACACGTCCATCGAGAAGGTGGGCGGTCGCGAGGTGGTCCAGTACCGCGGCCACATCATGCCGTTGGTCAGGCTGGCCTCCCTGCTCGGTGCGTACGGCGAGTCCGACGACGCCGACAGCGTTCAGCTGGTCGTCTACACCCGCGACGAGCGCAGCGTCGGTTTCGTCGTCGACCGCATCCTCGACATCGCCAACGAGCGCCCGGGGACGCGCAGCGACATCGACGACCACGCGCTCGTGGGCAGCGTCGTGGTTGGTGACCGGGTGGTGGAGCTGCTCGACGTGCAGGCCGCCGTGCTCGCCGCCGATCCCGCGTTCTACGACGTCCCGGCCACCGAGCACGAGGTCGGCCCGGTCGGCGCGCAGGCTGAGGAGGCCCTGGCATGACGCAGTTGTCGACCTTCCACATCGGCAAGTACCTGTTCGGCGTCGACGTGGCGCTGGTGCAGGAGATCGTCCGGCTGCAGACCATCACTCCGGTGCCGTTGTCGTCGCCAGAGATCGCCGGGCTGATCAACCTGCGCGGTGAGGTGCTCACCGCCGTCGACGTCCGGACCCGGCTCGGGCTCGGGCCCGCCGACCCGGAGCGGGAGCCGGTCAACGTCGTCGTCCGCGTCGATGAGGAGCCGGTGAGCCTGCTGGTGGACGAGATCGGCGGCGTCCTCGAGGTGTCACAGGTCCCGTTCGAATCGACTCCCGCAACGGTGGATGCGTCGGTCCGTGACCTACTGGTCGGCGCCTACACGCTGCCCGACCGGCTGCTCCTGTCCCTCGATGCCCGCAAGGTGCTGGCCCTCGCCGGCGCTTGACCCTCAGTCACCACTCACACCCCGCAGAACCCAGGAAAGGGAACTCCGATGGCCACCAACGTTGCCGAAGCGACAGAAGTGCGCGAGCGACGTGGCTCCGTCTTGTCGCGCTTTGCCGACCTGCGCCTGCGCACCAAGATCCTTGCCCTGGTTGCCCTGTCCATTGCGGTGACGGGGATCATCGGCTCCGTCGCCCAGCAGAGCCTGGCGACGGTCCGGACCGAGACCACGGATCTCGTGGACGCGAACGCCAAGCCGTCGATTCAGCTGGCCGAGGGCGCCGTGGCGTGGGCTCGTCTGCGCCGCTTCATGCTCGACCAGATGCTCGCCGACACCCCCGAGCTGCTGAGCGCGGCCAAGGCCAACGTCAAGACCGCCCGGGAGCAAATTGCGGCAGAGCTCGACACGTACGGGAAGGAATCGCTGGACAGCGAGCAGCGGGCCATCCTCGATGAGCAGATCCAGCCGAACCTGGAGAAGGCGCTCGCCGTCTGGGACGAAGAGCTGGAGCCGATCACCGACACCACGAACGTGACACAGGCCGTCATTCACCAGTTCAACCGCGCCACCGAGCGGGACTTCGTCCCGCCCGCCAACAAGGTGCGGGACGGCTTCGACGCTCTCCTCGCGGTCAACTCGGCGCGGATGGACGACGAGGTGTCGCAGATGAACAAGACCTCCCACCGCGCCGTCGTGACCACGTGGACGGTCGCCGGTATCAGCGGCGTGCTGCTCGCCGCCCTGGGCTGGTGGCTGTCCCTGCTGATCTCGCGGCCGATCAGCCGGATGCGGGACGCACTGCACGCACTCGCCGATGGCGACCTCACAGCGCGTGCGGAGGTCGATGGCCGCGACGAGGTGGGTGAGATGGCGCAGTCGCTGTCGGAGGCGCAGTCGTCTCTGCGGGAGGCCATCTCGCACATCGCGAGCAGCTCCACCACCCTGGCAGGTAGCGCCGAGGAGCTCAGCGCTGTGTCGGCCCAGGTGGCGGCGAACTCGGAGCAGACGGCGATGCAGTCCGGCGTCCTGACCGAAGGCGCGTCGCGCGTCTCCCAGAACGTGCAGACCGTGGCCGCCGGCACGGAGGAAATGTCCGCCAGCATCCGCGAGATCGCGCAGTCGTCCGCTGAGGCCGTGCGGGTCGCCGCGTCGGCGGTCTCCGAGGCGGCCGAGGCGTCGCGGACCGTCGGCAAGCTGGGTGAGTCCAGCCAGCAGATCGGCAACGTGGTCAAGGTGATCACGTCCATCGCCGAGCAGACCAACCTGCTAGCGCTCAACGCGACCATCGAGGCGGCCCGCGCCGGAGCCGCCGGCAAGGGATTCGCCGTTGTTGCCGAGGAGGTCAAGCAGCTGGCTCAGGAGACCGCCCGGGCCACGGAGGACATCTCCCGGCGGGTTGAGGCGATCCAGGGCGACACCGAGGAGGCCGTCGCCGCCATCGCGCGCATCACCCGGACCATCGAGGACATCAACTCCTTCCAGACCACGATCGCCTCGGCCGTGGAGGAGCAGACCGCCACGACCGCGGAGATCTCACGCAGCGTTCAGGACGCCGCACGGGGCTCCTCCGACATCGCCGCGAACATCGAGTCGGTCGCCGAAACGGCCCGCTCGTCCACGCAAGGTGTGGAAGAGGCTCAGCGAGCGACCGCCGAGCTGGCCCAGCTGTCCGCCAACCTCCGTGAGCTTGTGTCACGGTTCCGGGCCTGACGGCCGTCCCTGACTCCCTTCTCCAGCGAGAGGCATGACCATGCAGGCGCTTGTCGTCGACGATTCCCGCGCGATGCGCGCGATCCTTACCCGTCTCCTGACGGGGCTGGGTTTCGACGTCGCCCAGGCCGGCGACGGCGCGGAGGCACTCAGCGTCCTCGACGGCGGCGTGCGGCCGGATGTCGTCCTCGTCGACTGGAACATGCCGGTCATGGACGGGCTGACGTTCATCAAGAACTGCCGTGCCCGTGAGGAGTACCGCGACATCGTCCTCATGATGGTCACCACGGAGGCCGAGCAGGCGCAGATCGTGCGCGCGCTGGCTGCGGGCGCCCACGAGTACGTCATCAAGCCCTTCACCGAAGAGGTCATCGCCGAGAAGCTCGCGCTGCTGGGGCTGGTGGCGGCGTGACAACACCTGCCCCCCGGATCCGGGTGCTCGTGGTCGACGATTCGGTGGTCATCCGCCGGCTCGTGACGGACGTGCTCCGCGACGATCCGCAGATCGAAGTGGTGGGGGTGGCCGAGAACGGCCGCATCGCCCTCCAGCGCGTCGAGGAGTTGAAGCCCGACGCGGTCACCATGGACATCGAGATGCCGAGCATGGACGGCATCGCGGCGGTCCGTGAGCTGCGCAAGACGCATCATCGCCTGCCGATCGTGATGTTCTCCACGCTGACCGAGCGCGGTGCGGCGGCCACGCTCGATGCGTTGGCCGCCGGGGCGAGCGACTACGTCACCAAGCCGGCGAACGTCGGCAGCGTGGCGGAGAGCCGGCAGAGCATTCGGGAGCAACTCATCCCGAAACTGCTGGCGTTCACCGCGACGCGCCGGCTGGTGGCCGGCGCGCAGCCGCAGATTCCCGTGCCGGCGGCGCCTCGCCGGGCCCGGACGGCGCCGTACGCCGTGCTCGCCATCGGCAGCTCCACCGGCGGGCCGGACGCGCTGGCCAAGGTCTTGCCCGGCCTGCCGCGCGACCTGGGCGTCCCGGTCGTGGTGGTGCAGCACATGCCTCCGCTGTTCACCCGGCTGCTGGCGCAGCGGTTGGACGTCGCGAGCACGCTCACGGTCCGCGAGGCAGCGGACGGCGATCCGCTCATGCCGGGAACCGTGCTCATCGCCCCGGGCGGGCAGCATCTCGTCCTGAAGTCCCGGGCAGGCATCGTGACCGCGGCCCTCACCGAGGAGCCACCGGAGAACTTCTGCAGGCCAGCCGTGGACGTGCTGTTCCGTTCGGTGGCCTCGGTCTACGGGGAGCGGACTCTTGCGGTGGTGCTCACCGGCATGGGGCGCGACGGGGAGCGCGGCGCCGCGGCGATCCGCAAGGCCGGTGGCGACGTGTTCGTCCAGGACGAGGCGACCAGCGTTGTCTGGGGGATGCCGGGCGCCGTCGCCCACAGCGGGCAGGCCGATCGGATCCTGCCGCTGCCGAGCATCGCCGGCGAGCTGACCCGCACGATCGGGAAACGGCTCCAGACCGCGGATGTGGGGGGGTCCCGATGAGCAACCTCGCACCCGCCGACTTCACCTACGTGACCATGCTCGTGCGGCAGCGCAGCTCCATCGACCTGCAGCCGGGCAAGGAGTACCTGGTGGAGTCGCGACTGGCGCCGCTGGCCCGGCAGATCGGTGAGTCCGACATCTCCGGACTCGTGGCACGCCTGCGTCGTGGCGACGAGCAGCTCGGCGAGCAAGTGGTCGACGCGTTGACCACGAACGAGACGTCGTGGTTCCGGGACAGCCACCCGTTTCACGCCTTCACCTCGCGGGTGCTCCCGGAGGTCGCGGAAACGTCGGTCACCAGGCAGATCACCATCTGGTCCGCCGCCTGCTCCAGCGGGCAGGAGGCGTACTCGCTGGCGATGCTGTTGCTGGACTGGCTGCCCACCAAGCCGGGATTCTCCGCCCGCATCGTCGGCACCGACATCTCCCCCAGCATGGTGGAGCGGGCCCGAGCCGGCCGGTTCTCGCAGCTTGAGGTGAACCGCGGACTGCCGGCGACGTATCTGGTCAAGTATTTCGACCAGCAGGGCCGGGACTGGGTACTGCGCCAGCAGGTGCGGGCCCTGACCCGGTTCGAGCGCGGGAATCTGGCACTGCCGCCGGTCGGCGTCCCGACCTGCGACGTCGTCTTCCTGCGTAACGTCCTGATCTACTTCGACCGGGACACCAAGCGAACCGTCCTCGGGCACGTACGAAAGGTGTTGCGGCCCGGCGGCTTCCTGGTTCTCGGAGGGGCCGAGAGCACCCTCAGCATCGATGCCACCTTCCAGCGCGTGGAGCTGGACAAGGCTGTCGTCTTCCAGCGCACCGGAGGTGCCTCGTGAGCGCATTTGATGACCTCGACCAGGCACGTGAGGACGTCGAGGCGCTCCTCATCGACGTGCTCGGCTCGGTGCTGGGCGAGGAGGTTCTGCCGACGAGCGAGGGTGCGCCGAGCAGCCCCCTGGCCAGTGCCCGGCTCGCCATCCACGACGAGACCGACGACTCCTACGCCGTGGTCAACGTCAGGCTCGGCGCGACTCTCGCCCGCGTCCTGGCCAGCCGGATGATGTTCGTGGCCGACCCGGAGCCGGACGACGTGCTGGATGCGGTCGCGGAGCTGGGCAACATCGCCGGCGGCAACGTGAAGTCCTTGCTGTGTCAGCATGCGCGGCTCTCGCTGCCAGTGTCCGACATCTCGGAGTCCGCCGACACCGGCCTCGCCGAATCGCACTCAGGCGCGGTGTGCGTCCAGGCGATCGTGCTGGGTCATGTGGCAGAGCTGGAGGTCGCTCCGGGCGCGGACCTGGACGGCTTGTACTGGCCGCCCTCGACCCTCGATGACGCACTCGAGAGGCAACCGTGAAGATCCTGGTGACAGACGACAGCAAGGCGATGCGGATGATCGTGGTCCGCACGCTGCGGCAAGCCGGCCTGTCCGGCCACGACATCATCGAGGCCGAGAACGGCCGGGAGGGGCTGGACATCGCCACCTCCTCCGACGTCGACCTAGTCCTCTCGGACTGGAACATGCCGGAGATGACCGGCATCGAGTTCCTCCGGGCGCTGCGCGGCAGAGGGTCCAAGGTTCCCTTCTGCTTCGTGACGTCCGAGGGCTCGGACGAGATGCGCGAGATGGCAGAGAAGGCGGGGGCTCTCGGGCTCATCGCCAAACCCTTCACGGCAGAGCACTTCATGGAGACTCTCGGATCGGTGGTGTCGGCATGAGCACGACGTTGGAACACTCGCCGGTGCCCAGCCGGCACGCTGTGCGCACGTTGATCGAAGGCCTGGTCGGCCGGGACATGGATATCGGCGACGGCAGCCCGATCCAGCCCCGGACGACGAACGTCGTCGCCGTGTACGTCACCGATCGGCTGACGACGTCGGCGCTGGCCATCGTCGATCTGGAGGGTGCGGCCCGGCTGGGTGGCGCGCTCGGCATGGTGCCGCGGGTCGGGGTGGACGACTCCATCGCCGAGCGCGACCTCACGAACGTCTTGCGCGGCAACTGCTACGAGGTGCTGAACGTGCTGTCCGCGGCGTTCAACCTGCCCAACCACCCGCACGTCCGGCTCTACGAGATGTACGGTCCGAACGCCGCCATCCCGTCGGACGTCGCGGTGCTCGCCGGGCAGCCGGTGTCGCGGATGGATCTGCGCTTCACGCTGGCGGGTTACGGCAACGGCAACCTCTCGATCGTGTGCCGCTGACCACAGCGTCGTCGCAGACCCTGAGAGTCGTCGCAGACCGTGGGTGAGGAGTCCAGATGACCGCCTCCTTCGTCCAGCCCGACGCCGAGGACGGCCAGCAGGAGGCCGGTCTCATCCGCAACGTCCGCGTCGGGCGGCAGGGGCTGTACGACGCGCGCCCGACGCTGGTGGCCTACGAGCTGCAGTTCTCGGCGCCGGGCGCGAGCGGCGGATCGGTGGCCGGTGAGCGCGCGACGTCGCAGGTGATCGCCTCGACGTTCGGCACGTTCGGGCTGGAGAACATCGCCGACGAGAAGCCTGTGTTCATCAACTTCACCCGGGCTTTCCTCACCGGGATCATCCCGATCCCGGTGGAGCCCGAGCGCGTGGTGCTCGAAGTGGTCCGGGATGTCGTCGCGGACGGCGAGCTGCTGCTGTCGCTGGGAGAACTGAAGCAGCGTGGCTACCAGATCGCCCTGGAGGACTATCGCGGTGAGGTCGACCGGGTGGCACTGCTGGATCTGGCGGACTACGTCAAGATCGACGTGACCGGAACCTCGCCGTTGTTGATGCGCGGGCTGATCGACGCCGTCCGCGATGTCGGGGCAACCCTGATCGCCGATCGGGTCGAGGACGCGGCGACATTCGAACGCTGCCAAGGGCTGGGGTTCCAGCTCTTCCAGGGGCAGCACCTGCAGCGGCCCACGGTGCTGGAGAAGCGCACGTTGTCGCCGAGCCAGATCATCTGCGCGCGCCTGCTGAACGACCTGGCCGATCCCGAGGTGCCGATCGCTCGCATCGAGCAGCTGGTGGGTAGCGACCCGGGGTTGACGCTGCGGCTGTTGCGCACGGCGAACTCCACCGCGGTGGGCGCAAGGTACGAGATCACGTCGCTGCGCCAGGCACTGGTCATCATAGGGCCCCGGCTCCTGCGGTCGTGGGTCGTGCTGACGTTGCTTGAGGGTGGGACGACCACCAGCTCCTTGGACTCGCTGTGGAACGTCCTGACCCGGGCCTACGCCTGCCAGCGCCTGGGCGCCGCGGAGGCGGACCTGGCGTTCACCATCGGGCTGCTGTCCGGCGCCGCGCAGCTGCTGGGTGCCGACCCGGCCGGCGTCGCGGAGGCCGCCGGTGTCGGTGAAGGGGCGCGCGAGGCACTGCTCGGTGGAACCGGCGTCGCCGGCCGCGCCCTGACCGCCGTCCTCGCGCACGAGCGCGACGACGTCGACACGATCGAGGTGACCGGCCTGCTGCCGCTGGACGTCTCCCGGGCCTACCTGGAGTCGCTGAGTGAGTCGCTGAAGCTCGTCCACAACCTCGGTGCCGGCTGATCCGCTTCACGTGTCCGGCCGGCGAGTTTCTTGGCCGTCGTCGCGAAGACGATGGAAACTTACGGGGCTATAGCCCCGAAAGTTTCCGCTATGACGGTCGGGTTGCCTTGGTCGGCTTGGTCGACTTGGCCTCGGACGGCGTCGCCGCCACCTCGCCGGCGATCACCTTCTTCTTCTTCGGCTCCTCGACCGCGGTCTCGGCGAGCAGCCGGTGGACGTAGGCGGCGCCGACGGTGCAGACCGCCGCCACCAGGCCACCGCGCTCCAGCGCCGAGACGCCGTCCAGGTCGCCGTTCTGCACCATCGAGTACAACGGCGGTCCGGACACCACCGCGGCAATGGCCAGGCCGGCCTGCAGTGGCCTCACCGGCCGCCCCCGCGCGCCGCGAGCTGCGCGCACAGCAGCGCCGCCCAGCCGACCCGGTCGACCGGGATGCCGTCCAGCCGGATCACCGGGATGTCGAGCGCGAGCACGGCGGCCGGCTCGCTCACCTCCAGGGCACCGTCCAGCGCGACCGCATCCACCGAGCCGAGGGCGCCGATCCACCGGGTGATCTCGTCCAGCGGCATCCCGGCGTCGATCACGGCGATGACGGCGTCCGGCCGCAGGCTGCGCAGGGTCTTGCCGATCGCCGCCGCGTCGCCGTAACCCGCGATCTCCATCGCCACCACGACCGGGCGCGTGTGCCGCGCCGCCGACAGCGCCGCGCGCCGCTCCACCCCCGCCCGTGCCGGAACGGTGACCACCTGTCGTGGGCCGTTGTCCAGCGGCAGGTCGAGGGCGGTGCGATGCGCCTCCAACTCGACGACGCCGGGCGGGCCGACGACGACGACGACCGGCGCGTCCGCCGCAATCCGCGGGATCGGCATGGCGGACAGCAGGTCAAGCACCGCGGCGAACCGGTCGCCAGCGCGCATCCGCAGCGTCCAGGCCGCGGGAACGCCCAGCTCGCGCAACGCTTCGCGATCGGCGACGAGCCGGGCATCCTGACCGCGGTCCGGCGTGGCGCTGCCCGGCTGGTGGCCTGTCGGCACGATGGCACCTCGCCGGACCGGCGCCAGCTCGGCACGAGCGGGCTGCGGTGCGACGTCCGTCGTCCAGGTCACGAGGTTCTCGTCGAACAGCTCGTCGGCCGGCGGAACGGCGACCGGGGACTCGGCGGCCCACGCCGCGGCCTCGGCAACCTCGGGCGCGGGCTGGAACGCCGCCTCGGTCGCTGCCTCGAACGCCTCGGCGGCCGCTTCGAATGCGTCGGATTCCGGCTCGAAGGCCTCCCCGTGCTGGGCCGGCTCGACCGGCGGGGCCGGCGCGTCGTGGCGCGACCCTGCAGACCGCAACGCCCGCAGCACCCGCCGGGGGATGTCGCCGCCCTCCGCCGACGTGCGGGCCATCGGGATGCGCCGCCGCTGGGGCACGATCGTCGCGGAGCGTTCCGCCGACGGTGTGGGGCGGTCGGCGCCGGCCTCCAGCCGCGCCGCGTCAGCCAGCGCTTCGGCGACCGCCGCCTCGGTGGGCAGCATGACCATCTCGTCGGACACCTCGGAAACCGCCTCAGTCAGGGAGTCGAACAGGGGGGACGCCGCTTCCTCCGACGCAGCAGGCGGGAGTGCCGAATCCGTCGTGGGGACGCCGAGCACGGCCAGCCACGCCTCCGTCGTCACCGGGTCGGGCATCGTGGCCCGCCAGTCGGGTTCTTCTGGTGGCGGAACCTGCTGTGCGGCGTGCGCCGAAACCGATGCGGCTGCCGGCTCCACCGGCTCGATCAGGCCGGTCTCTCGATGCCGCGGCCCGGTGGGACGGTGCCGTCCGGGACGGCTGCCGCCGTCCCGGAGCAGGTCCAGCAGCGCGGTGAACTCGGGCTTCTCCGTCGAGGCGCGCACCGGGCCGGACGGCAGGTCGGACATCATCACCTGGGCGTGCCGTCCGGTCTCGTGCTCGAACCCTGGCGCGAAGCCCGGCTCGGAGCCCGGCTCGCCGTTCTGTCCGACGGCCTGCTCCATCGCGCGGCTCGCGGCGCGCTCGGCGGCGCTGACTCGCTCGGCCAGACCCAGCAGGCCGGCCGCCGCCACTCGGGCGGGCTCGGCGCCCGGGCCGTCCAGCGCAGCCGCTTCGGCGGCCACGACCGTGTCGATCGGCGTGTCGATCGGCGCGTCGATCCGCGTGTCGTTGTCGTCGGCGGAACGCGCGCTCGCCGGGTTGTCCGGTCCGGCACCCAGTTCGGGGATCTCTACTGCCACCTCAAAGCCCTCTCGTGCGAAGAATCCCAGGACGCCGCCCCGCCGGGTCTTCTCGGCGCGGACGATCCTGGCGTGGGCACCGCCTTCCTGGTGGGCGCGCAGGAGCAGCGCCTCCAGGTCGTCACCCTCAAGCAGCAAATTCGTGGGCACGGCTCACCTGTCCGACGGCTTCGATCTGATGGAGCCCGGAGGTCTCGGCGAAGCCGATCACCGGGAGTTGGGGAATGGACCCGCGCAGCAGGCGGCGCAGGGGCAGCCGCAGGGGCCCGGACACCAGCAGGACCGGCGTCTCCCCGCGCTGTTCCGCGCTGGTCACCAGCGCGGCGATGTCGGACACCAGGCGCTGCGCCGTCACCGGGTCCAGCGCCAGGACGACGCCTTGATCGCCGGCGCGTAGCGCCTCGGCCAGTTCCGACTCGACCGCGGGCGCCAGCGTGACGGCGCGCAGCACGCCGTCCTGGGCGTACGGCGCGGTCAGGGCCGGGCCGAGCGCCGCCCGGCCCGCCTCCAGCAGCGCGTCGGGGTCGGTGGTGATCCTGGCCCGCTGGCCGATCCCCTCCAGCACCCGGGCGAGGTCCCGGATGGAGACCTGCTCGTCGAGCAGTCCCTGCAGCACACGCTGCACCGCCGAGAGCGGGAGCAGCCCGGGCACGAGTTCCTCGACCGCCGCCGGGCGCTCGGTCTTCAGCATGTTCAGCAGGTCGCGGACGTCGTCCAGGCTCAGCAGCCGGGACGCGTGCTGCCGCACCATTTCCGCCAGATGCGTGGTGACCACGGCGGCGCGCTCGACGAGCGTGGCGCCGCTGATCTCCGCCGTGACCCGGTGCTCCAGCGGTACCCACACGGCCGGCAGTCCGAAGACCGGTTCCGTGGTGCGCCGCCCGGGCAGCGATTCGGGGTTGTCCGTGATGGCCAGCAGGTATCCGTGCGGAGCCTCGCCGGTGGCGACGCTGACGCCGCCGATGCGGATCTCGTAGGCACCGGGTCCCAGCGCCACGCCGTCCCTGGTGCGGACCGGCGGCAGCACGATGCCGAGGTCGAGTGCCGTCTTGCGGCGCAGCGCGCGAACCCGGTCCAGGAGGTCGCCGCCGCGGCCCGGGTCGACCAGGTCGACGACGTCCGGGGCCAGCAGCAGCTCCAGCGGGTCCACCCGGAGGGATTCGGTGACCGGGTCGGGTTCGGTCGGCGGCTGCGCGCCGGGCGGCAGGGCCGGCGCGCCGGCGGACGCGGCCAGGGCGGCGGCGGGCTCCGGCTCGTCGTGCGCGCTGGTGCTGCGGGTGGAGGCGAGCAGCAGCACGCCGCCCGCGATGAGGAACGGCAGCTTCGGCATCCCGGGGATCACGCACAGGGCCACCAGGGCGCCGCCGCCGATGCGCAACGCCTCGCGATGCCGCCCCAGCTGACTCACCAGGTCGTTCCCGACGTCGCCCTCGCTCGTGGAGCGGGTGACGATGACGCCGGTGGCCACCGACATCAGCAGTGCGGGGATCTGGGTGACCAGGCCGTCGCCGACGCTCAGCAGGCTGTAGGTGCTGATGGCGTCGCCGGGCGCCATGCCCTTCTGCAGCATGCCGACGGCGAACCCGCCGATCAGATTCACCAGGGTGATGATCACCGCGGCGATGGCGTCGCCCTTGACGAACTTCGTGCCGCCGTCCATGGCGCCGTAGAAGTCGGCCTCGGCGGCCACCTCCTTGCGGCGGCGGCGCGCCTCGTCCTCGTCGATGAGACCGGCGTTGAGATCGGCGTCGATCGCCATCTGCTTGCCTGGCATGGCGTCGAGGGTGAATCGGGCGCCCACCTCGGCGACCCGGGCGGCGCCGTTCGTCACCACGGTCAGCTGGATGACGATGAGGATCGCGAAGACCACCAGCCCGATGACCAGCGATCCACCGATCACGATGTGGCCGAAGGCGTCGATCACATGACCGGCGAAGCCGTCGCGCAGCACGAGCCGGGTGGAACTGACGTTGAGCGCGAGCCGGAAGATTGTGGCGACGAGGACCACCGTCGGGAAGACGGCGAATTCCAGGGGCTTCTTCACCTGCATCGACACCAGCAGCACGACCAGGGCGACGGCGATGTTGATGGAGATCAGGATGTCCAGCAAGGCGGCCGGCAGCGGCACGACCATCATCAGGACGACGATCACCACAGCGATCGGCACGGCGAGACGCGCCAATCGGTTGGACGGCATTCGCGCAGACCTCCGGTCGAGGGGTGGGGTCCGTGCCCGTTGCGGTGGTGCCGTCCGTGGCTGATTCCCTATCGGCGAATGCCGCTCGTCGCTTGAGGGCCCGCCCCGCGGCCGAACGGGCGAACTGGGGGCCACCAGGCCGGTCCCGCACGATCGGTTACGGAGCCGACCGGCGCATCGTTACCGAAATGTGCCCAACCAGACTTCGCGAATCGGGGTGCATGACGGGCATTTCCGGCGTCTTCTTGACGTAGGCACATCGCGCATGGGCCTGGGCGCTCGGGGCATCGACGTACTGCGGGGGACGTACGTCCACGGTTGATCGAGTGGTGCCCGAAGGAGGGGTTTCGTGACCGCTCTGACAGCTTTTGCCGCGTTCCCGGTCCTTGCCGCCTTCCTCGTGGCGCTGAGTCGCGTCGAGCGGCGGATCGAGCATCTCGAACACCCGCCGGTGGATACCGAGCAGCCGCCGCGGATGCGGGCGCCCCGCTGACTTGCTGGGTTCCGGATTAGCAGGCGTTCTGACCCACAAACCGGGGTCAAAACTCCTGCTAATCCGGTCATGAGTGCCGGGCGGCGCGGATCTCCCGGGCCCGCCGGGCGCGCAACTCCGAACGCGTGGGCAGATCCGGCATCGGTGTCGTGGTCGCCGGCCGCCGTGGCCCGTCGGTAGGCCCTGGGCGCCCGGCCGTCATCACGAAGGCCAGGATCCGGGCCACTGCCAGGTACAGCTCGGCCGGGATCTCCTCCTCCAGCTGGCAGACCCGGTAGAGGGCGCGAGCCAGCGGCTTGTCCTCGACCATGGGGATCCGGTGCTCGCGCGCCCTCTCGCGGATCTTCGCGGCCACCGCGCCGGCGCCCTTCGCCACGACCTTCGGCGCGCCCGCCCCGGGTCGGTACTTCAGCGCGACGGCGACGTGCGTCGGGTTCACCAGGACGACGTTCGCGCCGGCGACCGCCGACAACATTCGGTTGCGGCTGACCGCCAGCTGCTTGGCCCGGATGGCCCCCTTCATCATCGGGTCGCCCTCGGTCTGGCGGTGCTCGTCCTTGATCTCGCGCGGAGACATCATCAGCTGCTTCATCACTGAACGCCGCTGGTAGACGTAATCCGCCAACGTGATCACCAGGCCGGCGACGGCCGCCGCCCACACCACCGTCTCCAGCCCGCTGCGCGAACGGGCGATCGTCGCCGCCAGTGGCAGGGCGCCCGCCCCGGCCAGCTCCGGCACCAGATTCCGTCCCAGCACGACGACGACGGCGGCGATCACCAGGACCTTGACCAGCGCCTTCGCGGCCTCCCAGGCCGAGCGCGTGCCGAACATCCGCTTGATGCCAGACTTCGGACTCAGCCGGGAGAACTTCGGCTTCAGCGCCTTCCCGCTGGGATGGACCCCCTGCGCGGCGGTCGCCAGCAGGGCGACTCCCGCCACCGCGGCACAGAACGGCACGACGCTGGCGAGGACCGCCATCGGCAGCTTGCCGACCAGGGCCATCGCCCGGGCGGGGCTCGGGTCGGACCCGACGGCAGGCAGTTGCACCATCAGCTCGCGGAAGTTGTCCGTCAGGCGGCGCCCGGTGAGCGGCAGGAGAGCGGCGCCGGTCGCGATCGCCAGCCAGGTGGGCGCGTCCGGCGTGCGGGGGAACTGCCCCTCGCGGCGCGCCTCGCGCAGCCGCTTGGCGGTGGGCTTCTCGGTCTTGCCGTGGTCGGCCATCAGCGGCCGCCGGCGGACGCGCCGCCCGTGGACAGCCGCACGACGTTCCCGACGGCGTCCTCCACCAGGGTGTGCAGGCTGCCGGGCAGCTGGGTCAGTACCAGGCCGACGACCAGCACGCTGAGCAGGATCTTGAGGGGGAAGGCGAGGGCGAAGGCGTTCAGCGCCGGCGCGGCCCGGGTCAGCAGCCCCAGCGCGACGTCCGCGATGAGCAGCGCGCCGGCGATCGGCGCCGCGATCTGCACGGCCGCCAGCATCATCCCGGCCACGTCGGCGGCCAGCGCCTGCGCGACGTTCTGCCAGTTCAGCTCCGGCCCGGGCATCAACTGGATGCTGCGCGACAGCCCGTGCAAGATCATCAGGTGCCCGTCGCCGACGAAGATCAGCGTGACGGCCGCGAGCTGGTGCAGCCGGCCCATCACCGAGGACTGCACCATCAGCAGCGGGTCCAGTGCCTGACTGACCGTGAACCCACCGATGACGTCGACGAGCTCACCCACGCTCTGGATGGTGGCCACGGCGATCATCACGAGGGCGCCGAGGGTGGCGCCGGTGAGCATCTGGACGACGACGCGCAGCAGCATCGCGCCGGAGCCCAGCGCAGGGGTGACCGGCGTCATCCAGGCGCTCAGCGGCAAGGCGAGGGCCAGCGCGACCGCGGCGCGGCCCTGAGTCGGGATGCCCCGGGAGTTGAACGGCGGGGCCAGCAGCACGAAGCCCGCCGTGCGCGCCAGAGCCAGCAGGTATGACGCGAGAGTCGCCTCGCCGATCGACAGGTGCAAGCCGGACATGTGGCGTCCCGATCAGGAACCCAGCAGCGTGGGCACCATCGCGAAGAGCTGACGGGTGAATCCCTCCAGGACGCGCAGCGACCACGCACCGGTCACGACGAGGACCACGGCGGCCACGACGAGCTTCGGTAGGAAGGTGAGCGTGGACTCCTGGATCTGCGTCGCCGATTGAATGATCGAGATCACCAGGCCGATCGCCAGGGTGGCGACGAGCACCGGGCCGGCCACCTTGGTGGCCGTGAGCAGCGCCCCGGCGATGATCTGGATGACGTTGTCCTCCACGACGGCCCCTACTTGTAGCTGCCGAGCAGCGTCGTGACGATCAGGGACCAGCCGTCCACCAGGACGAACAACAGCAACTTGAACGGCAGCGAGACCAGCGAGGGCGGCAGCATCACCATGCCGAGGGACATCAGGATCGCGCTCACCACGATGTCGATCACCAGGAACGGGACGAAGACGACGAAGCCGATGATGAACGCGCCGCGCAGCTCGCTCAGCACGAACGCGGGGATGAGCGTGCGCAGCGGGACCGACGCGCGATCCTTCGGCAGGTCCTGACCCGCCGCCTTGGTCATCAGCGCGAGTTCCTCGTCGCGGGTGTGGTCCAGCATGAAGTCCTGCAGTGGACCGGTGGCCTGCCGGTAGGCCTGCGTCGCGGTGACCTTCCCCTCGGTGTACGGCTTGATGCCCTTGGCCTGCATCTGGTCGAACGTCGGGCCCATCACGAACAGCGACAGGAACAGCGCCAGGCCGACGAGCACCTGGTTCGGCGGGACGGACGGCGTGCCGAGCGCGCTGCGGGTGAGCGACAGGACCACCACGATCTTGGTGAACGACGTGCACATCAACAGCACCGCCGGCGCGACGCCGAGAACGGTGACCAGCAGGATGATCTGCAGCACTTGGCTGGGTTGGCCAGGGACGCCGACGGTGATCGACGGATCCTGGGCGGCCTGAAACATCGCGATCACCCCCGACGCGCCGTTCGGCTGCGCAACGCCTCGACGGCCTGGCGCCAGGTGGCCGGGGACAGGACGGAGCCGTTCGCCTGGCCGCCGCGCCGTTGCCGGGGGAGATCCGCGGCAGTCGGGGAAGGCACCTCGCCGCGACGCGGCGCGGGCCGGCCGGCGTGCGTCGTCCGCCCCGCTGCCCGCAGCGCACTCGCCAGGTCGGGGTGCCCGTCCACGTCGACCTCGGACGGCATCAGCAGCGGTTGCGCACCACGTGAAACATCGGGCGCCGGAACCGGTTCGACGACCGGCAGTGCGTGCCGGCCGCGCCGCAGGACCGGTGCGCTCGCGGGTGGTGGGACAACGCTCGGCACGGCGGCAGGCACGCGGGTCGTCCCGGCGTCGAGGTCGGCGAGGATGGAGACCGCCTGGGGGGTGACACCGAGCAGCAGCGAACGCTCCCCGGCCGCCACGACCGCGACGTAGGTCTCGCGGGACAGCGCCGCCCGCTCGACGATGCGCAGGCTGGCGGTGCCGCCGCGGTCTCGGGCGCGCCGCGCGAGTCGGGCCGCGACGGCGACGAGGACGAGCACGACGACGAGGCCGCCCACCCCACGGGCGAGCAGCACCAGGTCGCCGCCCTCCGTCATGTCGCGTCCCGGGTCACGATCTCTGTGATCCGCAGGCCGAAGCTCTCGTCGACGACGACGACCTCGCCGCGCGCCAGCAGGGTGCCGTTCACCAGCAGGTCGGCCGGGGCACCAGCCAGCCGGTCCAACTCGACGACGTCGCCCGGCGCCAGCGCGAGCAACTGGCGGACCGTCATCCGGGTGCGCCCGAGCTCGCAGGTCACCTCCATCTCGACGTCCCGCAGCATGTCGATGCCCCAGCTGCTGGCGGCCGTGGCGGCGGTGGGCAGGGCGGGCACAGAAGCGGCACCCGCAGCCGCACCGGCAGCGGCCGCAGGTGCCGCGGCAGCCTGCGGCGGCTCGCTCAAGGAGACGCCGAGCATCGCGCCGACGCCGCCGCCGGCGGTCAACGGCAGGACGACAACGACACCGCCGTTGAGGACGTCCAGGCAGTCGGCGACCTCGATCGGTGTGGGCTCGCCCTCCAACCGGCCGCCGAGCGCGGCGGCCAGCGTGTCCAGCGCGGGGCGGAGCGCCTTCGCGGGCTCCAGTGCGCCGAACGGTGTGCCGGCCAGCGCCTCCACCAGATCCTCGCCGACGACGAGCAGCACCTTGCCTTCGATCCCGCCGCCGAGGAACCCGGTGATGGCCGCGCCCGGCTTGCCCGGCAGCGCGGTCGGGGTGACGTCCGGCAGCGCCTCGCCGACCACCAGTGGCTGCGCGCTCGGGATCTGCGGCAGCGCCTCGGTGGCCGCGGCCGCGATCGCCTGGGCGGAGCGGGTCCAGCCCTCGTCACCGGCCTGCTGGTCGGGCACGAGCGGGGAGGCGGAGAACGACATCGAGATCCCTTCTTGCTGCGCTAGGCCGGTTACCGGGCCGCCACGATGAGGGCGGCCTGCCGCTTGCCCGACGTGCCCGGGACGGCCAGGGCGAACGTCGTGGACGCGGCGGTCACCGCGAGCGGGGTGGTGGTTCGGTGGTCAAGGTTCAGCACGTCACCCACGGTGAGCCGGCCGATCTGCGAGGACGGCAGACGCAGCGGCTCGAAGCGGACCGAGACCTCGACCATGACGTCGCTGAGCCGCTGGCTGGTCAACGCGGCGGCCTGCACGCGCATCCGCGTCTTTTCGCTCTGGTCCTCGGTGCGGGACAGCTCCTCGAGGGCCGGCGCGAGCATGGCGTACGGCAGGCAGAGGTCGGCCGCGCTGGTGCGCTTGCCCACGACCAGTTCCATCCGGGCCAGGACGACGGGGTCCGTGGGCGCCGCCGCCTGGACGAACTGGGGATTGCTCTCCAGCCCGACGAGGACGGGCGTCGTGGCGGCGACCGGCTCGATGGCGTAAGCCAGCTCGCGCAGCATCCGGTTGAGCAGGTGCCGCACGAGAGCTTGTTCCAGCTCGGTGAGTGGCCGGTCCGGCTGGTCGTCGACTCCAGGGCCGCCCAGCAGATGGTCGATCATCGTCAGCAGGGTCTTCTGGTCCAGCGTGAGCAGGCCCTTGCCGGGCAGCGGCTCGAAGGTGAGGACCGCGCAGACGCTGCCCTCCGGCAGGCCGGTCAGGTACTCGTCGTAGCTCAGCTCCTCGATCTGGGCCAGGGTGAGCGTGCAAACGGCGCGCAGCGCCGTGGTCAGCACGGTCGTCGACTGCCGACCGAACGTCGCCATCGCGACCTTGAGGACGTGAGCGTGTTCGCGCGCGAGCCGGACCGGACGCCGGAAGTCGTACGTCCGTGCCTCTCCCCGCCGTCGCCGCGGAACGGCGGTCGCCCGATCGGAGTAGCCCACAAAGCCCTCATCGGGAGGGCGTGCAAACTCCTTGAGCCGCCTGCCCCTCGACGTCCCCCGTTCGGCGGCATGCCTGCTGAATCGTCAGCGCGGTCGGCGAGCGTGGGCCGGTCCCTGTCTCGGGCTTTCGCGTCGCGTCGGGACCCTGCCGGGAAGCGCGGGCCGCCGCCGTTCTGGCCGTGGGTATCCTGCGCGAGATCGGCAGCTCAGCGTACCGGCCCATCATCACCTGATCCACGGTTAGGCAGACAGCCCAGCAGATCGGAAAGGACAAGCAGATGAACCAGAACGTGGAAACGGTCAAGGCGGTGTACGAGGCCTTCGGCCGCGGCGACATCCCGGCCATCCTCGATGCGGTCACCGACGACGTCGACTGGGCGTCGGAGCCTGAATCGGACATCGCGCCCTGGCACGGCGTGCGCCACGGGAAGGGCGAACTGCCCAGCTTCTTCCAGGCGCTCGGGTCGACCGTTGAGGTCACCGAGTTCACTCCGTTGGCGTTCGCCGCCAGCGACACCGACGTCATGGCTGTGATCCGGTTCCGGATGAAGGTCCTGACCACCGGCAAGAGCGGCGAGATGGACCTGCATCACTGGTGGCGGTTCCGCGACGGCAAGATCTGCTGGTACCGCGGCACCGAGAACACAGCGCTGACGGCCCAGCTCCTACGCGATTGATGTCACGTCGCCGACCCCGGCAGGCGCCGCCACTCGACGCCCGCCGGTGACCCGATGCGCGGACCCCCGGTGCGGGGCTCGTCGGGTCACTGCATGACGAACTGGGTGAAGTAGACGTCGTAGATCATGGGCGAGACCGTCAGCGCCTCGGCGGCCGCGATCACCTGCTTGCTGTTGAGCTGGCCTGCGTCGATCTCCTCTTCCCCTTCCTCCTCGTCCGAGGACTCCGACTCACTGGAGGACTTCTTCTTCGACTTCTTCGAGTTCTCCTCGTCCTGCGACTCCTCCGCGCTGGTCGCCTCGTGCAGGGCCGCTTGCCGCGCCTCCTCGCCCTTTTCGTCCTCGGGGAGGTAGGCCAGCTTCACCCGGGCCACCAGCTCGCGCTTGGCCGCCACCCGGCCGGCCGGCGAGGCCAGCTCGCTGAGCGACTTGCCGCTGAACTCCGCGATGGCCAGATCCAGAGCCTTCGACCCGTCGAGCTCGGTCGCGGATGCGTCAGCCTGTAGCGCGAGCCCGAGCTTGAGGAAGTGGCCGTTGGCGAGGTTCACCGTGATGGCGTCGAGGGTCACCACCTCGCCGGGCACCGGCGGAGGCAGGGTGACCTCCTTCTCCTCCTCCCCCCCGCCGCGCAGGAAGAAGAACCAGCCGGCGCCGGCGAGCAGCAGGACCACGGGCAGACCCATGATCAGCGCCTTGGGCTTTCCCTTCTTCTTCTCCTCTTTCGCGTTGCCGTCATCCTTGTCGGCCATGTCGTTCCCCTCCCTGGGAGTCCGCGTTGCTTGCTGGTCTCGCTGCGAATCGGCCGGGCACGTGGCGCTAGCCCGCCGCCCTCTGGTTCCCGAGCTCGGCCACTGCCCGCCCCGCGGCGTCGTCCACTCGGGCGAGGACGACGATCTCCACCCGCCGGTTGGCCGTCACCGATCGCGGATCGCCGTGCGGCAGCAGCGGATGCGTGTCCGCGTACCCGGTCGCCGACATCCGGCCGACCGGGATGTGCCCGGTGCCGGCCAGGTAGCGCAGCACACCGGTCGCCCGGCTCGTGGACAGCTCCCAGTTGGACGGGAACTGATCGGTGTGGATCGGGATGGAGTTGGTGTGGCCGTCGATGCTCAGCCGGTTGGGCAGCGCGAGCAGGCCGGGGGAGAGGGCATCCAGGATGCGCCGGCCCTGCGGGCGTAGCTGGGCGCTGCCGTTGGTGAACAGCACCTGATCCGTCGCGATCGTGACCACCAGACCGCGCTCGTCGAAGCGGAACGTCGCGCCCTTTGACAAGCCCGCCTTGGCCAGCGCGTCCTGCAACTTCTTCTTGGCCTCCTGGAGCTTCTTGACCTCCTCGGACACCTGGGCCAGTTCCGTAGCCTTCGCCAGCTCCGAAACCTTTTCCGGGTTCATCTGCGGTTCCAGCTCCGGGTTATGCGTGGTGCCCGCCGCGGCGCCGGAGATGTTCACGCTGTCCGGTGCCACCGCACCACCGGGATCGAGCAGCTGGTCGCCACCGATGAGGATGTCCACCGGTGCGCCGAACCCTGCAGCGAGACCCGTCTTGAGCGCGTTGAACTTCTTCTGGTCCACCTGGCTGATGGCGAACATGACGATGAAGAGCACCATGAGCAGCGTCATCATGTCGGCGTAGCTGACCAGCCAGCGCTCGTGGTTCTCGTGCTCTTCGTGCTCCTCGTCGTGCCCCCCGCGCCGCCGGTGCCCGTGCCCGCCCTTGGAGCTCACGGTGCTTGCCCTTCGCCGGCCATCACGCGGCCTCCTTGGCGGCGGACGGCGGGCCGGGCGGCGCCATCTTGGACTTCAGCTTCGTCGCCACGACGCGCGGGTTCGCCCCGGCCTGGATGGCCAGGACGCCGTCGATGATGAGCTCCATCCGGGCGGCCTCGTTCACGGCGACCGCCTTGATGCGCTTGCCGAATGGCAGGAACATCGCGTTGGCCGACAGGACCCCCCACAGCGTTGCGACGAACGCGCCGGCGATCAGGTGACCGAGCTTCTCCGGTTCGGAGAGGTTCTCCAGAACGTGGATCAGACCGATGACCGTTCCGACGATGCCGATCGTCGGGGAGTACCCGCCGGCGTCGGTCCAGAACCCGGCGGCCGCACCGGCGGACGTCTTCTTCGCCTTCACCTCGGCGGAGAGGATGTCGTAGAGGTCGTCGGGGTCCGTGCCGTCCACCGCCATCTGCAGCCCGCGGCGCATGAAGTCGTCCTCGACGGTCTCCATCTCCGACTCCAGGGCCAGCAGGCCTTCCCGGCGCGCCTTCTCGGCCATCTTGACCAGCGGCTCGACGACGCCCTCGAGGTCCGGCTTCTTCGCCGTCAGGCCGTAGATCAGCCACTTGATGGCCCCGATGGTGCCGGGCAGCGTGTTGGACGCCATGCAGGCGCCGAAGGTGCCGAGGAAGATCAGCACCAGGGCGGGGATGACGATGATGGCCGCAGGGTTCCCGCCCTCGAGAACCATCGAGATGATGATGGCGGCGAAGGCAAGGACTACCCCGACGATCGTTGCCGGATCCATCGCTCAGTCCTCCCGGCGGGGTAGGTGGAGCACCTGCGCCAGGGTGCTGAGCGTCGAATGCGCGTCGAGGTCGTCCTTCGCCCCCTCGCCGTTCGGGACCGCGGGACCGCGCCCCTGGCCGGAGGGCCGCGGCGCCGTCTGGAAAATCCCGTCCCCGTCCAGGTCCGCCGCCCGCCGCGCCTGGGTGAGCGCGAACGCCTCTGCCGCGACAGACGCACGCCACGCCCGCACCATCTCCACGACCTCCTCGATGGACTCGGTCACGACGAACTTGTGACCGTCGACGAGCGTGATGACGGTGTCGGGCGTGCGGTCGGCACGCTCGATCAGGTCGGGGTTGACGGCCACGGGCAGGCCGCCCGCCCCCAGGCGGGTCAGGATGATCACGATTTCCGTCCTTGGATATGGGGCGAGGCCGTTCCGTGGCCTACAGCCCTGGTCGGCAGACGTGCGGGAAACCTAAGGAGTCCGCACACCCGGATCAGCAGGGGTTTTGACCCGTTTAGTGGGTCAAAACCCCTGCTGATTGCCCGGTAAGCGGTGATCAGCGCTTGATGTTGACCAGGTCCTGCAGCATCTCGTCGCTGCTGGTGATCACTCGGGAGTTCGCCTGGAAACCGCGCTGGGCGATGATCAGGTTGGTGAACTCCTGACCCAGGTCCACGTTGCTCATCTCATTGGCGCCACTGAGCAGCTGACCACGGCCGCCGGTGCTCGGTGTGCCGACCATGGCCAGACCTGAGTTGGGGGTCGATCGGAACGACGTGTTGCCGATCTTCTCCAAGCCCGCCGGGTTGTTGAAGTTGGCCAGCGCGATCTGGGCCATGTTCAGTTTCTGGCCGTTGCTGAAGACACCGACGATCGTGCCCGCTGCTTCGATCTTGAACTGCTGCAGCGTGCCGGTGGGGTAGCCGTCCGTGGCGGAGACGTTGAGCGACTGCGAGCCTCCGTAGTTCGTCACCGCGTTCAGGTCCATCGTCACGACGGTGCCGTCCGCCAGGGTGATGTCCGCCGGGTTGACCGTCGCCGGGGCGCCGGCGGCCGGCCAGGTGATGTCGCCGGTGGTTCCCGTTGTCCCGTCCGAGGTGTCCGTGACGTCGATCGTGTAACCGGGCAGCGAGCTGTCGTACGTCAGGGTGATCGTCAGCGGGTGCGCCGTCCCCTTCGCGTCGTACGCCGTCGCGCCGAGCGTGAGGTTGTTGGTGGAGGACGAGTCGATGTTGCCGGCGATCGTCACCGAGGTACTCACCGCCGGCGGGATCATCGTGCCGACCGGGATCCGGATGTTGCCCACGGCGGCGTTGGTGTCGACCACGCCGTCGCTGGCCGGGTAGCCCTGCACGTACATGCCCTGGTCGTTCACCAGATATCCGTTGGTGTCGAAGGTGAACGCGCCGGCCCGGCTGTACAGCTGCTCCACGCCGTTGGACAGGACGAAGAACCCGTCGCCCTGGATCATGACGTCGGTCGACTTGTTCGTCGTCTGCGCCGAGCCCTGCCCGAAGTTGGTGGAGATGCCACCGAGCTGGACGCCGAGGCCGATCTGCGCCGGGTTCAGGCCGCCGACGCCGCCGACCGTTGGTGCCGAGGCGGCCCGGACGGTCTGGCTGAGCGTGTCCTCGAAGACGACGGCGCTGGACTTGAAGCCGATGGTGTTGACGTTGGCGATGTTGTTGCCGACGACGTCCATCATCGTCTGGTGCTGCCGCAGTCCGGAGATGCCGGAGAAAAGCGAACGGAGCACGGTTCCTCCTCAGTGTGCGGTGCGAACGGGTGTCCGCGGTCCGCGTCGTGGGTCGGCTTCCGTGCCGTGATGCCCAGGCGCGTCGTGCGTCCGGGAACCGGGCTTGCGGCCCGGGGTCTGTGATGTGTGCTGGTCAGGGCGTCACGCGGTCACTCGGGTGACGGAACTCGGCGACACCTCCGCGTCGCCGACCCGCAGACTCGGGACGCCCTCGTTGAACGTGACGGCGCTCACCGTGCCGGTGTGGCTGGCCCCCTGCTCGTCGAGGAAGGTCACGGTGCGTCCGACGAGCGCGAGGGCGGACTGAGATTGCTGGGCCAGCAGGATCGAGCTTTCCGCCTTCGCCAGGTCCTCGATCTTCTCCACGAGCGTGAACTGCGCCGTCTGGGCGAGGAACTGACTGGAGTCGGTCGGGCTGCTGGGGTCCTGGTACTTGAGCTGCGCCACGAGCAGCTTGAGGAAGGCGTCCTTGCCCAGGGACTCGTTGCCCGTGGTCGACGTCGATCCGTTGGCGGTGCCGGTATACAGCGACGTACCGCTGATCGGGCTGGTCATGGATGCTCCTTATCGTTCCGGATCGCTCAGATACGCAGGTCGACGCCGCCGCGCCGGGCCGAGGTGCGGGACGGGGCTTGGCCGGCCCGGGGCTCGGGTTCGGCGTCGGGCCTGGATGGTCCGGGCGTGCCATCGGGTCTCGTTGTGTCGTCGCGCGGGCGGCCGCCGTCGGACCAGGTGCCCGCGAACGCCTCGCCCGCCCGCTCCCGGCCGGTTCCCGAGCCCCCGGCGTTCGACCCGGTGTCCGGTCCGGCGTTGGATCCCGCGTCCCAGCCGGTGCCCTGGCTGGTGCCGTCCGGGGTGCCGCTCGGCGCATTGCCCTGGCTGCCCTGGTTCGAGGCCGCCGCGGCGGGCTGCACGGCCTGCGGTCCGGCGTCGCCCGGCCGCAGCGTGACGTCGGCAAGGGTCAGGCCGGACTGGGACAGCTGGTCCCGCAGCATGCCGAGGTCCTGGCGCAGCGCCTCGAGGGCGGCTGGGCCCGCGGCGAGGTCGAGACGGACGGTGCTGCCCCGCACATCGAGCGTGGCCGTTACCTGCCCCAGCTGCTCCGGCTCGAGCCGGACCACCGTGCGGTGCGAGCCGTCCCGCAATGCCCGCGTCGTCACGAGGTGGCGGAGCACCTGCTCGGTGACGGCGTTCTGCTGGTCCTGCGCCGGCGCCGGCGCTGCGCTGGCCGGGGTCGCGGCGTCGGACGCCGTAGCGGCAACGCCCTGCGCCGCGACGGGGACGCCCGTGGTCGGCGCCGATGCAGCGAGGTCCGGCGCCTCGGGTTGAGCGGGCACTTCTCGGGCAACGCGCCCGGCGTTTCGCCCGAGAACTGCCCGCTCAACCGTCTTCGGCTCGGGCGTCGCCTCGGGGGCGGCCTGGGGCGTCGGCCGGGGAGGCGTCTGGGCGGTGGGCTCCGTGGTCGGCGGGATGGTCGGCTGGGCGGTCGGCTGGGTGGTCGGCTGGGTGGTGGTCGGCTGGGTGGTCGGCTGGGGGATCACGTCGGACGTCGGCTGGGTCGGCTGAGAAGGCGCCTGGAGGGTCGGCCGCACGGATGTCTGGAGGGTCGGCGGGGGGGGCGCCTGAACGGTGGGCTCCGTGGTCGGCCGAGTGGTGAGCTGACTGGTCGACTGACTGGTCGACTGAGTGGACGGCTGAGTGGACGGCTGAGTGGACGGCTGACGGGTCGGCTGAGTGATCGGGGTGACTGCGGGATCCGCTGAGCCGGGGCTGGTCGGCACGGGAGCCTGCGCGTTCCCCGGCTCTGCAATGTCCGCCCCCGGCCGCGTCGCCCGTGCGGCCACGGGTGCGGTCGCGGTCTGGGTGTCGTGGGACTGCGGGGGCGCCGGGAGGGCCGTGGCGGCGTCGGGTGCGGCGGCGTCGACCGCGGCGGCTCCCTCGGTGGTTGGCGTCGCCGGCTGCGGCATGGCGCGGGAAGCGGCTGGCAGGACTGGCCGGGTGACGACAGGCGACGGCGCGGCGTCCGGCGCCGGGTCGGTTGCGACACGGGCGGAGGCCCCGACCGGTGCCTGTGCGGGGAAGCCGCCCAACAGCGCGGCAAGCGCCGAGACCGGTGCGGCCGGAGCAGCTGCAGCCACGACGGGCGCCGCCGGTGCGTCGACGTCCGCGGGAGTGTCGTCCTTCTCGCCGGACGCTTCCGCGGGCACTTCTGCCGCGACACGCCCGGCGTTTCGCGGCAGAACTGCCCGCTCAACGGAGAGAGCCGGGGGCATGGCGGCCTGAGGCAGAGCCGGGGACACCGCGGGCTGAGGCAGAGCCGGGGACACCGCGGGCTGAGGCAGAGCCGGGGACACCGCGGGCTGAGGCAGAGCCGGGGGCACAACGGCCGAAAGCACCGGCGCCGGGGCCGCTGGCGTCTCCGTGCTGGGCGCCTCCGCGCCGATCCCGGCCGCCGCTTCCAGGACGACGCCGAATCCGGTGCCGTCCGTGGCCGTTGCCGGTGCGCCGGCCGGCCACGGCAGAGTGGCCGGACTCGCGGGCTGAACGCTCATCGCAACTCCCCCCAGTAGCGGGTGACCCGCTCCACGTAGTTCCTGGTCTCCGCGTACGGCGGGACGCCGCCGAACTTCCGCACCGCACCCGGCCCGGCGTTGTACGCCGCGAGCGCCAGGTCCATTCGCCCGCCGAAGCTGTGCAGATGCCGGGACAGCAGCCGCGCTGCGCCGTCCACCGCCTCAGCCGGCCGCATCGCGTCCACCCCGAGCTCGCGTGCCGTGCCGGGCATCAGCTGCATCAGCCCGCGCGCCCCAGCGCGGCTGACAGCGGACTTGTCGAAGCCGCTCTCCGCCTTCGCGACGGCGGCCAGCAACGCCGGATCGACGCCGTACTGCGTGCCGGCAGCCGCGAAGAGCTCGCCGTACGGCACATCCAGGCCCGTCGCACCAGCGCTGCGGGCACCCGCCGGGGTCGCCTGCAGCGCACCGGCCGCCGGGACGCCGTCGGGCAGAACCCTGCGGATGTGCGTCA
>Ga0081539_10001033_pt1 | contig 51337 bp, 44 predicted proteins | sample TabmetS4T2R2_FD_71023 | JGI IMG/M metagenome (GOLD analysis project Ga0081539, IMG submission 71023) | Tabebuia heterophylla rhizosphere microbial communities from the University of Puerto Rico - S4T2R2 | ecosystem: Host-associated > Plants > Roots > Rhizosphere ... | reverse complement strand
CGGCCCCCCACCCACGGGTCGCGGATCAGCCCGGGCAGCTCGTCGACGTGGGTGAACCAGTCGCCGAGGTAGTGCCGGCTCGCCCTGGCCAGTGCGACGACCCTGCGCCAGTCCAGGCGGTTGTTGTTGCCGCTCAGCTCCATCGTGCCCGCGATCCGGGTCGTGCCCCGCATCGGCGACGCGACCAGGTTGTGGTCGCCGAAGTACAGGGCGTGCGCCGGCGCCGGGGTGAGGTCCACCGTGAAGCTGTAGCCCTTGCCCGCCTGCACGGGCAGTGCCCGGTCCAGCCGCCGCAGCAGGCCCGGTGACCACATGCCCGCCGCGATCACCACCGCGTCACACGCCAGGTCGCCCTGGCTGGTGCGCAACCCCACCACGGACCCGTGAGCGCGCTGGAACCCCGACACCTCGACGTTCTCCCGCACCTTGCCACCGAGTTCGGTGACCCGGTCCCGCAGTGACCGCGCGAACCGCGCCGGCTCGACCACCCCCTCCCCCGGCACCAGGTACGCGGCCCGGACCGACGGCGCCAGCGACGGGTCGAGCGCACGGGTGGCCTCGCCGACGAGAACATCGGCGGGGACCTCGTAGCGTCCGGCCGCCATCAGCCGTTGGACGTCCAGGTGCTGACGGGCCCTGGCCACGGACAGGAACGCGTGCACCATCCCGGGGCGGGTCAGCCCGGTGTCCACACCGGACTCCCGCAGTTCCTCGAACAGCTCGAACGTCGGCCGGTTCAACTCCGCCACCGCGCGGTAGCCACGTTCGAACCGCGATCGCGTGCTGCTGCGCCAGAAACGCAGCAACCACGGCAGGAGATCGGCCACCGGCCGCAGGTACACCGGCGAGTCCGGCCGGCCGAGGGACCGCAGCGCGTGCCGCACCGCCCCCGGCGCGGCGACCGGGGCCGAGTGGCCGAGGCACACCCACCCCGCATTGCCGAGCGACGCGCCCGACGCGACGGTGCTCCGCTCGACCACCTCCACCGGCATCCCCGCCCGCAGCAGGTAGTACGCCGTCGACAGGCCGACGACACCGCCGCCGACGATCACCGTGTTCCCCATCAGCCGTCCCGGTACGAGGCCAGGAACGCACGCGTGCGTTCGTTCTCCGGCGCGCCCAACACCTGCGCGGGCGGGCCTTCCTCGACGATCCGGCCACCGTCGACGAACACGGTCCAGTCGGACACCTCGCGGGCGAACGGCAGCTCGTGCGTCACGAGGATCATGGTCATGCCGTCCTCGGCCAGCTCCCGCATCACCCGGAGTACCTCGCCGGTCGACTCCGGGTCCAAGGAGGACGTCGGCTCGTCGAACAGCAGCACCTCGGGCCGCAACGCCAGGGCCCGCGCGATGGCCACACGCTGCTGCTCCCCGCCGGACATCTGTTCGGGATACGCCAACGCGCGGTGCGCGAGGCCGACCCGGCGCAGCAGCTCGACCGCGCGCCGCAGCGCGTCCCGCTCCGGCGTGCCCGCGCGCACCTGCCCCAGCACCACGTTCTCGACCGCCGTCAGGTGCGGGAACAGGTTGAACCGCTGGAACACCATGCCCACCCTGCGGCGCAACCGGGCCAGGTCGCGGCAGACGAGGTTCGCCCCGTCGAACACCGTCTCCCCGGCCACGCGCAACGAGGCGCGATCGGGCCGGTCGAGCAGGTTGACGCACCGCAGCAGCGTGGTCTTGCCGCCGCCGCTCTGCCCGATGATGCTCACGATCGTGCCGCTCTCCACCCGCAGGTGGACGTCGTCGAGCACGATCCGCCCGTCGAACGACTTCGTCAGGTGCTCGACCAGTACGACGGGCTCGGCGTTCGTCACGAGGCCGCCCTGTTCGACGGCTGACTGGGTCATGCTTCCTCCAACAGCAGCCGGGCCGCGCGCAACCGCCGCCGGCGGCGCGGCGAAAGCGGTACGCCGGAACGGATCCGGCGCTCCAGCCAGAGCAGGACCTGCGACAGCGGGTAGCAGATGGCGAAGTAGAGCGCCGCGATCACGATGTACACCTCGAGCGCGCGGAAGGTCGCCGACGCGATGAGCCGGCCCTGCGACATCAGCTCCGCGGCCGAGATCGTGACCAGCAGCGAGGTCGACTTGAGCATGTCGACGAGCATCGTGTTGGTGCCGGGCAGGGCGAGCCGCAACGCCTGCGGCAGCACGACGTCGCCGAGGGTCCGCACCGGGCCGAGCCCCAGCGCGTCCGCCGCCTCCCGCTGTCCACCGTGGACACCGGCGATCGCGGCCCGGAACGTCTCCGACAGGTAGGCGCCGTAGAAGATGACGAGGCTGAGGCAGCCGGCCTGGAACACGTCGAGCCGCAGACCCACCGACGCGAGCCCGAAGTAGGTCAGGAAGATGATCGCCAGCAGCGGGATGTTCTTGAACACCTCGGTGTAGACGGCGGCGGGGAACCGGAGCAGGCGCGTGCGGCTCAGCCGGGCCAGCGCGAGCAGCAGCCCGACCACCACCGCGCCCGCGAACCCGACGAGCGTGAACCACGCCGTCTCGACCAGTCCGTCACGCAGTGCCGGCACGTACTCCGACCACGGGACCTGGAACATTCCACGGCTCCTCAGATCGACGGGGGCGTCCAGTCGGCGGGCCGGTCGACCCCGCGCCGCGTGGCCGCCATCTCGGGCGAGGGCTTGAGGAACTCGTCCGGGTCGCCGCCGTACTTCCTGATCAGCGCGGTCAGCTCGCCGTTGCCGTACATCGCCCTGATCTCCCTCGAGATCGCGGCGGCCAGCTTCGGCGACTCCTTCGGTAGGTAGAAGCTCGTCATGTACGGCTGGAAGTACGCGTACTCCGGGTGCTCCTCGACCTGCGCGTCGGTCGGCGGGGTGAGGTACTCGGTCCTGATGTTCAGCTCCGGCCGCTCCTTCTCCGCCGCGATGACGAGCAACGGGTCGAGGAAGCCGACGTCGAGGCGGCCGGCGCCCAGGTCGTCGAACACGCCGTTGGCGTCGGGGAAGGCACGCAGCGTCGCGCCCGGAACCTGCTGGATCGCCTTGACCCACACGTAGCCCTCGACCGTGCCGAGCTGGTGTCCCTCGAGGTCCTTGACGGTCTTGTACCGCTGGCCCGACCGCACCGCCATCGCGGGCGGCGAGTAGTAGGGCGGATCGGTGAACAGGCCCTGCTTCTGCCGTTCGGCCGTCCACGCCACGCCACCGATCGTGATGTCGACCCGGCGCGACTGGACGGACGCCAGCATCCCGGCGAAGTCGGTGTTCTGCGCCTTGATGGTGAGGCCGAGCTTCTTCGCGACGGCCTCGAGGATCTCGCTGTCCAGCCCGGTCAGCTCGTCGCCGACGAGCGTGGTGTACGGGGCGTACGGCTGGACCGCGACGGTCAGCACGCCCGGTGTGATGGTGTCCAGGCCGGCCGCGGCCGCGGAGACCGGCTGCGCGGACTCCGCCGAGGAACACGCGGAGGCTGTGAGCACGACGGCCGCGAGGGCCGCCACCACCTTCTTCGTCATTCGGGGCCGCCTTCCGTGCTACTGGAATCAGCCCACGCTAAATGACACTGTGACCGTTGACACTGGACGGATCGTCCGAGCATTCCTGCTGTTTTGCCCTGCGCGGTTGTACGTTCCGTACCATGCTCACGCCGTCGCTCGCGCAGGACATCGCCCGCGAGACCAGCGAGGTCTCCGGCTTCAACGTGGTGATCACGGGCACGGACGGCATCATCATCGGCAGCGGTGACCCGAGCCGGATCGGCACCTTCCACGAGGCGTCAGTGGAGGTCGCGCGTACCCAGCGAGCCGCGACCCACGACGCGACCGCCGCCCGCCGGCTGTCGGGTGTCCGCCCCGGCATCACCCTGCCGATCATGCTCGACGACGAGGCCATCGGGACGGTCGGCATCACCGGCTCGCCCTCCGTGGTCCGCCGGTTCGGCCTGCTGGTGCGGAACCAGACGGAGATCCTGCTGCGCGAGTCCAGGACGCTGCAGTCGCGGATCATCCGGGAGAACGCGGTCGCGGACCTGCTGCGCGACATCGCCCACTACGACCCGGACGTGCTGGAGCCGGAGGTGCTCGCGGCGGCCGCCACGGACCTCGGTTACGACCTCGCCACGCCTCGGGTGGCCGCGGTGCTCGAGATCGGCTCGCAGGACCGGCAGGCCGCGTCGCTGCGGGTGTTGCGGGGCCTGTTCCGGGATCCGCAGGACATCGTGGGCGCGACCGGACCGTCCCGTCTGGTCGTTCTGCACCGTGCCGGTCCCGACCCGTGGTCCGCGGCCGCCGACGCCCTGCCCCACGCCCGGATCGGCGTCGGCCCACGGGCCGTGAACGTGCCGCAGCTCTGTTCGTCCTATGGCGACGCGGTGACCGCCGCCCGGCTCGGCACGCGGTTGGGCGGGCGGGACCGGGTGCACCACATCGCGGACTTCCGCCTGCACGAACTGCTCGCCGCGGCCGGACACCGGACACGCGCGAGGTACCGGGCGGACCTCCTCGGCACCCTGCGTGACCAGCCGGACTGGCCCGCCCTCCGCGCGACGGTCCTCGCCTGGTGCGACAGCGGCTTCCACCTCGTCAACGCGGCCAAGGCGGCGCACGTCCACCGCAACACGCTGATCTACCGGCTGGGCAAGATCGAACGCATCACCGGCCGCAACCCTCGAGAACCCCGGTTCGCCATGGCCCTCTACGTGGCCGCGTTGATCGACGAGCTGGACTCATGACCCGTGCGGGGGATCCTGTGCTGACCCCTACTTCACCGCGCTGACCGGCCAGTTGGTGTTCGTGCGCAGTTCCGGTTGGGTGCCGGTGAACGCGGTGGCCGCGGTGGTGTCGCCGCGGAGCTGGTACTGGAGCCACGCCGTGGCGTAGCCCAGCAGGCCGCCGGGGTTGTTGGCGTCCTGGATCGCGCTGTGGTCGGCCGCGCGGCCCTCCGAGTTCTGGATGACGCCCAGCGCGGCGCGGCCGGGAATGCTGTTGTAGAAGGCCTGCTGCGTCGACGGGCTGGCGATGATCGCGTCGGTGAAGCCGCGGGTCGACGTGAGGAAGGTCGGCACGGTCAGCTTCGACGGGTCGTACATGCAGTCGGCCGCGGTGGGACAGTTCGGGTTGGCGCCGACCCAGGTCGTGTTCGGCAGGGAGAACGTCATCAGGGTCGTGATCAGGTCGGGGTTGTTGGTGGCCGCCCTGGTCGCGCCGCCGGCGCCCTGGGAGTGGCCCACCGCCGCCACGTGCCGCACGTCCAGGTTGCCCTGGAAGACACTCCCCGCCGCGCCGTTCTGGGCGACCAGGTAACGCGCGCCGGCCGCGATCTGGTTGCCGCTGCCCGTGTTCGTCAGCGTCGACGCGATGACGGTGTAGCCGTACGACGCCAGGTGGGTGAGGAACCGCGAGTACGACTCCGGGGTCGCGTCGGTGCCGTTCCCCCACGTGACGATCGGGCTGTCGAAGCTCAGCGCGGCGTAGTCGCGCGGGTAGTAGAGGCGGTAGGTGTTGCCGGCGCCGTCGGTCGCCGAGCCGGTGGTCGTGGCGTACGGGCCGGTCGCGGTGTAGGCGGCCTCGACCGGGTACGTGGCCGCGGCGGCGGTGCCGGTCGTGAGGCCGGCCGCCACCAGGAGAACCGACAGCATGACTGCGAGTGAGCGCATCCCCCAGTTGTCCTTTCCGGAGTGGACCTGCTCTCCCGATCATCCACCCGGTGCCGCACCGAGAACTGCACTATTGGGCATTACGGCGGCAATCCGACCACTGATCTACTCCATACGGTCGTGTGTGGAGGCGATGTCGTGTCCAGCAAAGTCATCAACATCGGGGTGAGCCAGGGCATTCTGTGGATCGGCGGTGAGGCGTACCCACTGCACAACATCGCGCGGGTCCAGAACGTCGAGCTGGTACCGAGGCGAGGCCGCGCGGTGGCCGCCTTCGTCAAGCAGATCCTGCTCTGGGCCGCGCTGGGCGTCGGCGGGGTCGTCGCGTTGCGGTTCGCCGAGCTGCCGTCGTCGGACGTCGAGACCTACACCCGCTACATCGCCATCGGCGCGGTCGCGCTGGCCCTCATCAGCACGCTCGTACTGCTCGCGGCGCTGGCCAGGCGGACGTACTACGCCCTCGTGATCGAGACGTCGGGTCGGCCGCACACCGCGGTGGTCAGCCCGGACGAGGCCATGATGAACCAGCTCGTCCGCCAGATCATGACGGCGATCAGCCATCCACGCGATCCCAAGGTCGAGTTCAGCAGGCAGATCGTTCACCACCACCACGGCAACAACTACTTCGGTGGCCAGCACGTCAGCATGCAGGGCGGCAGCAACAACGTTGGGATAGGGCGATGACCAGCAACTACTACGGCGGCCAGCACGTCTCCATGCAGGGCGGCACCAACAACATCGGTATCAACACCGGGACCGTCAACAACAGCCAGGGCGGCCCGCAGGACGCCCTCCGCGAGCTGGTCGACGTGGTCAACGCCATGCGGGGGCAGGTCTCCCCGGGTGACCGCGAGGTCATCGACGCGTCGATGCGGACCGTCAACGCCGGCGCGGAGCCGGGCACGCTGCGGCGGGCCCTCGGCCAGCTCGCCGGCGTCGCGACCGTGGTCGGGCAGGTCGGTGTGCCGGTCGTCGAGGCCGTTCGCAAGGTCATGGCCGCCTTCGGGCTCTAAACTGTGTGCCTCCGGCCGTCGGTCTTCGTGGGGGACAGGACATGGTGAACGACCCCGACCGCTTCTACTACGGCGCCGCGGAGCCCGTCTTCGTGGAGGAGAGCAGGCCCCTGGACAACCCGCAGGACGCCCTCCACGAGCTGACCGAGGCGGTCGACGAGTTGCGGGTGCGGGTTTCTCCGGCCGACCGCGAGGTCATCGACGCCTCGATGCGGACCGTCGAGAGGGGTGCCGAGCCCGAGCCGCGTGCCTTCCGCCAGGCGCTGGGGCAGCTTGCCGGGGTCGCGGTCATGGTCGGGGAGGTGGGCGTGCCGGTGGTCGAGGCCGTTCGCAAGGTCATGGCCGCCTTCGCGCTCTAACCGGTTGCTCCGGCCGTCGATCTTCGTGGAGGATCGGCAGTCGTGACCAAGCTTGGAGTGGTGTTCCGTCCGCAGTTCGCGCCGGAGCGGTTGCGTTCCGTCGCCCAGGTGGCCGACGAGGTCGGGCTCGACGAGATCTGGCTCTGGGAGGACTGCTTCTACGAGAGCGGTATCGCCAGCGCCGTTGCCCTGCTCGGGTGGACCTCGAACGTGCGCGTCGGCGTCGGGTTGCTCCCCGTGCCGTTGCGGAACGTGGCCCTGTCGGCCATGGAAGTTGCCACTATCGAGCGACTCTTCCCCGGACGGGCGACGCTCGCGTTCGGGCACGGGTTGCAGAAGTGGATGGGGCAGGCAGGCGTGCGGGCCGAGTCGCCGGTGACCCTGCTGCGGGAGTACCTGGTCGCGTTGAAGGCCCTGCTGGCCGGCGAGACGGTGACCGTGCAGGGCCGTTACGTCAACCTCGACGGCGTGCGGCTGCACTGGCCGGCCGACCCCGCACCGGCACTGGTGGCCGGGGCGTTCGGCCCGAAGTCGCTGGCGGTGTGCGCGGACGTGGCGGACGGGATCATCCTCGCGGCCAGCGCCGGCCCCGAGGGCGTGCGCCAGATGCGGGCGCAGGTCGACAAGCCGATCATCGCCTACGCGCGGGCGGCCTTCGGCGCGGGCGCCCAGGAACGTCTCGACGGCGAGGACGTCGACGAGTACGGCGCCGCGGGCGACGACGTGCCCCGCATGATCGAGGAGTACGTCGAGGCCGGGGCCACCACGCTGGTCCTCCAGCCGACGCCGGACGAGCCCGATCTCGAAGGTTTCGTCCGGTCCGTCGCGGCGGTCAGGTAGTCACCCACACTCCTGCGGTAGCAAGGTTTCCTGATCCGGCGGGTCTGTTTTTCGCGATGTCTCCCGGCGTCGCGCGGAACATGCTGGGTGGGGCTGCCGAACCACTGGGGAGTGACCATGGTGCCGTCCGCATCGGATCACACGATTTTCGCCGTCGACGTCGAGGGTTTCGGGGACCGCCGCCGCACCGATCCCGTGCTGGTCGCGGTTCGCGCGGCCGTGCACGAGGTCGTGCTGACCGCTTTCGAGAAGGCCGGTGTGCCGTGGGACCGCTGCTTCCACGAGGGGTGCGGGGACGGGCTGTTCGTGGTGATCCCCTCGGACGTGCCGAAGCGGCTGCTCGGCGCGCCGCTACCCCGTGAGCTGGCCGCGGCGGTGCGCGAGCACAACGGGACCTGCCAGGAGAACGCCCACATGCGGTTGCGGGCCGCGGTCCACGCGGGTCAGGTCCGCCGCGACGCGCACGGCGTCGCGGGCACGGCCGTCAACCTCACGTTCCGGCTGCTCAACGCCGACCCGCTCCGGTCGGCGCTCGCCCAGTCGCCCGGCGTGCTCGCGCTGATCGCGTCGGACTGGTTCTTCGACGACGTCATCCGGCACGACCCCGCCAGCGACCCCGGCTCGTACCGCCGGGTGCGGGTGAGCGTCAAGGAGACCAAGCGGTGGGCCTGGATCAGCTGCCCGGACAGCCCGCACCCGCCGACTCGCGCACGGCGCAAGCGGGTGGTGCAGGCACTCGTCGCCAGCGTCACACTCGCGGGCGTCGTGACAGCCGCCAGCGGGACGTTGACGTCACGAGACCGGTCGCCCGAACCACCCGTGGCGCAGGCGCCCCCGACGACCACCACATCGACGTCACCGTCCGGCGGACCGGCCGAGCCGGAGCCCGAGGGCGAGCACACGCCGGACGGCGACGCCCACCCCACCCGAGCTCCGGCGCCGGGAACGACGCCGGGTCAGGGTTCGACGCCGGGGACGCCGCGGCCGAGCTCCACTCCTACCGGCACACCGGAGACGCAGCCGTCCATGAGCGAGCAACGCTCCGTCACCACCTATCCCGTTCAGGAGGAGCGGACGGTGCAGCTGAGCAACACCGCCGGCCAGGAGTCCGTCGAGATCGACTGGTGGCGGCAGAACCACGACCGCACCGGTGACCTGCAGGTCGACACCACCGGGGCGTTCACGACGCTCGGTGCGGAGCTGGCGGTCGTCGACGACTCGTCGGAAACCACCCGCGACCAGTGCATGGGGGTCACGACCTGGTCCACCCGCGTGGACTTCGCCAAGCTGCACGTCGGCAGCCAGCTGTGCGCACGCTCGGTGGGCGGCCGGTACGCGATGCTCAGGGTCACCGCGCTGCCCGACTCACCGGGCAGCGGCGGCCGGTTCGTGTTCTACGGACGGACCTGGAAGCTCTAGCTCCGCGTGCCACGCAGGAAGGCGAGCGCGGCCAGCACGCGAAGGTTGACGTTGCGCCGGCCCAGATCGGTGGCCTGGGCGAGCCCGAGCTTGTCGGTGATGGTGGACAGCTGCCGCTCGATGGTGCTGATCTTGACGTTCAGCTCCTGTGCGATGCCGAGGTTCGACCGTCCCTGCGCCAGCAGGCTGAGCACGCGCCGCTCGTGCGGGGTGAGCCTGTCCACCGGATCCTCGACCCGCCTGCGGGACATGAGCTGGCTGACGATGTCCGGGTCGATCATGAGCCCGCCACGCGTGACGGTGTGGAAGGCACGGAGGAGCTCGTCGAGGTCGCCGAGCCGGTCCTTGCCGAGGTAGCCGACCGCGCGGGGCGGCCGTTCCATCGTGAGGAGCCGCTCCGCGTAGGCGGGTTCCAGGTAGGCCGACAGCACGAGCAGCGCGACGTCCGGGTACTGGGCCCGCACCCGCTCGGCGACCTGGAGTCCCTCGTCCTCGCGGTCCTTCGACAGCCGGATGTCGACCACGGCGAGGTCCGGCGCCGTCTCGTCGATGACGCGGAGTGCCTCGGGTTCGGTGGTGGCCCTGCCGACCACCGTGATGCCTCGGCTGCCGAGCGCATCGGTGAGCAGGTCGAGGTAGAAACCCTGGTCCTCGATGATGACCACCCTCATGAGCCGGCCTCCATGGGGTCGTGCGGAATCGTCGCCCGCACCGTTGTTCCCTTCCCGCCCTCGCTGCTGATGTCCAGCCGGCCGCCGACCGCCTCGACCCGGGTCCGCAGACCACGCAGTCCGGTGCCGACCGCCGCGCCGCCACGCCCGTCGTCGGTGACGGTGGTGACGAGGTCACCGTTGACGGTGTGGACCGCCACCCGGACGCGTGTCGCCCCGGCGTGCTTGTAGACGTTGGTCAGTGCCTCGCTGATGACGAAGTACGCGGTGATCTCGACGTGTTTGGGCCAGCGTTCCGGGGAGATCGCGACGTCGACGGGCAGGGACGCCCGGTCGGCCAGGTTCTCCACGGCGGCGGCCAGGCCGTGCTCGAGCAGGATCGCCGGGTAGATGCCCTGGACGAGCTCCCGCAGGCCACGCAGTGCGTCGGTGAGCTCGCGGTGTGCCCGGTCGATGGCCGCGTGCCCGGCCTCGTCGGTCGGGACCAGGCCGCGGCGGGCGGCGTCGAGCAGCATCAGCACCCGGAAGAAGTGTTGCTGGGCGCCGTCGTGGAGGTCGGCCTGGATGCGTTTGCGCTCGTCGAACGCGGTCTGGGCGAGGTGCAACCGGGAGAGGCGCAGCTCGTCCAGCTTTCCCTGCATGGTCGCGTAGATCGCCATCCCGGCGGCCGCGATCGCGGCCGCGGTCGTCGCCTTCTGCTCGCGGAGCACGGCGTCGTGCTCGACGACGGCGAGCAGCTTGCCGCGGCGCCGCACGTGGGCCAGCGTCCGGCCGGGCCGTTCGGCCATCGCGACCGGCTGCCCGCGGACGTCCACGAAACTGTCGTCGTCCAGCGCGTACGCGAGCCGTAGGGTCGGGTCCCCGAGCGTCCGGCGCAACGCGTCCTGCAGCGCGGGTGGATCGGTGATCGTGTCGAAGTCCCGTTCGAGGTCCACCATCAGGTTCACCACGCGCAACCGCATCGCCCGCACGTACAGCCGCCGCACCAGCCAGCCGACCGGGCTGAAGAGGATGATGGCCACCGTGAACAGCACCGCCAGCGTGATCTTCACCTGCGGCGGCGCCGGCAGGACGGTGGCCGCCGCCTCGGCGAGCTTGATCGACCCGACCAGGCCCACCCAGATCCACACACCGGCCGACGGCACGCGCCGCGCCGGGCTGACCACCATCCACCGCCGCACGACGATGACGATCGCGACCACGCCCATCACCAGGGCGATGGCGCTGCCGGCGGCACCCCAGAACGTGGTCTCGTGGGCGAGGTGGATCGCCCACGGCGGCCGGGGCCGGTCCACGAGGTAACGGATGACCTGGGTGCCGAGCGGGAGCACGTAGGCGCAGACCACGTAGGTGCGGTCGACCCAGCCGTAGAGCCGCCCGTCCGGCCAGCTGAGCAGCACGTGCCCCACGAAGCCCATCCACACGTAGGCCGTGCAGAACCCGACGGCGAACAGGAGACCGTCGGTCGCTCGCAGGTACTGCAGGTAGTAGGCAGCGCTCCCGGCCGCCATCAGCATGCCGACGCGCGGCGAGGGCAGCCGCACCCAGAGCGCGACCCCGACGGACGCGACCGCGACGCCCACTATGCGCGGCGGGAACTCCTGCCACCACAGCGGACTCGCCACCGACCAGGACACCGCGGTCGTCCAGGACGCGACCGCCAGTACGGCCGCCCCACCGGCGAGCGCGGCGGCCACCCGGCCACGGGTCGCGCCACCCCGCCCTCGGGTGACGGCGACTGGCGCCCCGTCCCCGATCGTCGTGGTCGCCACGAGTCCTCCGGCCGCTCGCTCCTCGGTTGATCATGGATGACCACGGCCGCGGCAGGGAACCAAGGTTTCCCTACCATTGGACCGGAGCTGGACCGGTTCGGGATTCAGGCCAGCTTCTTGAGGCTCTGGATCAGGAGGTCGACACGGCCGGTGAGGACGGGGCCGGAGGGGTTCTTCGAGTCGCGGAGGGCCTCAAGGCGGGGAGCGACCTCGACACAGTCACCGCCGTTGCTGCCACTGAAGCTGCTCTTGCGCCACGCGACTTCGACACAGCTACCGCCGTTGGAGCCGCTGAAACTGCTCTTGCGCCAGCTCGTGTAGGCAGCCATCACACACCCCTCAAGCGGTCACTCAGGCGTACTCACCTGCCATCTTATCGATGAACACCCGCGACTCCTCCGGTTCCAGGGCGGCATCCCTCAGTCGGCCGAACACCGAGCTGTACTGGGTGTACTCCTCGGGCTCCTTCAGATAGGTGGCACCGAACAGGTCCTCCAGATAGACCGTCGAGATGTTCTGCTGAGCCAGCCGAAACAGCTGGAACGCGGACGCCACCGCAATGCGATCAGGCAAGTTGAAGGGCAGCACCCGAATGGTGATGTTGGGCCGCCTGGCCATGAACGCCAGGTGCTTGAGCTGGGCACGCATGGCCTTCTTGTCGCCCAGCATCCGCCGCAGCGCGCCCTCACCGAGCACCACGTCGAGCCGGAGCGAGGGCCGTCCGGTGCGCCGAAGCACATCTTGCCGCTTCATCCGGGTCTCTACCTGCTTGTCGATCAAGCGGTCATCCGCCTCTGGCTCCCAGGCCCGAATCATCGCTCGGGCATAGTCCTCGGTTTGCAGAAGCCCGGGAACCATGTCGATCTGATAGCTCTTGATCTCTGTCGCATCCCATTCCAGAGCCAGGAATCTGCGGAACCAGTCCGGGACGGCATCGCGCCTGCCCGATCGCCTTCGGCGGCGCTTAGGGCGCTGTTGCGCTAATTCGACCAAATACTGACATTCTTCGGCAGACGCACGGTAGAAATCGCAGAGGATGCGGACCTCTTCCGGTGTGGCGCCTTGCTTGCCGTTCTCGATCTTGCTGAGCTTGGGCCCCTGCGCCTTGAGCGGCTCGCAGGCCTCGACGGCCGTAAACCCGGCCTCCTCTCGCAGCCGCCGCAGTTCGATGCCGAGCTGGGCGTTGATCATGTCGGCGTCAGACAGTGCGCTCATAAGTGCATCGTGCCCGGAAGAAGTAACTTCCGCCCGTTCCTTCACTCGAAAGTGTGGGAACAGTAGCGAGAAACTTTCTTCTTAGTTAAGCATGCAAGCATGGACAACACTGACCGCCACATGAAATCCGCTCTTGCCGACGCAGCAGTGGTCTGCCGGCCGCGTCTGTTCGCCATTCACGGTCTCTACAAACATCGTGAGAACGGGCCGATTCTCGGCTGGGGCATGGAGTTCTCCGACGGTCTCGGCACCTACTACACCGACCCGACCACCCGCTCGACCCACAGCACGTCGACGGCCGAGAACCTCCTGCTTCACTTCCGCGTGATTGGCGACGTGGAGCTGACCTGGCTCACCGACGATCCGCAAGAGTCAGAGTGACCACCAAGTGGGGCAAGAGCGCACACTGTGACACTGCCTCGCGGCACCCCCGCACCCCACGATCCCAGGATGGCACTAACGACCACCAGCTCGGATGGCCGGGTCGATCTCGCCGATCACTCAGCCATCGCGGACAGCCGTTTCTACAACGCGGAGCTCGCCCCAGTGCCTGTGGCGCAGCGTAACTGGACCACGTACAACTACTTCGCCCTCTGGATGGGGATGGCGCACAACATCCCCAGCTACCTGCTCGCTTCCGGCCTGATCGCGCTGGGCATGGACTGGCTGCAGGCGTTCCTCACCATCACGCTCGGCAACATCATCGTGCTGATCCCGATGTTGCTGAACAGCCACGCCGGGACGAGGTACGGCATCCCGTTCCCCGTCTTCGCCCGCGCGTTCTACGGCGTGCGCGGCGCGAACCTGGCCGCCCTGCTCCGCGCGTTCATCGCGTGCGGGTGGTTCGGCATCCAGACCTGGGTCGGCGGCGGGGCGATCTACGTGATCGTCGGCAAGCTGGCCGGGGACGGGTGGACGAACTCCGAGGTGGTCGCGGGGCAGCCGATCACGCTGTGGGCGTCGTTCGCGGTGTTCTGGGTCATCCAGATGCTGATCATCTGGCGCGGTATGGAGGCGGTCCGGAAGTTCGAGAACTGGACGGCCCCGCTGGTGAGCGTCGGCTTCCTGATCCTGCTGGCGTACGTGCTGATCAAGGCGGGCGGGGTCGGTCCGATCCTGTCGCAGCCCTCGAAGCTCGGCTGGGGCGCGGACTTCTGGACCGTCTTCGCGCCGTCGCTCATGGGCATGATCGCGTTCTGGGCCACGCTGTCGCTGAACATGCCGGACTTCACCCGGTTCGGCGGGTCGCAGCGCAAGCAGTTCTGGGGCCAGATCCTGGGTCTGCCGACCACGATGTCGTTCATCGCGATCATCGGGATCCTCACCACGTCCGGCGGCGCGCTGCTGTTCGGTGAGGTCATCTGGGATCCCGCGCAGCTCGCGGCGCGGTTCTCCTCGCCGGTGGTCGTGGTCGTCGCGCTGGTGGCCCTGGTGCTGGCGACGATCTCGGCGAACCTGGCGGCGAACGTCGTGAGCCCGTCGTACGACTTCTCCAACGCCTTCCCTCGACGCATCACGTTCGCGCTCGGCGGGCTGATCACCGGCATCATCGGCGTCATCATGCAGCCGTGGCGGCTGCTCGCGGACGCGGACGTCTACATCAACGGGTGGCTGAACTTCTACGGCGGTGTGCTCGGCGCGGTGGCCGGCGTGCTGATCACCGGGTACTGGCTGCGGGCCCGCACGAACATCGCGTTGGAGGATCTCTACAAAGAGGGCGGCAGGTACTGGTTCAGCGGCGGGTGGAACATGCCCGCACTGATCGCCACCCTTGTGGGCGCTGTGCTGGCGGTCGGCGGGGCGCACAGCGCCTCGGGCAATCCGTTCCCGACCGACGGGCTGATCCCGTTCTTGAAGGAACTCTACAACTACAGCTGGGTCGTCGGATTGGTGGCAGCATCGCTCGTGTACCTGCTGCTGACCGCGCGGAGCACCTCGCGGGAGAGCGCACCGGTCGCGACGCCGGTGCCGGAAGGAGAGGCAGTTGTCTGAGATCGTCAGGGCCGGCCTGGTCCAGCAGAAGTGGACCGGCGACAAGGAGTCGATGATCGCGAACGCGGTGACACACATCGCGACCGCGGCGTCGCAGGGCGCGCAGGTCGTGTGCCTGCAGGAGCTGTTCTACGGCCCGTACTTCTGCCAGGTGCAGGACGCCGACTACTACTCCTACACCGAGCAGATCCCGGACGGGCCGACCACGCAGCTCATGTGCGAGCTGGCCGACCAGCACGGGGTCGTGCTGGTGGTGCCCATGTACGAGCAGGAGCAGCCGGGCGTCTACTACAACACCGCGGCCGTCATCGACGCCGACGGCACCTACCTGGGCAAGCACCGCAAGAACCACATCCCGCAGGTCAAGGGGTTCTGGGAGAAGTTCTACTTCCGGCCCGGCAACCTCGGCTACCCCGTGTTCGACACGGCGGTGGGCAAGATCGGCGTGTACATCTGCTACGAGCGGCACTTCCCCGAGGGGTGGCGGGCGCTCGGCCTGGGTGGCGCGCGGATCGTGTTCAACCCGTCGGCGACCTCGCGCGGGCTGTCGGAGTACCTGTGGAAGCTCGAGCAGCCGGCCGCGGCGGTGGCGAACGAGTACTACGTCGGCACCATCAACCGGGTGGGCGTGGAACCTTTGGGTGACAACGACTTCTACGGACAGTCGTACTTCGTGAACCCGCGTGGCCAGGTCGTGGACGGCACGGCCTCGGACGACGAGGAAGAGGTCATCGTGCGTGACCTCGACATGGGGCTGCTGACCGAGGTCCGGGACCTGTGGCAGTTCTACCGGGATCGCCGGCCGGACACCTACGACCAGCTGACCGGGGCGTGACATGAGCGGAGCTTGCGGAGCGAATCATCGATATTCAGGACGGCACCTCGATCGCGGAGGGCGCCGGAGTAGCGGAGCCTGCGGAGCGTTCCGGTGCCACGGAGCGGTCGAGGGGGCGTCATGCGTACCCTGATTCGCAACGGGACGGTCGTCAACGCCGGCGGCACCCTGCGCGCGGACGTGCTGGTGGAGGACTCGACGATCGCCGGGGTGTTCGCGCCAGGCATGATCGAGTCGGCCGACGCCTACATCGAGGCGGACGACAAGTACGTGCTGCCGGGCGGGATCGACGCGCACACGCACATGGAGATGCCGTTCGGCGGGACGCACTCGGCGGACTCGTTCTTCACCGGCACGCGGGCGGCCGCGTGGGGCGGCACGACGACGATCATCGACTTCGCCGTGCAGGCGAAGGGCACGACGCTGCTGTCCACCCTGGACAAGTGGCACGAGAAGGCGGACGGGCACTGCGCGATCGACTACGCCTTCCACATGATCGTCTCCGACGTCAACGACCAGTCGTTGAAGGAGATGGAGAACTGCATCGACGCGGGCGTGAACAGCTTCAAGATGTTCATGGCCTACCCCGGCGTGTTCTACGCGACGGACGGCGAGATCCTGCGCGCGATGCGGAAGGCGGCCGACACCGGCGCGACGATCATGATGCACGCGGAGAACGGCATCGCGATCGACGAGCTGGTGGCCGTCGCGCTGGCCGAGGGCCGGACGGATCCGGTGCAGCACGGGCTGACCAGGCCGCCCGAGCTGGAGGGCGAGGCGACGTCGCGGGCCATCCAGCTGGCACGCGTCACCGGGGCGCCGCTGTACATCGTGCACCTCTCGGCCTCGCAAGCGCTTGCGGCGGTGGCCGCCGCGCGCAACGACGGGCAGAACGTGTTCGCGGAGACGTGCCCGCAGTACCTGTACCTGTCCATCGAGGACCTGGCGAAGCCGGACTTCGAGGGCGCCAAGTACGTGGCGTCGCCGCCGTTGCGGCCGAAGGAACACCAGGCCGACCTGTGGCGCGGGCTGCGGACGAACGACCTGTCCGTGGTGTCGACCGACCACTGCCCGTTCTGCTTCAAGGACCAGAAGGAGCTGGGGCGCGGGGACTTCTCCAAGATTCCCAACGGGATTCCCGGCGTCGAGCACCGGATGGACCTGCTGCACCAGGGCGTGGTCGCCGGGGAGATCTCGTTGCAGCGGTGGGTCGAGGTGGCGTCGGCGACGCCGGCGCGGATGTTCGGGCTGTACCCGCGCAAGGGCGTGATCGCGCCGGGGGCGGACGCGGACATCGTGGTGTACGACCCGCGCCGGCAGCAGACCCTCGGCGTGGCAACGCATCACATGGCCGTGGATTACTCGGCGTACGAGGGCATGTCGATCACCGGCGGGGTGTCGACGGTGCTGTCCCGCGGGTCCGTGGTGGTCGCCGACGGCGAGTTCCACGGGCGCGAGGGGCACGGCCGGTTCCTCTCGCGTGAGCTGTCGCAGTACCTCGTCTGATTGGGGTGTCTTTCGTGGACTTCGGAGTGGTACTGCAGACCGACCCGCCGGCGTCGGCGGTCGTCGACATGATGGTGGCGGCCGAACGGCAGGGTTTCCGGTACGGGTGGACATTTGACTCGGTCGTGTTGTGGCAGGAACCGTTCGTGATCTACTCGCGGATCCTCGCTGCCACGTCTTCGCTGGTCGTGGGGCCGATGGTGACCAACCCGTCCACTCGCGACTGGTCGGTCACCGCGTCACTCTTCGCAACCCTGAACGACATGTACGGCAACCGAACAGTGTGCGGCATCGGCCGCGGTGACTCAGCGCGACGGGTCATCGGGCAGAAGCCGGCGTCGCTGTCGGTGGTGCGTGATTCGATCCACGTCATCCGCGAACTGGCGGAGGGACGGGAGGTCACACACCATGGCACACCGGTACGGATCCCGTGGGTACGGAACGGTCGCCTGGAGATCTGGATGGCCGCGTACGGGCCGCGTGCGCTGCAGTTGGTCGGCGAGCACGCCGACGGCTTCATCCTGCAGACGGCCGACCCGGCGATTACCCGGTGGACGATCGAGTCCGTCCGAGCCGCCGCCCGCGACGCGGGCCGCGACCCGGGCGGTATCACGATGTGCGTGGCCGCGCCCGCGTACGTCGGGGATGACGTCGCCCACCAGCGGGACCAGCTGCGGTGGTTCGGCGGCATGGTGGGCAACCACGTCGCGGACCTGGTGTCCCGCTACGGCGACTCGGGCCCGGTGCCTCACGAGCTGACGGACTACATCCGTGGTCGGGAGGGCTACGACTACGCCCACCACGGCAAGGCGGGTAACCCGTCCACGGACTTCGTCCCGGACGCCATCGTGGACCGCTTCTGCCTGGTGGGTCCGGCGTCGGCCCACGTCGACCGCCTGACGGAGCTGGCCGAGCTGGGCGTGGACCAGTTCGCGCTGTACCTGATGCACGACCAGAAGGAGCAAACCCTGGCAGCTTACGGATCGGAGATCATCCCGAAACTGACGGCGTAGCCGGCCCGGACCTGCTGGCGGCGTCCGTGGCTCAGCCTGCCCGCGGCACCGGCCTACCTGCGGCCCGAGCAGCGCAGGCCTGCGGCGCTGGGGCTCAGGCCTGCGCGGTGGGGCGGATGACCACCTCGCCGACGTCGATGTCGACGCCGCGTTGGCGTTGATCGCCGAGCAGGGCGTCGACGCCTTGTCGGTGGCCGAGGCGGCGCGGCGCACCGGGGTGAGTGCCGCGGCGCCGTACCGGCACTTCCCCACCCGGCTGGACCTGCTCAAGGCCACCGCCGCGCGGGCCGCCGAACTGCTCGCCGCCGAGTTGGGAGAAGCGAGTTCCGGCGACCCGCTGGAGAATCTGGCCGAGGCCGCGCGGGTCTACGTGCGGTTCGTCATCCGCCACCGGGCCGGGCTCGACCTGATCTTCGACGAACGGCTGCGTGTCGGCGACCAGGCACTGGCCGAGGCGGGCCGCGCCGTCATGGACGTCCTGCTGTCCACCGCCCTGGAGATCACCGGGGATGCGCACGCCGCGCTCGATCTCCTCGAGAAGCTCACCGCGGCGGCGCACGGCTACGCGGTCCTCCACCTGAGCGGCTTCCTGACCAGCCGCGCCCCGGGCGTCGAGGACATCGCCGACCGCGCCGCCGAGGTGAGCCGCGCCCTCGCTACAGGGGCTGGTCGTAGCGGATGAAGCCGCGGAACTCGGCCACCTTGTCGTAGAGCACGCGGGCGACCTTGTTGTCCTGCTTGGTCAACCAGTACAGGCGGTCGCAGCCACGGGCCCGCGCCTGCGTGGCGACCCGGTCGATGAGGGCACGGGCAGCGCCCCGGCCGCGAGCCGCCTCGGCGACGAACAGGTCCTGCAGATAGCACGAGTCCGCCGACCAGACCGTGACGTGGAACAGGTAGTGGGCGATGCCGACGAGCTGACCGTCCAGCCAGGCGCCGATGCCGTGCGGGTCCGGGCCGGCCAGCAGCCGCCGCCACGTCCGGTCGTAGCCCGACGCCGGCACGACCGTTTCGTAGAAGTCCTTGTAGCCGCGGGCCAGGACCTCCCAGCCGGCGCGGTCACCCGGCCCGAGGGGCCGGATGTCGATCACGGGACCTCCTTGTCGAGCCAGCGCAGCAACGCGGTCGCGTGGCCCTGCCGGCGAGCCGACGGCAGGGTGCTCAGGTCGTCGTCCCGTTCAGCGATGTCATGCACACGGTCATGGTCGCGGGGACAAGTGGCCACACAACAGGGCCACCTATTCGCGATTCTGGGAGTCCACTCGGCACCCCCGTGCCGCACACGAGCTCTGCCCGTACTCGCGGGCGATCCGCGGCAACGTCGACGTCACGCTGACCGTGAACGGCACCCGGCTGTAGCGAGCCGGCGCGCGACCAGCAGACCGCCGACACCCGCAGCTACGCCAGGAGCTTCGTCGAAGGACGGCTGCCGGGTTGCGGCACTGAACCACCGCACGTCTCACGCCCCCGTCGTCGAGCCGGGGCGCACGATCATCAGCACCGTGACCGTGGCCCACAGCAGGTTGAAGATCCCCGTGTACATGCCGAGCCGCGTGGTCACCCGGGTCAGGACCGCGCCGTCGCCCGAGTCCGCCGCGAGCAGCTTCGCCTGACCGGGCAGCACCTGGAACACCAGCACGAACGCGGCCACCGCGGTCAGCGCGATCGACACCAGCAGCCAGACGTCGCCGAGCACACCCATGAAGCTGGCCGTCGCGAAGCCGAACACCGGCACCGCGACACCAAGCCCCGCGTAGACGCGGCAGATCCGGTGCAGCAACGGCAGCTGGGCACGCTCCCGGCGGGCGGCCGCGGGGAACATGCTCGCCGCGACCGTCACCGGGCCGACGGCCAGGATCGCCGCGATGACGTGCAGGGACAGCAGGACCTTGGTCACGAACGTGACGGTAGTGATCATCGACTCGGGGGAGAATCGGCGAGAATGCCAGGTACCGACGGATTCTCGCCAAGGAGACCCATGCACACCGTGGCCGTGCTCGCGCTGGACGGCGTCATCGCGTTCGATCTGGCCACCCCGGTCGGCACGTTCGGCTTCGCGTACCTGCCCGACGGGCGCCCCGCGTACCGGGTCCAGGTCTGTGGCGCCGCGACCGTCCGGACCGAGGCGTTCACCATGAGTCCCGACCACGGCCTGGTCGTGCTGGCCGACGCGGACACGATCGTCCTGCCCGGCCGCACCGACATGGACGCGCCCGTGCCGGGGGAGGTCGTCGACGCGCTCCTGGCCGCGGCGGCGCGGGGCACCCGCATCGCGTCGATCTGCGTCGGGGCGTTCATCCTCGCCGCGACCGGGCTGCTCGACGGGCTCCGCGCGACGACGCACTGGCTGGGTGCGGCCAGGCTCGCGGCCCGGTACCCGGGGATCGACGTGGACCCGGACGTGCTCTACGTCGACAACGGGCAGTTCCTGACCTCCGCGGGCGCGGCGGCGGGCCTGGACATGTGCCTGCACATGGTCCGCCGGGACTTCGGTTCGGCGGTGGCCGCCGACACCGCCCGCAGGTCGGTGATGCCGCTGGAACGCGAGGGTGGGCAGGCGCAGTTCATCGTGGCCGACCAGCCGCCCGTGCCGCGTGGCGCGGCGCTGGAACCGTTGCTGCGCTGGCTTTCCGACAACACGGCGCGCGAGCTGACGCTGGCCGACATCGCCGTGCGGGCCGGCATGAGCACGCGGACCCTCAACCGCCGCTTCCGCGAGCAGACCGGCACGACGCCACTGCAGTGGCTGCACCGCGAGCGCGTCCGGCGGGCGCAGTACCTGCTGGAGACCACGACGCACCCGGTCGACCGCATCGCGGGCGAGGTCGGCTTCGGCTCCCCGACGGCGTTCCGCGAACGGTTCAAGCGGGTTGTCGGTACCAGTCCGCACGCCTACCGCGCCGCTTTTCAAAGCTGACCCGATAGCGTCGCGCCATGGTGTCTCGGCGGAGCAAGGGCTGGCTGCTGCTCGTCGGCGTCGCCGTCCTCGGGGCCGTGGTGGGGATACTGGCCGGTTACCTGCTCGACGACCGCCTCGCCGGCGCCGTCGCCGGCGTGGTGACGGCCGTGCTGGGGGTGTTCGGCGCACGTGGGCAGGCGCTGGTCGACCGGGGCGCCGAGGTCCGGACCGCGCTGCCCGACCAGGTGATCGGCGGCCGGCCGCGGCGGGTCCGCGACCTGGCCGACCCGGTCCCGCTCGGTGTGCACCCGGCGGCGCGCGACGACGCCGGGCAGGTGCCCGCGTACGTCGGCCGCGACGCCGACGACCGGGTCGACGAGGCACTGCGCGCGGGCGGGTTCGTGCTGCTGTCCGGCGAGTCCGCGGCGGGGAAGACCCGCGTCGCCTACGAGGCCATGCGGCGCGTGCTGCCCGACCACCACCTGGTGGCGCCCGCGTCCCGCGAGTCCGTACCGACGGTGGTGGAGACGGTCGTCGACCAGCGGCGGTGCGTGGTGTGGCTGGACGACGTCGAGCGCTTCTTCGGCGTGCACGGGCTGACCGTGCCGGTGCTGCACCGGATGCTGGCCGCGGGTGCCGTGGTGCTCGGCACGATCCGCGTCGCGGAGCTGGACCGGTTCGGCGCGCGGCACGAGAAGGGGCTCGAGGGCGACGAGCGGGACGGGTGGCGCACCGCCCGCGAGGTGTTGCGGCTGGCCGTCGAGATCCCGCTGCCCCGCCGCTGGAGCGTGCCGGAGCTGGACCGGGCGAGCCGGTCGGCGGACCGGCGGGTGCGCTCGGCGTTGCGCATGACCGGCACGTTCGGGCTGGCCGAGCTGCTGGCCGACGGCCCGGAACTGGCGCGGGACTGGCAGCACGCGTGGCGGCCGGGTGGCCGCCCCCGGGGCGCCGCCCTCGTCGCGGCGGCGGTCGACTGCCGGCGTGCCGGGCTCGCCGACCCGGTGCCGGTCGAGCTGCTCGCGGAGCTCGCCGAGCACTACCTCACCGCCCGCGGCGGCGCGACGCTCCGGCCGGAGCCCCTCGACGAGGCCGTGGCCTGGGCGACGAAGCCGGCCCGCGGCGCGAGCAGCCTGCTCATGCCCGCCGGCGAGGACCGCGTGCTCGCGTTCGACTACCTGATCGACCTCGCGACCGAGCCCGTGCCGGTGCCCGTGTGGCTTCGCCTGGTGGACTGGTGCTCGCCGGAACAGGCGCTGGGTGTCGGCCTGACGGCTCGTCGCCTGTCCCGGTTCGAGGCGGCCGAGGCGGCGTTCGAGAAGGCGGCCGACGCGGACGTGCCGGGCGCGAAGGCCGCGCTGGCCGAGGTGATCGGTTCGGGTGAGGAGGCGGAGCGCGCCGTCGCGCTCCTGACCGAGGCACTGGCCGCCGTGGCGCCGGACGACCCGGAAACCCCGCTGTTGCGCAGCATGCTCGCCCGCTTCACCCACACGCTCGGCGAGCCGGAGGCCGCCTGCCGGATGTTCGCCGAGTTGCTGGACGACTGCCTCGCCCGGCTCGGTCCGGACCATCCGGACACCATGGAGGTGCGGCTGCAGGCGGCCACCCAGCTCGCGGACTCCGGCTCACGCGACGAGGCGCTGCGGCGACTCGCCGAGCTGGTCGACGACTACACCCGGGTGCTCGGCCCGGACGATCACGAGACCCTGCGCGCACGCCAGCAGCACGCCGCCTGGATCGGCCGGCACGGGGAGCGGGAACGGGCGCTCGAGATGTTCGCCGAGCTGCTCGCGGACCGGCTCCGGGTCCAGGGGCCCGATCACCCGAACGTGCTCAGCAACCGGTACGCCATCGCGGTGCGGACACGCCAGGCCGGTGACCCGGAGCGCGCGGTCGCGCTGCTCACCGAGCTGTTGCCGGACAGCGTCCGGGTGGTCGGCGAGCACCACCCGCACACGGTGTCCACCCGGTACCAGCTCGGGATCAGCGCCCGGGACACCGGCCGGTTCGACCTGGCCGCCGAACAGCTCGGCATCGTGCGTGCCGAGTGGGCCAGCCGGTTCGGCCCGGACAGCAACCGGGTGAAGCGGGTCGATGAGCTGATCTCGAAGCTCACGCACTGATCTGTCGCTCACACCCCACCAGCACGCAATGATCCGGCGCTGAAAGCAATGCTTCGCGGATGAAACAGCCGGTGAACGGACTTAACCTGTTCACATGTCGATGACTGCAGCCGACTACATCGCGCTCGACGAGCGGTGGAGCACGCACAACTACCACCCGCTGCCCGTGGTGATCGCGGAGGCCGAGGGCGCGTGGGTCACCGACGTGCACGGGAAGCGGTACCTGGACTTCCTGGCCGGCTACTCGGCGCTGAACTTCGGGCACCGGCACCCCGCGCTGGTGGCCGCGGCGGTCGAGCAGCTGGGGCGGGTGACGCTGACCAGCCGCGCGTTCCACCACGACCAGCTCGGGCTGTTCTGCCAGGAGCTGGCGGAGCTGACCGGCACCGAGATGGTGCTGCCGATGAACTCCGGCGCGGAGGCGGTCGAGTCGGCGCTGAAGGTGGCGCGGAAGTGGGCGTACCAGGTCAAGGGCGTCCCGGACGGCGCGGCGGAGATCGTCGTGGCCGGGTCCAACTTCCACGGTCGCACCACGACGATCATCTCGTTCTCCACCGACGACACCGCGCGGGCGGACTTCGGCCCGTACACCCCCGGCTTCCGGGTCGTGAAGTACGGCGACACCCAGGCGCTGGCGGAGGCGATCACGCCCCGCACGGCGGCGGTGTTGATCGAGCCGGTGCAGGGCGAGGCCGGGGTGCTGACCCCGCCGGCCGGCTACCTGCGCGAGGTGCGGCAGCTGTGCACCGACCACGACGTCCTGCTGATCGCCGACGAGATCCAGGCCGGCCTCGGGCGGACGGGCACGCTGTTCGCGTGTGCGCACGAGGGCGTGGTCGCGGACCTGTACACACTGGGCAAGGCCCTCGGCGGCGGTCTCCTGCCGGTGTCGGCGGTGGTCGGCCGGCGGGACGTGCTCGGGGTCCTGCGGCCCGGCGAGCACGGCTCGACCTTCGGCGGCAACCCGCTGGCCTGCGCGGTCGGCCGCGCGGTGATCCGGCTGCTGCGGGACGGCGACTTCCTCGCGCGGTCCGCTTCCCTCGGCGCGCACCTGCACGAGCGGCTCGGCGCGCTGGTCGGTCGCGGGGTCGCGGAGGTGCGTGGGCGCGGCCTGTGGGCCGGCGTCGAGATCGCCCCCGGCGGCCGGACCGCCCGCGAGGCGAGCGAGGAGCTCATGCGCCGCGGCGTGCTGTGCAAGGAAACCCACGACACGACGCTGCGGGTGGCGCCGCCGCTGATGATCTCCCGGGAGGACCTGGACCACGGCGTGGACGTCATCGCGGAGGTGCTGACCCGCTGACCTCCCCGGCACCCGCGCCGGTCGCGTCCTCGCCGCCCTGACCGCAAGAAGTTGCGGAAGCTTGCGCAGGGCGTTCCTTCGCCGCGGCCGCGCGCAGTGCCGCGACCCGCCGCGCACCCCATCCGGCCAGGCCGAGGAACAGAACGGCGCCGAAGACCGCGAGGGCCGCCTGCGCGACCATCGACACGACCAACACGAGCGGCACGAGCACGACACAGGCGGCGACCGCGACGGCGACGATGAGCCGTACGGCGCGCCGGGAGCGGGCGTCGTCATCGAGCACACGCCTGACCAGCGCGAGGACCTCTCGCAGTCCCGAGTCGGTAGGCCGTGTCATCGCCTACCCCTTCGTTCGTTCCGAGCCCATGCCGACGATGGGGTCCCTCAAGTGTGACCGAAGTTGCTCCGTTCTACTAGACTTGCTCCGAACAACTTCCCCAAACGCGAGCTGTTGCCCCTAGACTGATCCGAGCAATGCCGGAGTTCGCCTCGGTGCGCGGAGCAACGTTGAAGGAGGTCGATGGAGTCCGAGCCGGTTGCCCGGTGGGTCGCGGCCCGCATCAGGAACCTGCGACTGGACCGGGGTTGGTCCGCGCAGCGCCTCGCCGACGCGTGCGCCGAGGCCGGCTTCCCCTCGCTCACGAGGGGCACCATCGCCAAGATCGAGTCCGGGGTGCGCAAGTCGATCAGCGACGAGGAGATCAACGCGCTGGCGATGGCGTTCGACATCTCGACACGTGAGCTGATCACACCGGATCCCGACTGGGTGGACGAACGGATCAACCCCTTCCGCATCCCGAACCTCGGCGCCAAGGTGCCGCTGCGCCCCTGGCAGGTCGAGGAACACAGCCATTTCTACGTCCCGGTGGGGAACTCGGCGGAACTGTTCTACGAGTTCGTCCGCGAGATGGATTCGCTCGACATCCTCCGCAGGGACGGCCAGTTGCTCGTGGTGGCCGGCGACACCGGGTGCGGCAAGTCGGCGCTGAGCAACCGCTGCGCCCACTACGTGCGGTACGCGCTCCGCGAACGGGCGGCCACCGGCGTGGTCGTCGACGTCCGCACGCGGGCCGTCGGTTGGTCGGCGGACACGATCGAGGAGCGGTTCGCCCATGTCCTGTGGGACATCGTGGCCGAACTCGACCGGCAGGGCGCGGTGCGCGACAAGGCACACGAGGTCGTACGCACCTACGAGGGGCGACCGGACGCGGTGTACCGGCAGCTGCCGGACCTGCTGGCGCCCGGCCATGTCGCGATCGTGCTGCTGCCACCGACCGACCTCGCCCGCGAAGTGATCCGGTACGGAGCCGCCACCTGCCCGAACGTGCTGTTCGTCGCCGAGTTCACCGCCGACACCCGGACGGACGACGCGCTGGCGGAGGTCGTCGAGGCGTTGGAGCGCCACGCCCCGCCGGTGGTCCTCCGGATGACCGGTCTCCGGCCGGGAGACGTGCGGCTGTTCGTCGAGGACCGCCTGAACCGCAACAGGATGGCCGGCCGCTTCCCGAGGCTGACGGAGGAGACGGTGGACGCCCTCGAGACCGTCTTCATGTCGGTGGCGCAGATGCAGTCGACGCTCTACGAGACCTACGAGCACTGGCTGAGGCGTGCGTCGCCGGCCGACGACGCGGACAATATCGAGTTCAGGGACGTCGTGAGCCTCCTCCTTCGCAGGACTCAGAACGGGTAGTTAGGGGAAGAGATGACTTCCGCCGGAACGCACCGCGCCACGAACCCGTTCTCCCCGATCGCGGTGGCACGCGTCAGCGACTTCGACACGACCGAACCCGACCCGACGATCGCGACCACCGCGGTCCGGTCGGCGACCGCCAGGCTCGACGAGTACGTCACCGGCGAGCCGAATCCGGGCGGCGAGGTGGTCGCCGTCGTCGGCGAGTACGGCACCGGCAAGACCCACCTGGCGAACCTGCTGTTCCGGCGGGCGCGGGCACGGCTCGGCGACCACGGCACCGCGGTCTACGTCGACGTGGTCGACGACAACGTCCTCATGCTGTACCGCCGGTTCCTCCACCGGCTCGGGTTCGGGGCACTGCGTGACCGGGTGGACGACCACTACGCGGACGTGATCGCGGAAGTGTTGCAACGCACGGGGATGAGCACCGATGTCGTGTCGATGCTGCGTGCCGGCGAACTGACCGCCCACAAGGTGGTCGAGAGCCTGCAGCTGCCGGAGAGCGTGCTGCTGCGTGCGGTCGGCGAGACGTTCCACCGGCTCACCGGCAACCGCGACTTCACGACGGCGCTGACCCTGTTGTCGCGCCGCGGGTTCGATGACGCGGTGCACGGGTGGCTGTCCGGCGACCCGCCGCACGCCACGCTCGTCGAGCGGGGCATCACCACCCGCATCGACGACGATGCCAGCGCGCTCGAGGCCATCCACGTGCTCACCCGGCTCCACGGCGGCACACGGACGTTCGTGGTCGTGCTCGACGAGATCGAACGGCTGCTGACCGGGACGGTCCACAATGGACGCACGTCTCCGGCGGTGTTCGAGAAGCTGCTGGAGGTCTTCGTCCACGGCGGGGCCTACCTCGTGGTGTGTGGCCTGCCGGAGCTGATCGGCCTGCTGCCTCCCGCCACGCGCCAACGGTTGTCACACGTGGTCGACATGACGCCGCTGAGCGCGGACGAGGTCGCGACGTTCATCACGCGGGCACAGCAGCTCATGTGGGGAGAGGCCGGGCTCGCACCGTTCACCCCGGAGACGGTGCTCTTCCTCCGCGACCTCGCACGCGGCAACGCCCGCAAGGTCATCCGCCTGTGCCATGCCACGTTCCGGCTGGTGCAGAACCGCGCACGGGACATCGGCCGGCCGGAGACGATGGTCGACACCGAGCTGGTCCGCGAGGCCGCACGGGATCTCCACTTCGACGAATCCATGGGCCACACCGGCTCAGCGGAGGCCGACGAGCTCTTCCGGACCGCCGTCGCGGCGCTCGACGACCTCACGGCGCACAACCCGTTCGACGCGATCTTCGACAGGGCGACGCCGAGCTCGAGGTCCGGCGAGGCGTCGGCCGCCGCGGTCAACGCGCACGGGGTCGCGTTGCTGGTCCGCTCGCTGGTGCTGAGTTTTCGCACCGCCGTAGCCGGGTCAGTCGCCGCGCCACCCGAGTACCTGGCGCTCCTGTGCACGCGGTACGCGGACTCCATCCGGCTGCTGCCGCTGTCGGATCTCCTACCGCTGTTCGAGCACGCCGAGGCCGAGGAGAGCACGCTCCGAAGACGGTTCGAGGATTCTGTGCTGGACCTCGGTACGCGGATGCGTGCAGCGCTCAGCGGTCTCTGAGCATCCGCCGTCCCTCGGGCGCGGTGCGGGCCGCCGTGGAGCCGCGGACGACCAGCTCCGGCTGGAAGACGTACTCCACGTGCGGCGCCGGGGTGCCGGCGATCTCCTCGAGCAGGGCGTTCACGGCGGCCTGGCCCATGGCCTCGACCGGTTGGCGCAGCGTCGTGAGGGGTGGGTCGGCGAAGACGATCAGCGGGGAGTCGTCGTAGCCGACCACGGAGACGTCCGCCGGCACGGCGAGGCCCCGGGCGCGGGCGGCGCGCACGGCGCCGAGGGCCATCAGGTCGTTGCCGCAGACGATGGCCGTGCAGCCCCTGTCCAGCAGGGCGGACGCCGCCGCCTGGCCACCCTCCACAGTGAACAGTGAGTGCTGGACCGGGGCGTCGGTGAGTTCAGAAAGGAAACTCTCCTTTTTCCGTTGTGCTGGAACGAATCGTTGCGGGCCGATGGCCAGTCCGATGTGTTCGTGGCCCAGTGCCAGGAGGTGGGACACGGCCAAGCGCATCGCCGCCCGGTCGTCGGCGGACACGAACGGGGCGGACACCTTCGGCGTGTAGCCGTTGACCATCACGAACGGGACGCCCTGGCCCGCCAGCTTCACGTACCGGTCCGTGCCGGCCGTCGTGTCGGAGTGCAGGCCCGACACGAACACGATCCCGGTGACGCCGCGGTCGACCAGGAGCTCCACCAGCTGGTCCTCGGCGGAACCGGTCGGCGACTGCGTGCACAGCACCGGGATGTACCCGCGGGACGTCAGCACCTGCTCGATCACCTGTGCCAGCGCGGGGAAGATCGGGTTGGTCAGCTCCGGGATGATCAGGCCGACCAGCCCGGCGCCACGCTCCCGCAGCCGCAGCGGCCGTTCGACGCCCAGCGCGTCCATGGCCGCCACGACCGCCTCCCGCGTCGCCGGGGACACGCCCGGCCGTCCGTTGAGGACGCGGCTGACCGTCGCCTCGCTGACACCCGCCCGCGCGGCGACGTCGCTCAGCCGGACGGTCACGCCCACCACAGCGCGGTGTCCGGCGGCAGCGTCAGCTCCCCGCCGTCGAGCCCGTAGTACGACGACGCCACCAGCACCCGGCCCGGGTCGGCCAGCCGCGCCACCGTGGACCCGAAGTTCACCACGCACCCGAACGTGCCGCGGCGGAAGCCGAGCACCTCCGGCGGTGTGTCGAGCCACTCGAAGTCGCCGAACGACTGGGTCCGGCGCAGGCGCAACACCGTGCGGTACAGGGCGAGCATCGACTCCGTGGACGCCTGCTGCTCGGCGACGGACAGCTTCGCCCAGTCCTCCGGCTGCGGCAGCCAGCCAGTTCCCTCGCTGAACCCGAGCGACGGGCCGGTGCTGGTCCACGGGATCGGCACCCGACACCCGTCGCGGCCGCGGACGGTGTGGCCCGACCGCTCCCACCTCGGGTCGCGCAGCACCTCGTCCGGCAGGTCGAGCACCTCCGGCAGCCCCAGCTCCTCGCCCTGGTAGACGTACGCCGAGCCGGGCAGCGCCAGCATCAGCAGCGCGGCCGCCCGCGCGCGGCGCCAGCCGGTCTCGCCGCCGCCGTACCGAGTGACGTGCCGGTGCACGTCGTGGTTCGACAGCACCCACGTCGGCGGCGCGTCGCTCGCGCCGAGGGTCTCGTCGATCACCGTGCGGAACGACTCGGCCGCCCACTTCGCCTTCAGGAAGTGGAAGTTGAACGCCTGGTGCAGCTCGTCCGGGCGCACGTAGAGCGCGGTCCGCTCGGCGTTCGGCGCCCACGCCTCCGCCACACCCATCCGGTCGCCCGGGTACTCGTCGAGCACCTTCCGCCAGGTCCGGTAGATCTCGTGCACGCCGTCCTGGTCGAAGTACGGCAGCGGCTCGGCGCCCAGCAGGTCGATCTGGTTCGGGTGGCCGACGTCCGGCAGGCCGGCCGCCTTCACCATGCCGTGCGCGACGTCGACCCGGAAGCCGTCGACGCCGAGGTCCAGCCAGAACCGCAGGATGTCGAGGAACTCGGCGTGGACGTCCGGGTTCTCCCAGTTCAGGTCCGGCTGCTGCGGGTCGAACAGGTGCAGGTACCAGTTCCCGTCCGACACCCGCGTCCACGCCGGGCCGCCGAAGACCGACTCCCAGTCGTTCGGTGCGAGTTCCCCATGTGAACCCTTGCCTGGGCGGAAGATGTAGCGGTCGCGGAGGCCCGTGCGGAACCACTCGTGCTGGTCGCTGCTGTGGTTGGGGACGATGTCGACGATCACCCGCAGACCCAGCTCGTGCGCGTCGGCGATCAGGCCGGCCGCGTCGCCCAGCGTGCCGAACAGCGGGTCCACCGCGCGGTAGTCGGCCACGTCGTAGCCGCCGTCGGCCATCGGGGAGGCGTAGAACGGGGTGAGCCAGACGGCGTCCACGCCGAGGTCGGCCAGGTACGGCAGCCGCGAACGCACGCCGGGCAGGTCGCCGATGCCGTCGCCGTCGCTGTCCGCGAAGCTCCGGACGTACACCTGGTAGATGACGGCGTCGCGCCACCACTCCTGAGTCATGCCCGACATTGAAAGGTCTTGCATCGACTTTCAGCAAGTTCTGGCCATTGCCATCGGCGGGGTCGGCTACCTACTCTTCATCGTCGAAGCGATTCGACAGTTCGATCCGACGGGTGGGCGGCGTGGCCAAGATCGAGGACGTGGCACGGCACGCGGGGGTTGCCCCGAGCACGGTGTCGTATGTCCTCAGCGGCAAGCGGTCGATCACCCAGGAGACCCGCGAGCGCGTCCTCGCCAGCATCAAGGCCCTCGGCTACCAACCACATGCGGGCGCCCGGGCCCTCGCGAGCAACCGCAGCAACGTTGTCGCGCTGGTGGTGCCGCTGCGCAGTGGCATCCACGTGCCGGTGATCATGCAGTTCGCGACGTCGGTGGTGATCACCGCCCGCGAGCACGATCACGACGTCCTCCTGCTGACCCAGAACGAGGGCGAGGCGGGGTTGCGCCGCGTCGCGGGCACGTCGCTGGTCGACGCCATGATCATCATGGACGTCGAGCTGCACGACCCGCGCATCCCGGTGCTGAAGGAGCTCGACCGGCCGGCCGTGCTGATCGGGTTCCCATCCGAAACTGACGGCCTGACCTGCATCGACCTGGACTTCACCGCCGCGGGTGCGGCGTGCGTGGACCACCTGGCCGGGCTGGGTCACCGCAGGATCGCGCTCGTGGGTTCCCCACCGGAGGTCTACGAGCGGGAGACCGGCTTCGCGACCCGCACGACGGCCGGCTTCACCGACGCCGCGGCCCGGCACGGGGTCGAGGTCAGCGTGCACCCGTGCGAGGCGACCCCCGCCGGCGCGCAGAAGATGGCGGCGGAGCTGCTGGCCGAGCACCCGGACCTCACCGCGGTCGTGGTCCACAACGAACCGATCGTCGGACCGCTGCTGTCCGCCTTCCGCGAGGCGGGCCGGTCGGTGCCCGAGGACCTGTCCGTGGTCGCGATCTGCCCGGACGAGGTGGCCGAGCACGCGATGCCGGCCCTGACCTCCGTCGCCATCCCGGCCGAGGAGGTCGGCCGCCAGGCGGTCGGCCTGCTGATGGCCAAGCTCGCCGGCCAACCGGTGCCGGCCGCAACCCTGCTTCCCCCGCGGCTCACCGCGCGAGCCAGCACGAGCGCTCCCGTGGGCGCCCGACGGTAACGACCCCCTACCCCTCGTCCCCAGACAGCGTCATCGTCGAAGCGATTCGACACTCCTCAGGACCGGAGGAACAACGATGTTCAAGCCAGGAAAGGCCTTACTCGCGGTGTTCGCGGTGGCCGCGACCATGATCAGCGGTTGCGGCAGCGACTCGGGCGATGCCGCCAACGAGCTGCGGCTGTGGCACTACGAGGGCCCGGACAGCGCGATGGGCAAGGCCTGGAACGAGGCGATCAAGGAGTTCGAGAAGACCCATCCGGGTGTGAAGGTGAAGTTCGAGGAGAAGGGCTTCGAGCAGATCCAGAAGAGCGCGCAGATGGTGCTCAACTCCGACGAGGCGCCGGACCTCATGGAGTACAACAAGGGCAACGCGACCGCGGGCCTGCTGTCCAAGCAGGGACTGCTGACCGACATCTCGTCGGAGGTCACCAAGCGGGGTTGGGACAAGCTGCTCAGCCCGAGCCTGCAGACCACGTGCAAGTACGACGAGCGCGGTGTGATGGGCGGGGACAAGTGGTTCGGCGTGTCGAACTACGCCGAGTACGCGATGGTCTACTACAACAAGACCCTGTTCGACCAGGCCGGCATCGCGGTCCCGACGACGTTCGACGAGCTGGTGTCCGCGATGGACAAGTTCAAGGCGGCCGGCAAGACGCCGCTCGCGATGGGCGGCAAGGAATACCCGGCGCAGCAGCTGCTCTACCAGCTCGCACTGTCCAAGGCGGACAGTGAGTGGGTACAGAACCTCCAGCAGTACAGCGGAAAGATCGACTTCCACGACGACGCGTGGACCTACGGCGCGACGACCTTCGCCGACTGGGTGAAGAAGGGCTACATCGCCCAGGACTCCGCCGGCATCGACGCCGAGGGCATGGGCCTCGCGTTCATGAAGGGCGAGTTCCCGATGATGGTGTCGGGCAGCTGGTGGTACGGCCGCGTCCAGTCCACGGTGAAGGACTTCGAGTGGGGCTCGTTCCTGTTCCCCGGCAGCGACCTGACGCTGGGGTCGAGCGGCAACCTCTGGGTGGTCCCGGCGAAGTCGAAGAACAAGGAGCTGGCGTACGACTTCATCGACATCACCATGAAGAAGGCGAACCAGAACCTGCTCGGCAACTCCGGCGGCATCCCGGTCGCGGCCGACCCGTCCGCGATCACCGACGCGAAGAGCAAGGAGCTGATCGAGAACTACCAGACGCTCGTGGACCGGGACGGCCTCGCGTACTACCCGGACTGGCCGGCGCCGGGCTACTACGACGTGCTGGTGGCGGCGACGCAGAAGCTGATCAACGGCACCGCCTCCCCCGACCAGATGCTCGACGAGATCGCCGGCCCGTACGAGGAAAACCTCGAGAACGTGGGCGGCTGACGTGGCCCTGACCCAATGCCCTGAAGGACCCCTTCGGGACGTTGAGTGCCCTGAAGGGGTCCTTCAGGGCGGTCGGCGAACCGGCGGGGGTGGGGCGCCATGACCCTGCGCCACCAGGACGCCGCGACCCCGCCGGTCGCCGAACCGGCCGGCGGGGCCACCACCTCGCCGCCGCCTCGCGCGCCGAAGAAGGCCGGGCGGGCGGCTGAGCGGAGTCGCGGGTACCTCCCCTACCTGGTGCCCGGGGTGCTGCTCTTCGTCGCGGTGATCGCGGTGCCGTTGGCGATGAACGTCGGGATCAGCTTCACGAGGTGGCAGGGGGTCGGGGAGCCGGACTGGGTCGGGTGGCAGCAGTACCAGAAGCTGTTCACCGACGAGACGTTCTGGTTGTCCTTCCGCAACAACCTCGCGCTCATCGTGGCCATGGCGATCATCCCGACGTTCCTCGGGTTGTTGGTCGCAACGGCGTTGTTCGACGTCGTCTCGAAGGAACACCCGCGCACCACGACCACGTTGCGGGCGGCGTTCTACCTGCCGCAGGTGCTGCCCGCGGTCGTGGCGGGGGTCGTCTGGGGCTGGATCCTGCATCCCGAGTACGGCTCGATGAACGCGCTCCTGCGCCTCGTCGGCCTCGACTCGTGGGCGCATGACTGGCTCGGGGACGAGAAGACGGCTCTGCTGTCCGTCATGGCCGTGCTCGTGTGGATCCAGATCGGCTACCCGCTGGTGATCTTCATGGCCGGGCTGCAGCGCGTGGACCCGCAGCTGTACGAGGCCGCGGCGCTCGACGGCGCCTCGTGGTGGCGGCGGCTGTGGTCGGTGACCGTGCCGCAGATCCGGCAGGAGATCTTCGTCGTGCTTCTCACCTGCACGATCGCGGCGTTGAAGTCCTTCGACAAGATCTTCGTGCTCACCAAGGGCGGGCCGGGCGGGTCGACGCTCACGCCGGCGTACTTCTCGTGGCAGAACTTCTTCGACAAGTTCAACGTCGGCTACGGCGCGGCCATCGCCACCGTGCTGGCGGCGATCATCGTCGGGCTCTCGTTCCTGTTCCTGCGGGCGCAGAACCGGGAGGAACGGTGAGCGGAGTGAACAAGGTGGCGCGGAAAAGCGTCCTCGGGGTGCTGGTCGTCGGTGCGGTCATCACCGTCTTCCCGTTCCTGCTGGTGCTGATGAACTCGGTCAAGTCGCCGCAGGACTACACCGCCAAGGGTCCACTCGGCCTGCCGAGCGGGGTCTATCTCAAGGGCATCACGGACTTCTGGCTCCGCGTCGACTTCGGCGAGAAGCTGCTCAACAGCACGGTGATCGCCGGCTCGGTCGCGGTACTCGCGGTCGCGGTGTCGATCCTCATGGCCTACGCGCTCGGCATCGGGCGGGTCAAGGGCCGCACGTGGATCATCGCGATCTTCCTGCTGGCCAACCTGATGCCGCAGGAGGCACTGATCTACCCGCTGTACTTCCTGGCGAAGGAGGTCGACCTCTACGACACGAAGCTCGCGGTGATCATCATCTTCACCGCGATCCAGAGCGCGTTCGGCGTCTACCTGCTGTCCTCGGTGCTCTCCACGTTCCCCCGGGAGATCATCGAGGCGGCGCGGATCGACGGTGCGAACCGGTGGCAGGTGCTGTGGCGGGTAGTCGTGCCGCTGTCCTGGCCGACGCTGTCGGTGCTGCTCGTCTTCTTCTTCATCTGGACGTGGAACGAGTTCTTCATCCCGATGATCATGTTGGTATCCAACGACAACCAGACGGTCCCGGTCGCGCTCGGCGTGCTCCAGGGCCAGCGACTCATGGACGTCACCGCGCAGAGCGCGTCGGCCCTGCTGGGCATCGTGCCGGCGGTGGTGTTCTTCCTGATCTTCCAACGGACACTGACGCGGGGCATCGCGGTGGGAGCGGTCAAATGAAGTTCACGGACGGGCACTGGATGATGCGCGCGGGCGTCACCCCAACCTACGCCGTCGAGGTGCTCGACGTGGCGACCACGGCCGAGGGGATGCGGATCCTCGCGCCGTCGTACCCGGTGCACAGCAGGCGCGACCTGCAGAGCGGAGCGGTGCTCACGCTCGACCTCACCGCTCCGCTGCCGGACGTGATCGGCGTGCGGCTCACCCACCACGCCGGGACGGCGACGAAGTCCCCGCAGTTCGAACTGTTCCCGGGCACGGTGACCCCGCAGACCACAGTGGACGACCAGTCCGCCGTGTTCACCTCCGGTGCGCTGTCCGTGCGGTTCAACAAGGGCGAACCGTGGCAGGTCGACTTCCGCGCGGGTGGCCGGACGCTGACGACCGGCAGCGCCAAGGACACCGGGTTTATGTCCACTTCGGACGGTGGGCACCACATGGTGCAGCGGCTCGGCCTGAACGTCGGGGACGCCGTGTACGGCATGGGTGAACGCTTCGGCCCGCTCGTGAAGAACGGCCAGGTCGTGGACATCTGGATGGCCGACGGCGGCACGTGCACCGAGCAGGCGTACAAGAACGTGCCGTTCTTCCTGACCAACGCGGGCTACGGCGTGTTCGTGAACCACCCCGGCCTGGTGTCGTTCGAGGTCGGGTCCGAGGACGTGTCGAAGGTGCAGTTCAGCATCGAGGCGCAGTCCATGCAGTACTTCGTGATCTACGGCCCGACGCCGAAGGAGATCCTCGCGAAGTACACGGCGCTGACCGGCCGGCCCGCGCTGCCGCCGGCGTGGTCGTTCGGGCTGTGGCTGTCGACGTCGTTCAACACCGACTACGACGAGGCGACCGTGACCTCGTTCATCGAGGGCATGGCCGAGCGGGACCTGCCGCTGTCGGTGTTCCACTTCGACTGCTTCTGGATGCGGGAGCTGTCGTGGTGCGACTTCGAGTGGGACCCGAAGGTCTTCCCCGACCCGCCCGCGATGCTGGCCCGCCTGAAGGCACGCGGGCTGCGGGTGTGCGTGTGGATCAACCCGTACATCGCGCAGCGGTCGAAGCTGTTCGAGGAGGGCAGGGCACGCGGCTACTTCCTCAAGCGCCCCAACGGGGACGTCTGGCAGTGGGACCTGTGGCAGCCGGGGCAGGCGATCGTCGACTTCACCAACCCGGAGGCCCGCGAGTGGTACGCGTCCAAACTGGACGCGTTGCTGGACATGGGGGTCGACTGCTTCAAGTCCGACTTCGCCGAGCGGATCCCCACCGACGCCGTGTACTACGACGGCTCGGACCCGGCCGAGATGCACAACTACTACACCTACCTCTACAACAAGACCGTGTTCGACCTGCTGCGCAAGCGGCGGGGCGAAGGTGACGCCGTGGTGTTCGCGCGGTCGGCGACCGCCGGCGGGCAGCAGTTCCCGGTGCACTGGGGCGGGGACAACCTGTCCACGCCGCAGTCGATGGCCGAGACGCTGCGGGGCGGGCTGTCGCTGACGATGTCGGGCTTCGGGTTCTGGAGCCACGACATCGGCGGCTTCGAGGGCACGCCGCAGGCGTGGTTGTTCAAGCGGTGGATCGCGTTCGGGCTGCTGTCCTCGCACAGCCGCCTGCACGCCAACTACTCCTACCGCGTGCCGTGGGCGTTCGACGAGGAGGCCGTCGACGTGCTGCGGAAGTTCACGAAGCTCAAGGCCACGCTGATGCCGTACCTGTACCAGGCGGCCCGGGTCGCCCACCTCGAGGGCGTCTCGGTGATGCGGGCCATGGTCGTCGAGTTCCCCGACGACCCGGCATGTGTCCACCTGGACCGTCAGTACATGTTGGGAACTGACCTGCTCGTGGCGCCGGTGTTCACCGAGGGCGGCGAGGTCTCCTACTACGTGCCGGACGGCGAGTGGACGCACTACCTGACCGGCGAGACGATCACCGGGCCGCGCTGGGTGCGGGAGGAGCACGGTTTCGGATCCGTCCCCCTGCTCGTCCGGCCCGGCGCGGTGCTGCCGGTCGGCGCCGTCGACGACCGGCCCGACTACGACTACGCCGACGGCGTCACCCTGCACGTGTACGGCCTCGCCGACGGCGCGACCGTCACGACCGAGATCCCCACCACCTCAGGCGGCCTCGCCTGCACGTTCACCACCACCCGGCGCGGTGACGCCGTGACCGTCACGGCCGACAACCCGCCGGCCAGCTGGCGGGTGCGGCTCGCCGGGGCCGAACCCGTTGCGGCACAGGGTTCCTCGCTGACCGTCCACATCTGACTCAACCGGTAGCCCACTGGAGTGCTCACATGAGTATCAGAAGACGCACGTTCTTAGCCGTCGCCGGCGTGCTGACCGCCGGTTTCGCCGCGGCGAACGACGCGGCCGCGGAAGGAGTGACCACAGCCGGCCCCGCCTACCCGTTCCGCAACCCCCGGCTCCCCCTCGCCGCCCGCGTCGACGACCTGCTCGGCCGGCTCACGCTGCCCGAGAAGATCTCCCTGCTGCACCAGTACCAGCCGGCCATCCCGCGCCTGGAGATGGCGCTGTTCAAGACCGGAACCGAGGCGCTGCACGGTATCGCCTGGTCCACCGACATCCACTCCACCCCCAACCCCGGCGACGTGCGGACCGCGGTCGCCACGGTGTTCCCGCAGGCGGTCGGGCTCGGCTCGACCTGGGACACGGAGCTGATCAAGCGGGTCGGCTCGGTGGTCGGCGACGAGATCCGCGGCTACCACTCGGAGAACCCGGACGTGTGGGGGCTCAACGCGTGGGCGCCGGTGGTGAACCTGCTGCGTGACCCGCGGTGGGGCCGCAACGAGGAGGGCTACTCCGAGGACCCGTTCCTGACCGGGGAGATCTCGAAGGCCTACGCGGGCGGCATGAGCGGCGACGACCCGCGCCACCTGAAGACGGCGCCGACGCTGAAGCACTACCTGGCCAACAACAACGAGGTCCGGCGCGACCGGACGTCGTCGAACCTGCGGCCACGCGTCAAGCACGAGTACGACGAGGCCGCGTTCAAGCCGGCCATCGCCGCCAACGCGGCGACGGGCGTCATGACCTCCTACAACCTGGTCAACGGCCGGCCGATGACCGCGCACGCCGACGTCAACGACGTGGTGCGGACGTGGACCGACCAGGTGCTGATGAACGTCACGGACGCGGGCGCCCCCAGCAACCTGGTGACCGGCCAGGCCTACTACGCGACGCTCCCGGAGGCGGACGCCGCCGTGCTCAAGGCCGGCGTGGACAGCTTCACCGTCGACAACACCAACGCCGGGCCGACGACGGACGCCGTGAACGCCGCGCTGGCACAGGGACTCCTCGCGGAGTCCGATGTGGACAACGCGGTGCGGCACATCCTCACCGTGCGGTTCCGGCTCGGCGAGTTCGACCCGAACGGCGGGCCGTACGGCGGCATCACCAAGGACGTCGTGAACAGCCCGGCGCACCAGCGGCTCGCCCGCGAGACGGCCGGCAAGGCCGTGGTGCTGCTGAAGAACTCGGGCGCGCTGCCGCTGCCCGCTTCGGCGAAGAAGGTCGCGGTGGTGGGCCCACTCGCCGACACGCTCTACACCGACTGGTACTCGGGCAAGCCGCCGTACACGGTGACGCCGCGGGCCGGGATCGCGGCGCGGCTCGGCGCCGCGGTCACGGGCGACGAGGCCGTCGACCGGATCGCGCTGCGGGAGGCGAGCACGGGCCGGTACGTGACCGCCGGGTCCGGTGTGGACGGTGCGCCGCTGACCGTGTCGGGAACCTCGTCCGGGCCCGCCCAGCAGTTCGACGCGTTCGACTGGGGCCAGGGCGTGCTGACGCTGCGCAGCGTGGCCAACGGCAAGTACGTGGAGCGGGCCAACCTCGGCGACCACTTCAGCCCGTTCGTCAACCAGGCGCCGCAGCCGCGGGACTGGTTCGTGCAGCAGCAGTTCACGTTCGAGGACGCGGGCGGCGGCGCGGTCGTGGTCAAGTACGTCGGCTACGAGACCCCGAACGACTGGGAGGGCCCGAACAACTACCTCACCGTGGCGTCCGACGGCCGGGTCATCCTCGGCTCCCCGGACGCGGCCGGCGCCACCAGGTTCACCAAGGAAACTGTCTCCAGCGGCATCGACAGCGCGGTGGCGGCGGCGAAGGGCGCCGACGTGGCGGTGGTCGTGGTGGGCAGCATGCCGTTCATCAACGGCCGTGAGGACCACGACCGGACCACCATGGCCCTGGCGGAGAGTCAGTCGGCGCTCATCAGGGCGGTGTACGCGGCGAACCGGAACACCGTCGTGGTGGTGGAGAACAGCTACCCGACGACGCTGACCTGGGAGCAGGACAACATCCCGGCGATCGTGTGGACCACGCACGCCGGGCAGGAGACCGGGCACGCGATCGCGGACGTGTTGTTCGGCGACGTCAACCCGGCCGGCCGGCTCACGCAGACGTGGTACCGCAGCGACGCGGACCTGCCGAGCATCCTCGAGTACGACATCATCAAGTTCCGCCGTACCTACCAGTACTTCGACGGGACGCCGCTCTACCCGTTCGGGCACGGCCTGTCCTACAGTGAGTTCCGATACGGAACCCTCAAGGTGAGCCAGCAGCACGGCTGCGTGGAGGTGCGGGTGCCGGTCACCAACACCTCCCGCCGCGCGGGTGACGAGGTGGTGCAGCTGTACACGCACCAGCAGACCTCCCGCGACCCGCAGCCGCGCCGCACCCTGCGTGCGTTCGACCGCGTGCACCTGCGTGCCGGCGAGACGAAGACCGTGACGCTGCGGGTGCCGACCGGGAACCTGGCGCACTGGGACGTCACGCGCGGCCGGTGGGTGGTCGAGAGCAGCACCTACGACCTGCTGGTCGGCGCGTCCTCGGCGGACATCCGGCAGCGGTCCTCGGTGACGGTCAAGGGCGAGACCATCCCGCCGCGCGACCTCGCGCGCACGACCCGGGCGATCGACTTCGACGACTACGCGGGCGTGGACCTCGTGGACACGTCGAAGGCGCGCGGCGAAGCGATCGGCGCGTCCACCGGCGACTGGGTTTCCTTCCGGAACTCGGCCCTGCGCAACGCGAAGACCTTCACCGCCCGGGTGGCCGGCGGCGCCGGCACGATCGAGGTCCGGCTGGACGGTCCCACCGGGACGCTCGCGGGCACGGCCACGTTCGCCGGCACCGCGGACAAGTACACGTACACCAGCGTTTCCGCGCCACTCCGCGGCGCCGACGGCCGGCACGACGTGTACCTCGTGTTCACGGGCGACCTGCGCGTCGACACGTTCACCCTGGGGTAGCCGTCGCGAAGGGGGCAGCTCGATGAGGCGCTGGAAAACCCTGCTGACAGCGCTGTTCACCATCGGCCTGCTGGTGCCGGTCCCGCCCGCCCTCGCGGCGGCGGCGACCGGCGCCGGCCGGGCCGAGGTTCCCGCGCAGAACGCCGGCCGGGTCGAGGTTCCGGTCCTGAACGGCTGGCGGTTCCACCTCGGTGACGTGCCGGGCGCCGAACAGCCGCGGTACGACGACGCGGCCTGGGCACGGGTGCGCCTGCCGCACACGTGGAACGCCGGCGACGGCGAGGACGGCGGCACCTACCACCGTGGGGTCGGCTGGTACCGGACCACGGTGCGGGTGCCGTCGTCGGATCGCGCGTTCCTCCAGTTCGACGGCGCCAACCTGGTGACCGACGTCTGGGTGAACGGCCGGGCGGCCGGCCGGCACGAGGGCGGCTACGCGGCGTTCCGCTTCGACATCACGGGCCTGGCCGCGCGCGGCTCGGACGCGGTGGTCGCGGTCCGGGTGAACAACGCGGTCAACCCGGACGTCGCGCCGCTGCAGGGGGACTTCACCATGTTCGGCGGCCTGCACCGGGGGGTGCGGCTGCTGGGTACCGACGCCCTGCACGTCGACGCCCTCGACCATGGCGGGCCCGGCGTGTATGTGCGGCAGAGCACTGTCACCGGGGACCACCGGTGGCCTGGCGGGACCGGCCGAACGGAGCGCTGCGCCTCTGCCCTGCCCGCCGCTCCATCCTCACGGCAACGAACGAACGGCCCGTTTTGCTCCCCGGGTCCGTACGAAAGGGACTTTCGCACGGACTTGGCTGTGACCACGCTGGTCAGGAACGACGGTAGCACCGCGCGGACCGCGCGGGTGCGGGTGGTCGTCGTGGACGCGCGGGGTGGGGTGGTGGCCGGGGCGACCATGGAGGTGGTGGTGCCGGCGGGTGCGACGCTGCCGGTCACGCAGTCGATGGTGGTGCACCGGCCGCGGCTCTGGCAGGGGCAGGACGATCCCTACCTCTACCGGGTGCGGGTCGCCGTGGGTGCGGACGAGGTTTCCGTGCCGCTCGGCATCCGCACGGTGGTGATGGACCCGGACCGGGGGCTGCTGCTCAACGGGCGGCCGCTCCCCGTGCACGGTGTGAACCTGCACGCGATGCGGCCGGGCAAGGGGTACGCGATCAGCGACGCGGACGTGGCCGCCGACGTCGCGATGATCGAGGAGCTGGGCGCGAACGCGATCCGGCTCGCGCATTACCAGCACCCGCAACGGGTCTACGACCTGGCCGACCGGCGCGGGCTCGTGCTGTGGACGGAGATCCCGCTGCTCGGCTCGCTCACCGACTCGGCCGCGTTCTCCGCCAACGCCCGCACCCAGCTGCTCGAGCTGATCCGCCAGAACCAGCAGCACCCGTCGGTGGTGGTCTGGGGCGCGGGTAACGAGCTGTACACGAACAGCCCGGCGGCGAACCGTTTACTTGGTGAACTCGCCGGCACGATCGCGGCCGAGGACCCGTCGCGGCCGTCGTCGTACGCGTTCTGCTGCTTCGACGAGGCGGACCCGATGGCCGAGCACACGGCGACCATCGGCCACAACCTGTACTTCGGTTGGTACTACGGGACGTTCGCCGACATGGGTGCGTGGGCGGACCGGATGCGCGCGTCCTTCCCGGACCGGCGGATCGCGGTCAGCGAGTACGGCGCCGGCGCGAGCACGGTGCACCAGGAGAACCCGCCCCGGCAACCGGATCCGGCGGGTGAGTTCCCCCCGGAGGAGTGGCAGGCGCGGTACCACGAGGGGAACTGGCGGGAGCTGCGCACGAGACAGTTCCTCTGGGGAACCTTCGTCTGGGTGATGTTCGACTTCGCGTCGGACGGCCGGGACGAGGGCGACCGGCCGGGCCTGAACGACAAGGGTCTGGTCACCGCGGACCGGAAGACGCGCAAGGACGCCTTCTACTGGTACCGGGCGAACTGGTCGCGCGAACCGGTCGTGCACGTCACCGCGGAGCGCGACACGCCTCGGTTCACTCCGGGAACGGACGTCCGGGTCTATGCGAACACGCCCGAGGTGTCGCTGACCGTCAACGGCGTCCCGCTCGGCGCCCGCGTCCCGGACGACCACGTCGCCACGTGGGCCGGCGTGACGTTGCGGCCCGGACCGAACACGGTCGTCGCGAGCGGTGGCGGGGTCGTCCACCGGGTCACGTGGTGGTTCGACGCGTCGGTGAAGTCCTCTGTGGACGTGGGCGCGCCGGGCGACCACAACGCGTCGGCCGGCACGACCGCACGCATCAGCGGCCCGATCGCCGGCACGACCGACGACGAGCTGTACCGCACCTACCGCCGGGGCACCTTCGCCTACCGGCTGCCGGTGGCGAACGGCACCTACCGGGTGACGCTCAGGTTCGCCACGCCGGCCCGCATCGGTGTGTTCAACGTGAACGCCGAACGGCAACGCGTGATCACCGGTCTCGACGTCCTCGCCGAGGCCGGGCCGAACACCGCACTGGACAGGACATTCTCCACCACCGTCACCGACGGCGTGCTCGACCTCGAGTTCGTGCCGCGCGTCGGCGACGCGGTGATCTCCGGGATCACCCTGACAGAACAGGGAACGGGATGATGAGAAGACTAGTCGTCGCGGCGGCGCTCGCGGCCCTCGTGGCGGGTTTCGTCACACCGGCCGCGGCGGCACCCGCGACCACAGGAACCACCGCAGCGGCCAGACCCGCCCACACGGTCAGCTACGACCGCTACTCGCTGAAGGTCGACGGCGAGCGGGTTTTCCTGTGGGGCGGCGAGTTCCACTACTTCCGGCTGCCGAGCCCGTCGCTGTGGCGGGACATCCTGGAGAAGATCAGGGCGGCCGGCTTCAACGGCGTCTCGCTGTACTTCAGCTGGGCCTACCACTCCCCCGCGCCGGGCGTGTACGACTTCAGCGGCGTGCGGGACGTCGACCGGCTGCTGCGGATGACCGAGGAGCTCGGCCTGTACGTGGTCGTGCGTCCCGGCCCGTACATCAACGCGGAGACCAGCGGCGGCGGCTTTCCCGCGTGGCTCAAGCAGGTTCCCGGCCGCGCGCGGACCAGTGCCCCCGGCTACACGGCCGCGTACCAGGACTGGCTCGGCCACCTCAACCCGATCATCGCGCGGCACCAGGTGACCCGCGGCGGGTCGGTGATCGCGTACAACGTGGAGAACGAGTACGCGGCCAACACCGACGCGCAGTACATGCAGGACCTGCAGGACCTCGCGCGGACGGACGGGATCGACGTGCCGATCACGCACAACCAGTGCTGTGACGCGTCGTGGACACCGCACTGGGCCGAAGGCCTTGGTGCGGTGCAGATCGCCGGCGTCGACGACTACCCCCAGTCGTTCGAGTGCCAGTCGTCCGAGACGTGGGGACCGTGGGGTGAGGGTGTCACCGAGCGGCTCAACGACACCGCGCCGGTGTACGCCGCGGAGTACCAGGCCGGTTCGATCGACGGGAACCGCGTCGGCTACGACGCGTGCCGCGAGAACCTGACCGGCCCGAGCTACATGAAGTACTTCTACAAGAACAACCTCATCACCAGTGGTGCCACCATGTTCGGCTACTACATGAGCTACGGCGGCACGAACTGGGGCTGGCTCGGCCAGCCGAACGACGTCTACACCTCCTACGACTACGGCTCGGCGATCACCGAGTCGCGCCAGCTCACCGCGAAGTACGACGAGTTCAAGCGGCAGGGCTACCTCGTGCACGCGGTGGCGCCGTTGACGAAGACCGACCCGGCGCCGGCGCCGCGGTCGGAGAACCCCGTGCTCACCACCGCAGCACGGGCGAACCCGGACACGGGCACGCAGTTCGTGCTGCTGCGGCACACCGACCGGGCGGCCACCACACAGGACTGGTCCACTCTGGACTGGTCGACGCCGGACGGCCGGTACTCCGTGCCGGTGTCGCTGAACGGGCGGGACGCGCTCGTGCTGGTGGCCGGCTACGACCTGGGTGGGCAGCGGCTGGTGTACTCGACGTCGGAGATCATGACGCACGCACGCATCGGCGGCCGGGACGTCGCGTTGCTGTACGGGCGCGCGGGTTCCGAGGGGTGGACGACGCTGCGGTACGCCTCGGCGCCGACCGTGCGCGTGCTGGAGGGGCAGGTGCATCCGTCCTATGTGAACGGTGACCTGCGGCTGCACTACGAGCACGAGGGGCTGTCGCGGGTGCTCATCACCGGCGGCGGCCGGCCGCCGCTGCTGTTGTTGCTCGGTACCGACGAGGAGGCCGCGCGGTTCTGGCGGGCGGACACGGCGTCCGGTCCGGTGCTGGTGCGTGGCACGGCTCTGCTGCGGTCGGCGCGGGTGACCGGGTCGACGGTGACGCTGCGGGCGGACGTGGCCGAGGCGGGCGAGGTCGAGGTGTTCGCACCGGCCAGGCGGCTCGTCATCGGCTCGACACCGGTGTCGACCCGCCCGACGGCCAGTGGCTCGCTGCTGGGTTCGGTGTCGGCGCCCAGGCCCGTGCGGCTGCCCGAGCTGAAGAACTGGCGGGCCCGCACCGAATCCCCCGTGATGGGTGACGCGGACTGGACGGTGGCGTCGCACACCACGTCGGAGAGCCCGTTCCCGCCGGTGACACAGCCGGTCCTGTACGCCGGCGACTACGGCGCCGACTACGGCCATGTCTGGTACCAGGGCAGGTTCACCGCCACGGGCACGGAGACGGCGGTGTCGCTGAACGCGATCACCGGCAAGAACGGCGTGTACCAGGTGTGGCTCAACGGCCGGTACCTCGGCTGGGCCAGGGGCGGCACGCAGGCCGACTCGGACGAGCCGGTGAACCCGCGGCCCGGGCCGGGGACGTTCACGTTCCCCGCACTCGCGCCCGGCACGCCGGCCGTGATCTCCGTGCTGGTGGAGAACATGGGCCACAACGACGACTGGACCGCCGACGACAACCGGTTCAAGCAACCACGTGGCCTGGTGGGTGCGGAGCTGGTCGGCTCCGCCGCGCCGGTGACCTGGCGGCTGCAGGGCAACAGGACCGACCGGTTGCGTGGCCCCCTGAACAACGGAGGGCTCCACGGTGAACGCGCCGGCTGGTCGCTGCCGACCGCGTCCGAGCGCGGTTGGGGCCGGCCGCCCGCCACGCTCGCGCCCGGGGTTACCTGGTACCGCACGGAGTTCGCGCTGGACCTGCCGCGTGGCCAGGACGTGCCGGTCGGCCTGCGGTTCGGCGGCTCGGGCGGGTACCGGGTGCTGATCTTCCTGAACGGGTGGCAGCTCGGCCAGTTCACCGCGGACCTCGGGCCGCAGCGCGAGTTCGTGCTCCCGGCGGGAGTCCTGCGTGAGCACGGGAAGAACAACCTCACGCTGGCGGTGATCGCACTGGACGAGGCGGCACTCGGCCCGATCAGCCTGGTGGCGCAGGGGAACCACACCGGCGGAGTTCCCATCGTGAACGTGCCGGCGTAGCACCGAAGACGTGGTCCCGCACCTGACCGGTCCCGGGTGCGGGATCACCCCTTTTCTGACCTGGGTGTTTCGGCCAGCACCGAAAGAGGGTTGCCGCGGGCGCCGTTTCCCGAATGAATTACGTGTATGAGCTTCGGTTTTGACTGGAACTAGAGATTCCCCTGGGCCGGTGCTGGGGGACGAATGCTACGCATCCATTTCACCCGTGACGATCTGTCCCGCACCTATGTCGCCGAGGGGGCGGCACCGCTGTGGGAGGTCGTGTTCAGCCTGCACAAACTGCCACCGCGCAGCGAGGGCGCGCCGTTCCGGGACTGGCGGCGCGACGTGCGCACCCGGCTGCGCGAGCGGGGGGTCGCGGACATGGTCCGCAACGGGCTCGCCCCGCTGGCGCCGGACGGCAACTACTTCCCGGACTTCATCACGCCGACGAGCGGGCTGCTGGATCTCAAGGAGGGCATCGAGGCCGTGGTCGCGACCCCACCCGCGACGGTGCGGCACGAACTGACCCGCATGGACCAGACCTCCGACACCCCGCCGTGGGCCTGGGAGCTGGCCGGCAGCTCGGTGAAACCGAGGCGGTGGCTGGGCGACATGATGTCCACCTACCACGAGGTGGCGCTCGGCCCGCACTGGGACCACATCAGCGAGCGGATCGCGATGGACCGGGCCCGCCGGGCACAGGCGTTGCGGCACGGTGGGATCGAGGGACTGTTCCGTTCGTTCGCCCCGGCGATGCGGTGGCGGCCGCCGGTGCTGGAGGTGCGCAAGCGTTTCGTCGACCGCGACATGCACCTGCGGGGCCGCGGTCTGGTGCTGGTGGCGTCGTACTTCTGCTGGCAGGCGCCGGTGCCGTTCGCGGACGTGGAGCTGCCGCCGACGCTGGTCTACCCGATCGCCCGCGACCTCCTCGAACCGAGGCCGACCCTGGCCAGCAACGCGTTGGCCCGGCTCCTCGGCACGACGCGCGCGGCGATCCTGGAGAACACGGTCGGCAGTCCGACCACGACGCGGCTGGCCCGGCAGCTGGGCGTGTCACCCGCGACCGTCAGCGAGCACACGGCCGTTCTCCGGGAGTCCGGGCTCATCACGACCGACCGCCACGGCAACACGGTGCTGCACACGATCACCGCGCTCGGCAACGCACTCCTCGACGCCTCGCGCCGCGACGTGGCCATGTGGCCGGAGTGATCACGGTGCGACGGCCGCGCCCGACACACCCGCCCGGCGCAGCGACTCCGCCACGAACCCGCTCTTCTTGAGCTCCTCGACGAGGTCCCGGAGGAACTCCACCGTCTCCGGCCGCCGGGCCTTCGTGGTGCCCACCGCCTGCCGGATGGCCATGAAGCGTTCCTCGACCAGCCGCACGTCCGGGTTCGCCGCGACGAACGCGATGATCGGCTGCCGGATACCCGCCGCCACCTCCAGGCCCTCCGCGCGGAACACGTCGGTGCCCTCGTCGCCGCGCACGACGGTCGCGTTCCGCAACGTGCGGGTCAGGAACAGGTCGTACGCCGAACCGCGCTTCACCCCCACCCGCACGCCCGGTCGGTCCACATCGGCCGGTGCGTGGACCGGCGAGTCGAGGGGCACCGCGTAGACGCCCTCGATCACCACGTACGGCGCGGTGAACGCCACCTCGGCCTCCCGCGCCGGGTCGAGCGCGAGGAAACCGAGGTCGGCCTGTCCGGAGGTCAGGGCCTCGAACGACTTGCGGGCCGCGTCGAAGCAGACCAGCTCCACCGGCAGTTCGAGGCGGGCACCCACCTCGCGGGCGATGTCGACCGTGACACCGGTCGGTTCATCAAAGGAACCCTGTGCCAGGACAGGGTTTCCCAGGTTGATCGAGGCACGCAGGACGCCGGTGGGCGCGAGATCCGAAGCAATCGTCACGGCGCCACGGTATCGCCTACCGGGCGCGCCGCACCCGTGTCTCGTCCCACACCGGTTCGTCCACTTCGGACACCTGACCGTCCGATCGGAACACGAGGAACCGGTCGAACGAGCGCGCGAACCACCGGTCGTGCGTCACCGCCATGACCGTGCCCTCGAAGGCCTCCAGCGCGTCCTGCAGCGCCTCCGCCGACGTCAGGTCCAGGTTGTCCGTCGGCTCGTCCAGCAGCAGCAGCGTCGCACCCGACAGCTCCAGCAGCAGGATCTGGAACCGCGCCTGCTGCCCGCCGGAGAGCGTCTCGAACCGCTGCGACCGGGCGCCGGCCAGGCCGTACCGGGACAGCCTGGCCGAGGCCGCGCCCTCGTCGAGCCCGTCGCGGCCGTCCTCGCCGTGCCACAGCACGTCCAGCAGGGTCCGGCCGACCCACTCGGGGTGCTGGTGGGTCTGCGCGAACAACCCGGGCACGACGCGCGCGCCGAGCTTCCACGAACCGGAGTGCGTGACCGTGTCGCCGGCCAGGAGCCGCAGGAAGTGGCTCTTGCCCGATCCGTTCGACCCCAGCACCGCGACCCGGTCGCCGAAGAACACCTCGACGTCGAACGGCTTCATCAGCCCGGTCAGCTCCAGCGACGCGCACTGGATGGCCCGCAGCCCGGTGCGGCCGCCCCGCAGCCGCGGCTTCACGTTCTCCTCACGCGGCGGCAGCGGTGGCGCGCCGGCCTCCTCGAACTTGCGGAGCCGGGTCTGCATCGCCCGGTACTTGGGGGCGATGGCCTCGCTGATCATGGCCTGCTGCTGCAGGGTGCGGACCAGCTCCTTGAGCCGGGCGTGCTCCTCGTCCCAGCGCCTGCGTACCTCGGCCATGCGTTCCCAGCGGGCCTCGCGCGCCGCGTGCCAGGTGCCGAAGCTGCCGCCGTGCACCCAGGTCGTGCCGCCCTCGAGGGTGACCACGTGCGTCGCCGCGCTCGCCAGCAGCTCCCGGTCGTGGCTCACGAGCAGCACGGCCTTGCGGGAGGACGCCAGCCTGCCCTCCAGCCACCGCTTGCCGGGCACGTCGAGGTAGTTGTCCGGCTCGTCGAGCAGCAGCACCTGCTCGCGGCCCTGCAGCAACGCCTCCAGCACCAGGCGTTTCTGCTCGCCGCCGGAGAGCGTGTTCACCGACCGGAACTGCGCGCGGTCGTACGGCACGCCGAGCGCGGCGACCGTCACCGTGTCCCACAGCACCTCGGCGTCGTAGCCGCCGGCCTCGCCCCAGCCGGCCAGGGCCGTCGCATAACGCAACTGAGTCGGCTCGTCGTCGGTGTCCATCATGGCCAGTTCGGCCTCGTCCAGTTCCTTCGCCGCCCGCTGGAGGGCCGCGGGCGCGACGGCCAGGAGCAGGTCCCGGATGGTCCGGTCGTCCCGGACGGAGCCGATGAACTGGGGCATCACGCCGAGTCCGCCCTGGACGGTCACGCCGCCGGCGACCGGGGACAGCTCGCCGGAGAGCATGCGCAGCAGGGTGGTCTTACCCGCGCCGTTCGCGCCGACGAGCGCCGTGATCTGTCCGGTGCTGACGCGGAACGACACGTCCGTGAACAGCTGCCGCCCGTCGTCGAGCTTGTGGGCAAGCCCGTTCGCCTCGAGAAATCCCGCGCCCATACCGCAGATCGTCCGGTATCGGGGCGTTTGTGGCGACTGGTTTTCGAAAGCAACCCCCTTCACCTCGATGTGGATCCGAGGCGGTACCCTCCGTAGCCTGCGAGGGTTTGGCTCACGACGGGAAGGATGGGTAGCTTTGTCCGACACCCCGATCTACGACCAGATCCGCCAGGAGCTCGAGGCTGGTGCCGGGCGCGCGGAGCCCGCGACCGCCAGAAGGGCGCGCAGCGGCGACGAGGGCGACAAGTCCGTGTCGGTGTGGGCACTGGTCAACCAGCACCGGAACGGCAAGCGTCGGTAACTCGTGCTGGGATGAGGGCATGCACCTGCTCGTCCCCGGTCCCGGTGTCGATGATCGCGCACTCGAGGAGCTCTACGCCTACCCAGCCGAGCTGACGTCGCCGTACGTCCAGGTCAACTTCGTCGCGAGCGCGGACGGCGCGGCCACCCTCTCGGGGCGCTCGCGTGGTCTGTCCAGTCCGGCCGACAAGAAGGTGTTCGCGCTCGGCCGCGATCTCGCCGACGTCGTGCTCGTCGGCGCCGGCACGGCGCTCGCGGAGGGGTACCGGGGGGTCAGGCAGACGGAGCTGCGTGGCGAGCGGCGGGCCCGGCTGGGGTTGTCGGCGGTCCCGCCCATCGCGGTGGTGACCGGGCGCGGGTCCATCCCGCCGTCGTCGCCGCTGATCACCGATGCCGCGGTGCCGACGATCGTGATCACGTCGGAGGCGACGCCCCTCGCGTGGCGCAAGGACCTGGCGGAGGCCGGCGCGGACGTGGTCGTGGCCGGTGACGACCGCGTGGACGTCACGCTCGCGGTGGCCGCGCTGGGTGAGCGAGGGTTGCTGCGGGTGTGCTGCGAGGGCGGGCCGATGCTGTTCGGCGATCTCGTGTCAGCCGGGTTGACCGACCAGCTGTGCCTGACCGTCTCGCCGATGCTGGCCGGCGCGGGCGCGGTGCGGATCGCGACCGGGCTGCCGTCGGCGGTGCCGGTGGGCCTCTCGCTCGAGTCCGTGCTCGCTGACGAGGGTTTTTTGATGCTTCGCTATCGCCGGGCGGCCGCTGACGAGTGAGAATGTCGGGCATGCAGCTGCCGATCATGCCTCCGGTCAAGCCGATGCTCGCCAAGCCCGTGAAGAAGATCCCGACCGGCGAGCTGAGCTACGAGCCGAAGTGGGACGGGTTCCGGTCGATCATCTTCCGCGACGGGGACGACGTGGAGATCGGCAGCCGCAACGAGAAGCCGATGACCAGGTACTTCCCGGAGCTGGTCGAGGCGGTCCTGGCGAACTTCCCGCCGCGGTGCGTGATCGACGGGGAGATCGTGGTGGTCGGGCCGACCGGGGACCGGCTGGACTTCGAGGTGCTCGCGCAGCGGATCCACCCGGCGGCGAGCCGCGTGAAGATGCTGTCGGAGACGACGCCGGCGAAGTTCGTGGCGTTCGACCTGCTCGCGCTGGGGGACGACGACCACACGGCCGCGCCGTTCTCGACGCGTCGTGCCGTGTTGGAGGAGGCGTTGGCGTCCGCGTCGGCGCCGATCCACCTGACCCGCACGACCACCGATCCGGACGTGGCGCAGGAGTGGTTCTCACAGTTCGAGGGCGCCGGCCTCGACGGGGTGATCGCGAAGCCACTCGATGGTGTGTACGAGCCGGACAGGCGCGTGATGTTCAAGATCAAGCATGAGCGGACGGCGGACTGTGTGGTGGCCGGGTACCGCGTGCACAAGAGCGCGCCGAACCGCATCGGGTCGCTGCTGCTCGGGCTGTACAACGACGAGGGCGTGCTGGCGAGCGTCGGCGTGATCGGGGCGTTCCCGCTGGCCAGGCGCGAGGAGCTGTTCGAGGAGATGCAGCCGCTGATCACGACGTTCGACGAGCACCCGTGGGCGTGGGCGCGCCAGGAGGAGGGCACGCGGACGCCGCGCAACGCGGAGGGCAGCCGCTGGCAGGCGGGCAAGGACCTCTCGTTCGTGCCCCTGCGCCCCGAACGGGTGGTCGAGGTCCGGTACGACCACATGGAGGGCGTGCGCTTCCGGCACACCGCCCAGTTCTCGCGCTGGCGCCCGGACCGCGAACCGCACTCGTGCACGTACGAACAACTGGAGGAGCCCGTCAAGTTCGACCTGTCCGACGTCCTCGCCTAACCCCAATGCCGGTCGGTTAAGTGGTTCTGGCTGGTCGGCGTGTGGGTCTGGGCTTGCTGGGTGGAGTGACGGCGACAGCTGAACGTGATGGCCGGCTGGCTTGGCGTCGTTGGCGATGCCGCG
>Ga0081539_10001032_pt1 | contig 51379 bp, 52 predicted proteins | sample TabmetS4T2R2_FD_71023 | JGI IMG/M metagenome (GOLD analysis project Ga0081539, IMG submission 71023) | Tabebuia heterophylla rhizosphere microbial communities from the University of Puerto Rico - S4T2R2 | ecosystem: Host-associated > Plants > Roots > Rhizosphere ... | reverse complement strand
AGACGATGGAGCAGTTGACCGACGCCAGCCGGCAGGTTTCGGCCACCGCGGTCCAGATCGCCGCCGCCGCCGGCACGTTGAACGACCTCGCCGGCAACCTCGAAACCACAGCAGCCGGCGCGAGAGACAGGTACTGACGTGGCCATTCGAACTCCCTCCGGTCTCCGGTCGCTGCATCGCCGGTTCGCCTTCCGGTTGGTGGCGTCGATGTTGTTGGTGTCGGTGCCCTTGTTGGTCGTGCTGGCGGTGTTGTTGACCACGTCGGCGTCGACCAGTTTGACCTCCTTGGCCGAGAGCGGCGGCGGAAGTGTCGCTCGGGCGGTGACACTGCGCCTGGAGGAGTGGGTATCGGAGCGGCAGGAGAGTCTGGCGCTCGTCGCCGCTGAGGCCAGCGGCCATCCGACTGCGAGTCGCATCGCGTCCATGATCGGCCAGCTGGATCGCATCTACGACGACTTCTCCTTGATTCAACTCACCGACCTGAACGGCAAGGTGCTCGCCACGAGCCGCCGGGGTGTGAGCATCGAGGTCGCCGGCCAGGACTGGTTCCACACCGCCACAAGCGGTCAACCGGTGCTGACCTCGCCTGTACGGGACGGCGACCACATCCGCTGGGTCATTGCCCAGCCCGTGTTGGGCAGCAACGGCCGACCGGAAGCCGTACTGATCGGTGATCTCAACCCGACGGTGCTGGCCACGCTGCTGAGTCCCGAGCTGGACAAAGGCAGTGAGGTGATCGCGGTCGATGCTCAACATCAGTTGATCTACGGCAGCGAGATGGGGGAGGTGACCGACGATGCCGCGATGTTGGCGGCCGGTGCGCTGAGCACCACCGTCGACAACGACGCCACTCGGCAGGCACTTGCCACCGGTGAGTTCGGCGTGGCGCGGTTCACCGATCCGGAGGGCCATGACGTCATCGGCGGATACGACCCGGTCGACGGCCTGCACTGGGTCGTGCTGGCCTATGACCACGCCGGCACGGTCCTCGCCCCGGTTACCAGCGAACGGGACCGGGCCATCGTCATCGTCGTGCTCGGACTCCTCCTTGCTGCGGGCGTTTCCGTAGCTCTGGCGTGGCGGAGCACCCGCGCCATCCGTCGGCTGACCGAGGTGGCGGGCATTGTGGCGCAGGGCGACCTGGCCGCCCGCGCCTCGCCCGAGGGCTCCGCCGAACTGGTTGTGCTGGGCGAAACCTTCAACGCGATGGTGGCCACCTGCCAGCGGCTCGTCGAGCAGGTGTCCAGCGCGGGCTCGGAGGTCAGCTCGGCGGCGGCGGAGTTGTCGGCGTCGTCGGATGAGTTGGCGGCGACGACGACGCATCAGAGTGCGGCGGTGACGCAGGCGACGGCGACGACGGAGGAGTTGGCTCGCTCGTCGGCGGCGATCGCGGACACGGTTGATGATGTGGCTCGCCAGACTGCGGAGACTCGGGACAATCTGGAGCAGGCCGAGGCCGACATTTTGGCGTCCAGTGAGCGGACGGTGGCGTTGGCCGGTCGGGTGAGTGACATCGACGCGTTGCTGGATTTGATCAACGACATTGCCGATCAGACGAATCTGTTGGCGTTGAATGCCGCGATCGAGGCGGCTCGTGCGGGTGAGCACGGGTTGGGTTTCGCGGTGGTGGCCGATGAGGTGCGCCGGTTGGCGGAGCGGTCGAAGACCTCGGCGGGTGACATCGCCTCGATCGTGACGGCGGTGAAGGGGGAGACCAGCGCGACGGTGATGGCGATGGAGAAGGGCGCCAAGCAGATGCAGCTGGGGTTGACGTTGTTGGAGTCGGTGACCAATGCCAGCGGTCAGGTGCGGTTGACCACTCAGCAGCAGCGCAGCGCGACCGCGCAGGTGGTGGAGACGATGGAGCAGTTGACCGACGCCAGCCGGCAGGTTTCGGCCACCGCGGTCCAGATCGCCGCCGCCGCCGGCACGTTGAACGACCTCGCCGGCAACCTCGAAACCACAGCAGCCGGCGCGACCAATGGACACCGATGACCGACGCGCAGGCGCTCTTCCTACCGGTGGGCGACGACCTCTATGCGCTGCCCGTCGAATGGGTGCGTGAGGTGGTGGCGGCGCCGGTCGTGACACGGCTGGTCACCGCGCCACCGATCGTGCTGGGTCTGTTCAATCTGCGTGGCCACATCGTCGCCTTGTTGGACACCGGGGCGCTCATGGGAATCGGCAGCATCGGCGCTGTCGCCTTCGCGGTGGTCGTGAACACACCGCAGGGTCCGGCAGGGCTGGCCACCAGCGGGTTTCCGAAACGCGGCGCGTTGGACACGCCCGCGGGCGAGTCGGAGCTGCCGGGCACTGGCGGCCTCTACCATCTGGACCGGGGGATCGGTGTGCTCGTCGACCCCGCTTCCCTGCTGAGTCCGGAGCGCGTGGGGGGTCCGGAATTCCGCGGTGATCTGGCTTCAGTTGCGGTGGGTTGATGGCCGGGATCAGCTCAGCCCAAGTGCGCAGCCTGTTCGCCCAGGAAGCCGAGGGCCGACTCGCCCAGCTCAGTCAGCTGTTGCTTCAGCTCGAACAGACCGCGGACGAGGAAGCGCTCGTACGCTCGATCTTCCGCGAGATCCACACCATCAAGGGCTCCTCGGCTGTCGCCGGGCTCGATGACGTCAGCAGGATCGCGCATGGTCTTGAAGAACTCGTCGACAACCTGAGGACCGGCGAGCGGCCGGTGACCGCTGAGGTGATCGACACGCTGCTTCGTGGCGCTGACGAGCTCAACGAGGCCATCAACCCGCCGCCGAACGGTGACCGGGTCGCTGTTTCCATCGAGGCGGCACCGGATGCCGCCCCAGCGACGCGACAAGACCAGGTAGCTGACGGTGGCTCTGGTGGCAGCCGTGCGGTCGCGGTCTCCAACGGCGTCGCACCGCCGACGAGTCGGCCGGCAAACTCTGCCCTCCCTGAGGGAGGCAGGGCTGCGGTCATCAGCGTTCCGGTCGAACGGCTGGACGAGCTCACCCGTCTCGTCGGTGAGACCGCCTCGGCGCACTTGCGAATCGGGCGAATGCTCAAAGACCGGTTCAAGATCGATCCGGCGACGTCCGCCGAGTTCAACGAGCTGTCCCGGCTCCTCAACGACCTGCAGGATCGGGCGATGCGAACCCAGATGGTGCCGATTTCCACCATCACCGACCAGCTCCATCGCGCTGTCCGAGACCTGGCGCGCGCCCAGGGCAAGAACGTTCGCTGGGAAGCGCGTGGCACCGAGACGGAGCTGGATCGCGGTGTCCTGCACAAGTTGTCCGACTCCCTGGTGCATCTGGTGCGCAATGCGGTGGACCACGGCATCGAGCTCCCGGACGAGCGCCGACGCGCCGGCAAGGACCCGCAGGCGACCGTCCGGCTGCACGCGATGCAGCTGGGTTCCGAGGTGATCATCGCGGTGACCGACGACGGTCAAGGCATCGACGTTGCCGGCGTCACCCGACAGGCGAACGGCCGCGGCATCGACACGGAGGGAATGACTCAGGAGGAGATTCTGGACCTGACGTTCCATGCGGGTCTGTCGACAACGCAATTCGTGACGGACGTGTCGGGACGAGGTGTCGGCCTCGACGTCGTCCGGACCAAGGTCGAGTCCGCCCACGGCCGCGTGGAGGTGCGATCCGAGTGGGGTGCGGGCACCGAGTTCAGGATCATCGTGCCCATCACGACGGCTGTGCTTCGCTGCCTGCTGGTCGAGGCAGGCGGACAGAGCTTTGCTCTGCCGTTCCATCGAGTTCTCGTTTCGAAGGCCAGTGATCCCACCGGCGTGGCGCACGCTGAAGGACGCCCGGTGATCAGGATCGAGGGACACGCGGTTCCGGTGCAGGCGCTGGCCGAAACCCTGGGGCTGAGCACTGGCAGTGTCAAGCGGGGGCCGCTGGTCGTCCTCTCGGACATGGCGCGACGGCACGCCTTCCAGGTCGACCGGTTGATCGGTCAGCGCGACGTGGTCATCAAGGCGCTCAGCCCACTGCTTCCCCATCTGCCGGCGGTCGCGGGCGCCAGCGTCGAACCGGACGGCTCGATCCTTGTCGTGCTGGATCCGCCTGGTCTCATCCAGCGGGCCAAGCATGCGAACCGTACGACCGGGTCCAAGAGGTCCGGTGAACGTGCTCCAGCCCGGCGCCGAAGCATACTGGTCGTCGACGATGCGCTCACCATTCGTGAGCTGCAGCGCAATATCCTCGAGCGGGCCGGCTTCGAGGTACGGGTTGCCATGGACGGCAAACAGGCCCTCTCCAGCCTCGCCGAGGCACCCAGTGATCTTGTGCTCACCGACATCGAGATGCCGAACATGGACGGCTTCGAGCTGACCGAAGCCATCAGAGCGCATCCGACGTTGGCCAACATCCCGGTGCTGATCCTGAGCTCCCGCGCCAGTGCCGACGACCGGAAGCGCGGACTTGACGCGGGGGCGGACGGATACATCCTGAAGGGCCGGTTCGACGAGGCCAGTCTCCTGACGGCGGTGAACCGCCTTCTCGGGGCGAGCACATGAGACGCGCCACCAATGGCCGAACCGTTCGTACGGTGGTGGTCGATGTGGCCGGCGCACAACGCAGCGGGCTCATCGACGTACTGCGTCAAGATGGTGACATCGTCGTCGTCGGACAGTCGGGCGATGCCGCCGACGCGATCGCACAAGTCGCGCAGACCCGTCCCGACGTCGTCATCGTCGACCTCCACCTGCCCGGCAGCCAGAGCCAGCACGCCATCGAACAGATCATGGCGCGCACTCCGACTCCGATCTTGATCCTCTCGGGGCGCCTGGACGACCGGCAGTCGCCATCAGCGGTTCAGGCACTGGTCGCGGGTGCCTTGGAAGCTCTGCCCAGGCCACTGCACTGGACACCGGAACTGGCGGCGGAGCTCCGGCGAACAGTTCGCCTCATCAGTACCGTGCACGTTATCCGACATCCGCGGGGCGGCCTGCTCAAGGGGTCGAGGAGAGATGCCGCTCTCGGAGCCGGAAAGGCGCCGGTGGTGGCGATTGCCGCCTCGACCGGCGGGCCGAGCGCCCTGGCCACGATCCTTGCCGGGTTGGCGGGACTCCAGGCGCCGGTACTGGTCGTCCAACACCTGCACACCGACTTCGTGGATGGCCTCGTCGACTGGATGTCGAGGGTGTCCGCCCTGCCGGTCGAGACGGCCAGCTCATCGCAGACTGCCCGGCCGGGGAGAATCTATGTGGCGCCGGGCGGGACTCATCTGCGCCTCGGTGGCAACCTGAGGCTCGAGCTGGACGAGTTCCCGGTGAGTGTGCATCGTCCCTCGGCCGACGAGTTGTTCTCCTCCGTTGCCGACAGCGCCGGTGCTGCTGGAATCGGCGTCCTGCTGACCGGCATGGGTGATGACGGCGCACGGGGCCTGCTGGCGATCCGCCGGCGAGGCGGCGTCACGCTCGCTCAGGACGAAGCGTCGTCGGCCGTCTTCGGGATGCCGAAGGCAGCGGAGCGGTTGGGTGCCGTGACGGAGATGCTGCCGCTCGACAAACTGGCTCCCGGCATCCATCGGGCTGTCCGCCAGGTGCAGTCATGACAGCCAGCCGTGCGCCTGAAGCGGTCGTCGAACGCGTGGCTGAGATGCTTCTCCATCACATCGGACTGCGTCCGGACCCGACGTTGCGTGGTCGACTGCATCGCGCCATTCGGGACGAGATGGGCCACCACGCACAGGATCCGACCGCCTACCTCGATCGCCTCGCCGCGGGCGGCGACGTCCTCCAGGGCCTGCTGAACCGGATCACCGTTCAGGAGACCGCATTCTTCCGCCATCCCGAGCACTTCGACGTGCTGACTCGGGAGGTGCTGCCGACACTGCCTCGGCCGGTCAAGATTTGGAGTGCCGGCTGCGCCAACGGCCAGGAGGCCTACAGTCTGGCGATGCTGCTGGCGGAGCACGACATCGCCGGCCGCGTCATCGCCACCGACGTATCGACGACCGCATTGCGGCGAGCCGCTGCTGCCCACTACCTCACACGGGAGCTCTCCGGCCTGTCGCCTCGCCGAATCGCCAGCCACCTGAGACGTACAGCGGACGGTTGGCAGATCTGCCCCGCTGTTCGCGACAGGGTGACCGTCCTGCGGCACAACCTGCTCGATCCGCTGCCAGCTGAGGTTCAGTCCTGCCAGGTGATCTTCTGCCGCAACGTCTTGATCTATCTGTCGCCCGACCACGTACGGGCATTTCTCGATCGGGTCGCGGGGACCTTCCCCCCGGCCACCCCGCTCTTCCTCGGTGCGGCGGAAACGATCTGGCAGGTCTCGGACCGGTTCGCTGCCGTACCGGTCGGTGACACGTTCATCTACCGCCAGGCGATCGCCGGCCCGGCTCGGAGCAAGAGCCGTCCGCAGGGGAGTGTGCTGGGGAGCAACGGGCGGAGGACCTCTGAACCCAGCTCCGCACCGCGCCGGATGCCAGTCACCCGCCAGCAGAAGGACCCGGAGCCGCCTCGTCGGCCTCGCACGATCGGAGAGCCTTCGGTCGAGCCGGAGTTGCCGATGCCCACCCATCAGTTGGCGAAGATCGCCCACGAGGCCATCGCCGCGGGGGACTTCAACACCGCCGTCGTGGCATTCCGCAAGTGCGCCTATCTCGAACCGGACGATCCGGTAGCTCACCTCCAACTTGGCCTGGCGCTCGAGGCTGCGGGTGACCAACCGTCGGCACAGCGAGCCTATGCGGTGGCGCGGCACTTGCTTCGAGCCGACTCCGCGCTCGACGCCGCCACGTTCGAGGGCTACGCCACAGCGGAGTTGGCCAGCTGGCTGGACCTGAAGCAGGGGAGGAATGCGTGACGACGATGGTGTGCTTCACAGCCGGGAGGGCGGAATACTGCCTGCCTGTCCAGGCAACCCGATCGGTGCGCACGGCCGACGAGATGATCTCGCTCCCCAACCCCAGTCCCGATGTCAGCGGCATGCTGCCTGGCGATCCACCGCTGACGGTGATCTCGCCGTTGCACGGCGAGCCCGGCCACATCCTCGTTCTCGAAGCCGCGGACAAGACCTTCGGGCTGCTCGTCGACGCCGTGACCGGGCTGCGGCGTATCAACGACAGCGACCTCGGCCCACCTCCAGCCGGACAGGACCGGCCGCTCATCTCCGCAACACTGCGACATAACGGCCGGTTGATCCTGGTTGCAGACCCGTTGGCGCTGGCAGGGCAACTGTGACCGCGACCGTGCTCATCGCCGATGATTCCGTCGTCGTGAGAGCCGTGGTTCGCGGCGGTCTGGAGGAGGAGGGCTATCACGTCCTCGAAGCCGTCGACGGTCTGGCCGCACTCGAATCCTGTCGACAAGACCTGCCAGATGTGATCCTTCTCGACATCGAGATGCCGCAGTTCGACGGATACCAGGTGCTGTCCGCCCTCAAAAGGGATGCCTCCCTCAAAGACATCCCGGTGGTTTTCCTCACGAGTCGCAGCGGCGTCGATGATGTCGTCGCCGGGTTGCGCGGCGGTGCCCATGACTATCTCAAAAAGCCCTTCGAGAACATCGAGCTGCTGGCCCGGGTCGGTGCCGCCATCCAGGTCAAGACGCTGCAGGATCAGCTCAAACAACGCAATGCGGAGCTGGATCGAATGAGTCGCACCGATGCTCTCACCGGCCTCTACAATCGCCGGCATCTCGACGAGGAACTCCTGCGGCAGCAGTCACACGCAAAGCGTCATCGCGATTCGCTCTGCATTCTGCTGCTGGACATCGACCACTTCAAACGGGTCAACGACAGATACGGCCACGCCGTCGGCGACGTCGTGCTTCGTGCGTTCGCCGACCGGATGCAGACCGAACTCCGCGCCGGCGACATTGCCGGCCGTTGGGGTGGTGAGGAGTTCCTGGTCGTCATGCCGCGCACCGACGCGGATGGCGGGTTCGAGGTGGCCGAGCGGCTGAGGCTTGCGGCTGCGGCCACGCCTATCTCCGCCGGTGAGGTGGACATCGACATCACTGTGAGCGGAGGCTGCGCGTCCAGCACCAGCCATTCGGCCGACGCGCTCATCCAGCTCGCGGACAGCTGCCTGTATCGCGCCAAGGAATCAGGGCGAAACAGGATCGTCAAAGCGTTCCTGCCAACACCGATCGCAGAGATGAGTTCGCGAGCGTCCCAGCCCAGCGAATTCTAGAAAACGTTGCAGAATACTGTCTTTTCTGGTTAGTATGGGATAGACCCAAATCCGGGTCCGTCCCAGCAAGGGCATCCGATCGGGGGCGGAGCTTCTCATTCAAGGAGCCCCCAATGACCCGAGTTCTCGGCCAGGTTCTCGCTTTCCTCGCTTTGATCGAGGATCGCTTCGAAAAGCGCAATGATCGCGGCGCCACGGCAGTTGAGTACGGATTGCTCGTCGGTCTCATCGCCGTAGTGATCATCGTGGCAGTGACCGCTCTCGGTGGAAAGCTGAATGGCCTGTTCACGTCGATCAACTCAAAGCTGCCCTGATCACACTGTCGCCGGTGCCTCTGCTGAGGCGGCCACCATGCCCGCAGAGATTCACCCGCCCGAGGAGGATCGGTGAAAGGGCTGCACACGGACCGCGGCGCCGCAGCTGTGGAGTTCGCGTTGGTGATGCCGGTGCTTTTGTCCCTGGTGGTCGGAATCGCGGAGTTCGGCCGGGCATATAACGTCCAGGCCACACTATCCGGTGCCGCACGTGAAGGCGTTCGCGTCATGGCGGTGACCAACGACGCAGCCGCCGCCCGGGACGCCACCAAGTCTGCTGCATTGCCATGGTCGCTGACGGACTCCCAGATCAGCGTCTCGCCCAGCGCATGCCCGTCGTCTGGGACCTCGACGACGTCGGCCACGGTCACGGTCACCTATGTGCTGCCGTTCATCACCGGGCTCTTCGGCACCGGCGTCACCCTTCAGGGCAAAGGAACCATGCGGTGCAACGGCTAGTCGACGAGCGAGGTTCCGTGAGCGTCGTCGTGGCGCTCCTGATGGTGCCCGTGATGGGTCTAGCGGCTGTCTCCCTTGACGTAGCCGGTTTGTGGGCCAAGCGGCAGCAGCTTCAGATCGGCGCCGATGCAGCTGCACTCGCAATCGCTCAGGACTGTGGCCAGGGCAACTGCGGCTCGCCTGCGGCAACGGCCCAGTCCATGGCTCAACTCAACGTCAACGACGGAGCGGCGACCGGCACGGTGCTGAACTCGGTGACCGTTTCGAGTGGCACCGTGACGGTTCAGACCAGCGGTGTTCGGCAGCATCTGTTCGCGCCGATCCTCGGCGTCAACCAGACAACCGTGACTGCCCGGGCGACAGCGGCCTGGGGGTCCCCGTCCAGTGGTACCGCGGTGCTGCCGCTCGCCTTTTCGTGGTGCGAGTTTCTGGCCCAGACCGGCGGAGGCCTTCCATCGGGTGACACGACACGCATCATCAAGCTGACCAAGTCGTCGAGCACCACCTGCACCGGCCCGTCTCACAATGTCGTTCCCGGCGGGTTCGGCTGGCTGGTGGTGAACTCCGGCACTTGCCAGACGCTCGGCACGGTCGGCGGCAAGCTGGATTCCAACCCCGGTGACTCGCCGCCGTCGAGCTGTTCGTCGGCCGACTTCGCCGCCCTGCAGAATCGCACCGCCCTGCTTCCCATCTTCGATTTCGCCGGCGGCAGCGGCAACAACGCCTGGTATCGCCTCTACGCCTACGCAGCGTTCACGATCACCGGGTATTACTTCGCCGGCCAATACGGCTGGAACCCTGCCGGATGCAGCGGCAACGACCGCTGCCTCAAGGGATACTTCGTCCGCTTCGTCGACCTGTCCGAGGCATTCACTTACAGCACCTCGGCGCCTCAACTCGGGGCGGGCGTCATTCGGCTCACCGATTAGAGAGCAGGCATCATGAAACGTCGCGTGCTGGCCGTCTTCTTGTCCCTTGTCCTTGCCGCCGTCGGTGGATTTCTCGTCCTCAGCTATGCGGCAAATTCCGATCGCCGGGCGATGAGGGACATGCAGCCGGTCGACGTGCTGGTGGCCACCAAACCGATCACCAAGGGAACCAGCACCGACGACATCGCCGAGGCCGTCGCCGTACGGCCGTTGCCCGCGATCGCGCTGGTCCCAGGCGTGGTCACGAGCATGGAGCAGATCGCCGGCCGCGTCGCGGCCGTCGACATCCAGGCCGGAGAACAGCTGGCAGGAAGCAGGTTCGTGGATCGGGAGACGCTCACCGGTTCGCCGGTGTCGGTGCCCGCTGGAATGCAGCAGATCAGCATCAAGCTCGACTCCCAGCGAGTGATGGGCGGAGAGCTCAAGGCCGGGGCGAGCGTCGGAGTCTTCCTGTCCGTCGGGGACAAGCCGAATGGTGTCACGCATCTCGCACTGCACAAGATGCTCGTCACGAGGTTGCAGGGCGGAGTGGCAGCGCCTGAAGGCGGCGACAGCTCCGGCAGCACGCCCGCGGACTCCAGTCTCATGGTGACCCTGGCCACCACGGCGAACAACGCGGAGCGCATCGTGTTCGCTGCCGAGTACGGCAGCATCTGGCTCTCCTCGGAGCCAGCCGACGCCGCGGTCAGCGGAACCAGACCCATCACACAGAAGAACCTGTACCAATGAGCATCATCCTGGTCACCTCGTCTGCCGAGCTCCACGGCAAGTTGTCCTCCGTGGTCGGAGACTCCTTGCTGGCGGTCCGTAGCGAGACGGTGCCGGCAGACCCGGCAGTCGTACTCGAGCAGCTTCCGGAGGATGCCGCCCTCGACGTCGTCGTCATCGACTGCACGGAGCCGAACAGCGCCGGCCTCCAGTTGGCCCGTGGCCTGCACCAGCACTTCACCCAGCTCAGTGTGGTCCTGGTCAGCAGCGAGGGCCCCGAGCTGGCTTTGGCCGCTCTTCGGGCCGGCGCTCATGACATCGTCGATCCCGACGAGAATCCCGCCGAACTGAGACGCATCTTGAACACGGCGGCGGCAGCTGCGCAAAACCAAAGGGCCAACGCCGCGCCAGCGAGTGCCACAGCGGTCGACAACACCACCGCTTCGGTCGCTCCGTCCGGTCGGGTGATCAGCGTGGTCTCTCCCAAGGGCGGCGTCGGCAAGACCACAGTCGCTACCAACCTGGCGGTGGGGCTGGCCGGCGTCGCCCCCCGGGCAACGGTGCTGGTCGACCTGGACATCCAGTTCGGCGATGTTGCCAGCGGCCTCAATCTGGATCCGGAGTACTACCTGCCCTCCGTGGTGCACGGTCCGGCAAGTCGGGACAGCATGGTCTTGAAGACCTTTCTCACCCTGCACGAGACGGGGCTGTACGTCGTCTGCGCCCCAGAGTCGCCGGCAACCGCCGACACCATCACCGTCGGGGACGTGAGCAGGTTGCTGCGCACCCTGGCGGCCGAGTTCTCCTACGTCGTGGTCGATACCGCCCCCGGCCTGACGGAGCACACGTTGGCGGCAATGGACGAGAGCACAGACCTGGTCCTGCTCACCAGCATGGACGTGCCAGGACTGCGCGGCCTCCGCAAAGAGCTGGACAGCCTCGCAGAGCTCGGCATGCGGAGCAACCGTTCCGTCGTCATCAACTTCGCCGACCCTCGCGTCGGGCTGACCACCAGCGATGTCGAGGCCACGATCGGAGCGACTGTCGATGTCATGCTTCCCCGTTCGAAGGCAGCACCGGCATCAGTCAACCTCGGCGTACCCCTGCTGCAGGGCCGTAACCGGGACCCGATGACCAAGCAACTGCGCAGGCTCGTCGACCGGTACGCGTCGACGGCCGCCTCGGACCCAGCATTGGCGGAGCCAGCGAAGCTGGACCGAGGCAAGAAGTCCCGGCCGCTGCCGAGGCGTGCCGCATCTGGATGGTTCCGGCGGCCAAGGGTCGTGTCGTCATGAGAAGTGAGCGCCAGCGAAGCGATCGCCAGCCGGACCGGCGAGGTGGATCATGACGCTGTCGGACCGGCTGCAAGTGGCGCGCGGTCAGCAGGCCCCTCCCGACCAGTCCTCCCCAGACCGAAGGGCTCCGTCGACCGGCCCCGTTGAGCCGCCTGCCAGTCAGGCGCCGGACACCAGAGCCGTGCCGACGCTCCGCCCCGCGACACCGCAACCCGAGGAGCGCTCCCCCCGGACGACGCCACCGCCTGCGGTGGACCGCCGATCCGCCATGGCCACCTCCAACCCCCTGAACAAGCTCAAGGACCGCGCAGCGTCCGCGCTGTTCGATCGGCTCGGCGCCCGACTCAACGACTCGACGCTGACCGACGAGCAACTGCACGCGCTCGTACGCGCCGAGCTGAATCTGGTGGTGGAGCAGGAACGCGTGCCGCTCACCGCAGAGCAGCGGCAGCGACTGATCCGCGAGGTTCAAGACGACGTCATCGGACATGGGCCGTTGCAGCGGCTGCTCGACGACCCCTCCGTCACCGAGATCATGGTGAGCGGCCCGGCCATGGTCTACGTCGAGCAGGACGGCAAGCTGACGCGGAGCCCCGCCCGATTCGTGTCGGAGGAGCAGTTGCGACTCGTCATCGAGCGGATCGTGTCCCGGGTGGGCCGCCGCATCGACGAGTCCTCACCGCTGGTCGACGCACGGCTGCCGGACGGCTCCCGCGTCAACGCGGTGATCCCGCCTGTGGCATTCAGCGGCTCATCGCTGACCATCCGCAAGTTCTCCCGGGACCCGTTCAAGATCGATGACCTGATCGCCTTCGGGACCTTGACTCCGGAGATGGCCGAATTGCTCCGGGCCTGCGTTCAGGCAAGGCTCAACGTGATCGTCTCGGGAGGAACCGGCACCGGCAAGACGACCCTGCTCAACGTGTTGTCCTCCTTCATTCCGGAGGGCGAGCGGATCGTCACCATCGAGGATGCCGTGGAGCTCCAGCTCCAGCAGGAACACCTGGTCCGCCTGGAGGCCCGACCGTCGAACACCGAAGGACGCGGCGAGATCACCATTCGGGATCTGGTCCGCAACAGTCTCCGGATGCGGCCGGACCGCATCGTGGTGGGCGAGGTGCGGGGCGGGGAGTGCCTCGACATGCTGCAGGCGATGAACACCGGGCACGACGGCTCACTGTCCACCGTGCACGCCAACTCACCGCGCGATGCCATCGCCCGGTTGGAGACGTTGGTCTTGATGGCCGGCATGGATCTTCCGCTGCGTGCGGTTCGCGAACAGATCGCCTCCGCCGTGGACGTGATCGTGCAACTCAGCAGGCTGCGTGACGGCAGTCGTCGGATCACGGCGGTTACCGAGGTTCAGGGCATGGAGGGGCAGACGGTGACGATGCAGGATGCCTTCCTCTTCGACTACTCGGCCGGGGTGGACGCCAACGGCCGTTTCCTCGGCAAGCCGGTGCCCACGGGTGTGCGTCCACGGTTCACCGAGCGCTTCGCCGATCTGGGCATCAGCCTGTCGCCAAGGGTCTTCGGCGTCCCCGGACGGGATCCATTGCGATGATCTTGACCCAGCTGCCCACCATGGTCCTCGTGGCCGCCGCCACCTGCATGGTCGCGCTGCTGATCATCGGTTACCAGGTCGCCGGCCCACGCCCCGCCCGGCTGCCCGCCGGACGACGCCGACCGGGAATGCCAGCCGAGCACAACGGGCTCACGGGAGCCGCCGAGGCTGTGACATCACTCATGGACAGAGCGCTACGACGACGCGGCCGTCATGGAGAGGGCATCGCGGCGTTGGACATGGCCGGCATCCGGATGCGGCTCCAGGACTTCGCGATCCTCGTCCTGGTGGCAGAGCTGGTGCTTGCCGCCGTCGGGGTGCTGCTCGTCGGACCTTGGGGGCTGGTCCTCGGGCTGCTGGCGCCGGTCGGCGCCCGAGTGTTGGTCAACGTCCGGACGACCAAGCGGCAGCGAGCCTTCGCCGACCAGCTGGACGACTCCTTGCAACTGATGTCCAGCAGCCTGCGGGCGGGCCACAGCCTGTTGCAGGCACTGGCATCGGTGGCTCGTGAGGCCGATAGCCCGACGTCCGATGAGTTCGCCCGCATCATCAACGAGACGAGGGTCGGGCGAGAGCTGGGGCCCGCATTCGAGGAGTCGGCACGCCGAGTGAACAGCGACGACTTCGCGTGGGTCGTCCAGGCGATCGCGATCAACCGGGAGGTGGGCGGCAACCTTGCCGAAGTCCTGGATGGCGTCAGTCACACCATCCGCGAGCGGAACCAGATCCGCCGACAGGTGAAAGCCCTGAGCGCCGAAGGAAAGCTGTCAGCGATCGTGCTCATGCTGCTGCCGTTCGGCATCGCCGGGTTCTTGGTGATGAGCAATCCCGGCTACATGGGCAAGTTCACCCAGAGCCTGATGGGCTACGCCATGATCGCCGCGAGCGGGATCTTGCTGCTGGTCGGCGGGTTGTGGTTGCGCAAGGTTGTCCAGGTCAGGTTCTGACGGCGGTTAAGCGATGATCAATCTCCCGCTGCCCAGCGCACCGCTCGCCCTCGCCGCCGCGATCGTCCTCGGCCTTGCGCTCGGGCTGCTCACGTGGGCGGTGGTTGCTCGCCCTCGGGTCAACAAGCAGCTGCTCGGCAACCTGCAGCGGCACCTGAACGCGCCCGGCGACGAGGAAGAATTCACGCGTGCGGACGAGGAGGACGCCTCCCTCCTGTCTGCGACCGCGCGGCGGCTGACCTCGGCGAGCATGGTCCGTCGGCTGGAGCGGCTCCACGTCAAGGCAGGGCACCCGGCGGACTGGCCGGTGCCGCGCCTGATCGCAGCAAAGCTCGTGCTCGCGGTCGTCATCGGGCTGTTGGGACTGGTCTATCTGCAGAAGGCGCCGAGCCTCCTGGCTCTCGTCACAGCAGTCGGCGCCACCGTGGTCGCCTACTTCGTGCCCGAGCTGCTGCTGCACAGCCGAGCCCAGAAACGCAGCGTGCAGATCCAGCTCGAGCTCGCCGACACCTTGGACCAGATGACGATCGCCGTCGAGGCAGGCCTCGGATTCGAGGCGGCCATGGCCCGGGCCGGCCGGAACGGCAAAGGCCCGCTCGCCGAAGAGCTGGTACGAACCCTGCAGTCGATCCAGGTCGGCCGCTCACGGCGGCAGGCCTTCGATTCGCTGGCCGCCCGGACCGACGTCACGGACCTGCGGCGCTTCGTTCGGGCGGTGATCCAGGCCGACACCTACGGCATCGCGATCGCCGACGTGCTTCGCAGCCAGGCCCACGAGATGCGGCTGAAGCGCCGGCAGCGGGCTGAGGAGAAAGCGATGCAGATCCCGGTGAAGGTCATCTTTCCGCTGATGCTGTGCATCCTGCCTGTGCTGTTCATCGTCCTGCTCGGGCCGGCCGCGATGGACATCGTGAAAGCATTCAGCTGAGCGGTGCACCCGATCGTCGTTGCTCTCGCAGCTGTGCTGGCCGCCCTGTGCGCCGCGGCGCTCACCAGCTGGCTGCGGCGGCTTGCGGGGACGGACTCACCTTGGTTCCGATCGCGACTGCACGTCGGCCTCGCTGGCCTGGGAGGCGCGGGCGCGGCCTTGATTGCTGACGATTGGGCCGAGCTGGCGGCGTACGCGGCGCTCGCCGTCGGATGCGCGTTGCTCGTGGTCATCGACCTGACCACATTAAGGCTGCCCAACGTGCTCGTGGGCCCGCTGTATCCGGTGATCCTGGTCCTCTTGACGGTGTCCGCCGCGTCGAGCGGGGGCTGGGCGAGGCTGGGGCGCGCCTCCGCGGCCGGAGGGATTCTCTTCGCGGTCTATTTCGCCCTGGCCTTGATCAGGCCCAGCGGGCTCGGTCTGGGAGATGTCAAACTGGCCGGCCTGCTCGGCATGTTCCTCGGCTGGCTGGGCTGGTCCACCCTGCTCGCGGGCAGCGCCGCCGGCTTCCTGCTGGCAGGTCTGGTGGCCGCGACGCTGGTGGTCATCCGGCGGGCGGACCGCAGAACGGAGTTCCCCTTCGGACCATGGATGGTGCTTGGCACCGTCGTCGGAGCTACCTCAACGGCCGTAGGTTCTGCAGTCCTGCTCCCCTGAGCCGGGAATCGCAGACGCGTACTGCCTCAAAGGGAAGTCGGTTCCGCGCGCTCGTCCCTGGCCGGGACTGCAGGCGGCTGGGATCATTGGCTTCGAGACTACGGGTGGGGGTGAGGCGATGCCGACAGGACCGGCACTGCGGGCCGGCGACATGGTCGTCTGCCCGCTCATGGATGGCCCCAAGCCGCACGTCGGCGGCCCGATCACGCCCGCAGCATCGGTGCCGACCGTCATGATCGGCGGGATGCCCGCGGCGGTCGCCAATGCCATTCCCGGCGGTATCGTCTGCGTCTCGCCCGCGCCGAACGGGATCGCGATGGGCAGCATGACCGTGATGATCGGCGGTTTCCCGGCCGCACGGCTTGCCGACCAGAGCCTGCACGGCGTCCCGATCGCCCCAGGCCCGGGCTGCCCCACCGTCATCATCGGCGGCTGAGCGCGTCGTCAGACACAGGGACGGGGTTACCGGCTCCGGCTGGCTGCAGCCTGCCCCTTGCTGACGCCCGTCCCGCCCGCAATCGCTGTGCCGCGGAGTCGGGATGTCGCCGCCTGGGTAGTCACACAGGCGGTTGAAGGAGGACGGTTGAGCGGACCGGGGCTGCTCGTCGCGGGGCGGTACCGACTACGGAGCCGGATCGGCGCCGGTGGCATGGGCGTCGTCTGGGAGGCGTGGGACGAGCGGTTGGAGCGTCCCGTTGCGCTCAAGCTGCTGCACCGGGAGCCAGGCCTCGACGAAGCCGAAGCCGACCTGGCCAACCGGAGGGTCATGCGCGAGGCGCGGATCACGGCTCGGCTGCATCACCGCTACGCCGTGCCGGTGTACGACGTGATCGAGCACGAGGGACAGGCCGGTCTGGTGATGCCCTTCCTCCCGTCCATGACCCTGGCCGCGATCCTGCGCGAAACCGGGCCGCTGTCGGTCGGCGAGGCCTCGAAGGTCGGTGCGCAGGTCGGCTCCGCACTCACGGCGGCCCATAGCGCGGGCATCGTGCACCGGGACGTGAAGCCCGGCAACATCTTGATCACCGAAGACGGTACGGCGCTGATCAGCGACTTCGGGATCGCGCACGCGCTGGGCGACGCGACCCTGACCACCACCGGTCTGATCCACGGCACGCCCGCCTACCTGGCCCCAGAGGTCGCCCGCGGGGAGGAGGCGACGTACGCCTCGGACGTGTTCTCCTTCGGCGCAACGCTGTACGCCGCGCTCGAGGGCGCCCCGCCCTTCGGCACCGACCAGAACTCGATAGCGCTGCTCCATCGGGTCGCGGCCGGCCACATCGAGCCGCCGCGGCGCTGCGGCGCGCTCACGCCGCTGATCATCCGGATGCTCGCCGCGGAACCGGACGATCGGCCGGCGATGACGGCAGTGGTCCCCGCGCTCGAGGCGACGAGGGACGGGTCACGCGGGCCACGGCCCGGCGGCCCGGCAGGTGGCTCAGCAGCCCCCGCACTCGGCGCTATCGGAGCCACATCTCCGGGGCCCGCGCCAGGCGCGCCGGGAGCCAGCCCGCCAGCGACAGCCCCGGCGCAGACGCGTTCGCGACAGACCACGCCCGTGCCGGCCCACGAGGTCTCGACGGCGGAGCGTGCACACGCCCCGGTGCCGGCCGTGAACCGCTCCGCCCCGCCCGCGCCCAAGGCGACGAGCCGGCAGGCCGAGGCGACGAGCCGGGAAAGCGAGGCGACGAGCCGGGCTGACGAGTCCACGAGCCGGCAGGCCGAGCAGCAAGATCGTGGCGGAGTCGTCGCTGCGCCTCCCGCCCCGCCGACCACGGACGTGGCCGACGGTCCGCGGCGCAGGTCCACCCGGCTGGCCCTGCTGGTCGGCGCGGCAGTGCTGGCCGTGGGAGCGATCGTGTTCCTCGTGCTCCAGCAGTACGGACCACGGGGCGCGACGCCCGGCCCGGACACCTCGACCTCCAGTGCGGCCCGCGCCTCGCCGTCTGCGGAGGCGTCCACGCCCGCGACCTCCGCGCGGCCCTCGCCGACCCGTACGGCGAGCCCGTCCCCGACTCGCTCCGCTTCGGCGACGCCGTCGCCGCGCCGGTCTACTACCAAGCCCAGCCCGACCCGCACCGCGATCAGCAGCACGCCGACCGCGGCTCAGCTCGCCCGGGCGATCACCAGCTACTACGCCCTGATGCCCGGGGGCACCGACCAAGGCTGGCCGCGGATGACGGCGTATTACCAGACCTACCATGCCGGCGGGCGGTCGTCGTACGAGGCATTCTGGAACGCCATCGGCCGGGTGACCGCGAGCAACGTCAGCGGGCGTTCACCCGATCATGCGGAGGCCACGATCACCTACTACTTCCGTGACGGGCGGGTGGTTCGCGAGCGGACCTCCTACCGGCTGGTCAAGGAGGGCGGCATCCTCAAGATCGCCGCATCAACGGTGATCAGCAGCGTGACGCTGTGACGGCCGGGTCGGCAGCCGGCAGTTAAGCGCGCGAACTCATGGGTACTGCACCCAGCATCCCGGAAAGTCCATCCAGGTGCAGTCTTGTGAGGAGATGCGATGACCACCAAGGTCGAGAAGTCAATTCTGGTGAACGTGCCGGTCAGCACGGCGTACAACCAGTGGACCCAGTTCGAGGACTTCCCCCAGTTCATGGGTGGCGTCAAGAGCGTGACCCAGCTCAGCGACGACCGGCTCGAGTGGGTCGCGCAGATCGCCGGGGTCCGTCGCCAGTGGGAGGCGAAGATCCTGGAGCAGGTGCCCGATCAGAAGGTCGCCTGGGCGGCCACGACCGGCGCGACCAACGCGGGTGCTGTGACGTTCGAGGACGTGGGTGGCGGACAGACCTCGGTCCACCTGTCGCTGGAGTACGAGCCGGAGGGACTCGTGGAGAAGGTCGGCGACAAGCTCAACGTGGTGGAGAACCAGGCCGAGGCGGATCTTGATCGCTTCAAGGCCTTCATCGAGTCCGAGGGCTACGCCACTGGCGCGTGGCGGGGAACCGTCAACGAGGGGGCCGGCGTCGGGACGCCGACGACGGACGACGCGGACGCCTCGCGCGGCGACGCGGGCAAGGCCGGGGTGAGCGGCAAGGCGGTGGCCGCGGCCGCCGGGGTTGCCGCAGCCGGCGTTGCGGCGGCCGGCGTCGCGGCCAAGAAGAAGTCCGACGACGATGACGAGGTGGCCGATACCGGGCTCGACGTGGGCACCCCCTTGGCGGCCAGCGAGTCGACCGATGCCGGATACATACCGGAGGGCACGGTCACTGCGCCGGGGACTCCCGCATCGACGGAGGACGTCCGCCGCCGGTTGGACGGCGACCCGGTCGACCGGCCGTTCGACTCGCCGTAGCTGTGGGTGCTCGATCTCCGCAATGCCGCTGGCAGTTGCTCCGTCGATCGGCTGCCGCAAGCTGTCCTGCGCTCGGCAGGGCGCAGGAACTCGTCGGCGGAGCGCTGATCAGCGGCTGGGTTCGAGGGCGGAAGCCGGGCTGGTCGATGCCTGGTGCAGCAGCCGGACCGCAAGCAGTGCGAGCAGCGTGCCGAGGATGGTCAGGCCACCACCGCCCAGGAGGGTCCATCGAGCGCCGAAGACCTCGCCGATCCAGCCGAGGAGCGGGGCCCCGAGCGGCGTCCCTCCCAGGAACACCATCATGTAGAGGGCCATCACCCGGCCCCGCAGCACGGGTTCGACCCGCAGCTGGACGGAGGTGTTGCAGGCGGTCATGGTCAGCAGCGCGGCCAGCCCGACCAGCGGCAGGATGGCGGCGTACGACGCGTAGCTCGGCATCGTCCCGGCCACGACCTCGGTGACGCCGAACGCGATCGCCGTCGTGATCACGAAGCGACGGCTCGGCGCCGTGCGCCGGCGCGCCGCCAGCAGGGCACCGGCGAGCGAGCCGACCGCCATGAAGGTGCCGAGGATGCCGTACTCCTGCGGGCCCTTGTGGAACTCCGACTGCGCCATCAGGGCAGACGTCATCTGGAAGTTCAGGCCGAACGTCCCGACGGAGAACACGACCAGAAGCACCAGCAGGATGTCGCTGCGGCTGCGGACGTAGGCGAGCCCGGCGCGAATCTGCCCCTTGGCCCGGGCGACCCTCGGAGTCGACCGAAGCCGACCCGCGTCCAGCAGCAGCAGGCCGCCGATGAAGGCGGCGTAGGTGACGGCGTTGCCCAAGATCGCCCAGCCGGTGCCGAAGGCGGCGATGACGAGGCCGGCCAGCGCCGGTCCGACGATGCGCGCCGCGTGGAAGGTCGCGGAATTCAGGCCGATCGCGTTCGGCACCTGCCGTGGCCCGACGACCTCCGGCACGAACGACTGCCGGGCCGGGTTGTCGAACGCCGTGCCCACCCCGAAGAGAAAGGCGAGCAGGTAGACGTGCCAGGTGACGGCGAGCCCGCTGATCGCCAGCAGGCCGAGCGCGGCCGCGGACAACGCGAGCCAGAGCTGGGTGATCTTGAGGACCCGGCGCTTGTCGAACCGGTCGGCGATCAGCCCCCCGTACGGCGACAGCAGGAGCATCGGCAGGAACTGCAGGCCGGTGGCGATGCCGATCGCCGTGCCGGAACCTCCGGACAGCTCCAGCACCAGCCAGTCCTGAGCCACCCGCTGCATCCAGGTGCCGATGTTGGAGACGAAGGACCCGGTCAGATAGATCCGGTAGTTGCGGTTGTGCAGCGCCGCGAACATGCCGTCGGGTGCCGGCGCGGTGTCCGCGTCGGCCGTTTCAGCGCGTGATTCCGTGCTCGACTGCCTCGCCGCAGCGGTGGCCGCCTCAGCGCTGGACGATGTGCTTGGCGGGCTTGATGGGTTCGATCGGGACCGATTGGTGCCGCAGCCGGAGTAGCCGCCCGCTCGCGGGGGCGCCGGGGTCGCACCCCGCACCGATACCGTGTCGCTCACTGCCTCGCTGTCGGTCGTGATCTTGGTGTCGGCGGTCATCCGTAGTTGATCTTGTCCAGGAGTGTCACGGCGTGCCGCAGGACGTCGCGCTCGGCGGGGGTGAGCTCGGCGATCCGGGTCGCCAGCCAGGCATCGCGCCGCCGTCGGTTCGCCAGCAGCACCTGGCGACCCGACGGGGTCAGCGTGACCAGGCACTGCCGGCGGTCGGTCGGGTGCGGCCGCCGCGCGACATAGCCCAGCGCCTCCAGGCCGTTGACGATCCGGGTCATCGACGGTGGCTGCACCTTCTCCGCGGCTGCCAGCTCGCCCATCAACTGGTCGCCCTCGTTCAGCAAGACGGCCATGGCTGACAGCTGGTTGGCGTTCAGGTCGAGCGAGTCGTCGCGCAGCTGGCGGAGCCGGCGGGCCAGCCGCAGCACCGCCGGCCGGACGGCGCTGGCCAGGCCCGCGATCGTGTGCAGGTCGCGCCCGGCCAGGTCCGGGCTGGCGGGCGCGCGTACGGGCATGACCCGAGCCTAGTGCTTAGCATTGCTAATTACAAATGCTAAGTGTCAGCCGACTACCGCCGAGAACTGCTCGATGGCGAGAAGCAGTCGTTGACCCGTTGTCGCGTTGAGCCGATGCGTCAACCCTGACGTCCTACCCAATCCGGCTCTGATGAGCCCTGCCGCGCGAGCCGATCCTCAGTGCCGTCGAGCCGCCAGTCGCGGGCCCACGGAGGCCGATCCCGAGCGCATCGGCTGATGTAACGCGGCGCTGCCCTCGGCCGACTGAACAGGCATAGACCGTCATCGATCAGGAGAAACCATGTCCAGCACCGCCATCGCCGACCACGCCCTGCTCTCCGACCGGCACTCCAGTGCCCTCGTGGACCGCGCCGGCTCGGTCGAGTGGCTCAGCTTTCCCCGCTTCGACGCGCCGTCCATGTTCGGCCGGCTCCTGGGCGCCGACGCAGGGCACTGGCAGATCCAGCCGGTCGGCAAGTGGACGAGCAGCCGCCGCTACGTCGACCGCACGCTTGTGGTGGAGACCGAGTTTCGCCCGCCGACCGGGGTCCTGGTGCTGACCGATCTGCTGGCTCTCGGCCCCGACAACGGCGGCCACCGGCTCGGCCGCGACGTACCGCACCTGCTCGTCCGGCAGCTCCGCTGCACGTCCGGACAGGTCGAGGTTGACATCTCGTACGCGCCCCGGCCGGAGTACGGGCTCGTCGTACCGCTGCTGGCGCACGTCGACGGCGGTGTCACGGCCCGAGGTGGCGCCGAGTGGTTGGTGCTCACCACTCCCGTCGACCTGAAGCTCAACCGCGGCACCGCCCGCGGGACGATGACGCTGGAATCGGGACAGACGCTGCACCTGGCGCTGCACCGTACGACGCTGGAGCAGACGCCGGCCCGGATCTGGTCGCAGCAGGAGCTGGCGTCCGTGGTGGATGCGACCGTGGCGGACTGGCAGTCCTGGTCGGACCTGCACCAGGCGTACGACGGGCCGTGGCGCGACCTCGTGCACACCAGTGGCCGGGTGCTGCAGGGCCTCTCCTTCCAGCCGTCAGGCGCCATCGTCGCGGCGGCGACGACGTCCCTGCCGGAGGGCGTGGGCGGTGAGCGCAACTGGGACTACCGCTACTCCTGGGTGCGCGACGCCAGCTTCACCATGCAGGCCCTCTGGGTGGCGGCCTGCCCGGACGAGGCGGAGGACTTCTTCGCCTTCATGACGACCGCGGCAGCCTCCTCGATCGGTCCGGACAGCGGGCTGCAGATCATGTTCGGGGTCGGCGGCGAGCGTGACCTCAGCGAGCGCGAGCTGCCGCACCTGCCCGGCTGGAAGGACAGCCGGCCGGTCCGGGTCGGCAATGGCGCCTGGAACCAGCGGCAGATCGACGTCTACGGCGAGATCCTGGGTGCCGCCGCCCAGCTCTCGGAGCAGATCGGCGCCATGGACGACGACACGCGGCGCTTCCTCATTGCCTGCGCCGACACGGCGGCGGCCCACTGGGTGGAAAAGGACCAGGGCATCTGGGAGGTCCGCGGCGACCCGCAGCACTTCGTCTACTCCAAGGTCATGTGCTGGGTGGCCCTCGACCGGGCCATCGCCCTGGCCGACCTGCTGCAGGCAACGGACCGGGTCGATCAGTGGAAGCTGCAACGCGACGAGATCTGGCACGGCGTCGTACGGGATGCCTGGAGCGAAGAGGCCGGCGCCTTCACCCAGTACGTCGGCTCGACCGCCCTCGACGCGTCGAACCTGATGATGGCGATCGTCGGCTTCCTGCCCCCGACCGATCCGCGGATGCTCGCCACGATCGACGCGATCGAGGAACGGCTCACCGACGACCGCGGCCTGGTGTATCGCTACCGCACCGAGGAGGGTGTCGACGGGCTCGCCGGCGAGGAGGGCACGTTCCTGCTCTGCACGTTCTGGCTGGCCCAGGCGCTGGCGATGGCGGACCAGGTGGACCGCGCGCGGGCTGTCTTCGAGCGGGCCGCGGCCTATGCGAACGACCTGGGCCTGCTCGCCGAGGAGGTCGATCCGGCGACAGGGGAGATGCTCGGCAACTTCCCGCAGGCCTTCAGCCACATCGGCCTGGTCAACGCCGCATGGGCCATCGCCGAGGCCGAGCGCCGGGCCGGGTCGTGATTACGGTCCGCTTCCCAGGCCGGGAAGCGCTGGCAACCGGCGCGAGCCGGGCACTACCCTCGTCGGCAGACCAGTCGAGAGAGGTGCCCCGATGGCGAGGCCCGCCAGCGACGACTCCAGCCAGTTGGAGTCCACGCCGACGGCGCGGCAAGCGACCGACAGCGCTCTGGTCGACCGGCTGCGGGCCGGCGACGACGAGGCGTTCTCCGATCTCGTCCGGTCGTGGTCTCCGATGATGCTGCGCGTCGCCCGCACCTACGTCTCGACCGACGCCTCCGCACAGGAAGTGGTCCAGGAGGCGTGGCTCGCCGTGATCCGCGGGCTCGACCGGTTCGAGGGCAGGTCGTCGCTCCGTACCTGGGTGCTGGCCATCCTCGCCAATCTCGGCCGGACCCGCGGCGTCCGGGAGGCGCGGACGATCCCGTGGTCGTCGCTCGGACCGTCGGAGACGGACGGTCCTGCCGTGGGCCGGGACCGGTTCGGCGGACCAGACGACGCGTGGCCACGGAACTGGACGCCGGTAGGCGCTCCCCGCCCGTGGCAGCCGTCGCCCGAGGACGAGGCCGTGGCCAGGCAAGTCAGCGGCGAGCTGTCGGACGCGCTCGCGGAGCTGCCCGAGCGCCAGCGCATCGTCGTCAGCCTGCGCGACGTGCACGGCCTTTCCTCGGACGAGGTCTGTTCGGTGCTGGGTGTCTCCGCGGGGAACCAGCGGGTGCTCCTGCACCGCGCCCGCTCTCGGCTGCGCGGGCATCTCGAGCAGCACTACGCGACCAGGCCGGCAGGGTGGGGCTCGTGACCGACGAGCACCCGGCTCCCGGGCTCGCCGTGACCTGCCAAGAGGTCGTGGAACTCGTCACCGACTATCTCGAGGGCGCGCTCGACGAGGATTCGGCCGCCGAGGTTGCGGCCCACCTTCGGCTCTGTGGCGGCTGCGCCGAGTACGTCGAGCAGATGCGAGCCACCATCCGCGCTCTCGGCCAGGTCCCGGTGGCCACACTCAGCGAGGCCGCGCAGGCCGATCTCGTGCAGGCATTCCGGGACCTCCGTCGCCCGGACCAGAGTCGGCAGGGCGATGGCTGAGCTCTTCCCGGCAGGATCGTGCAGGGTTTGACCGGGTAGTCGCGGTCAAACCCTGCACAATGTCGGTCTTACATGCCGGGGACGGCGAGCAGCTCGAGGGTCTCGATGGTGCCGCCGGTCTTGGTGTGGGGATGGCCGTCGAGCACCTTCTGCAGGGCGTCGTGCGACTCCGCCTGGAGGATTGAGTAGCCGCCGATCGGGTCGCCGGTGTCGCCACCGGCCTCAACGACCGACGTCGGGGTGCCGAGATCGACGACGGCGTCCCCCGCGCGCGTCGCCCATGCCATCCAGTCATCCATCCCGGCTTGGGCCTGCTCGGGTGTGCTCTGGGCCATCTGATCCGCCGCTGTGAGCTTCGATCGGTAGAGCACGAGGTACTTAGACACGCTGCAACTCCTTCGGTGAGCGCCTATTTAGGTGGACGCCGCAATACTAGGTTTGGCCGGGGATGGGAGGCAACCTGCATGGCGGATCTTGACGTCACGATGCGGGCCCTCGGTTCGCGGACCCGGCGGGAGATCCTGGCTCTGGTCTGGGACCGGGACCTGCCGGCGGGTGAGATCGCCGCCGCGTTCTCGTTGACTGCCGCGACGATCTCCGAGCACCTTGCCGTCTTGCGCGCGGCCGGCCTGGTGGAGATGACCCGGGCCGGGACGTCCCGCCGCTATCGGGCGAATGCCGAGGCGCTGGCGGGCTTGCACGGCGCACTCGAGGGTGCCGGCAAGTGGCGGCCCGCGCAGGACATTCCGGAGCGGGAGTTGGCCAGTACCGCCACCCAGCCTCTGGTGGTGGCTGCCGTGGACCTGCCGACGCCGGTCGAGACGACGTTCACCGCGGTCACCGACGCGGAGATTTACTCCCGCTGGCTCCAGGTTCCGGTGACGATCGAGGGCGACAGGTTCGCGGCCACCTTGGAGTGGGGGACCGAGGTCAGGGGGCGGTACGAGGTCGTGGTCCCGCCGCAGCTGATCGTGATGAGCTGGGACTTCGAGGACGACAACGTACCGGTGCCAGGGCGGCCGCTGACCGGTTACCTGCGCATTCACCCGTACGGCGAGGGGAGCCGGGTCGAGGTGCACCAGCTGGTCGACACGCCCGACCAGGCGGTGTTCATGGAAGCCGCTTGGGGCATGGTCCTCGGCCGCCTCAAGACCAACATCGTCGCCGCCACCACCGGATCGACACCCGCCCCACGACCGCGCCGCCGCAAGTAGTCGCCGTACGAAAACGGGCCGTACGCGGCAGCGCTCATCGGCGGCCTCGCCATCTTGGTGATCATCGACCGGTCGCCGTCGGACGTTGCCAACCAGGCGTCCATGCTCGTTCTGCTGCTCGCCGCCGGTGCGCTCGGTCTCGCGAGGCCGAGGCGAGCTTGGCTTGCGGCCCTGCTGATGGGCAGCTGCCTGGCTGCGGCACATGCCGGCTACGTCGCGGTGGGGGTGAAGCTGCCCTACTCGATGTCGCCGCCCGGCTGGCTCGGCGCGCTCTCGCTGTTGTTGCTGCTCCCGCCGGCGTTCGTCGCCGCCTATGCCGGTGCCGCGATCGGCCGCGTTCTCCAACGGCGAACTCCCCGGCGACCCGTCGCCGAGCGCCCGGCCGGAGATGATGAATCGAGGAACCGGTCGGTCCTCGGTTAGGGGCAGCAGTCCGGCTGTTCGCGGCCGCGAGTCCAAGGCGCGCGGGTCGTTCCTCTTCTTGTCGTGCCTCCCGCTTTCTGCCACGATCTGGACAAAAGCACCGACGAGCCACGGTCGCTCCGCCCGGGACGAGATGGTTGGCCAGAAAGGAGGATGCATGAGCGTCTACAGAGTCACCGAGGTGATCGGGACCAGCACGGAGTCCTGGGAGGACGCCGCTGCGACGGCGGTGAAGACCGCTGCCAAGACGCTCCGCGATCTGCGAGTCGCCGAGGTGGCCGCCCAGGACCTTCACCTCGACGCCGATGGCGCCATCACGTACCGCACGAAGCTGCGGATCTCGTTCAAGTACGAAGACCCAGAGGGCTGACGCTTCGCGGGCTTTGCCGTACGGGACGGCTCCGTCGGCATGGTTCTGACCGCCAGGCGGTGACTGGCCGCAGGGTTGCGACGCGCGCCTCGCGGTGACACGTCGTCCCACCCGACTTGGGACGGCAGTTCATGATGAGTACGTGCAACTGCACCGCACTACGGGCAAGCCGGACTGGCTGGCTGTTCCGCCGCAGAGTCGCAGCGTCTGGCAACGGCTGGCCGTACGAACGCACGGCATCGCGACGCCGAGCAATGCGATCACGCTCGCCGGCTTCGCTCTTGTGCTGGTCGGGCTGCTTGCCGTCTTGAGCCGGCAGTACCTGCTCGCCACGGTCCTGCTGACGATTGGCCGGCTCTGCGACATCCTCGACGGCTGGCTCGCCGAGGCGACCGGCACCAAGAGCCCGCTCGGTGAGTTCCTGGACGCGGCCGTCGACAAGATCCTCACGATCTTGACGGTCGCCGCGTTCTTCGCCGCCCACATCGCGCCAACCTGGGTGTTGGTCGCGCTGGTGACCCCGCACATCCTGATTGCCCTGATCCTGTTCGGGTGGCGGATTCGCAAGGTGATGTTCCATCCGTCCTTGGCCGGGAAACTGAGCATGGCCGGCGTCTGGTTGAGCCTCCTGATCTACGCTCTGGCGCAGGTCGTCAACCTGCCGGCGGCGGTTCTGACCGCCACTCAGGTCATCGTCATCGCCTCTTCGGCTGCCGGCCTCTATGCCGCGACCTTGTATGCCCGCGGCCGCGACTGACGGCGCGCCTGCACCACGATCAGGGTTTCTTCTCCGATGGAGTGCCGAAACGTGACCGCAGCACAGACCACCGCCGCCCCGCTCGGGGCGCACATGGCGGCGGAGCTCGCCTCGCAGCCCGAGACGTGGGCGCGGGCCGCTGGGCTGCGGGACGAGCAGGCGCGCCTTCCCCCGCCGGGTGCGCGGATCGCCGTCGTGGGTTGCGGCACGTCCTGGTTCGTCGCGCAGTCCTACGCCTGCCTCCGCGAGGCCGGCGGGCATGGCGAGACCGATGCGTTCGCCGCATCTGAGGCCTTCGTCGACCGTGACTACGACGCCGTGGTCGCGCTCAGTCGCTCCGGTACGACGACGGAGGTGCTTCAGCTCGTCGAACGCCTCCGGGGCAGGCTGGCGACCATCGGCGTTCTCGGCGATCCGACGTCACCGCTCGCTGGACTCGTCGACGAGGCCGTGACGTTGGAGTTCGCCGACGAGAAATCCGTCGTCCAGACCCGCTTCGCCACGAGCACGCTCGCGCTGCTTCGGGCATCGCTCGGCGAAGACCTGGAGCCCGCTGTCGCCGACGCCGCCCGCGCCGTCCGCGAGGAGCCCGATCCCGAGCTCGTCGGGGCCGAGCAGTTCACGTTCCTCGGCCGCGGCTGGACCGTCGGGCTCGCGCACGAGGCAGCGCTGAAGATGCGCGAGGCGTCGCAGTCGTGGACCGAGTCGTACCCGGCGATGGAGTACCGGCACGGGCCGATCTCGATCGCCGCGCCCGCCCGTGTGGTCTGGCATTTCGGCGAAGCACCCGCCGGGCTGGCGATTGACGTGACCTCGACCAGGGCGAGGTTCGAAGCCGGGAGTCTCGATCCGATGGCCGAGCTCGTACGGGCCCAGCGCGTCGCGCTCGCTCGCGCCCAGGCGAAGGGACTCGACCCCGATGCCCCGCGCAACCTGACGCGTTCGGTCATCCTCGAGACGTGACGGAGATGGAGCCGACGAGGCTCGGACCCGGTCAGGCGGTCCTGGCCTTCGATGTCGGTGGCACGGACACGAAGTCCACGGTCGTCGACGAGGCCGGACGCGTGCTCGGACTCCGACGCACGCCGACTCCGCGAGACCCTGAGGACCCGGCCGGTGCCGTCGTCAGATCGCTCGCCGCACTGGCTCGCACGCAACTGGCGCAGGTGCCGGACGTACGGCCCGTGACCGCCGGTTTGAGCGTGCCCGGCCTTGTCGACGAGCGCGTGGGCGTGGGCATCTTCGCCTCCAACCTGGGCTGGCGGAACGCGCCGCTGCGGGACCTTGCCGAGCAGGAGCTCGGCCTGCAGGTCGCCTTCGGGCACGACGCGCGGGCCGCGAGCGCTGCCGAACACCGGCTCGGCGCAGCGACGGCGTACGAGGACGTCGTGGTGCTGACGATCGGCACGGGCATCGCCGGCGGGCTCGTGCTGGGCGGGCGGCCGTATGCCGGCGGTGGCTTTGCCGGCGAGATCGGACACGCCCTGAGCGACCCCGCGGGCGAGCGCTGCGCCTGCGGCGCGATCGGCTGCCTGGAGACGATCAGCTCGGCCGGCGCGATCGCCCGCCGCTACACCGCAGCATCGGGGATCGCGGTGTCCGGCGCCATCGACGTCCTCGCCGCGGCCGCGGCAGGCGATGCCGACGCCGTACGGGTCTGGGACGACGCGGTGGGGGCGCTCGCCGAGCAGCTCGCCCGGCTGGTCGCGACGGTCGCGCCGGAGGCCGTGGTCATCGGCGGCGGACTGGCCCAGGCCGGGCTGGCGCTCTTCGAACCCCTCCGTGAGCGCCTCGACGCGCTGCTCAGCTTCCACCGGCGCCCGGCGCTCCTGCCGGCGAGCCTCGGCGACGACGCCGGGCTCCTCGGCACGGCGCTCGCCGCCCGCGACCTCGCCGACGTCCTGGCCGCCCGGGGAAGACCGTGATCCTCACGGTCACGCCGTCTCCGGCGCTCGACATGACCTGGCACGTGGACGCGCTCACGCCCGGCGCGACCCTCCGCGGCCCGGCGGGAACCGCCCGCGCCGGCGGCAAGGGCGTCAACGTCGCGCGCGTGCTGCAAGCCCAGGGCCACGACGTGCTCGCCCTCACCACCGTCGGCGGCGCCAACGGCGCCGAGTTCGAGGCAGAGCTCGAGGCATCCGGCACCCCGTACCAGCTGATCCCGGTGCACGCGCCGACCCGCCGGAGCATCGCGATCGTCGACGACTCGCGAGGCGAGACCACGATTCTGAACGAGTACGGTGCCGCGCTCGATCCGGCCGAAGCGGCGACGCTCGCCGCGACGGCGAGCCGGCTCGGCCGTGCCGCGCGGGCGGCGGCGATCTCCGGCAGCCTGCCGCCGGGCTTCGGGCCGGACCAGCTCGGTGCGCTCGTCGGCGAGCTCGTTGGCGCCGGAGTTCCCGTCGTCGTTGACACGAGTGGGCCCGGCCTTCTCGCCGCCGCCCGCGCCGGCGCTCACGCCCTGAAGCCCAACGGCGACGAGCTCCGGGCCGCGACCGGCAACACCGACCTCGTCTCGGCTGCGCGCAGCCTCCTCGCGCTCGGTGCCCGGCTCGTCGTCGTCACACTGGGCCGAGAGGGCCTCCTCGTCGTCGACCGAGCACACGTACCGCTGCGTGCGCGGCTGCCCCGGGCGCTCCACGGCAATGCGACCGGTGCCGGCGACGCTGTCGTCGCGGCCATCGGGGTCGCCCTCGGCAGCGGCAGCAACCTGGACGGCGACACGGACGACGCCGCCCGTACGCGGGCCGACCTGGCCCGCCGTGCCACGGCCTGGTCGGCCAGCGCCGTTCTCGTACCGCATGCCGGCGAGCTGTCGCCGGACGCCGCCGCACTCGAAGCTGAGGTGGTCGTTTCACCAGCCGACCCGGAGCAGTCATGACCCTGACGCCCACCCGTGCGATCCTCGACGACGCGTTCGCGGCCGGCCGTGGTGTCGGCGCGTTCAACGTCGTACACATCGAGACGGCGGAGGCGCTCGCAGGCGCAGCGGAGGACTCGGGCCTGCCGGTGATCCTGCAGATCTCGCAGAACTGCATCCGCTATCACGGCGCCTTCGAGCCGGTTGCGGTGGCCACACTCGCGGTGGCTGCCGCATCGTCGGCGTCGGTGGCGGTGCATCTCGACCACGCCGAGGACCCCGAGCTGGCGTTCCTGGCCATCGAGCGCGGATTCGGGTCGGTGATGTACGACGGGGCGAAGCTCGACTTCGCCGAGAACGTCTCGACGACCCGCCGGATCGTGGCGCGCGCGAACGCCGCCGGCGCGCTCGTGGAGGCCGAGCTCGGTGAGATCGGAGGCAAGCAGGGCGCTCATGCGCCCGGTGTGCGTACCGACCCCGAGGAGGCTGCGCGGTTCGTGGCGGAGACCGGCGTCGGTGCTCTGGCCGTGGCGGTGGGGAGCGCCCACGCGATGACCGAACGCGTCGCAGCGATCGACATCGATCTCGTCGCCCGCCTGGCGCGTGCCGTGCCGGTGCCGCTGGTGCTGCACGGGTCCTCGGGCGTGCCCGACGACGCCATCCTTCGAGGCATTCGCGCCGGCCTGACCAAGATCAACGTCTCGACCCACCTGAACGCCCGGTTCACGGCCGCGATCCGGGACCACCTGACCAGGAACCCGGCGGTGGTGGATTCCCGCACCTACGTCGCGGCCGGCCGGGAGGCCCTCCGGCACGAGGCCGCGCGCCTGCTCATTCTCTTCGCATCGACGGAACGGGATCGACCGGTTCGACCGTGACAGCGTCGGCGCGGGCGCCGGACAGGGGAGTGACCGGAGCGCCGCTCACGGCGGAAATGAGGCGAGGAACGGCCCACGACCCTGATACACCTCGGGAGGCGGCTATGAGCACCACCACCGACACCGATCGGCAACCTTCGACCGGACGCCAGCTCACCGGCCGGGTGGCCTTGGTGACCGGCGGGACCCGGGGGATCGGCGCCGCCATCTCCAGTCGGCTGGCCGAAGAGGGCGCAACAGTGGCAGCGGGCTTCAGCGGGAACGTGGAGCGCGCAGCGCAGTTCGCCGAGGAGCACGCGGACCATTACCACACGCCCATCACGACCCACCGGGGCAACGTCGGCCTGACGGTCAACACCGTCGCGCCGGGCTACACCGAGACCGAGATGGTGGCCGCCGTGCCGGAGAAGGTGCTGGACAAGATCAAGTCACGGATCCCGCTCCGGCGGCTCGGCCAGCCGGACGAGATCGCCCCGTGGTGGGCTTCCTCGCCGCCGATGCGTCCTCCTACATCACCGGCCAGGTCTGGGGGATCAACGCCCGGCATGGACATGTAGCGGCCGAGGCCCGGTCAACCGACGACGGCGCCGGCGACGTCAGGGGCGATGAACGCCGGCCTGGACATCCGGGACGGCGACCGGCTAGCCGAAGTGGGAGCCGCCGTTCACGTCGATCAGCTGACCGGTGATGAAGGACGCGTCGGTGGAGCACAGGAACGCGGCGACACCGGCGACGTCCTCGGGCTGGCCCGCCCGGCCGAGCGGATTGTCGGTGAGCTGCTTCTGCGCCTCGATCGGCATGGCCGCGGTCATGGCCGTCTCGATGAAGCCCGGCCGGATGCCGTTGACGGTGGTGTTGAACCGGGCGAGCTCGAGAGCACCGGTGCGGACGATCCCGACGACGCCGGCCTTGGCGGCCGCGTAGTTCATCTGCCCCAGGTTCCCGGTGCTTGCGACGACCGAGGAGATCAGCACGACCCGGCCCGGCCCGTCGGTCCGCAGCCAGGGCGCCGCAGCCTTGAGACCGAGGTAGACCCCGGTGAGGTCGACGGCGATCACCTGGTCCCAGTCGTCCTCGCTGAGACGGTGGAACATCCGGTCGCGGACGATGCCGGCATTCCCGACATAGCCGTCGATCCCACCCATCGCCTCGGCCGCGGCGGCGAACGCTTCGGTGATCATGGTGCGGTCGGTGACATCGCACTCGACGGGGTAACACGGCGACCCCGTCTTGGCGGCGATCTCCGCCGCGGTCTTGACCGCGAGCTCGGCCTGCCGGTCGAGGATCGCGACGCTGCTCCCCGCCGCGGCGAGCCGCCGGGCGATGGCGGCGCCGATGCCCTGAGCGGCGCCGGTGATCACGACCTTCGACACGGCGAGATGATCAGACACGGCGTGGGCGTCCTTCTGTGTAGCGGAACCGGACGGAGATGATCATTGCTCGAGGACGTACGCGCCGGGTGCGTCCGCGAGCGGGCGGTGCTTCCGACTCCCGGTGCGCGGAGGTTTGCGCATCGCGCCCGCCCGGTCGCCGATCCAGGACGCCCAGTCCTCCCACCAGGTGACCAGGTGCGTCGTCGCCTGCGCCAGCCACTCGTCGGGATCGGCGGGCAGCGGCGCGTCCGACTCGATCACGCGGTGGGTCGACTTCGGGTTGGGCGGGTTGACGATGCCGGCGATGTGGCCGGAGTTGGACAGCACGAACCGTACGGTGCCGGACGGCAGCAGCGCGCCCTGGTACGAGCTGCGCCACGGGGCGATGTGGTCCTGCTCGGCGGCGAGGACGTACAGGTCCTGATCAACGGTGGCCAGGTCGAGGCGCTGCCCTCCCAGCTCCATCGTGCCGCTCGCCAACCGGTTCTCGCGGTAGCAGCTGCGCAGGTAGAAGGCGTGCATGTCGGCCGGCATCCGCGTCGAGTCGGAGTTCCAGGTCAGCAGGTCGAAGGCGGTCGGCTCCTCGCCCAGCAGCCAGCCGCTGACCACGTAGCTCCAGATCAGGTCGTTCGCCCGCAGCAGGTCGAACGTCCGGCGCATGTCGCTCGAGGGCAGGAAACCCGCCCGGCGCATCGAGCGCTCGAGCCGGTCGACGGTGGCCTGGTCGGTGAACACGCCGAGCAGGCCCGGTTCGCTAAAGTCGATCAAGGTGTTCAGGAAGGTGGCCGAGTTGATCTTGTCGGTGCCGGTCGCGTCCAGGTAGGCCAGGCTGGCCATGGTCAGCGTGCCCCCGAGGCAGAGGCCCAGCAGATTGACCTTCGGCGAGCCGGTGATCTCGGTGATCACGTCGATGGCGGTGAGCGGCCCGGAGAGCAGGTAGTCGTCCATCGACACGTGCCGCATCGACTCGTCGGGGTTGCGATAGCTGATCATGAACGCGGTGTGGCCGTGATCGACGGCCCACTGCACGAGGCTCCGGCCCGGGGAGAGGTCCATCACGTAGTACTTGTTGATCCACGGGGGTGAGAACAGCAGCGGGATCTCGTGCACCTCGGGCGTGCTCGGGGCGTACTGGATCAGCTCCATCAGGTCGTTGCGGAAGACGATCTTGCCAGGCGTGACCGCGAGGTTGGTGCCCACGGCGTGCACCCCGGTGGCCACCTGGCGCGGCGCGCCGCCGTTGTTGATCAGATCGCGCAGGAGGTTCCGGGCGCCGCGGGCGAGCGACAGGCCGCCGGTCTCCAGGGCCCGCTTCAGCACGGCCGGGTTGCCGGCGGCGAAGTTGGTCGGTGCTAGTGCGTCGATGATCAGTTGGACGGCGAACTCGGCCTTCCGCCGTACGTCGGGCGTCGTTTCTGCTGCCGCCACGAGCGAGGTCAATGAGTCCGCCCAGGTCTGGTAGACCTCGCGGAGCAGCCAGTAGCCGGCGTTCTCACTCCAGGCCGGATCGGCGAATCGCTTGTCCCGTTGGCGTTTCGGCTGGTAGGAGGATGTGCCGCCGGCCGCGCGGACGACCGCGGCAGCACCGGCCTTCTGCAGGGTCGTCGCGGTCTGCAGGGCTGTCGCCAGCACCTTGTCCGGCCGGGTCGCCAACGACCAGCCCGTACGGGCCAGGGCGGGGAGCAGGGCGATCGGGTCGACGCGGCCCAGCAGGTCCGGCATGATCATCCGCTCGGCACCGTCCCGCAGCAGGACGCCAAGCTGCTCGCGGACCGCTTCGTCGATGACGTCCCAACCCGGCTCCGGGTCGCTCGCAGTCTCGGCGTGACTCATCTCAACCTCCACGGCAAGTATGTCGGGCTATAACCGTCGGATCGTGCAAGGTTTGACCTTGTAGTCGCGGTCATACCTTGCACGATCCTTCCGCGGGATCAGCTGCTGCGGCCGCGCTTGCGTCGCCGATCGATCGTCAACTGGCGGAACGCCTGATAGGTCTCGATCAAGGAACGTTTCTGCGACGCGCTGAGGTCCGGCTCGTCCTGGATGGCGTCGATCACCCGCCGGCCCTCGCCTGGCTCCGGTGCGGTGTCTCGCAGCATGTCCGCCGACATCTGCAGTGAGTCGGCGAGCGCGGTCAGCACCTGTTCGGACGGCGCCCGCAGGCCGCGCTCGATCTGAGACAGATATGGGTTGGAGATCCCGGCCATGCCGGCGAGCTGGCGCATAGACAGCTCCGCCAGCTCACGCTGCTTCCTGATCATGGCCCCGATCGTGTCCATCGGGGCTTGATCAGGCTCGTCGTCGGTCATGAGCGGTAGCTCACTTGAGAGCGTCGCGGGCCGCCTTGGTGTAGGCGGCGCTGATCTCGCTCAGGAAGGTGGTCTGCGCCTTGACCACGGTGTTCACCCAGTCGAGCTGGGTGGCCTCGGCGACCTGGTTCTGGAACTCGACGAAGCCGGCGAGCGCCTTCTCGTAGGCGTCGAGGGACGATGTGCCGGTCTTCTTGGCCGACTCGATGAGCTTCTCGTTCAGCGCGCGGATCCGGTCGGCGGCCTCGTCGAGACCGGTGGCGCTGCTCTCGGTGCCGTTCTTGCTGGTGGCCATGGTTGTGCTCCTTGGTGATGAACGTGGAAGGTGGTGTCTCCGGAGTGATCTCAATGCTAGCCAAAAAGTGCTAGATATGCTAATCCGCGGCGTGAGGCGTGCGCCACATGTCTAGAGTCGGTGCATGCCGGCGGCAGCGGTGAGCCAGACAGTGCTCCGGGTGCTCGCTGCCGAGCTCGGTCCCGAGTCGCCGCTGCCGCCATTCACCGGGCTGCAGCGGTTGCCTGATCCCTCCTCTTCACCCGCCATGCCGGCGGACATGCGGGAGCCGATCGCGTACGGCCGGCTGGCGAACCCGCTGCCGTACCCGCTGCAGAACGGCTATGCACGTGACCTGCGGCCGCAAGAGATTCCGGCGATCAAACTGACCAACGGGGCGCTGGAGGCCCTGGTGCTGCCCACTCTCGGCGGTCGGCTGTGGTCGCTGCGGGACCTTGGGACCGACCGGGATCTCGTGTTTCGCAATCCACGGCTGCAGTTCGCCAACCTCGCGCTGACCGATGCCTGGTTCGCCGGCGGCGTCGAGTGGAACCTCGGCTCGACCGGCCACTCGGCCACGACCTGCCGGCCGGTCTTTGCAGGCAGTGTCGCCTCGGCTCGTGGAGCCGTCCTGCGAATCTGGGAGTGGGAGCGCACCCGGGACCTGGTGTTCTCCGTCGACCTGCTGATGCCGGCCGACCGTGCTGTGCTCTTGGCGTTCGTACGGGTGCGCAACCCGGACCCCGAGCCGAAGCCGCTCTACTGGTGGACGAACGTCGCCGTTGCGGAGGAACCGGGCGTGCGGGTACTGGCGCCGGCAACGCGGGCTTGGCGGACCGAGTACGACGGCTCGATGACCGACGCGGCCGTCCCGTTCCCCGACGATCCCGGCACCGACGCCAGCTATCCGCTGGTGGCGCAACGATCCGCCGACTACTTCTTTCAGCTGCCTGCCGAGGTGGTTCCGTGGATTGCCGCGGTGCAGGCCGACGGTCGCGGCATGGTCCAGACCTCCACGGCACAGTTGCGCGGCCGCAAGCTGTTCTGTTGGGGCACCGCCACTGGGGGCAGGCACTGGCAGGAATGGCTGTGCGGGCCCGGATCTCGCTACCTCGAGATCCAGGCGGGTCTCGCCGCAACGCAGCTCGAGCACCGGCGACTCGACGGGAGCGGCGAAATCAGCTGGGCGGAGGCGTACGCGCCTCTCGAATCAGAGCCTGACGTCCTGCACGGCTCCTGGGCCGGCGCGCTCGCCGCGGTTGACGAGCTGGTGAGACGTGCGATCGGCCGAGAGGAGCTCGACGGTTGGCACCGCTGGTGGCGGGCCGAGGTGGCTGATCAGTGGCCGCAGCAGGTGACTGCCGGCTCCGGCGCCGGCCAGGCGGAGCTGCTCGTACGTGGAAGGGATCCCGACGGGCTGCCGGGCACGCCCTTCGGCCAGCCGCGCTCCGACGGCTTCCGTCACCTCGTCGCGCTGGCCACAACCAGCGCCGACGAGGAGGCCGGTGGCACGGACATCGCGCCGATCACCGAGCCTCGGGGTGCCCGAGGCGCAGTCAACCAGGACGCCGCCGGTACGGAGATCCTCGTGCCGCCGATCACCGAATGCTGGGAGGCAGCGTTCGCCAGGGTCGACGGCTGGTGGATCGCCCTCATGCAGGCAATCCGATTCCACGCTCGGGGAGATCTCGAAGCGGCGCGGCTCGCCTATCTCCGCTCCGACCAGTTCAGATCGACGCCCTGGGCAGCCCGCGGCCTTGCCCTGCTCGGCGCCGCCCGGGGTGACCATTCCGATGCCGCGGACCTCTATGCCCGTGCCGTTGCCCAAGCGCCGGAATGCCTGCCGCTGCTCGTCGAGGCAACCGACCACCTACTGGCGGCGAGACGACCGGCAGACTGCCTGGCGATGATCAACGCCGCGCCCGAACACCTCGCCAACCACGGCCGAGTGGTCCTGCAACGGGTGCGTGCCCTGCTCGCCGACGGCCAAACCGACGCCGCCCGCGCCCTCCTCGAAGCCGGCATCGAGGTCCCCGACCTTCGCGAGGGCGAGACCCTCGGCGACCTGTGGTACGCAGCCTTCGGCGACTCATACCTGCCGTATGCCTACGACTTCCGCATGCGCCCCGACCTGGACCACTGACATTCGACTGGGAGCGGGAGAGCGTGGGACGTCGGCGGCACTAGCGCTCCTACGTTCGATAGGCGTCGCGTCGGTGGTCGACGTCGAGGACGGTGACGGTCCGCGTGGCTTCGTCGATGCGGTAGCGGACGCGGTACTCACCTCGGCGGGCGCGCCACAGACCCTCGAACGGCGCGCGCAGAGCGGCGCTCACTGCATGCGGCATGGAGGCCAGCGGCCCCGTGATGAACTCCCAGGCCGCAAACGCGGCAGAGGAAGGGAGGGTCTCGGTCAGCGCGCCGCGTACGCCGGGTGCCAGGACGATCTGATACGGCTCGTCATCTGGTGATTCAGGCGCCACGGTGCTCGCGCCGGCGCCGACTCCTCATCAGCTCGCCCATTTCGGTCACCGTGGTGACGAGGCCGGCGGCGATGTCGGCGTCGGCCTCGCGAACACGCCGCATCGCCTCCTCGTCGGCCAGCAGCTCGATCGTCGCTTCCAGCGAGTCCAGATCCTCGGCGGCCATCAGCACGACGTACTCGCGGCCGTTCCGCGTCACATGCACCCGTTCGTGGGTGCGGTCAACCTCATCGGCGATCTCGGACAGCCGCGCCTTGACCTCGGACAACGGCAGTGTGCTCATAGACTACGATTCTAGTCAGACCGTCAAAGCTTTCACAGCGCGCTGGCGATGTCGGTCTGGGCGAAGTCCGCGCCCTTGAACAGCAGGGGAGCGGCGGTGAGTTTTGCCAACGCGTACGAGAAGCAGTCCCCGAGGTTGAGGTTCGCCGGGTGACGGCCCTTACCGAAACGTCGCCAGGCAGCAACCGCCGACTCGGCCTGAACTCGGTCAACCGGAACGATGGCGATGCCCAGCCGATCCACCAGGATCTCCAAATCCTTGGTCGCCTCCGGGCCGTGCCGAGCCTCGACCACGATGCCGACCTCGACGGCCGTGCCGGCGCTCATCTGCAGATCGCCGGCGTTCGCCAGCATCACCGAGAGGAACATCTCGGCGTCCGGCTCACCGAAGACCACCGCGGTGAGCCCGGACGTGTCGATGACCACCGTCAGGCCGGCAGCCCCTCCGAGTCGTAGCCCAGCATCTGCTCAGGCGTACGGTCGTCCAGCACCGTCCGAGCCCGCCCACGCGCGATGACCGCCCGTAGTTCCTCCGTGGCCGGAACCGCCCGCCCGCGGGCGCGTACCCGGGCAAGGCGCTCCTCGATCGCCCGCCGGGCCGCCACCGTGATGCTCTCTCCGGTCGCTGCCGCAAGCTCCCGCGCGAGCCGGTCGGTCTCTTCGTCCTTGATGTTCAACGCCACGCTATCCACCATAGTAGGAAGATATCTTTATCCAAAGGAATAACAAGGGGAGCGTCAGGCGTACATGGCCGACACCGGCCCGTCCGGCCCCTCAACCTGCAGCGGGCCGAGAACCCGGAGCATCACGCACCTCACTGTATGGGCGATCACGCCTCGCCGGAATCGTCAGCGACCCGGCGTACGGAGGCGGTTCCACCACAGTGAGAGGCCGACGGCGACGGCGACGAGCAGGCCGCCGGCGCCGGCGAACCAGGACGCGATGTCGATGTGCTTCTTCGCCACCGTCACGTGACTGGGCAGGTCGGCGAGCGCGTTGTTCAGCTGGTCGGCGTTCTCGGCCTTGTAGTACTGGCCGCCTGTGGTCTTGGCGACGATCTGCAGGGCCTCCTCGTCGATCACCCGCGGGTTGCGCCCGCCGCCGAAGCCGCGATCCCGGCCGCCGCCGAAGCCACCCCCGCCATAGCCACCGCCGTATCCACCGCCGACCTGCTGACCCGTGCAGACCATGCCGGACGGGTTCGCGGTGCCGAATCCGATGGGAAACACGCGGACGCCGCGGGTGGCAGCATCGCCGGCCGCGGTCGCCGGCTCCGGGCCCTGGGTGTTGGCGCCATCGGTCAGCAGCACGATGACAGCCGCGGCATAACCCGACCGCTTCGCCAGCTCCGGGTCGACACCACTGGGTGCGACGGTCGGATCGACGGCCGCGATGCCGTCGAGTGTGGTGAGGATCGCGGAGCCGATCGCGGTGCCGCGCGCCGTGGACAGCTTGTTGATCGCGTCGATCAGCTTGTCCGTGTCGGTGGTCGGGGGTACCTGCAGCCCGGCGACGCCGGCGAAGGCGACGAGGCCGATCCTCGCGCCGCCCTGCTGGGACTGGATGAACGCGATCGCCGCCTTCTGGGCGGCGGTGATCCGGTTGGGGTCGACGTCCGTCGAGCACATCGAGCCCGAGACGTCCATCGCGAGCATGATCGTCGTCGACTCGGACGGGATCGGAACCGTCGCCTGCGGCCGAGCCGCACCGACACCCAGTGTGGCGAAGCCGAGCAGCAGCAGCGTGGTCGGGACCAGCCGGCTCCACCTCGTACGGCGGGGCAGCGCCGCCCGCACCAGCGCGATCGAGGTGACCCGTACCGCCGCCCGCCGCCGGCGCCGGCGCAGCAGCCAGACGACCCCACACACGATCGGGATGATCAACAGCGACAGGAGGGCCCACGGCCAGCTGAACGACATCACACCAGCCTTCCGGTCCGTACGCCGGTGAGCAGGGCGCCAACGGCCAGCAGCCCCAATGCCACCCCGGCGAACCCGCCCGCCAGCGGCACGTCCTGCCTGGCCACCGTCAGCCGCAGATCGATGCTCGACGCGACGCCGTCGAGCTCCGAGGCGTCGGAGGCGGAGTGGTAGCTCCCCCCCGTGGTCTGCGCGATGGCAGTCAGCCGGGCCGCGTCCAGGGCCGTGTGCAGCTGATACCCGTCCACCTCGACGGCCGTGCCGTTCGCGGTGCCGACACCCACGGTCTCGATGTGCACGCCCGCGTTCTGGGCGAGCGTCGCTGCCGTTTCCACCGCGTCGCTGCCGCCAGCCCCCGAGTCTTCACCGTCGGAGAGCAGCACGATGGTGGCCGACCCCCAGTGACCCAGCTCGGGCAGCTCACCGTCCTTGCCGATGGTGACCGGCTTGCCGGTGATCGCGCTCAACGAGCCGAGGATGGCCGAGGCGAGGGAGGTGCCACCGGCAACTCGCAGGTTTCGCACCGCCGCCTTCGCCACGGAGCGGTCCGAGCTTGGCGGCGAGGTGGTTAGCGCTCCCTGGTCGAAGCCGACGACGCCGATGTCGACGTTGTCGGGCTGGGCGTCGATGAAGGACAGCGCCGCCTGCTGTGCTGCCGCCAACCGGCTCGGCGCGACGTCGTCGGCGCTCATGCTGTTGGAGACGTCCATCGCCATGATCACCGTGCCGGCACTCCTGCCGACCGGGAGCGATGCAGCCGGTCCGGCCACCGCCACTGCAAGCACGACGACCCCGGCCAGGAAGAACCACAGGCCGAGCTGACCCTGGCGACGGGCGGTCACCGCAACCCCGGCAGCGGTCAGGGCGGCCGACCGGCGGCTGGCGAAGAGCACGGCGAGGATGATCAGGGCGGCGACGACCAGGAGACCACCGACGAGCAGCAGCGGATAGGACAGAGTCATACCGCCGCCCCCGCGAGATCGTGGAGCGCGCCGGAGCGATCTTGTGGGGTGATCATGCCGGGGCCCCGGGGAGTTCGTGGAGCGCAGGTTCGATCTTGTGGGGTGATCATCGGCGCCTCCGCTGAGTCTGTGCCCGAGCTCGGGGGGACACCCCCCGAGCCCCCCGGGTCTTAGCGATCACTCCCACCAGCGTCTCGACCAGGTCGCTGCGGGTGTCGACGCGGTGCAGCGGCACCCCGGCCCGGTGCATGCCGGAGCGCAGCCCCGCCTCCCGGTCGTCCACGCCGTCCCGGAACCGGGCCTGGAACCACGGATCGCTGGAGTCGACGAGCAGATGTTCGCCGGTCTCGGCGTCCTCGACCACGATCAGCCCGATCTCCGGGAGCGCGTCGTCGGCGTCGTCGACCACCCGCAGCGCCACGACGTCGTTTCGGTAGGCGAGCCGCATCAGCGGTCGTTCCCACTCGCCCGTGCCGATGAAGTCGGAGATCACCACGACGAGGCAGCGCCGGGCGAGCGCCGCCGCCGTGTCGAGCATGGCGGCGAGGTCGGTGGTCGCCGCGGACTTGGACGCGGGGGTGCGCTCGAGCTCCCGGCCGATCCGCAGGGCCTGGTTGCGTCCGGTTCCGGGCGGCACGATCCGCGCCGCGCCCGTGTCGTACAGCACCGCGCCGACCCGGTTGCCGCTCCGCCCGAGCAGCCTGGCCAGGACGAGCGCAAGATCGGCGAGCACGTCCTGCTTGCCCCGGCCGGGACTGCCCACGACCATGGACGCCGAGCGGTCGAGGACCAGCCAGGTCGTGAGCTCACGGTCCTCGTTGAACTCCCGCACCTGCGGCTCGTCCAGCCGCGCCGTGACGTTCCAGTCGATGTGCCGGGCGTCGTCGCCGTCGACGTAGGGCCGCAACCCGGCGAGGTCGAGCCCGCTGCCACGCCGGGGAGTGCGGATCCCGCCCTGGATCCGCCCGTCGAGCCGCCGCACCACCTGCCACTCCAGGCGGAGCAGCAGCCGGTCCGGCGCGGTGATCATCAGGCTGCCGCCTCCGGCGCGGTGATCATGGCTGCAGCACGACGTCCGGCACGGACACGGCGCGCAGCACGCGGGTCAGGATGGCGTCGGCGTCGAGATCGTCGGCCAGCGCCTCGTACGACAGCACGATCCGGTGCCGCAGCACGTCCAGCGCCAGCTCGTCGACATCGTACGGCAGCACGTAGTCGCGGCCGCGCAGGAAGGCCAGCGCCCGGCCGCCGAGGACCAGCGCGATCGTCGCGCGCGGGCTCGCGCCGTACGTCACGTAACGCTCCAGGTCGCCGAGGCCGACGCCGGACGGCGATCGGGTGGCTGCGACGAGCCGTACGGCGTAGTCGACGATGGCCGGGTCGACGTAGACCTGCTCGACGTCGGCCCGCATCGTGATCAGGTCCTGCGGGGTCAGCATCACCTGCGGCGGACCGGGCGGCTCGAGAGCGCGCCCGACGATCGCCTGCTCCTCCGGCGAGCTGGGATAGCCGACGACGACCTTCATCATGAATCGGTCGACCTGCGCCTCGGGGAGCGGATAGGTGCCGTCGGACTCGATCGGGTTCTGGGTGGCCATCACCAGGAACGGCTCGGGCACGGCGAATGTTTCCCGCCCGATGGTCACCTGGCGCTCTTGCATGACCTCTAGCAGCGCGCTCTGCACCTTGGCGGGTGCGCGGTTGATCTCGTCGGCGAGCAGCAGGTTGGTGAACACCGGGCCAAGGGAAACGTCGAACTTTCCCGACGGCTGGTGGAAGACCCGCGTCCCGACCAGGTCCGCCGGCACCAGGTCCGGGGTGAACTGGATCCGCTGGAACTGGCCGCCGATCGCGCCGGCCAGCGACTTGACGGCGAGCGTTTTGGCCAATCCGGGCACGCCTTCGACGAGCAGGTGACCGCCGGCCAGCATGGCGATCGCCATCCGCTCCAGCAGCACGTCCTGACCGACGATCGTGCGCTTGACCTCGAACAACACCGGCTCGAGCGGGTTCGTCACGGCATCGCCTTCCTGGTGAGGTGCTCGTCTCTGGAGCCGGGCCCGGTCACAGCTGCGGACCTCCGAGGGGCCCCTCGCCCGTTCCGCCGCCGAGGGCGGCGCTGATGGGGACGGCGAAGCCGATCCCGGCGAACGCATCGTCGTCCCCGGGGTCGGCGATCGAGACGACGACGCCGACCACAAGTCCCTGGGAGTCGAGCAGTGGACCGCCGGAGCTGCCGGGGTTGACGGCCGCGTCGAACTGGATCAGCCCGGACAGCGGCCCGGTCTTGGTCTTCGTCGTACGGTTCAGCCCAGAGACGATGCCGGTGGTCGTACTGTCCCGCAGTCCGAGCGGGTTGCCGATGGCGACCACGTCCGAGCCGACGGAGACCCCGCCACCGAGGGTGGCCGGGACCACGACCTCGGGCAGCCTCTGCGGCCTCAGCATGGCGATGTCCTTCGCCGGGTTCGCGGCGGCGACCGTCGCGGTGGCTTTGGTCCCGTCGGCGAACAGGATGCTGATCCGCCCGCCGGCGGAGATCACGTGATGCGCGGTCAGCACGATGCCCGCCTCGGTGACGACCGTGCCCGACCCGAGCGAGCCCTTCGAGGTGGTGATCAGCACGACCGACGGGACGAGCTGGCGGTAGACGTCGGGAACCGGTGGGGTCGTGGCGGTCTTCGGCGCGGTGGGAGTCGGCGATGCCGTTGCGTCGGCGGCCGAGGTCAACGCCCCGGACCCGAGCCGAAAGGCGAGCGTGGCGATGATCACCATCGCCACGACCAGAACGGCTGCGGCCGCGAGCGCCCAACGCCAGCCGGAACCACCGGACATCCGCCCGGACACCTGCCTCGGATCGGGGGTCGGCGTCGCCTCGGGGGGGACGCCCGAGGCGCGCTGCATCTCATCGGCGGTGGGCGCACGGAACCCGCGCAGTCGGCTCCCAGACCCCGCCGGGACCGTGCCGACCTCCGGAGGGAACCCCCCATCTGCGCCACCAGGGTCTGTGTTGACACCCGGGGGGACGATCCCCCCGCGCCCCCCTGGGTTCATGGAGACAGCGTAAGGACCGTTTCCAAGACCGTCCTGTGCGTGAATGTGACTGCTCCCCGCACACGCAAATCCGCGAGTGCCTCCGGTCGAGTGCGCGGTTGTCGACCACCGCGACGGCCCAGGATGGAAGGTTGGTGCGCACCCGGCGAAGTCGCTGCTCGCCGACGCCGCCAGGATTTCCCGCCGATCAGTACGCCGGCAGGCCCAGCAGCTCGCGCAGACGGTTCGGATTCATCGTCGTCGGGTCCTCGCTCTCGCCGAACGTGGCCAGCAGGCGGATCAGATCCTCGCGGCGGGTCGGGTCGTCGGCCGCCTGTCGAGATCGTCGGCGAGCGAACTCCAGCTGGTCGAGCTGAGGCGAGCTGGCCGTCGTCACCGGATCCTCCGGCGCCGACGTGGTGTGGGATCCGCTGCGGTGGAGTGTGTACACGGACTATGGCAGGGCCCGATCCCTGACCGAAGTCGCAGTCGAATTCCGCTGCGGCGCGGAGTCTGCACGCGGACCAGCCGCGCGGACTTTCCAGCGGTTCCAGCCGGCGCCGCCTATGCCGTAAGCGTGGCGTGTGTTCCCACGCCCAACTCGGCGAGCGTCGTACGGGCAGCGGCGCGGAGGGCATCCGCATCCGGGGGCTCCAGCGCCGCGAGGTCGGCCCGGGTCCGAGCCTCCCAGTACCGGTAGCCGAGCGCGGCGAAGCCGTCGATGGCGGAGCGGAGTCGTGCCTCGACGTCCGGCCCGGCCCCTCCGGAGGCGGCGTCAGCAAGGGCCGACAACCGATCCGATTGGGTTCTCAGATAGGGCGGCACGACATCGTCCGGCGCCTCGGCGATCCAGTCGAGCAGTCGCCGGGCCTCGTCCACCGCGCCTACCCGGAGGGCAGCCTGCACGGCGAGCGGCCAGGCCAGGCGGAAGCTCTCCGAGGTGAACCCGTGGTTCTCGCACGACGACCGGGCGGCCTCGACCGCGAGCCGCATCGCCTCCGCCGGATCGCCTTCCAGCCCGGTCACCGCGGCCTCGGCGATCAGATAGGAGTCCCTGCTCTGGGCGTCGTCGTCGGTGGCCCAGTCGCGCAGCGCCTCGAGATGGTAGCGAGCAGTCTCGGCATGGCCGCAGAGTACGGCCAGCAGCAGCAGTGGGAAGTGCCCGAAGCTCTGCAGGTCCGCGAGCGGGGTGCTCGTCACCGCGCTCCCCGCGTACCCGCGGGCGAGGTCCCAGCGGCCGGCGTAGAGATAGTGCATCGCCGTGTTGCTCAGCGCGATCGCCCGGTTGCCGACGTCGCCGAGCCGCTCGGCCAGCGCGAGCGCGGCCAGGTGGCCCGCCTCGGCGCCCGGCAGGTCGGCTTGCGCACTCAGGTCCGCGAGATTCCCCCGGCCGAGCATCTCGGCGAGCGGCAGGTCAGCGGAGTGGGCCACCTCGATCAGCTCCCGGAAGATCGCGGCCGCCTCGGCCGTCCGGTGCTGGCGCTGTCGCAGCCAGCCCTTGGCGTTGAGCGCTTTGCACCAGACATCGGCGGAGCCTGCCGCCGACGCCAGCTCGACCGCCCGGTCGGCGTGTCGGGCCACCTCGGCCTCGGGCAGGCTGAAGGCGTACCACTCCGCCAGCGCCGCGTGCGCCTCGGCCTCGGCGACCGTGTCAGCGTGCCGGGCCAGGACCTCGACCGCCTCGGTGAGCCGGGCCAGGCCTTCGGGGCTGCGGCCCAGGACCCGGAGCGTACGGGCGACGGGCGCGGCAAGCCGGGCCACGCCGACCTCGTCGAAGATCGCACCGTGGCCGTCGAGCGCCTGGTCGTACAGCTCAATCGACTCGGCGTAGCGCCCGCTCAGGAATCGCATCCGCGCAGCTGCCTCGATCCGGCGCAGCCGGTCGCGGGGCTCGCGGGTGAGGTGCGCCGCCTGCTCGTAATACCGCGCCGACCTGCCCGGGAGGCCCAGCGAGCTGACCCGAGCCGCGGCGCGTTCGGCAGCGTCGGCGGCACGGACCTGGATGGCCTCCCGGTCCGGGTCGTGGCCCGCGGCCCGGTGGGCGTCGCCGTAGTGCGAGGCGATCAGCTCCGCGTCGGTAGGCGCGGTCGGCGCCTGCTCGAGGTGCTCGGCCACGGCGAGATGCCGGGCCTTGCGCTCGCGCCGGCTCAGCAGGTCGGCGGCGACCGCGGCCAGCAGTGACTGCCCGAAGCGGTACCCCCCGACGTCGGCCTCCGGCTCGGCCGGCACCAGGATGCCCTTCGCGACCAGGGCTTTCAGCTGACTGTCGGTCTCGTCCGCAGCCGAGGTGCTGACTGCCCGTACGGTGTCGGTTCGGAAGGAGGATCCCAGGATGGACAACGCCTTCACCAGCTCCCGCTCGCCGGTTGGCAACTGGTCGAGCCGAGCTGCCAACAGCGCTGTCAGCGAGGCAGGGACCTGCAACTCGTCGACGTCGCCGACGACGGTCAGCCGTCCGTCCCGCTCGGCCACCAGGCCACGGTCAACGAGTGCGCGCACGGTCTCGATGGCGTAGAGGGGCACGCCCGCGGCCTGACCGACGATCTGCGTGCGGAGTGCCTCCGGGATGCCCGAGACGAGTTCGTCGACGATCCGGCCGATCGCCTGGGAGTCGAGCGGTGTCAGGACGATTCGGGCCGCGTCGCGTTGGCCCACGACAACCTCACCCGCAGTGCCAGCAGCCACCCTGCGGACCACGACGACGAACAGGGGCCGGTCGGCCGACCAGTCAAGGAGGTGGGCGAGGAAGTCGAGCAGGTCGTCGTCGGCCCACTGCAGATCCTCGAACACCAACGCGACAGCGACACCCTCACTCAGCCGTTCGAAGAGCAGCCGCCACGCCGCGAACAGTTCCTGACGGGTGAAGTCGCGGTCCGCCTGACCCACCAGCACCCCGAGCCGCGGGCCGACGAACCGCCGCTCGTCGGGGTCCGGCAGCCACTGCTCGAGCCGCTCAGCCAGCCTGGCGCGCACGCCGGCGTCGGTCTCGTCCCCGCGGAGCCCGAGCTGGTGCCGGATCATCTCGCCGAGCGCGTGGAAGGCCGCGCCCTCCCCGTACGCCGGACAACGACCCCGCTCCCAGACGACTGCTGGAGCCCGTTTCCGGGCGTCCTCACGAAGCTCGGCGACGAGCCGGCTCTTGCCTATCCCGATGTCGCCGGTCACGCTCGCCAACCGTGCCCGGTGGTCGTTCTGGGTGGCAAGCAGAGCCCGGCGCAGAACGGCTAGCTCGTCATCCCGACCGACGAAGACCGCGTGCAGGTCGTCCTCGTACGGTTCCCGTCCGGCGCCGGTCGCCTCGAGTACCCGCCAGAGCCGCACAGGCGCGCCGAGACCCTTGAGCGAGTGTTTCCCGGCATCGCGATACGACACCGTCTGGCGGGTCGCCCGTGCCGTGATGTCGTCGACGAAGACCGCGCCCGGCGGCGCTGTCGACTGGATCCGGGACGCGGCGTTGACGATGTCGCCCGCGACCAGCCCTTCCTGGGGGCCGCCGAGCAGCGCGACCCGGCCGGTGACGACTCCGCCGCGGGCGGCGAGATCGCCAATCCCGCTCTCCCGCCCGAAGCGGGCCACCGCCGCCACGATCTCCAGCCCGGCGGCGATGCAACGTTCGGCGTCGTCCTCCCGGGTCAGCCGGCCGCCCCAGACCGCGACGACGGCATCGCCGATGAACTTGGCAACTTCACCCCCGTAACGTTCGGCGATCGTCCTGGCCAGGTCGAAGTAGGTCGAGAGCATGTCGCGGATGTCGGCGGCGTCCCACGAGCGGGTCAGTGACGTGTAGTCCACCAGGTCGACGAACAGCACCGATGCCCAGCGCAGGTCGCCGCCGGGTACGGCGCTCCCTCCGCTCAGCGGATTGCCGCAGGCGGCACACAACCGGCTGCCGGGGGCGTTGGCTGTTCCGCACCGCGCGCAGATCATGGCTGGTCCGACCGTACCCTGATGCAGGATGGTGCAAGGTTTGACCTCCTAGTCGCGGTCAAACCTTGCACGATCAGCACCGGCCCAGAGCCAAATCGAGGATGAGTAGCCGGCTCAGCTGCGCAGTCGCGTCATCTCGGGGTCGAAGAGCGGCTCGTGGGTGACGGTGGCGGCGATCCGCCGGCCGAAGTACTCGATCTCGACGGCGTCACCCTCGGTGATCGAGCTCGGCAGGTAGGCGTACGCGATCGGCCTGCCGACCGAGTAGCCGAAGGCCGCGCTGGTCACATAGCCGACGCGTGCGCCGTCCTGGAGCACCGGCTCCTTGCCCATCACCACCGAACGGCCGTCGTCGACGGTCAGGCACCGCAACCGCCGGCTGGCGGTCTCCTCGGAGCGCCCCTCCAGGGCAGCTTTGCCGACGAAGGCCTCCTTGGCGGTGCGGACCGCGAAGCCGACACCCGCCTCGTACGGGTCGTGCTCGGTCGTCATGTCCGCACCCCAGGCGCGGTAGCCCTTCTCCAGCCGCAGCGCGTTGAAGGCGCTCCGCCCGGCCGCGATCACCCCGAAGGGCTGGCCGGCCTGCCACAGCACGTCCCACAGCCGCTGCCCGTTGTCGGCGGTGGTGTAGAGCTCCCAGCCGAGCTCGCCGACGTAGGACAGGCGCAACGCCGTGACCGGCACGCCGCCGATCACCGCCTTCCTGGAGCGGAAGTAGCGCAGGCCCTCGTTGCTGAAGTCGTCGTCGCTGATGGAACTGACCAGATCGCGGGCCGACGGACCCCACAGCCCGACGCAGCATGTGCCGCCGGTGATGTCGCGGACCTGCACCCACCGCTCGGGAGTCTTTTGGCGCTGACCCCGCGCCGCGCGGTTCAGGTAGCCGAAGTCCACGGGCCCGTTGACGCCGACCTGGAAGGTCTCCTCGTCCAGCCGGGCCACGGTGATGTCGCTGCGGATGCCGCCACGGTCGTTCAACAGCAGGGTGTAGGTGACTGCGCCGGGCTTCTTCGCCATGTCGCCGGTGGTCAGCCGCTGCAGCAGGTCGACCGCGCCCGGCCCGGACACCTCGAGCCGGCGAAGCGGCGTCATGTCGTACATGGCCACCGCGGTTCGCGTCTTCCAGGCTTCCGCGGCGGCGATGGGGGAGTAGTAGCGCGCCGACCACGGATCGCGGTCCACCGGTCGCCACTGGCTCGGCAGCTCCTCGAGCAGGGCCGCGTTCGCCTCGTACCAGTGCGGGCGCTCCCAGCCGCCGGCCTCCAGGAAGAACGCGCCGAGCTCGCCCTGCCGAGCGTGGAAGGGGCTGACCCGCAGGTTCCTCGGCGACTCCCTCGGCTGCAGCGGATGCAGGATGTCGTACACCTCGACGAAGTTCTGCTGCGAGGTCTGCTCAACGTACGACCTGGAGTACTGGACCTCCTCGAAGCGGGACACGTCGCACTCGGCGAGATCGATCTGGGAGCGGCCGGTGGTGAGCATCTCGGCCATCGCGCGGGCTACGCCTGCCGAGTGGGTGACCCACACCGCCTCGGCGACCCAGAACCCGTCCACGTCGGGCGACCGCCCGACGAGAGGGCCGCCGTCGGGGGTGAAGGAGAAGATGCCGTTGAAGCCGTCGGCGATCTCGGCTTCCCAGGTGCCCGGCAGCAGGGCCTGAGTGGCCTCCCATGCGGGCTTGAAGTCCTCAGGCGTGAACTCCAACCGGGACGGCATGTGCTGCTCGTCGACGAGAGCCGGCGTTGGTCCGACCGAGGCGGCGACAACCGGCATCGGCCGGTGGCCGTAGTAGCCGATGCCCAGCCGGTCGCCGTGCTCGCGGTAGTAGAGGTCCTGGTCCTGGTGGCGCAGGATGGGCAGGCCGGCTCCGTTGGGCACCTCGTTGCGGCCCGTCAACTGCGGGATGGCGGTGGTCTTCGCGTACTGGTGGGCCATCGGCAGCAACGGGATCCGCATGCCGACCATGGCGCCGACCTCGACGCCCCAGAACCCGGCGCAGGACACGACGACATCCGCTTCGATCATGCCGCTCGGCGTCACCACCCCGATCACCCGGCCGTCGGACAGCTCGATGCCGGTCACCGGTGTGGATCCCAGATAGCGAACTCCGGCCTCGCGGGTGCGCTGGATCAGCAGCCTTGTCGCCCGGGCCGCCAGAGCGAGACCGTCGCTCGGGATGTGCAGGCCGCCAAGAACCATCTCGGGACTCAGCAGCGGATGGAGCCGCAGGCACTCGTCGCGATCCACCAGCCGGGCCTCGACCCCCCACGACTTGGCGTACCCGAGCTTGCGCTTCAGGTCCTCGTACCGTTCCGGCGTGGTGGCGACCTCGAGACCACCGACCTGGTTGAAGCAGCTTCGCCCATCGGACTCCAGGGAGAGGAACTTCTCCACCGTGTACTTCGCGAGCAGGGTCATGGTTTTCGAGGGGTTGGTCTGGAACACCAGTCCCGGTGCGTGTGACGTCGAGCCGCCGGGCAGGTCCAGCGGGCCCTGGTCGACGACGGTGATATCGGTCCAGCCGCGCTGGGCCAGTTCGTCGGCGAGATTGGTGCCGACGATGCCGGCGCCGATGATCACGACCCGGGCGGCGGTTGCCGGACGGGCGGAGGATGCTGCAGAAACCATGGCGTATCTCTCCCTTGAGATCGGCGAGGTCAGCGGAAGACGACGGTGCTGGCGCCGTGGAGCAGGATCCGGTGCTCGCAGTGCCAGCGGACGGCCCTCGACAGGGCGAGGCACTCGGCGTCCTGGCCCACGGTGGACAAGGCCGTCGGGTGATAGGTGTGGTCGACCCGGATGACTTCCTGCTCGATGATCGGCCCCTCGTCCAGGTCGGCCGTGACGTAGTGCGCGGTGGCCCCGACCAGCTTGACGCCACGGTCGTACGCCTGGTGGTACGGCCTCGCGCCCTTGAAGCCCGGCAGGAACGAGTGGTGGATGTTGATCGCCCGCCCGGCCAGGGCCGCACATGTCTCGTCGGACAGAATCTGCATGTAGCGGGCGAGGACCACGAGGTCGATGTCGTACTGGTCGACCAGTTTCAGCAGTCTCGCCTCCGACTCATCCTTGGTGGCCGCCGAGACCGGGACGTGCACGTACCGCAGGCCGGCGGCCTCGGCCATCGGTCGCAGCTCGTCGTGGTTGGACACCACCAATGCGATGTCCCCGCCCAGCGTCCCGGCGCGCCAGCGGAAGATCAGGTCGTTGAGGCAGTGCCCGAGCTTCGAGGCCATCACGAGCAGCCGCGGCTTGGTCTGGTCGTGGAAGGCGAAGTTCATCGAGAAGTCGTCGGCCGTCGAGCGGAACGCGGCCTCGAGCTCGGCCACGTCGAACGGCCGCTCGGCCGCGAAGGCCGTACGGAGGAAAAGGACCTCGCGGATGCTGTCGTCGAACTGGTGGTGCTCGACGATGTCGAAGTCCTGCCGGAGCAGGAAGCTGGTGACGGCCTGCACGATCCCCGGCCGCTCGGGGCAGGTCAGCGTCAGAACGCCGAACGCCTTAGCGTCGCCGCTGCGGCTGGGTATCGAAGCGGCGGTCAGCTCCGTCGCTGAGTCGATGGCGGACATTCCACTCCTGGTGGACGAGTCATATCCGTTTGATATATTAGCTGTGCATCAGGCTACCTCGCAACCGGGTCGAGGTCAACCGAAGCCCTGTCGGAAGCGAACGTTCACAGAGAGTCTGTTTGGGTCATCCGTTTGTCGATGATCTTGGATGGTGGGCAAGGATGGCGGTGCCGAACGTCCCAGGCCTTCCTGACTCCAACGTTCACTGACTGGCCTGTCTTGCGACAC
>Ga0081539_10001031_pt1 | contig 51385 bp, 49 predicted proteins | sample TabmetS4T2R2_FD_71023 | JGI IMG/M metagenome (GOLD analysis project Ga0081539, IMG submission 71023) | Tabebuia heterophylla rhizosphere microbial communities from the University of Puerto Rico - S4T2R2 | ecosystem: Host-associated > Plants > Roots > Rhizosphere ... | reverse complement strand
CTTGTCTCGGGCTCCGCAGCGATCCGCAGCTGTGATTCCCTATCGACCTTTCGTTGTCAAGAGGTCGTTGTCGTTGACCTCAGGTGGGGGTGGCGGCGAGGATGGGTGTCGGGGAGGGCCGCCTCGTGTTGCCGGCGCTTTGTGCGCCTGGCCTGATGGCATGTCCTTCGAGGACTTGGTGAGGGGCCTTCCCCGCCTTCTTCTTGGCGCGTCGCCGGCGGCGGATGTCTTCGGGCACGGTGTAGCGCTCGGCGATGACCTGCTTGGCCTGGTCGGGGGTGACGGGCCGACCGTCGATGTCGCAGACGACGTAGGGGGTCTGGCGTTCCAGGACGCGCCACAGCCGGCGGGCGAGGTGGGCGGCGACCACGGCGAGGGCCTTGGTGTGGTTGGCGCCACGCTGGACCATCTGGACGTAGTAGAGCGGGCCAGCTGGGGTCGTGCTTGCGGGCGGTGTCAGCGGCCCGATACAGCATGCGCCGCAGCTTGCGGTTGCCGGCCTTGGTGATGGCCTGGCCTTTGCGGTCGGTGTCGCCGGTCTCGGAGGCGCCGGGGACAAGACCGGTGTAGGAGGCGAAGCGGTCGGCGTTGCCGAAGCGGCCCGCTCGGCCGACGATCGTGGTGGCCAACGGTCCGCCCTTGTCGGCGATGCCGGGGACGGTGCGGGCCAGGGTGTTGGGGTCGACCTTGTGGTAGAGCTGCTCGCGGCGACGCTCGTGCGGCGCCCGGGCGGCCTCCAGCGCCTCCAGCAGCGCGATCTCGGTGGCCAGGTCGTCAGCGAGGGCGGCGAAGGGCACGGCGTCGTCGTGGCCGTACGGCTGGACCGCCTCGGCGGCCGCGGCCAGCCATGCCGCAGCTTTGGCCCGGCCGTGCATGCGCTGGCTGACCGTGGTGACGAACTGGGTGAGCGCTTCGATGCCTTGGGCCAGCAGCGTTCTGGGGTCGCCCCAGGCGCGCAGGATCTCCAGGTCGGTGCGGGCGATCGTCGCCGAGACCGCCTGTCCCGACGTGGGCATCAACTGGCGGGCCAGGTCAGGCAGGCCCGTCGGGCCGCACTCATGTGCTTCAACCGGCATCGAGCTCGCTGGCTCGCTCCAATTGCCTCATTCGGGGCGTCCGTGGCGGGCCCCGGAACAGGCATTCACAGCAACGCGGCGACACGCGCACGACGCGACCCGCAGAGGCTCACTGCTCGCCTCGTCCCGAAACCACCGAGAGCCCTATCTGACCCCGGTTCCCCGGTCCAGTGGCAGACCGGAGGTCCTTACATGAGGCTGTGCCAGTCCGCGTACTTGGAGGTTCCCTGCAGGAACGCGCGTGGCCGACGCAGGCACGCCGGATGATCCGACACTGGATCTCTCCACTTCCCGCTCCACCCCTTCGGCGGCCGCATGGAAGCGGCGGCGCGACCCGTCCCGGACGGAAAGGGGACAACCGACCGGTGACGCGCTGCTCGGCATGCCGCCTCGCAGGTCGTCAGTCCTGGATTGCAGGGTAGAGGTGCTTGAGCTTGATGCGGGCATCCTCGGTCGTGAAGCGCCAGTCGACACCCCGGCCGCAAGCGTTGCGCGCCGCCTGCCACGCCGCGACCTCCCGCTCCAACATCGCCCGGTCGGCCAGCCGCCGGTCCAGGCACTGCCCGGCCAGCACGGCCAGCTCGATCTCGGCCATGTTCAAGCAGCTGCCATGCTTGGGGGTGTCGTGCAGCTCCGGCCGATCGGCCAGCCGCTTGGCCTCGGCCGGTGGGAACGCCGCATACAGCGGCGCGGGCGTGTGGGTGTTGAGGTTGTCCTGCACCAACACGATCCGCTCGGCGTCCGGGTAGTGGACATCAAGCAGGTTCTTGATGCAGTGGGCCCAGTCGATCCGGGTGCGCCGGTCGCTGACCATGACTTGGCGCCAGCCAGCAAGCGGCTCGCACACCGACACCGACTCGACCACCTGCAGCGCCACCAGCCGGTCGGCCAGCAGCCGCAACGTCCAGCGCTTGTGGCCCTCGGGTGGGGCGCTGCAGGTCAGCGCGACCAGGCGCGCCTCCTGCTCCCCGTCGAGCTTGCGGCGGTACTCGCGCTGGAGTGGCTTGGCGTACAACGCAGCGTCCAGCCCGGGGAGGCGTAGTGCTGGCGCACCCGGGCGACGGTGGCGGGGTGGACCTCCAGTGCCTCGGCGATCGCCTGGTCGGTCCAGCCGGGGCCGGCCTCGCCTTGGTTGGCTTTGAGCAGGATGCGGGCATGGGTCAGCGCACGGGCCGGACCGGTGCCTTGACCGATCAGGGTGTGCAGCCACGCGCGTTCGGGCTCGGACAGGACGACGGTGTTGCGCTTGCGCATGCTCGCGCCTCCCCGGCGGCATCCCTGACCACAAGGAGCACATCACGCAAACCACGACTGACGAGGTACTAGCACCCAATCAACCACAGGGCCGGGATCCGAGCACCGTGGTCTCGACGGCGTGCCACCTTCATCTATGGAACTCAAATAACGGGTCTGGGTGTCGGGTTGATGGGTCATGAGGCCGGCAGGCAAGTCCGGCGCAGGAACGACTAAGGTCAGACGCCAACTCCACCTCCCAGCCCAGCCCCAGCCCGACACCCAAGACTCGTTATTTGGAAGGTATACCGCATGACCTTCGACATCACTCGACATGACGTGCTCGGCGGCCTCGGCGGCCTCGGCGGACCTGCGCTCACCGGAGCGATCGGACGTGGCGAGCTCGATCCCGGCGAGCCCGGCGATCCTGCGATCGAGATCGATCGAGCGATCGCCGGGACATGTGCGACGGCAACGATCGCCGCAGTCGCAAATCTGGCGATCCCGGTCGCCAACGTCGAAGCGTACGCCCAGAAGAGTGTCGCCGCCGGAGAGACAATCGATTTCCGGGTCAGTAGCCCTGTGCCTTATCGACTCTCGATCGTCCGCCTCGGATGGGACCCCGATACGCCCGCGCGCGACTGGACGTTGACCACATTTCCGCAAGCTGCCGCCTCGCAGCAATCGATCCGCCCAGGCTCGTACGTCCACCTGGAGTCCGCGTTCGCTCCGACGGCGACGTTCACACAGCTGACGCTTGAATGTTGGGTGCGGCCGTTTCGCACGGAAGGCGGCGGCTTCTGGCAGGGATTGATCTCCCAGCACACCTATCCAAACCAGTGCGGCTTCGGCTTGTTTCTCGACGACTCGAACGTGCCCCATCTCTATTTCGGAGATGGCGGAACGTTCCGGCCGGCATGGTTGCGCTCGGCGCCGAATCCGCTCTCCGCAATGCAGTGGCACCACGTGGCCGCTGCGTTCAACGCGGGCATCGTGCGGCTCTACGTCGACGGCATACTGGTCTCTCGTGAGACCGACCTTGCCGCCGCAGTGACGCCGGGGCCCGCACCGCTACGCCTCGGCGCGTACGGCGACGAGACCGGAACGTCCTTCTTCCTCGACGGCGATCTGGCGATGCCCGTGATCTACCGCCGCGCGGTCAGCGGCTCCGAGCTCGTGACCCGCTTCGGCATGCGCCCACCGCGGGTCCCGGTGGACTCGACCGTCGTCGGCTGCTGGCCGCTCGACGAAGAGCGCGGGGCGGTCGTCGCCGACGTCAGCAGCTGCGGGCGGACGGGGCTGATCGTGAACCACGGGACGTGGATGATCGGAGGGCCAGGTTTCAACGCCGCCGGTGTGCCGCGTCACGGGACCTACAACCCCAACACCGACACCACACGCGGCCATGGCTTGCGCCTCTCTTCGAAGGATCTCTACGACTGCGCGTGGCCGATCAGCCAGTCCTATACGCTGCCTTCAGACGCTCCTCCCGGCGTCTATGTCGGCCGGATCATCTACAACGCCAACCAGCGCTACGATGTCACCTTTGTCGTGCGCCGGGCGACGAGCCGGCCCCACGCTCCGGTGTTGGTGTTGTGCAACACGAACACCTGGCTCGCGTACAACAGGCCGTTTGAATTGTACAGCTTGTATGACAATCACCCGTGGGGCCAGCCAACGTACTATCAGGGCATCGAGATGCCATGGACGCGTGGGGTTTCAGACACAGTAGGCGAAACCGGCGCCGATCCCTATCTGCTCTACGTCGATGGCCTTGGTATCAACTACAGCCACCTGGTCCGCGCCGAACGTCACCTGCACGTGTGGCTGGAGATCAACGGCTACGACTACGACGTGATCAGCGACCGTGATCTGCTCTCGGACCCGTCGATACTTTCAAACTACCGGACGATATTCATCGCCGGCCACAGCGAATACTGGACGCAGGAAGGTTGGAGCGCCGTCAGGGGCTATCTCGCCTCAGGCGGCAACGTGATCGTCGCGTCGGGTAACACGATGTTCTGGCGCGTCAGCTACGACGATTCGGTGATGGAGTGCCGCAAGAAAGGGCAGGCCGGTGGGGAAAGACCAAACGCGGAGTGGGGCGAGCTGTACCATGAACACGATCACCAACGCGGCGGCCTGATGCGCGAGGCCGGATATCCGGCCTGGCAGGCGATCGGCCTGGAGTCTGTCGGCTACGACGGCAACTTCTTCCCGTACAAGGTGACGGAGCCGACGCACGCATTTTTCCAGACGCCAGAGACAATCGCGGTAGAAGTCGACACGGAGCTCGGAGGAAGGTTCGCCGTCGGCCACGAGTGGGACGCGCGGCTGGACTCCATCCCCAGAGGCTCCTACCCGCCGCCGGCGATCCCGCCCGACTATACGCCCGTGACGCTCGCTAAGGCGCTCTTCGGCCAAACCTGGGACTATGAGGTCAACTTTGTCCAGGACGACAATCTCGTGATGAGCGAGATCGTCGAGTGGGTGTGGGACAGCGGCGGCCGCGTGTTCTCGGCGGGATCGATCGCCGCGGCGCAAGCGCTGCATGTGGATCCGAACATGTCGGGGCTGTTCCGCAACGCGCTTCACCACAACGGCGTGGTCTTTCGCTTGAACGTCTTGGCGATCGATCAAGACGGACACTTCGACCTGAAGAGCTTCGACGGCTCGGCCTGGAGCGCAGGCTGGGACGATCACGGCGCCGGCTTTGCCGGCAACCCGCCCACCGGCGTGCAGTGGGCTCCGAACAGTCTCGCCGCCATGGCGATCACCTCGGCCGGATCTTTCTACTACAAATACAACGTCGGCGCCGGATGGAGCCCGTGGAACGACTACGGTGGCACATTTCAGGGGAGGCCGGCCGCGGTCGGCTGGGGAAGAAATCGCCTGGACCTTTTCGCGCGCGGGGTCGACAACCACCTCTGGTGGAAAGCGTGGGACGGGAGCACGTTTACCGGCTGGCTCGATCTCGGCGGATCAGTCGGGAGCGACCCTGCAGCGATCAGCTGGGAAGGCAATCGGCTGAGCGTCGCCGTGCGCGGGACGGCGGGCAATATTCTCTATCGCTACAACATCAACGGGACCTGGAGCCCAGGCTGGACGGACATGGGCGAAGTCGGAGTCCCTGGGCGGACCTTCGTTTACGCGCCGACGATGGTGTTCTTCGGCGGCAAGCGCCTGGGGCTGTTTGCGGTCGACCAAGGCGGCCGCGCATGGGGGAAACATTGGGACGGCACGAGCTGGTATCCGTCGCTGACCACCTGGATAGACCTGGGTCTAGGGGGCCCCGGCCGCGTCCACGTCGCTTCTTGGGGGCTCGACAGTTACACGGTCTTCGTCGTCGGTTGGGACGGCCGCTTGAAAGCGAAACGGTGGAACGGCTCGGCGTGGGAACCTTCGCAGACAGCCTGGACCGATCTCGGCGGCTCGCTGGTCGGCGAGCCCGCGGTCGCGTCCTACCGCGGCTCGCACATCAGCGTGTTCGGCGTCGCGCCCGACGGCCGCGTTCAACACCTTGTGTGGAACGGCTCCAACTGGTCGGAGTGGCAAGACTTCGGCGGGACCATGCGCCACAGCCCAGCGGTGTTTCACTGGGTGGCGACCTGATCAATAGCAGAGATGCCCTACGGTTCGACTTCTGGGCAAGCAGCTCGGCCTCGACCTGCCGGGCCTGCTTCATGGCGGCCCGGCCCTTGCCGGGGACCTGGCGGCTGACCCAGCGCTTGCGGCCAGTGAGCGGGTCGCGGCCGGCGTAGACCTGGACCTGGAGGCCGTCGCGGTCCTTGCGCTGTCGGATCACTCAGGACCCTCCGGTCAGGCACTCTCTGACAGCGAAAAATGACCAGGGAATGACCGCAGAGCAAGCAAGGCAAGTGCTGTAAGGCTCTGACCTGGGGGTTTTGGCGCCCCTGGCAGGAGTCGAACCTGCAACCTACGGATTAGAAGTGAGACACGAGCCGTCCGGCTGGTGCTGCCCTGAACCATCGCCGCAGGTCGGGTAGGGTCGGCCGTCCGGCCGGTCCCATCCCGGCCGGGCCCGTGACAACGACCGGATTGCCAGATGGATTGCCACCACGACGCGCCTTGAATAGGGCCGGCGGCCTGGAGACACTTGGTATCTGGTCTGTCATCCAGAGGAGGCCCACAATGGTCGAAGTCGGCGACCGGGTTCTCATCGAGTCGGAGAAGGTTGGCAGCGCTGTTCGGAGTGGAGTGGTTACGGCTGTAGACGATCGGCTGATCACCGTGCGCTGGGACTCAGGCTCGGTGTCGGTTTTCGTCCCAAGTGCCGGGTCCCTACGGGTCACGGGCCACGAGCCGCCGCCTACCGTAGAGGCCGACAACTCCTGAGCTTCCGAACGGAGCGGCCGCTCCACTCCCCCGAGGGGCCACGAGCTACGATCCCAAGGCCTAGGCCGTTACTCCAGGTAGTCGCGGACTACAAGCGGCTGAGCGCTGTGCTCGGCGCGCATCGCTCAGGTGATCGGCGAGCGTGAGGGCGGCAATATCTTGGAGTGAGCGGGTGTATCGACTCCTCATCCGACTGGCGGCGTGGTCGGCATGCGGTGGTGCCATAGCGGCGTCCGTAACGCTCGCGAGACGGAGGTCGGCCACACTGGCAGGTGATGCGAGAAGTTGAGATGGGTGGCGATCTCGGAGATGACCCTGTGCCGCAGGCCATGGTGGTGACTCCAGGCGCCCAACCGGCTTGGGGGCGCGGGTGGCCGGCCGGGGTGGCGTGGGCGCTGTGGGTGCTGACCATCCTCGACCTGGTCGTGATCGCCTGGCTGGACCACCTGCTACGCCAGGCCGGCCGGCCCGACTTGGCCCAGCTCGGCGCCGGCGCCGCCGCCCCGGTGCTGGCCGCGGTGAGCGCGAGCACAGTCGGGGCGGTGCTGGCCAGTCGCCGGCCCCGCCACCCGGTTGGGTGGCTGCTGTTGGCCCTGGGCCTGTCGCTGAACGGGAGCGGAGTGGCCGCGGCGTATTCGAACTATGGGCTGCTGGCCCGCCCCGGCACGCTGGTAGCGGCCCGGTCGGTGGCCCTGTACCTCCCGGCAACGATCGTCACGGCGCTGGCCTGCCTCGGCTTCGTCCTGCTGCTCACGCCCACCGGGTCGCTGCCCTCGGCCCGCTGGCGCTGGTGGGCCAGGGCCGCGGCGGCTGCGCCGGTCTTCAGTGTGCTGGTGATCATGCTCTCATCCCAACCGCTCGACCAGCCCTACCAGGCCCCAGAGAGCCCGCTCGACCTCCGGGGTCTCGGCGGTGCCCTGCTGGTCGTCTATCAGCTGGCCTTTGGCGTGACCAACGTCGCCGTGGTGGTCGCCGCCGGGTCGCTGGTGGTGCGCTACCGCTGCGCCCGCGGCACCGAACGCCAGCAACTGCGATGGGTGGCGTTGGCGGCGGCCCTGGTATCCGGGGCGGCGGTGGTCGTCCTGGCCGGCGTGGTGATGGGCGCCGCTGCCCTGGTCAGCTGGGTGGCCGGGATCTGCGTAGCCATCCTGCCGCTGGCGATCGGCGCGGCGGTCCTGCGCTATCGGCTGTATGACCTGGACCGGATCATCAGCCGCACGCTGACCTATGGGCTGCTGACGGTGCTGCTGGGAGGGGCCTACGTCGGTGTGGTCCTGCTTGGTGGGCTCCTGGGCAGCGGTTCCAGTCTGGCGGTGGCCGGAGCGACCCTGGCGGTAGCAGCGGTGTTCCAGCCGGCCCGCCGCCGACTCCAGCAGCTGGTTGACCGACGCTTCAACCGCCGCCGCTACGACGCGGCCATGACGATCGGGGCGTTCAGCGCCCGGCTGCGTGAGCAGGTCGACTTGGGCACCCTGACGACCGAGCTACTGGCGGTGGTGGAACAGACGATGCAGCCGGCCCAGACATCACTGTGGCTACGGCCACCACGAGCACCGGCCGAAACGGCTGGCGCCGGCGTGGCCCGGTGACAAGGCTGCGGATGCCCTCAGAGGAACCACCGGACGGCGTGGCCGCTCCACTCCCCCGAGGGGTCTTGCCCTCGCAGGCCTCGAAACGGCGTCAAGGCGTGGTGCTGAAGGCGCCTTTGGAGCCCGGGGATTGCCACAAAGCAAGCACGGTCAGATGCTCAAGCCTCTGACCTGCACGTTTGCGCCCCTGGCAGGATTCGAACCTGCACCTCACGGATTAGAAGTACGGCTGGCCCCGTCCGCCTGATGCCGTCTTGGAGCATCGCCGCAGGTCGCGTCGGGTCCGCCGTCCGCCTGGTGGCATCCCGGCCGGCGCCGTCTCATCGACCGGATTGCCAGAGGGATTGCCAGCGCGGGCTGCTGGCCCCGCCGCTACTCCAGGTAGTCGCGGACTACACGCGCGTGAGCGCTGTGCAGGTCGCAGGTCGTGCAGGGACGGGCGAGCGTCAGCGCCGCAATCTCCTGGAGTGAGCACGAGTCCTGGCCTCTCTGCCGAGGAGGCCAGGTGGAGCTGAAGGGCGGGGTGGGTCGTAACGATCCCGTACCGTTGACCGGCCAGGATGGCACTGCCAGCATCGCTCGCGCCGAGGAGCAGACGGTGAGCCTGCCTGCCCGGACCAGGACCACGGCGGTGACGTCTGCCGCCGGACTGGGCCGGCCGCGCCGGTGGCTGGCCGGGCTGGCCTGGGGGCTGTGGGCGCTGGCCCTGCTGGGGCTGGCCGTGGTGCCCTGGATGGACGAGCTGCTGCGCCGGGCCGGCCGGCCCGACCTGGCCGCGTTTGTCCCGGGCAGTGTCGTTGGCCCGGTGGTGGCGATGCTGAGCGCGGCCACGGTCGGGGCGGTGCTGGCCAGCCGCCGCCCCCGCCACCCGGTGGGCTGGCTGCTGCTGGGCTTCGCCCTGTCGCTGACCGCCAGCGGGGTGACCAACTCCTATGTGACCTATGGGCTGGTGGCCCGCCCCGGCGCCCTCCCCGCCGCGAACGTCGCCGCCCGGCTCTACCCGGTGACGATCGCCGCCGCGCTGGCCGTGGTCGGGTTCGTGCTGCTGCTCACCCCCACCGGGTCGCCGCCCTCGTCCCGCTGGCGCCGCTGGCCCTGGGCCCTGACCGTGGCGGTGGCCGTCGTCCTGGTGGCCGCCACCGTCGCCCCCGGGTCGCTGGACCCGCTCGCCCAGTTCGTCTCCGGGCCGATGGACCCCCAGGTCTACGGCGGCGCCCTGCGGGTCGCCGTCCAGCTCACCCTGCTCGCCGGCCTCCTGACCGTCCTGGCCGGCGCCGGGTCGCTGGTGGCCCGGTTCCGACGCGCCCGCGGGGTCGAGCGCCTCCAGCTTCAGTGGGTGGCCCTGGCGGCCGGCCTGACCGGCCTCTCCCTGCTGGCCGCGGCCGTCCTGATCGCGGTCGGCGAGGTGAACCTGGGCAACTGGGCGAGTGCGCTCGGCGTGGCCTTCCTTCCCCTGGCCACCGGGGCGGCGATCCTGCGCTACCGGCTGTACGACCTGGACCGGATCATCAGCCGCACCCTGGCCTACGGGCTGCTCACGATCCTGCTCGGGCTCGGCTACGCTGCCGTGGTGCTGGGCCTGGGGCGGCTGCTGGGCCGCGACTCCAGCCTGGTCGTGGCCGCGGCCACCCTGGCCGTGGCCGCCGCCTTCCAGCCGGCCCGCCGCCGGGTCCAGACGGTGGTGGATCGGCGCTTCAACCGCCGTCGCCACGACGCGGCCCGGATCATCGAGGGGTTCGGGGCCCGCCTGCGCGACCAGGTCGACCTCGACACCCTCACGGCTGACCTGCTGGTGGTGGTCGACCAGACCATGCAGCCGACCCAGGCATGGCTGTGGCTACGACCCCAAGCGCCGTCGGGAACGGCTGGTGTCACCCTGGCTGAGCAACGAACCTGAAGGCCGCAACGACCGCCAACCAGACGACCTCCGACCGGCCCGCCGTACCTGCGGCCTTGGTCATGCCGTACCACCCTGGGTGGCCACCAGGGCAGGATCAGATCGCCGCCGCAGGCGGCGCGGACCGCAGGTCCGCCAGAAGGCGCGGCCGCGCCGATGAATCAATCGCGCGAAGCGCACCGCTCAGCCTGGCCGCTCCACTCCCCCGAGGGGCCATGCACTCCAGGCGTAACAGCGGCACCAAGGAGTGCTCTCAGGGTGACCCGTCGGAGCCGATGGATTGCCACAAAGCAAGCACGGTCAGATGCTCAAGCCTCTGACCTGCACGTTTGCGCCCCTGGCAGGATTCGAACCTGCACCTCACGGATTAGAAGTAAGGCTGGCCCCGTCCGGCCGGTGCTACCTGGAAGCATCGACGCAGGTCGGATCGGGTCCGCCGTCCGCCCAGTTTGATCCCAGCCAGTCCGATTACAGCGACCGGATTGCCAGAAGGATTGCCAGTCGCTCAGGGGCCAACCTTGGGAGCGCTGGCGACCAGCTCGCCGATGATCTCGCCGAACCTGTCCACCGCAATCGACAAGTGGCTCTCCTCGGAGAGCAGCTTGGGCCCTGGCCGTCGGGTGGTGGGCCGCGAGCCACTGGCCGTGGGCGAATGGGACCATCCGGTGCTGCTCGCCCTTGCCAGACGACCACGGGCACGCTGTTGCGCTCCAGGTCGAACCCCCAGGGTCGGGTGAACGCCAGGTCGTCGTCAAACCAGCCCCAGATGCCGTTGGCCAGCGCCTGGCGGAACGACGCCGCCACATAGACCGCGCAGTCACCGGTGAGCGCGGCCACATCGACTGCCGAGACCAGATCCCCCAGCGCCGCCGCCACCTGCTCGCCGGTGACGCCCACGAACGCCCAGGCCTCCTGCTCGAGCGGCTGGACATTAGTCGTCGCCATCAGCCCATGACTTCGGTCCAAGTGCCGAACTCGCGATCAGGGCCTCTCGTTAATGCGTCTCCTAAGGGAGCCCTAGCTGGCGCTTTGCTTCAGCCGTAAGTAGATCCTGCAACACTGGACGCAAGGTCTCCCAGAGTCCTGGCGCGAGTCGCTTCATCCTGCGACCCGCCCTTACTTGGTCCTCATGAGCGGCTCCATCAGCCGGTTCAGAGAGAACAGCGAGCTGATCTAGAGCGATGACTCTTTCTTCCACACTCAGTGACTCAGCCTCTAGAAGCTGATAGAGCCTTCGCACTCGCTGTTCGCGCGTGGCCCAGTAAAAGGGTTCACCACAATGCCAGCAGAAGCTCCCTGGCTTCCAAGTTTCCTCGTCCAGCATACATACAATTTGTCTTTTACAATTTGGACATTTGTCCAGGACAGGGGATCCGTCAATGACACAGAACCTCGGGTGCTCGCCCCTGATGATACCCGGTAGGATAAAGGGCCTTTCGAGTGGGCTGACCCACTTAGCGGCAATATGGCCACGGTACTGGCAGATGACGGCCCACCGCTTGGGAACTCCAAGGCGGTCCCTGGATGAAGCGAAAGGGGCGAAGTGGTGCATAGGCCCATGTGGTCGCCGTACCAGGGCTGCCCTAACGCTCATCCGTCGCTCCCTCTGGGGGATCCGAGCCTAGGGTAACGACTGTTCGCTATCCATGCAAGTGCACCAGTCTTTGGACGAAAGCTCGGACCCTGGGGAGGCTCGTTTGTCCAGCTTAGCGGTGCCATGTGGCAGTTCGTGGCATCGCACGCCCCCATTGGTGGTGCAAGAATCACGCTGAGCTGTTTAGGAGTATCATTCCTTTCAAGGCTATCGACTAGAAGGCGGCTCTCCATCGATTCGCCTAGTCTGACCTCTTGTTCTCCTCGCGGCAGAGTCCAAGAGCTCCCTCTGACGTCACTTCCCATTGCTTCCCCGAAGGGGGATACTGTGGGAGAAGGGTGCAAGTTGCACGTACCTCCTGACGATCGAGTTGGACTGAATCGTGAACCGTGAGTCATGGTGACCGGGAGGAACTGATGCCGGCTTCGCCAAGTCCTACAGTGCGACGTCGACGACTTGGAATGGAGCTACGAAATCTGCGTGAGGAGGCTGAGTTAACAATTGAGAAGACAGCAAGACAGCTGCAGTGGTCCGATTCAAAGATTTCTCGTATTGAGACTGGCCGCATAACTGCAACCCCACAGGACGTCCAACGCATGCTTGAACTGTATGGAGTAACGGGAGGGCACAAGGAGGCATTGGTAAACATCGCTCGTGAAGCTCGGGCCAAGGGCTGGTCGCATCGCTATCACCAACGCAATATTCAAGCTCTTGTGGACTTTGAGTCGGCAGCGACGTCAATTCGAGCATTTGAAGTACAGGTCGTGCCGGGTTTTCTCCAAACTGAGGAGTACGCCCGTGCAGTCCTCTATGCAACACACCCTGAACTTTCTTCTAAGGAGATCACTCGCCGAGTGAATCTTCGAGTAGCTCGATACGACCATCTCATGAAAATCCATGAGCCACCGCGGCTGTGGGTCATCCTTGATGAACCGGTCGTGCGCCGTCCGGTAGGGGGCCCGGGAATCATGAGAAAGCAAGTCGAGCAGCTAGTGCAGGCTGCAGAAAATCCTGCCGTCACTATACAGATCCTGCCGTTGGCTAGCGGCGAGCATGCTGGTATGGATGGCTCATTCTCAATCTTCGACTTTCCAGATCCCATGGACGTAACTGTCGTATACGTCGAAAGTGCCATAAAGGATAGCTACTTAGACGATAAGTTTGCTGTAGATCGCTATTCGCTCATATTTGATCACATGCGTGCATCGGCGCTCAAGCCAGCTGACTCCATTAACGTTCTTCGAGAACTGGCCGAGACACCCAATGATGCTTCCTTGAAACAAGATACCAATCTATGGCAAAAGGGGACCTCCCAAGTCCCCGGCCTACAGAATAATACCTAGGAGAAATCGGTAGCTCACTGGATGCGATAGCTCATCGAGGTCCTCTACGCCGCTTTAGAATTCCTCATGCTCGTTGGGCGTCACATCTTCGAATGTGAGGGATCAATGGCTGACCTTTCCGGAACGGCTTGGCAGCGCACAATGTGGCGAAAGAGTAGCAAAAGCGCTTCTAATGGCTGCGTGGAAGTGGCGCGCGTCGCCGGAAAGGTCGCCGTACGCGACTCTAAGGACAAAGAAGGCCCTGTACTCTTATTTACGGCTTTCGAGTGGGATGCTTTCATCAGCGGTGTACGGAGCGGCGAGTTTGAGCGTGAAGCTCTCCCATAGCGGCCGTGCACTATGCCGAGTCAGTCCGGAGTTGACCGACGATTAGGCCCCCGTCCCTCTTCAGATAGTCGCGCACTATGAGCGCCAGAGCGCTGTGCTGGGCGCAGGTCGCGCAGGTCGCAGGAGAGCGTTAGGGCCGCAATATCCTGGAGTAGCAAAGGACTGCTGCCGGGCCGGCGTGACGATCCGGCCCGCTGGCCCCATCCTTACCATGGATCGGCGGCCAAGCGCCGCGCTAAGCGGCCTCCCTGAAGTTTTGCATGTAATTCTCGGGCGGCCATGGTGAGGTGTGCGGCGCGGCGGTCGCCAGCATCTGGGCGGGGCTGCGGGCCCGAAAGAACGCGTGGACCTGGCGGATGCGACCCTGGATTGTCAGCGTCGGGTTGTTGGCCAGCCACGCCTTGAGCGCCGCCCAGATGCGTTCGACCAGGTTGTCGTGGGGGCTGTAGCGGGGGCCGTGCAGCACCACCAGCCGGGGGTGGGCGGCCCGCCACCGCCCGACGATCTTGGAGTGGTGGATTATGACGTTGTCGCAGATCACCGCCACGACCGGGGCGGCGGGGTAGGCGGCCAGGAGCTGCTCGCAAAACGCGGTGAAGGTGGCGCTGACCGCCCTGCGGGCCACCCGGTAGAAGAACTGCCCGGTGGCGAGATCGACCGCGCCGAAGATGGTCCGCCGCCGATTCTTGCCAGGCGTCATCACCTGCTGGCGCTGCCCGGTAGCGATCCAGGTGGTGCGCACCCATGGCAGCAGGTTGATGTGGGTCTCGTCTTCGGCCAGCACCACCGCGCCGGCGGGCAGCCCAGTGATGGTCTGGCGCAGGTCGGCGAGCACCTGGTCGCGATTGGGGTCACCCTTGGCGACCAGGCGAGGCCGCCGCCAGGCGGCGACCTCGCGCACGCGGCGATGTAGGGTGCGCAGGCTCATGGCGGGGCGGCCGAGCCGCTGGTACAGCCGCGGGATCGTCCACGCCGATGGCTGCTGGAGCAACCGGCGGATCCGCTCGCCAAGCCGGGGACTGCCCAGGCGGGGCAGGCCAGCGCGGGGCCGGTCTGCGAGCCCGGCGGCCCCGTGGGTGTTGTAGCGGTGAATCCAGCGGCGCACCGTGACAGCATCGCAGCCCAGCAGCTCGGCGATAGCCGCCGGCGGCCAGTGCTGGCACGACAGCAAGATCATGACCAGGCGGGCACCGACGCGGTGGGGGCCAGACAGCAGGCGGGCCACCTCGCAGGGGCAACCGGCCGGGCAGGGGGGTTGGGCGTACACGCTTGGGGGACGCATACTGGCGGTGGCCTCGTGGGGTCGTTTGGTGTGTGGAAGCTTCGAGCGGCCCACGAGGCTACCTCGTCCTACGACACCGCCTTCCACCCGGGCGAAGCTTCTCTGGCGGTGGCTGTCAAGCGTCGGCGGCGCCGGCTGCGCGGTGGGCTCAACGCGGCACGCGGGCGGGGTCGATCCGCAGCAGCGACTCGCCGGTGAGCACCCAGACCGCGCCCGCGTCGGCGGCGACCCCGGCGATGTCGGTGAGCATCGTGGCCCCGGCGGTGGGCGCTGCGGGAACGGTCGCGACCAGGCGGTTGGCGGTGACGTCAAAGCGGGCCAGGCCCTGCCGGGATGAGAACCACACCGCACCGGCACCGATGGCACCGCGCGCCGCGAGCGAGCCGTCAGCCCACGGGATCGTGGCGATGATGCGGCCGCTGCGGGCGTCACGCCGTTGGAGCTGGCCGTCGCTGGCGACCCACACCGCGCCCGCGCCGGCCGCAAGATGGCCGATCCCACCCGCGCCAGGCTTTGGCGCTCCAGGCTTGCGGATCGTGGTCACCGTGCTGGTGTGGGCATCGATCCGCCACAGCCCACCGAGCTCGCTGCCGACCCACACCGAGGCCGAGGGCCCGTCGATGGCGATGTCCCACAGCATGCCGCTGGGAACGCTGATCGTGGCCACCACCCGGTTGCGGGTGGGGTCGATCCGCTGGACCCAGCCGTGCCGCTGGTCGCCGCCCTCGCCGCTGGTGACCCAGACCGCCCCCGCGCCCGCCGCGATCCCACCGGCGCCACCCCTGACGGGGATGCGGGCGACCACCCGGTTGGTGGCCGGGTCCACGCGCAGCACCTGGGCATCGCCGAAGTCCACGACCCACACGGCCCGTGCCGTGGCCGCGATCGCGATCGGGCTCTCCTGGGGTCTGCCGACCGGGATCCGGGCCGCGACCCGGTTGGTGGCCGGGTCGACGCGCACCAGCCTGCCGGTGCCCCACCCGCCGACCCAGACGGCACCCGCGGCGACTGTGACCTGCGTGGGCTCGGCGCCAACCGCGATGGTGGCGACGGCCGTGGGCGGCGTGGCGGTCGAGGTGGGGGGCGTGCTGGCAGTGGTCGTTGCCGCTGCCGCTGTGGACGGGGATGGCGGAACGGCGGGCCTCAGGCGCACCGAGGTCACCCGCCCGGCCAGCATCAGGGCCAGGACGAGCCCCACCCCGACGGCCACGGTGCGGGCCATTCGCATCCGCTTGCCTGCCTGCTGCACGCCGCACCCCCGGCCCGGTCGGGCGGATCGACCGCCGATCGACCGTGGATCTGTGACCGACCCTGGTCTTGTCCCCCCAGCTCCTATCGTCCACGACGATGTACTCGAGCGGGAAGGTTCACACCGGCCGCGCAGCCGCGTCTGGCCGTGCGCTGCCGCAGCCGGTACAGCCGCTGGGCGATGGTGCGCTTCAAACAGCGGGATCTCGCGCTGGCTCAACCAAACCCGAACCACCACGACCATCACCGTTACGAACAGAACCTCTGGCCACCTGCTTAGCGCCCGTTGTCGCAGGTAACCAGCGACCGTGGGTGGCGAAGTTATGTGCTCAGTTGCGGTCCTGGTACGCACCAGTGACATGGCTGGAGTTGGCCACCGACCTCCGTTCTGGCCCATCCCTCCAACTCCGCCAGCTTGGGAGCGCATACCTTGATGTAGTCGGCGGTCCAGCGGCCAGGCTGTGTTGCCCTCGTGATGTGAGCACATTCGGCCCGATGCAGGACTAGGTAGGCAGGTGATGGGCGCCGTTCGCAGTTGACCACGAACCCGTCCGGGTGGCCTTGCACCCACGCCAGGTAGCCTGTGTCGTCGTCCTCGAACCGTCGCATCGACATCAGCCCCCAACAGTCGCGGCTGCCGGCAAGCGCTCCTGGAACAGCATGTGCTCGGTACCGGGCCAGACCAGGCGGACGTGGTGGCGCTCCGCTAGCGCCACCCAGCGGGCATCCGATGGTTCCCGTTCCAGGTACAACACCGGCAGCACCGCTCGCCTTCGGGCGCGCAGGCTGTCGTCGTAGTCGAGGACTTGGCCGATGCCCATGCGGAGTTGGCGGACCTCATTTTCCTTCGTGCAGCTCTTGACCTCGACCACCACGATGCCTTGGGGCGTATCCCATGCCAGGTCGAACTCCGGGTCGATTGGCGCCGGATCCCGTGGCGACCACCCAGCCGCGCGGACGAGCTCGGCGAGTTGGTTCTGCAGCCGGTGGTGGGCACGCCACCCACGGCCGGCGGCGTCCGGATCCTGCGGTGTCCGGGTGGTGTGGCTGGTCGGCTTCATAGTCTCGTCGCGCGGCTGGAACGGCCTCCCCAGCGGACCGGTCTCGGAGCGTGGGGGTGGCCGGTCGACCCGACGCAGATGGAATCGGATCACCCGCCGCTGCGGCCCACCACCAGTCGAGTGGGCCGTTCCCCAATCGTAGGGATCCTGGTCGTCCAGGACGAACTCCCCGATGTACTGGACGATGCCCTTGGCGCCTTGGAACAGACGCAGCGCCCGGCCGTCCTTGGCGTGGTTGGCGACGGCGAGGTTGCCGCTTGTGAGGGTTTGATCGCCGCGTTGACCTCGGCCGGTGTAGTGAAAGCTGTCGTCTGTTTCCCACCGGTCGTAGTAGCCGTGCTGCTCACCAGATCGCGGGTCGGTGAAGATCAAGATGTTCCGGGTCTTGCGGGAGGGGCTGATGCCATCTTGGCGGCTGCCGCCGTAGCGCTCATGGAGTTCACTACGACGAATCGTCACCCCCGGCGACAATGACCAGTCGGCATCCGGCTCCGGGCCGTTGCCTGGCCCGGCGCCCCGATGACGGTTCAGGATCCCGCGCCATTCGCCATCGGTGAGCGGGAACGGGTTCCCGGCAAAGGGTTGCTGCAGGATCGCCGCCTGCGCGAATTGGGGATCGTGGCGGAGCTCGTCACGGGCTACCGGGGTGTCTGTGAACACCTCCGAGAGCCGCACTGGCAATGACCAGCGACTCCGATCGGCCTTCTCATGGTCCTCCCAGTAGTCGTCGGCTTCCCCAGTATGCTCAAACGGCGGACCCGCCACCTGCCCCAGCCCCACGACACCTGCGTCGGGGCCGGCCCGCCACAAGGCGATGTCGTCTCCGGCAGCCACCCTGTCTAGGTAGCGGGTGATGGACCAAGCATCGAGCGCAGACGCGGGGTTCTCTCGGAAGAAATCATCAATCCGCCAGCGCTGCGGGTTCGCCTGCAGCAGCCAGTGCGCCATCTGGCCTCCCTAGGTTCCCGGGAACGCCGCAACACTCTCAATCAAGCGCTAGATAGTCGCAAGGGCGCTGATCGCCATACTGCGATGCTGCCGCGATGCTTCCCAAAGCTGCACACCTACGGTCCACCACCAGATCCGTAGTCTGAGGGCGGCCGGAAACCTTGCATCGTCCTGGGAAGGCAGCTCAGCTCAGGAAGGTCCACCGGCAAGGTAAGACCAGGTAGAACAAGGTGGAACGTTGACCGCATCGTTGACCAAGCAGAGCAAGCTTGTACCCAAGAGCACCAGATTCCGATCTGGTGCTCTGTAGTCCAGGGGGATGTTGACAAGAGTGATCGCTCCCAGTGCGAGAGAATGCGCCGCCAGTCTCGGTCATGGAGAAGAGGCGAGGTGGCGGACATCATCACTGCGATCGCGACACTGTTGGCGGTCGCAGTGGCGGCCGTAGCGGCAATATTCGCCTACAAGGCAGCAGCCAAGTCGGCCCAAGCGGCAGAGCGGGCGAACGAGTTAATGAGCGAGGCCAACCTTCGGATGCTGGAGGCGAATGCACTGGCGCGCGAGCAGATTGAGCGCGCTGTGTACGAGAAGCGAACTGGAGAGCCTTACGGTGAACGAGCGAAGATTAGGAACGACCCGAACCGATAGGTCTTGATTTCGGTCCTCCAGTCCCTAGGTCATTTGACCCTCGACGAAGCCGTGGCGGAAAGGCGCCAAAGCTATAGAAGAGGATCACAATTCCTGTCGCGATGATTCCTACCAGCTGCCCCCCTCCTACCTCCTGAAGAAGAAGAACTATAAGCAGCGCCACAATGGCCATAAAGGCAATATTGACCGACCAGCGGAGAACGGCTTTGGACATGGACCGAGGTGTACGCGCAAACGACCTTCGTTCGTGTTGGCCTCTCGGTCTAACGCGACTCTCCTCCGCAGGATCTTTTCGACGATGGAGAGATCGCCGAATCGCCCCGAAGGCCTTTATCCGGTGGTCCTCTTCACTACTTCGGCCTGGCTCGTCTTGTTCAGCGGATGAAGACTCAAGCATTGTCCCCATCCTAGCACCCATTTCAGCAAAAGCTCGTCTGATCTCTTCAAGTTCTCGATCGTAGTCTCGCGGCTCGCCTTTTCCGATTCTCGAGGAGGCTGCGGGTGCTGGCTTGGGTTCTTCAACGCCTGAAGGCTCAAAGAGGGAACCCATCCGTGCGCCCATTTCAGCAAAAGATCGTCTAATCGCTTCAAGTTCTCGTTGCTGCTTTTCCTGCTCCGAGCGACTCGAAGACTGTTTAGCTACAGATTTCCGTTGCCGTCGAGCTCCAATAATTGCCGAGGACGCCTCGTCTCGACGCCGCTCCTCTTGCCCCTCCGAGCGATTAGACGACTCCCCAGCTACATATTGCCTTTCGTGATAACCAAGACCTTCAGGGCCCGTCTCGATCGTGGATCGAGACCATATTCGTTGTGCAAGTAGTAACGTCTCATGCTCTAGTCGTACTGCGAGAAAGCGTTCAATCCGATCTAGACTCGCCTGTATTTCTGCTTCATTGAATCCTGCCTTGACAGCTTCACGTTCTGTCGCGAAGACACGAGCCGCTTCAGTATGGCCTGCCTGTAGGGCGGCTTCCTCAAGGTCATCAAGCACCCTCAGAAAAACGCTGCCCTTGCCTACTGCGCTCGACTCGCTCATACAGTTCAACCTTCACGTATTTAAGTTGTATGCCCAGGCTAACAGAAAGAAGCCCACTACGTTAGGAACTGCGACTCCGTACCGCTGTCTGAGCCGAACTTGCCCTCCAACCTGTTCGTAACCGTAGAGTCGTACCCAAGGGACAGTGATGACGGCTATCCCAATGGTGACCCACAAGCCTCGGTAGTCAAGCTCTGTGTACCTATCAGCCTCGATCGCCTTGAGAGCCATGAACCCGAGCTGCAGGCCTACGGCGGCGAAGATGAGGTCTAGTCCGAACGCCCGATCCTCGGGCGGAAGCTGGGGTCGATCAAGCAGTAGAGCGAGGAGAGGCCCATCCTGACGAGACATTGCCCGGAAGCTGCCGGCAAGCATAGCTAGAACGGCGGGAAGACCCCACCCTGCAAACCAACTCATCCTCAGGAGATCGAATAATGATCTCTCTGCCCAATGAAGCACTTCCAAGAAGTTCCTCACGCTTCTCCCGAGTCGGCGGAGGCTGAGGATCGCAAACCTTACCCTGCGTGTCTATCAGGACATTTATCTCTAATCGCTTATATCTCTCTAGTAGTTCGACGGGCCGGTCGAGGCTCGGCTCTCCGATGAGCCGTAGCACACACCGTTAGGCGGGCACTCAACCCCCGGAGACGGAAGCCGTGACGTCGGCCCGATCTGCTCGCTCGGCTATGTTGATCGCATGAGCTTCTGGTCTGCCCAGCTCGGCCCGTACTACGAGGGCGATGCTCGTGGCGACGGCACGCGGCGTGATCTTCGCTGCATCGGCGAGGTGGTGTGCCCGGACTGCGGCAACGTCATGGCCCGACTGTTGGAAGGGCCAGACGGGATCGCATTGTCGGCTTGGGTACCGGCGCATGGGCAGATGCGTGACAGCCGCGGGGTGGGATGGAGTCTCTACACCCTGATCACGGACGAAGAACCCGCCGACCAGGAGGGAGGAGTCCTGGTGTGCTGGCGCGGCCACCACGGACTCTGGATCAGCGCATCCGACTGCCGCGCAGCGATTAGGCGCTATCGGGAACGCGGCAGAAAGGTTCGCCATCCAGCGACGCGCAAGCCGCCCCCGAGCACATAGTGATACGCTTCCAGTACAACCTGACCGCCTGAGGTGGGACCGCCCGCCGCCGTCGGGCCTGTAGGCACCCGACACGTGTCCTCGCCGGAGGAGCCGTGTCGGTTTTTCTCATCTTGGCGCTGGTGCCCGCTGTTCTCCGGGCAGCCTTGTTCGCCTTCGTTACCGTTGTCGCCGTCCTAACCGATGATGAGGATCGTCGCAAGGTTGCCCTGGTCGTGCTGAGGGTCCTCGCCCGTAGCTCTCCTCAAGGTGCCTCCACCCTGCAGGTTCTCCGTGCCGTCCGGACGCTGAACAAGCCGGTTTGACACCTAAAGCGAACGTGTGTTTGGCTCATCTCAACTCGGTCAGAGGTGCCGAGCCCGTCATAGGAGGGGCAATGTCCTACAGGAAGCGCCGGGGCAGCGATACCTGGCACATGTGCAGCAGCTGTAGTAACTGGCCATCTAGCGGCTACGACAGCAGCTCCAGCCGTCCCAGCTCAGGCGAACTCTGCAACGAGTGCCTCGCCAAACAGCGATCGGGCACCTGCGCGTAGGACAAGGGACCCTCTCATCTTCGGATCACGCTAAGTAGCAAACAGGCCAGGCTGAGATTGCCGCCGCAGGCGGCGCGGACCGCAGGTCCGCCAAGAACGCGGACAGGCCGATGAATCAATCGCGCGAAGCGCACCTTGCGGCCTGTCCGCTCCACTCCCCCGAGGGGGGCTAGTCGGCCGCGGGTTTTGCGGCCGACTAGCCCCACGAGGGGGCCTGACCACCGGCGATCCGGCCTCCGGGCGGTGAGGGGTACGCACCCCGAGCGCGTAGGGAATGACGTAGGGATTGACGTAGGGGTTGACGTAGGGGTCGCCGCCTCCGAGCCGGGCCGGGTCAGGCCCGTTGCCCGGTGCGAGGGGCAGGGCTGCGGAGCTTGCCAGCGAAGCAGCACGCGCCGAAGGCGCGTCCCCACCCTGCCACCGACCGTGGCCGGCACGACGGGGTCCCGGGCAGGCCGTCAAGGGCGAATGGCTCCGCCACGGGACCTGCGCGGCAGCGGGGTGCCGGACATTCGCCCTTGACCGCCGGGCAGCTCGCCCCGCCGGCACCACCGCTCCCCGGGCGAGCCGGGTGGCCACCAGGCCGGGGGAGGGAGGGCCCTCCCCCGGACCCCCACCCCGGCCGGACATGCGGCGGCCGCCGGGTGGCGGGTCCCGGCGGCCGTCGTGTGGGTGGGGTCAGGCGTCGAGGTCGCGCTCGGCCTGCTCGCGCTGGTTGAAGGCGTCGGGGTCGGCGTCGTACTCCACGGCCATCGCGGCGGCTTCCTCGCAGGCGTCGGCCAGGGCGCGCAGCGCGGCCGGCTGGCCGGTGATGAAGAGCTGGCCGACCGAGACGATGCCCTCGGTGCCAAGCAGACCAACCGAGGTGGCCTTGATGATGGTGGCGACGACCGGGTCGGGGCCGCCGACGCGGATGGTGACGCGGGCCATCAGGCACCCACCTTCGGGTCGGCTGGCCCGGGCCGGGCGGCAACGGGCAGGTCGTGGCGGCCGGCGGCGGCTAGGGTGGCATGAAGCTCGGCCCCCAGGCCCTCGACCACGGCCACCAGCGGCTCGGGCGGGCCGCTGAGGGTGATGTGGCAGTGGCCGCTGTCGACGCTGACGTAGAAGGTGTCGCGCAGCTCGGGGTGCTGGCGGGCGCTGACCTCCAGCCGGCCCCGGTCGTCGGGGTCAACCATGTCGGGGTCGAGCATCAGGTGGACGCTGGTGGCGTGCTCACGCACGAGGAGCCTCCTTGCTGGTGGTGGGGGTGGTGATAGGCAGGCCGGCGCTGGCCCAGCGGATGCGGTCGCCCAGGCCAGCGGCATGCAGGGCGGTGAGTTGGCGGCGGTGGGGGTGGCAGACGAACCGCAACACCAGCTCGGGGTCGGTCCAGACCTGGGCGGGGGCCGAACAGGGCCGCCAGCCGTCGCTGACCGGGCCGAGAGCCTGGCCGGCAGCGCGGTCGGCCTGGCCGGCCTGGGCCGGGTCGTAGTAGAGGACCTCGCAGCCGGCCATCAGGCTTCGACCTCCCGGCCCCAGGCGTCGACCAGCAGGCCGCCGCCGTTGGGGAGCATGAAGCTGTAGAAGGTGGCTTCGAGTGGGCCGGGCTCGCGGGTGAGCTGGACCTCCAGGTAGACCCGGACCTGGGCGCGGTCGCCCCGGTTCGGGTACGGCCGGCTGACCTCGACCACGGCCAGCTCGGGCGGGCCGAAGCGCAGCAGGAACACCAGGCGGGCGCACTCGGCCTCGGTGCCGGCAAGGCGCAGCTTCACGAGGCCGCCTCCTCGGGCTCGATTAGGCAGTTGACGGTGAGCCAGGCGACCAGGAAGGCGAGCCGGGCGTAGCGGTCCAGCCGCTCGGGCGGACAGATGGGGCAGCGGCGCCGCTCCCCCGCCTGCTCGGCTCGGGCCTGGTCGCGGCTGCGGCCGAGCTCACGGCCGCACTCGGGGCAGGAGGCGACCCACCAGCCGTGCAGCAGGTGCAACGCGGACGGCGGCGGGACGGGCGGGGCCAGGGTCCCCGGCCGGGTCGGGTAGGATCGGGTGTGCATCAGGGCCTCCACGGGTTGTGGTGCGCGAGGCCGGGACGGTTGCCGCCATCCCGGCCTCACTGCTGCCGGCGGCTAGAACGGCGGGTCGTCGTTGAACTGGCCGGACGGCTTGCCGCTGCCGTTGGTGGCGCGCTCGGGCTTGGCCGTGGCCCAGCGGAGCGAGGGGCCGACCTCCTCGGCCTGGACCTCGACCACGGTCCGGCGCTCCCCCTCCGGGGTCTCCCAGGACCGGGCCCGGAGCTGCCCGGTGACGATCACCCGGTTCCCCTTGGCCAACGAGTCGCCGATGTGCTCGGCCAGGCCGCGCCAGGCGGTGATCCGGTAGAACGACGTGTCGCCGTCGCGCCAGCCCTCGCCGTCGCGGATGCGGGCGGTCACGGCCAGGCGGAAGTTGCAGACGGCGGCGCCGTTGGGGGTGAAGCTGACCTCGGGGTCGTCGGTCAGGTTGCCGACGATGGTGACGTGGGTGTCGGGCATGCTGTCCCCTCCTCGGGGCTCAGGGCTGGTGCTGAACGGTTGGTCGCGGTGGTGCTCCGGACTGGTGCCTGCCTCCGTCAGGCGTAGTCGGCGGGGTCGTCGAACAGCACGGACTGGTAGCCGCGCACCATGGCCACCCAGCGGCCCAGCTCCAGCAGCTCGGCCTCCTCGAAGGCGCCGGGGCCGTTGGTCGTGCCGTGCTCGCGGGTCCACTCGGTTGGGCGGAGCTGGGGGTGGCAGGGGCAGGGGCACCAGCGTCCTGGGCATCGCTCGTGGTAGCCGGTGCGGCACGCGTACCTCATGGCGTCCTCCTGGGTTGGTGCCTGCTGGTCGGGCGCTGCTCCTCGCCCGCCCCGGGCGACCGGGTCTCTCCGGGCCGCCTGGACGACGGCCGGGTCAAGGCTGGCCGCAGGCCATCCCGCAGGGACGCGAAGCGGCCTTGACGCGGGTGGCGGCCAGGTGGCAGCCCGTCCAGCAGGCAACCGGCCGGTCCGCGTCCGGGGTTCGGGGTCCCCGGGCGCGGCGCCGCAGGCGAGGCCGGTCCGCGCCCCGCGCGTACGGCGAGTACCGACCCGGCCGAGGGCCGGGAGACGGTCATGGCTGCTCGCCTCGCTGGCCGTTGAGCCCAGCTCGCTCCTGCTGGAGCAGCACCCCGGCGCGGGAGCGGGAGACGCCCAGCAGCTCGGCCGCCTGGCGGGCGGTCAGGGGAGTGGACGGGTTGACCTGAAGCCAGGCCCGCAGCCGTTCCCGGGCTGTGTCCGGCTCCGGCTGGCTGTCTAGGGGGTGGACGCCCAGGTAGAGCCGGGCGCCGCGCATCAGCAGCTCCAAGGCCAACAGCAGCGCCACCGGGGGGATGCCGGCGACCGCCTGGGCGGCCGGCTGGTCGGGGGCGTGGGCGACGTTGAGGGCAGCCGAGGCCAGGGTGGAGCCGGCGACCAGGCACCAGGGGTAGACGGCCCGCTGGCCGGCCACCGCGGAGCGAAGGACTTCGATGGAGGCGGCCAGGGTGAAGCTGTCGACCAGCAGCGGCGCCGCCCATCCCAGGTGGGTGGGGAAGGCGCCGGTGCGGACGGCGAACTGGCTGATGGCCCGGAACGACACGAGGAAGGCCAGGGCGGCGATGGCGCCGACCAGGGCAGTGACGACGACTCGGAGCCGACGCTCGGTCATGGCCGCCGCTCCGGCTCGGCCACCGGCACTCGACCTCGAGGCTGGTGCAGGCGCTGCCAGCGGGCTAGGGTCCAGCGCCGCCCGGCCCGCCAGACGCGACGGTGCAAGCGGGGCTTGGGCCAGTGGGCCTCGGCCACCGCCAACAGCTCGGCCACGTCCAGGCCGTGGGCCGGGGCCTGGCGGACCAGAGTGGCGGTGGCCTCCTGGTCGCCGTCGCGGGCAGCCGCGGCCACGGCCAGCCGCAGCCGGTGCCCAGCCGGCGCCGGCCCCGGCGGCTCATCCGGGAGCATGGGCGGCCCGAGGCTGTCGCTGTCGGCGTCGGGGGGCGGCTCGATGGCCAGGTGGCCGCGGAGGCCGCTCAGGGCCTCCAGGCCGGCCTGGGACGCCTCGACCCAGGTGCGGGCACCCGGCAGCACTTCCTGGGGCCGCCAGGACCGAGCCAGGGCCACCAGGGCGTGCGCGCGTGCCCGGTAGCCGTCGCTGATCCGGGTCCGGGCCACCATCAGGTGCTCGAACCGCCCCCGGGCGATGTACCAGGCCTCGCCTTCGCGGGCCTGCTGCACCGCTGTCGGCTCGATACGAGGCCGTTCGCCGATGCGGGCTGAGCTGTTCCCGGTCGGCCCTTGGCTATCCAGCCGCCAGGTCTGCTCGACCACCTTCACGACCCCGGCGGCACGCAGCAGCGTCTCGGGGTTGGGCATGGCGTGCAGCAGCAGCCCACCCGAGCAGGCCCCGACCAGCCGGCGCTGCTGCGCCTCATCCCCGAGACCGTCCGCCGACTGCGCGGAGAGGTAGAGGGCGCAGCCGGCGTCCCGGACCCGCTCTACGAGCTGGATGGCGGCCTCACGGCCCCCGGCGATGGCCGAGAACTCGTCGAACACCAGGGTGGCGTCCTCGCCTTGCCTGGGCTTGCGCAAGGTGGCGTAGTGGGCGAAGTCCTCCAGCAGCAGCCGCATGGCCGCATCCGCGTCCTGGCGGCCAGCCAGGAACGGCGCCCGGAAGTAGCCGAAGTCGACATTCTCGAACGACCAGCCGGCCGCTCCGGCGTCGAAGCCGCCGGAGGTGGCGGCGAAGAAGTTGGCGAACCGGCCCATGGCGCCCTTCACGGCGCGGGCCTGGTCGCGGCCCCGGAGGCTCCAGACCTCCCGCTGGCGGTCGGGGTCGTGCTCGTACAGCCGCATCAGCAGCTCGGGGTCCATCCGGGCCATGAGCTGGCCGGAGGAGTTGACGGGGCCGTCTTCTGCGGGGGCGTTCAGGGCGAGACGCAGGAGGAGGCTGGCGACGTCTTGGTAGTAGGGCTCGGTCCAGCCCAACATGGCCATCAGCCGGTTGTGGAGGGCGGCGGCATTCCCCCGCCAGCCGTCCATGGGCAGCTCCGGCCACAGCGCGACCCGGGCGTGGGGGTTGCCCCACAGGTAGCCGGCGAGGGCCCGCTCGACGAAACCGGGGTCGGTGCCCTTGCCGTCGATCAGGAAGAACTTCCTTCCTGAGCGGGCGGCGATGAACGCCTCCCGCTCCACGTCCACCGTCTTGCCCATGCCCGAGGTGCCAACGATCAGCCGCGAGCGGTTCTGCATGAGCCGGGGCACGACGACCAGGCCGCGCTTGTCGGCCCAGCCGAGATCCCCGTCGATGCGCACGCCCAGGGCGACGGGGCCGAAGTGGTCATCCCGCACCGCCGCAGCCCGCCGGACCGCCGCCTCCATGCGGCGGGTGGCGTCGCGTTGTTGCTTGCGGACCTCGGCGGGGTCGATGGCTTGGCGCCGCCCGGGCAGGTTCAAGGCCGCAGCCAGAAGGCCGAACGGGATGGCCAGGGGGAGCTGAGGCCACAGGAACGCCCCGGGCATGGGCAGGTGGACGACCGGGTCGCCGAACTGGCGCAGCCAGCCGACATAGCCGGAGAAGTGATGCGCCAGTGCCGGCCCCGGCCCACCCTCGACCATGACCACCAGGCCGATAGCGACCAGGGAGGCCAGGGCCAGCTTCCACCAGCGCAGCCCGGTCAGCCGAAGCAGGAGCTGCCCGCCGGCCCAGGCCAGCAGCGTGACCGGGCTGAGCAGGAACAGGCCGATGGCCACGGCCATGCTGAGCTGGCCGGCGGCCGGGGGGCCGCCGGTGGGCAGGCGGTGGCCGAGCTGGTTGTCGTACAGCGGTCGGCCCGGGTGGCCCCAGCCCCAAGTGGGTCGGTGGCGGCCCCAGCGGGGATCGTTGGGGTGCCAGCCGCCCCAGCTCCGCGGGTCCTCGGGATGCCAGCTCACTCTGCACCACCCCGCACCGGCAGATAGCGAAGTCCGGCCACCTGCGGCAGCGGCTCGACGCGGACCTCGGGACGGCCGCCCAGCTCCCGCACCACCCTGGCGAGCTGCGCGGACAGTGGGGCGTGCAGGGCGGCGGGGACGTAGTAGGTGATGGCGGCGGTGTGCGGCGGCCGGGTCTTGACCGCCGCCACCAGACGGGGGCGGGCCTTCTGGTGCAGCTCGACCTCGACCAGCTCCCACGCCTGCTCGATCCCCTGCCAGCCCGCCGGAACAGGCGCGGGCAAGGCGCCATCGACCAGGTGCCAGGAGGCTCGGCCGCGGCGGCGCCACAGCTCCCGCTCGCACACCCAGCCGCCTTGGCCGGGCACCGACTCGCGGGCCAGACGGACCAGCGCGACCGCGTGGTGGTGAGCCAGTCGGGACTCGGCCGGCTCCCAGCAGTCGAACGCCAGCCCGGCCAGGCGCAGGCCGGCCCGGGTGGGCAGCACCCAGGTGTGGCCGAGCATCCGGCGGCGCTCGACCCACCCGGCCTCCTGCCAGCGGCCAAGACGCTGGCGCAGGGTCCGCACCCCTAGCATCCCGGGTGCCTGCGGCATCGCCGGGGACAGGCGGCCGAGCACCACCGCCAGCACGTCGGTGCGGACCGCGTAGTGCTCGCCCACGAACCGCAGCGCCGCCCCGTCCCGGGTGGTCAGCACCGGCCGCGCGTCCCACCGCCCAGCACGGCCGTCGGCCCGGCGGCGGCGCCGGATGCGTGGCCGCTCGGCCGTCATCGGGAGGAAAGCGTTGCTACGCTCATCCTGCATCAAGGGGGCTCCTTCCTCTGGTGCCTGGCCCCGGGGCGCTGGCACGCCGCCGGGGCCGCTTCACGCACAGGTGACAGCGGCGGGCCACGAGGACTCGCCTGGGCGGATGGGGTCGGCTAGGACCGCTCGCTGAGCAGGCGCAGCAGGGCGACCCGGGGCACGAGCATCCGCCGGCCGATCACCCGCACCGGCAGCTCGCCCCGGTGGGCGGCCTCATAGGCGCTGGCCCGGGAGATGCCGAGCAGCATGGCCGCCTCGGTGACGGTCCACGTCAGGCGCCCGTCGTCATGGATGGTGGGCGTCTGCTCGGGCGCGATGGCGCTGGCGCTTGCCTCGTCGGGCATGCGGGGGCTCCTTCCGTTGCTGCCTGGCCCCGGGAGGCGCTGGCACGCCTACCCGGTGGCCTCATGTGACGCCTCATAGCGTGGCGTCCAGGCAGCGACGGGGGAATTTGACGACCGTTGCCGGCACTTGACGAGGGGCGTCAAGGGGCGAGCTGAGCAGTGAGCTTGGCAAGCTCCTCACGAAGGGCCTGCCAGGGGAACAGGTCACGGCTCGCCGGGCCGAGGTTTGGCGTGGGAAGCGGGTAGGTGTCCGGATCGAACACCAGCCGGACGCCCAGGGCTTCCAGGTCGGCCATGCTTCGCCGGAAGGCGGGATGCTGGGCAAGGGCGATGTTGGGGAACGGCACCGCGACCACCGGCAAGCCCAAGCCCACCGCCTCGTTCAGTAGCCCGAGGGCCAGCGTGTCGCTGATGCCGGCGGCCCACTTGTTGATGGTGTTGAAGGTGGCCGGCGCGACCACCATCGCGTCGGCGGGCGGAAGCACATCGGGCTCGTCCGGCTGCTTGTAGTCGTAGCGAACGACGTGCCCGGTCAGCCTCGCCAGGCGATTCAGGTCCATGAACTTCAGCGCGGAGGGCGTTGCGATCACGCAGACCTCCCAGCCCGACGCCTGGGCCTCCTGCACGAATGCTGGCAAGTCGCCTGCGGGCCGGCCTCCGCAAGCGACCGCATACAGCACACGGCGAGGCCGATCCCGGTCAGCCACTCGCGCTCCTTCGAGCTACGCCACTACGCCGATCCGAGCCGACAGGTCGCGCAGGCCGGGCGTCGCAGCGCGCCGCTCCCGCCTGAGTAGGACCGTGACCAGCTCGGATGCAATCGGGTTGTAGCGTACTTCCTCGGACGCCAGCCGTTCGGCCTCCAGCAGCGTCGCCAGCGCGGCCGAGTCGTCGGCCCGGTGGGCGTGGCCGCGGGCAACGTCGATCAGGAAGTGCGTCCGCCGCTCCACCAGGTATGGCGGGAGTCCCTCGGGATCGACGGACTGCGCCCGCCGCAGAACCTCGCGCCCGTCCCCGAGTTCGGCCGCAACCTGTACGCCCTGGATCGCCAGGGTGGCCGGCCCGAAGATGGTGTGCAGGTCCGCATAGTCGGTCCCGAGCCGGCGGGCCGCCGCCTTGGCCTCGCCTATTAGCTCCCATGCTTCGCGGCCATTGCCCTGCTGTGCGGCCGCGACGGCAGCAGTCAGCAGCAGGCCGCCCCAGGTCGCAAGGTGCGCCGTCGAGGTGTCCAGCTCGGGCTCCAGGCTGGAAGCCGCGGACAGCGCGACCTCCTTGGCCTCGACGGTCCGGCCGGTCGGCAGAAAGACGTTGGCGAGCCGGTAGGCGCTGGCCGCCAGCAGCAGCGGCTCTCCGACCATTCTTGCCACCTGAACCGCCCGGTCAGCGGCGATCATCGCAAGGTCGTTGTCCCCGAGCCTTCTCAGCACGGACGAAGCTGTGTTGTAGCTGTGGGCGAGCAGGTCGAAGGCGATGGCCTGGTCATCCCCGCCAAGTTCCTGGCTGGCGACCTGGGCATCGGCAAGCAGCCCAGGAAGTGCCTTGCCGAGCTTCAGGTAGTGGGAGCCTTGGCGAAGTCTCCATGCCTGATGCAGCCGGCGGCCGAGCATCGTCACGTCGGGCTCACTGCTTGGGCCGGCGGTCGATAGTGGCCCATAGCCGAGCAGGACACGACGGATTGCCGCGACGATCGCCCGTTCGGTGGCGCCGGGCAGCACCACCCGAGGCTGGGTGAGGGCAGGGCCTCCTGGCGAGATGAAGGGATCGGCCGCCAGGGCGGCGCTGAGTGCGGCTGCTCGTGCGAGGAGTTGGCGACGGTTCACATCCTCATCAGACCCGATAGCGACGCTTGGGGCAATCCCTGAGCTTGGGCCAGCGGCCAGGAGGAATGTCGCGGCCTCGTTGCCAAAGAGCTGGAAGCGTGGCCTACCTGTGGCCCTGCTCAGCAGGTCGCGGTAGAGGTCGTCCGGCTGCTGGTGGTTGTTCACCCACCGGCTGATCCTCTGAATGAGGCTCTCAGTCTTCGGCAGTACGATCCCGTCGACGGCAGCCTCTCGCCGCAGCTCAGCGATGAGCTTGGTGTAGGACCAGCCCAGCTCCTTCAGTGCGACGGCCAGGAAGTTGACGCTGGTGGCTGCCATTGCTGTTCCTCCCGAGCTACCTCATCGGGAGTACGTATCAGGGGCCGCTAACAGTTCGTCCATGAACTCGGCCGCCTGGCGGTCCTGGGCCTGCTGGAAGTGGGCGTAGGTGCTGAGGGTCATGTGGCCATCCGCGTGCCCGGCCCGGCCGGCGACGGTGCGCCAGTCCACCCCGCCGGCCACGAGCTGCGTCACCATGAAGTGCCGCAGGTCATGCAACCGGCAGCGCACGCCAAGCCGTCGCGCGAGGCGTCGGAAGCGATGGGTGATGCCGTCCGGGTTGATCGGCTCCGACCCGTCAGGAGCGTGCGAGAACACGTAGGCGTCAGCGGCTAGCGTGGTCCCGCAGGCGAGGGCGTCCTTGGCCTGGGCGAGCCGATGGGCGCGCAGCAGCTCAACGGTGTCGGCGCCCACGGCGACGCGGCGCTTGGCGTGGGTCTTGGTCGCCTTGTCCACCAGGGACTCGCCGGGAACGCGCACGATCCCGCCCGCGATCAGGACCTCGCCCTGGTCCAGGTCCACGTCCGACCAGCGAACCGCGCACAGCTCCCCACGGCGGGCGCCGAGCACCACCGCCAGCCGCAGGAACAAGCCCAGCTCGCGGTCCTCGGCCAGCGCGACGCTGAGCAGGCGGGCGGCATCCTCGACCGCCGGAGGCTGCATGTCAGCCCGCTCGATCGAGGGCGGGGAAGCCAGCCGGGCCGGGTTGCTGGCGATCCAGCCCCACACCACGGCCCGGTTGAGCGCGCCGGAGAGGATGGCATGGACCTGATGGACGCTGCTGGCCGCCATCGGCCGGTCACCCTTACCGCCCTGCTTGCGCAAGTGGGCGTAGAAGGTGTCCAGGGTCGCGGCATCCAGCCGGGCGAGCTGGAGCTTGCCCAGGGTGGGCCGGATGGACCGGTCGATATAGCCGTGGTAAGTGGCCACGGTGGTGGGCGAGATCGGCCGGACGCTCTGGCGCCAGTCCAGCCAGCGGTCCAGCAGCTCGGCCACCGTCCGGTTGGAGCTGCCGCGGTGCTGGCCGGCGCCCACCTCGGTGATGAGCCGGGCCTCGGCCTGCTTGGCCTCGGCTCGGGTGTCGACGGTGACGCTCTTCTGGCGCTTGCGGCCGGTGATCGGGTCGCGGCCGGCGTAGACGATCACCCGCCAGCGCTTGCCCCGCTTGTAGATCATGGCGGCCTCCTGGCAACCCGCCCGACAGGGGTGAGATTGCCAGTGGATTGCCAGCCAAGCAAGCAAGGCAATCGGTGCGAGGCTCTGACCTGGGGGTTTTGGCGCCCCTGGCAGGAGTCGAACCTGCAACCTACGGATTAGAAGTCCGTTGCTCTATCCATTGAGCTACAGGGGCGTGAGCTTAGGTTCTAGTGTTCGGTGACTCCCTCCTGACTGCCAAAGAGTCCTTCGAAGGCCCGGACCGCCTCCTGCTGCATGGTAGCCGTGACGTGGGAGTATAGGTCCAGGGTGATGCCGATCTGGCTGTGGCCGAGCATCTCGCTCACGATTTTGGGGTGGATGCCGAGGCCAAGCAGCAGCGTGGCGGCACTGTGGCGCAGGTCGTGGAAGCGGATCCGTGGGAGTCCGGCCCGCTCCAGCAGCGGATAGAAACTCCGTTGCAGGAAGTTGGAGGGATGCAGGGGCTTGCCCACGGTGTTCGGGAAGACGAGCTCGTGGTCGTCCCACTCGAGGTCGAGCAGGAGCCGCTCCTCGCGCTGGCTGGCAAGGTGACACTTGAGCGCGTCCACGGCGACGCTGACCAGCAAGACCTGTCGGCGTGAGGGTCGCGTCTTGAGCTGTTTGACTCGGTGTAGGGCGCCAGCGGGGAGGTTGACGTCGGCCCATCGGAGCCCCGAACAGCTCCCCTTCTCGCATTCCGGTGGTGAGGGCGAGGATGTAGAGGGCTTCCAGCCGGTCGCCCTTGACCGCCTCCAGGAAGCGTCGTGCCTGGTCGGCGGTGAAGGTGACGAAGTCGTGGCGGGCCTTGCGCGGTGGCGTGACCAGCTCGGTGGCGTTGCGGGCGACCAGGTTCCAGCGCATTGCGTCCCGGAGGGCGTGGTGCAGGATCCGGTGCAGCTGCACGACTGTGGTGGGCGACAGTCCGGCCCGGACCAGTTCGCCATACAGCTGGTCGAGCTGCCGCGCCCCGAGCCGGGTCAGTCGCACCTTGCCGATGTGGGGATCGGCGTGGCGTCGGATGAGCTGCTCGTACCGGATCCACGTTCGGGGGCCAACCGACGGCTCGACGCTTCGAAGCCAGGCGCGGAGGAACTGCTCGACTGTGGTGCGTTCGTCACCGAAGACCTGGTGCCGTCGCGGTGCGCCTGGAGCGCGATGCCGAGTTTCTGGGCGACCTCGGCTCGGGTCTTGCCGTAGAGGAACTGCGTCGTCGCTTGCCGCCCTGCCAGCCGAGGTCGATCGTTGCGGTCCAGCGGCCATCCGGCCGCCGATAGATTGAGCCCTCTCCGTGGCCTCGTCGTTGGCGGGTCACGCCGCGGCCTCACGCCGCAGCCGCTCGACATAATCCACGATCGCAGCCGCTGGGATGCGCCGGCAGGCGCCGATCCGCACCGACTGAATGGTGCCGGCCTGGAGCAGCTCGTAGACCTTGCTGCGGCCGATTCCGAGGACCTCGGCGGTCTCCTCTGCGGTGAGGAGCAGCTTTTCCATACTTACCTACCTTCTGTGCCGGTTGGGGTCTGTGGCTGGCCGGTCATCCGAGCCGGGCGCTGGCCGTTGGCGTGGCCGGTGCGGGCCGGGTCGGTGGTGAACTCGGCCAGCAGGCGTTGGCCGTAGCGCTCGCTCACACCAGCGGCCCGGGCCAGGCCGGCCCCGGTCGGGGTTTGTCCGGCCGCCACTTGGGCCTCGTAGGCCGCCCGGACTCGGGAACGAGCGTCTGGCTGTGCTGCCCGAGCCTGCTGTGCTGGCCCCGGTTCGGGGCGGTCGCCCGGCCTGTGCGGGTGTATGGCTTCGGCACCGGCCTGATGTTCGAGCCCTGGTGCGGTTAGGGCGGGTGTCGCCCGTCGCCACCCGACCTGCTGCATGAGCAGGTGGGTGGTGAGGACCAGGGCAACCGGGGCCATGGCGAACACCAGCCGGGCGACCGGTCGGTCGGGGGCGTGGGCGATATTGAAGGCCACCGACGCCAGCGAAAACAGCCCGGCCAGGGCCCATGGGTAGGCGGCCCGGGTGGCGGCGCGCTTGGCGGCCAGCACCGTCAGCAGGGCGACCACGATGGTGCCGTCGATCACCACCGGCCACAGCCAGGCCAGGGCGGGCCGCACCCGGCTGTCCAGGGCCAGCTGATGCAGCGCGTCATAGGACAGCGTGAAGGCGGCGGCCAAGACGAGGACACCGGCGGCGCTTGTCCGGTAGGTCCAGCGGCCAGTCATGGCCCGGCCTCCTGCCGGCTCAGTTCGGGTGTGGTCGGGACGGTGCGGGGGTTGGCCAGGCCGGCAGTGCGGGCCGAGGCCAGGGTGCGGGCGGTCTCGGCCGCACTGAGCCTGATCGCTCGTGCGACGGTGGTGAAGGCCACGGTGACGTCCTGGTCGTCGAGGACGCCGCCGGCGACGTAGCGGTAGACCTTGAACGCGGTCCGGTTGAGGGTGTGGTTGCGGTGGCCGGGGGTGGCCCGGCCGAGGGCGGCCAACTCAGCGGCCAGCACCCGGCGGCCGTACGGGTGGCCGGGTGCCGCCGGCCGGGTTGGGTCGACCGGCCAGGCCGGGTTCGCCACCGGCCGGTCAGGGTCGAGCAGCACGCGCAGGGCGGCCGGAACCTCGACCAGCGGCGCCTGGTCGAGGCCGACCAGCCAACGGTAGGTGCCACCCGAGATGTGGCGGCTGGGTGGGGCGAGCACGCAGCCACCCTTGCCGCGCCAGTCGACATGGGCCAGACCTCGGGGTGGGCGGTTGCCCAGCCCGGTCGGGGCGAACCAGTGGTGCCAGCCACCGCCCCCGGTGGCCACCAGCGGACCCGGGAACCGCAGGCCCGCCGCTTCCTGGAGCTCATGGAGGCTGGCGAGGCCGGCCGGGCCGTCGATGTCCAGGGCGTCGAAGCAGATGCCGGTGGCCAGGCCGAGGTTGGCCTCGGGCCAGCGTCGCCACCACCGGGCGATCCGGTCGGGGTCGGTGGTGGCCTCCTTGACGCCGTGGCGGACCAGCGGATGCTTGGCTGGCCGGTCACACTTGGGGCCGCGGGGACAGGAGCAGGCCAGACTGGCCCTGCGCGGGGTGGGGCGGGGCCAGTGGGCGGGGTAGACGGGGATGCCGCGGGCGGCGTAGTCGAGGGCGGCCTCCAGCAGCCTGCTCATGGCACCCGGCTCCCCGTGGTGGTGGCGGTATGGGCGTGCCAGGCGGCTTCTTCTTCGGCCAGGCGGGCGGCCTGCAGGATCAACTCGGCGAGGCGCCGCATGGCGGTGCTGGTGCCCAACAGGGTGGTGTGGCCGGCCCCCTCGGGCAGGGGGCCGTGGACGTCCCACTGGAGCTCGGCGAAGGGTCGGCCGCTGTCGTCCAGCCGGCTGTGGGTGCGCAGCTCGGTGCGCTCGGTCAGGTGCAGGTCAAGATGCATCTTGGGTGCTCCTTTGACGGTGAACAAGCTGGTGCGCAACGCGTGCTTCGATGCCCGCTTGGGTCCTTTGGGTAGTTGCACGGTGGCGCTGGTCGGCAGCTCGAACCCAAGAGATGACAATGGGAGGCGTGGCGTCGGTGTCGAGATCCAGCCCCACCTGGATGCGATCGGAGGCTGTTGGGCTGGCGAGCGGGAACCTGGGGCTGCTCCGGGCCGTCTCATCGGTTGATGGTCGCCCGGAGAGGCGCAGGGAGGTTGGACGTGGCCGAGCGCGGGCTGCGCAGCCGTTGGTCGCTGTGGTCCAGGACCACTGCACTCCTGACCGCTGGTGCCGTTGGCGCGGTGCTCGTCGGGCTGGTGTGGATGGCAGGTGGTCGCGGCGGGACCTCGGGTCGGGCTGGCGGCGGCGCCAACGCCGACGCCGCAACCGGGTCGCAGGCTCGGGGAGCGCCGGTGCGGTGGGACGGCGCCCGGCTGGTGCGCGGTCGGCCCGAGCGGCTGACGCTGTACTTCACCGGTGGGCCGCCGGGGCCGCCGGAGGAGCCCTGCGCCCGGGCCTACCAGGCGACGGCCACCCCTGGTGCCGACACGATGACGGTCACCGTGCGCGAGCTGCCTGCGCCGCCGCTGCCGCCGGGCCACGGGTGCGCCGACGTCGGCTACGAACGGACGGTCACGATCACGCTGCCCGAGCCGTTGCGGGATCGCCGGGTGGTCGACGGGGCGACCGGGAAGGAGCGGCCGGTGATCGATGCCGCGTTGCTGCTCAGCCCGTCCTGGCTGCCGGCGGGCTACCGGTTCGTCACAGAGTGGGTGGAGGGCGGTGTCGACTTCCGGACGTGGGCGCCGGACGGGCAGCAGGAGGTGCGGCTGCTGGTCGACCAAGGCGATGCCAGCAAGCTGGCCCGGCCTGGTTTGGATCCGGTGGTGCTGGCCCGGCCGGTGGTGCGCGGGGTGTCGGCGACGGTCTGGAAGACCAGGCGCTTTGATGACTCTGTCTGTGTCTCCTGGGCCGAGGGCGCCCTGGGCCATCGGGTCTGCACCAGCGGCGCGCCAGGGAAGCTGCTGGCGATCGGGGAGTTGGTCCGCGTGGCTGAGGGCCTGCGCGACTAGACGGCCATCGGGAAGCCGGCCCGAATGCCCTTGGGGCGGGGGCTCGCGGTGCGGCGACGGCGGCCCGGCCCGCGTCCCCGCTGGGCTGCTCCCGGCCGCCGCGCCATGTCACTGGGTGGGGTCACGCTCGGCCCGCTCGCGCTGGTTGAAGGCGTCGGGGTCAGCCTCGTAGGCGTCGGCCAGCTCCGCGGCCTCGACTAGGGCGTCGGCCAGGGCCCGCAGCGCCGGGGCGCGGCCGGTCAGCATGGTCGAGCCGAGCCGGACAATGGCCTCGGTGCCCAGCAGCCCCATCGGGGTGGCCTTGCTGATGGCCGGCTCCAGGCGCTCGTGGCCGCCGACCTGGATGGTGATCCTGGGCATCAGGACTCCTCTGGCTGGGGGTGCAGGAGCCGGCCGGCGCGGTAGTGGCGGCCGTGCAAGGTCACCGCGGCGCGCACAGCCTCCCGGCGGGGCCGGGGCCCTGGCTGGTCGTCCCGGATGGCCTGGGCGATCTCGCCGGCGACCTCGGCCAGCCGCTCGGCCCGGCGGGCGAGGTCCTGGGCCTTGTCGGCCAGGTAGTACCAGTCGCCGCCCTCCAGGCCCTGGGCGCAGCGGCTGATCAGGTCGAGGACCCACAGGTAGTCCTCGACCAGGCGGGCTCGGGGTCGGTCAGCCCCGTGCATGTCAGACGTCCTCGTGGCAGACGGGACAGCGCATGCGGGGCGGCGCGGCGCTCGGCTCGGGCCTGGCGTTGGGCGCTGGCCAGCTGGAACCCGCAGGTCGGGCACGAGGCGACCCACAGGCTGGCCAGCAGGTGCAGCGCCACCGGCTGATCGTCCACGCCACGACCGTGGTCCTCGGGGCTGGGCATGGCCGCACCGGGGTCGCAGTGGTGGTGGGTGATGGCCGTGGCTGCCGCGTACGGGTCCAGGCAGCCGACCGAGGCCAGGCAGCGGTCGCACGTGACGGTCATGGCGCCGTCGTCGGTCGGGGTGGTGTAGAACATCAGGTGCCACCTCCTCAGGTGGTTGGGGGAGGGGGCGCGTCCGGCTTGCCCAGCAGGGGTCGCGCCCCGCTCCCGGGACGGTGCGGTCAGGCGCTGGTCCGCTGGCCGCTTGGCTTGGGGCCGTTGGTGCGGGTGACCTTGGCGGTGGCCCAGCGCAGCGAGGGGCCGACCTCCTCGGCATCCACCTCGGTGAGCTGGTGGTCGGTGCCGTCGGTGTCGGTCCAGCTGCGCTGCTTGGGGCGGCCGACCATGATCACCCGGCCCCCTTGTGAAGGGTCTCGGCGGTGTGGGTGGCCTGGTCGCGCCAGACGACGATGGTGTGGAAGCTGGTCTCGCCCTGGGTCCAGCTGCCGTCGTCCTGGTGGGTGCGGGGGGTGACCGCGAGGCGGAGGTTGGCGACCTCCAGGCCGGTGGGGGTGGAGCGCAGCTCGGGGTCGGCGGTCAGGTTGCCGACCAGGGTCACGCGCTCGGTCTCGGACATGACGGTCCTCGTTGGGACTCGATGGGGAGCTCTGTCCCCTGCTGGCTGGTGCTGGTGGGGGCGGCTGGCTAGTGGTGCATGGACGTCACCTGCCTGTGCTGCTGGCGGGGCGGCTGCTCCTCGCCCACCAGGGGCGACGCTGGATCGCGCAGCAGCCCGGGCGTGGAGGGGGGTCAAGGGCGCCCGCAGGGCGTCCCACCGGGACGGGAGTACCGGACCGCAGGGAGGAACGGATCGCCCTTGACCCTGGAGGGGTCGGGCTGCTATCTGCCGTCCTGCCAGCAGATCGGCCGGGCCCGCTGGGGTGCAGGGTTCCCAGCCGGCAGCAACGCGGGCAGGCCGATGCGCGCCCCGCGCGGACCCGGGGCCACTGCCCTGGTTGGCCAGCGGGGTGGCCGGTGCGAGAGACTTGGCGGCGCTGTCGACGGAGCGAGCCCGGGGTGGTACAGATGGGGAATCTGATCGGGTTGTTGGCGTTGGTGCTGGCGCTGGGGTTGGTGGCGCTGCTGCTGGTGCGGCGGCGGGCCAGCCGGCGTCCCTGAGCCACGGCCGGGTCAGCCACGAGGCACCCGTGCCAGGTGGGTGACCCGGGCCAGCCAGCGGGGGAAGCTGGGCCGTCGCCGCCAGCGCCGCCAGCGGCGAACGGCCCCAACGCGCTGCAGCTCGCCGGTGGGGTCCCAGTCGGGTTGCTCGCGCTGGCCGGTGTGGATGACGGCGGCGATGGCCGTCTGGTCGTGGGCGGCGACCGCCGGGCGCAGGGCGAGCAGGATGCGGGGGCGCGGGGTGGCTGGCAGGGCCGGCACCTGCGCCGGCTGGGTGGTCTGGCCGTCCTCGCTGGGGGCGGCCAGGGCCAGCAGCGGCGCCGGGTCGGGCTGGCCTAGGGCCTGGCGGTCGGGCTGCCAGAGCTCGACCTGGGGTGGGGCGCCGACGATGCCCTGGACGACATGGACGGGCTCGGCCGCGGTCAGGGCCGCGGTCGGAGGGCGCTGGCCTCCTCCTGCACCTGGGCGGGCACGGGCGCCTGTAGCACGCTGAGCTTGACGGCCCGGCCGGCCTGGATGAGGAAGGCCTCGCCGGGATGGAGTTGGCGGACCTGGTTGGGGTCGACCCGGGGTCGCTCTTCCATGTGGACCCGGGCTTGACCGGCTGGCCCCCACGGGTCCAGCTGCCAGGCCTGCTCGGGTGCCCGCATCGTGCCGGCCAGAGCAACGAGGGGCTCGGGGTTGGGGGTCTGGTGCAGGACCAGCCCCCCACCGATGGTGTGCAGCAGCCGCCACTGCTGACGCTCATCCCCCAAACCTTCCGGCGACTGGGCGCCGAAGATCACCGGGACGCCGACGTCGCGGAGCCGTTCGGCCAGGTGGATGGCCTGGTCGGTGCCGCCCTCCACCGCCGAGAACTCATCCAGGACCAACAGCACGTCCTCCCCCACCCGGGCCTTGCGGCGGGTGGCGAAATGCCCCAGGTCCTCCAGGACCAGGCGCACGGCGGCGTCGGCGTCGGTGCGGCTGGCGATCGTCGGGATCGTCAACACGGCCAGGTCGACGTCCTCCAGCCCCCAGCAGCCATCCACCTTGCCTTGGAGGGCGCGGAAGAAGGCCGAGTAGCGGCCCCGCACCCCGGCCGGCACCTGGGGGTCGGCGGCCAGCTGCTCCAGATCCGCCTGGGCGGTCGCATCCCCCGCCAGAGCTGCTGCAGCTTTCGAATGTCGAGGCGGCGTAGGAACTGGCCGCTGCTGCGTGGCGGCCCTGACGGGGCCGTGCATGCGAGCTGGAGGGCCAGGGTGGCCATCCGCCGGTAGTAGACGCCCCGCCTTCTGATGCCCAGTCTTCGACGGCCAGGAGGCGGTTGGCGATGGCCATGCCGTCGCCGCGCCAGAGATCGAGGGGTTGGGTGGGCCAGAAGCCGACGATGGCGCCCGGGTTGGCGAGGCGGTAGGCGCAGGTGACCTGCCAGGCGAGGGCGGGGTCGGTGCCCTTGCAGTCCAGGAAGATGACCCGCGTGCCGGCCCTTGCGGCGATCCACACCCGGCGGAGCAGGGTGACGGTCTTGCCGGAGCCGGGGATGCCGAGCACGGCCATGGCCAGGCGCTGCTCGCGTTCGGGGATGACGACCTCGATGATGTGGCGGCGTTTGCGGAGCCAGGGGTACAGGTCGCCGCCGGGGTAGGCGATCCCGAGGGCTGGGGTGCGGGCGGGGTTGGTGGGCTCGTGGTGGCGGCGGGTCGCCCGGGCCACGCCTCGGACGGCGTGGACCTCGGCCAGGAGGGCCTGGCGTTGGCGGTAGGGGCTCCAGTCGGCCCCGGCGGCAGCCACTCCCCCCGCGCGACCGACAGCGCGCCGGCCATGGCGCCCACGGGGAGGCTGAGGGGGGCCTGGCAGGCGAAGATGGTCAGCGGCCAGGTCACCAGCGACCCGACGCCGTAGCCATGCAGGAGCAGCCACCAGGGGTGCACATGAAGGCGGAGGAGATCGGGGAGGCCGTCGCCGGTGGCCTCGAACACCGCCAGCTCAAGGCCGAGGAGGACGGCGGCGGCGAGGAAGACGGCCCACCAGGCGACGCGGACCTGGCGCACGATCGCCGATCGGGTGACCAGGTAGGTGGCCAGGGCGACCACGCTGAGGCTCCACAGCACCAGCACCAGGAGAAAGGTGCCCGGGCAGCTGGTCCGCCGCGCCGCCCGCGGTGTGAAGGCCGGGGCGACGTTCATGCCGCCCCCGCATACGAGAGCCCCGGCAGCTCAGGCAGGGGGACGACGGTCACCTGGGACCAGGGTTCGTTGCGGGCCCGGGTGGCCTGCTCCAGCACCGTCAGCCGCCGCCGCAGGCCGTCCTGGTGGCCGGCGGGGGTGAAGTAGGTGGTCTGGACCTCCCCCGGGTAGCGGTGCTCGAAGATCTCCTGGAGCTTGGCCAGGTGCTTAGGAGTTAGCTCCACCTCGATCGTGTGGAGGGGTGGGCCGCCGTTGACGGCGGCGTCGGCCACGATCAGGCCGCCGTCGGGCCGCCACCAGGTCTCCCGGTGCTGAGCCCGCAGCCGGGTCAGGGCCCGCTCCGAGAACCACTCGGCCTCGGGATCGGCGGCCTCGATGGCCAGCCGCACCACCGCCACCGCATGCAAGTGGTTGAGCTGGCTGGGGACCAGGGTCCAGGGCCGATAGCCGCTCCCGGCCAGCTCCAGCCCGGCGCGGGTGGGGACGATCCAGGTCCGCCCCAGGGCCCGCTGGGGTCGCACCCAGCAGGCTCGCAGCCAGCGGCGCAGGTGGTAGCGGACCGTTGCGTCCGACAGCGCGGGCAGCTGCGCCGACCGGCCGGGCGCATAGTCCCAGCGATGCACCGTCCGTGGAACGTCCGGGGAGAGCCGGCCCAGCAGCAGCGCCAGGGTGTCGGCGCGGACCGCGTACTGCTCAGCCACCCAGGCCAGGACCTCGACGTCGCGGTGGGTCGGGGCCGGGCCAGTCCCCCACCGCGGCCGCCGCCGGCTAGACACCCGCGCACCCCATCGCGGTTGACCGGACCAGCAAGGGACGGGCCGGGGTCGACCTGCCGGCGGGCAGCCGTCGGCATCCCAGACTCCAGTACGCTCTGGTCACCAAGCCCGATCGTAAGGACCAGCAGCGATGGAGACCGGCTCGACGGCCAGCGGCGAAGATCCCTCCTCGCCCGACTATGGGACTGCGCTGGACTACCTGCGGCACCTGGAGGAGGGGCTCCGCTACTGGTATCAGGCGGCCGAGATCAAGGCGCAGGTGGTGCTGGCCATCAACGGCGCCCTGGTGGCCTTCCTTGGTGGCTCGCTGCTGGGCAACCGCGGGGATGTCGCCCAGACCGTGGCGGCGTTCGGACCGGAGACCTGGGTGTTCCTGGCTGGGCTGACGGTCGCCTTCGCGCTGTCGATCATCTGCGCGGTGTTCTGTCTCATCGCGCGAGGCCTGCGCCGCCAACGGGTGCGGGCGGAGTTCGCCCACTGGGAGGTCGACCCGACCGACGCGGCCACCTATGTGCCCGAGGTCACGGGGTTCTTCTTGTACCTGGCGGCGCTGGAGCCCGCGCCCTTCACCGAGCGGATGGCGACCGTGGATCCGCCGTTTGTGCTGCGGGCGCTGTCCAGCAACCGGATCCGCTTCGCCAGGAACATTCTCCACAAGCACCGCTGGGTCAACCGGGCGTTCATCTGCACCGGGATCGGGCTCGGGTTCTTCCTGTGCCTTGGGATCAGCTACCTGGTCCGGGTCGTCGCCACCTAACTCGTCCCTGACGGCCTCGTCGCCGCGGCAGTGACAACGGTTTGCCGGGCGGGAGGCCCCCCGCGCTGTTGGTGGGGGGGCGACCAGCCAGAGACGCGCCAGCGTGCAGCCTCGATCGAGTGGCCCGCCACTGCTTGAGCTTCCCCACAGGAACCCCCACTAGCCCAAACCGCAGCAGGTCGGGTTTGGGCACCCCCACGGTCCCTGATGGGGGTCCAAGCAGGGGGTGAAGCAAGGGGGCCAGCCAAGGGGGGGGTGTGAGCGCAGGGGAGGGCCGCCACGGGGTTGGTGGCGGCCCGTTCCTGCGCGTCCCCGCCACACCGCCCGCGGCCGGTGAGCCTGGTCGGCTGCGCACTGAGGGTGGTGGCGGTCACGGCGCCTCCCCGTCGTGCTCGGGCGCCGGCAGCATGGGCAGGCCCGGCTGGATGGCCGGTGGCAGCGCCGGGCCGCGAGGCGTAGGGGTGACTGGCGGCCGCGGTGGGGCGGGTGGCTGGTGCAGCCACCAGGCCAGCGCCCCAAGCGCCAGCGGGGTGGCCAGGATGGCGGCCAGGGTGGCGTACATGCCCAGCGCGCCGGGCAGGAGGTCGCGCACGTTGGCCGGCCACGCGGCCGCGGGATCACCGGGATGTTTCGCGCAGGCGAGTAAGGATGCTGGGCAGCTCAGCTAGGGACACGTCTGGCCAGGCGCCGCAGGTGAGCAGACCGGCCAACTGGCCGACCAGCCACACCAGTCCCCCACCACCACGACAACGCCGATGGCGACGAAGAGCAGGGTGTCGTTGGCCTGGTGATGCTGGAGTTGGGCGTGCCATCCAGCGGGGGTCCGAGTTGGACCGCCTCATGGCAGCCTTGAAAGCGATGGGAGTGCCGGTGAACCGGCGACAGTTCTTCCTCAACGCCGCCGCCCTCGCGGGTGGCATGGCTGGCATGCCGACGGTCGCGGCCAACCTTGAGGGGCAGGAACGGCTCGTCTGGGTGCTCAAGCACCCAGGCAGCGTGGATCTCCCCACCATGGCCTACCTGCGCGCGCAGGCCTTGGACCTCATGAGGCAATACGAGGCGGTGTCGTCGCCGACCTCGTTGCTGCCCCAAGCCGCCGAGCGGCTTGAGCAGGTCACGTTGCTGCGCCAGCACGCTTCGCCCGGCCGTCTCTCCAAGAGCTAGGCCGCGTCGAGGCGCAGGCGGCCACGCTCCTGGGCCGGCTTGTCTGGGACGTGTCCGGCCAGTACGACCACGCGACTGCCGCCCATTACTATGACCAGGCCATCGTGTCTAGTTCCGGTTGATGTTTTCGGGGGCGAGTTCAAAGTGGTCGGCGCAACTGCCTCGGTGAGTCGGCGAGGATTCGCTGATTCGACCGAGGAGGTTGCCGATGACGGGACACCTGACGGCAGAGCAGCGGCAGCTGGCGCTGCGGCTGAAGGCCCACGGCCTGTCGCTGCGTGAGATCGGGCCCCAGGTTGGCTGCTCGCATCAGGGGGTGGCGCTGATCGCGCGGCAGCGCCCGCGGCGGTCGGTCCGCCAGGACCGCTGGGTGCCAGGGCCGGGGCGGTTGACGCTGGCAGACCGGGAGGAGATCACCCTCGGGGTGCATGCCGGACAGTCCTTCACCGCGATCGCCGCCCGGCTCGGGAAGGCGACCTCCACGGTGTCGCGGGAGGTGGCCGCGGGCGGCGGCCGGGCCCAGTACCGGGCGTGGCGGGCCCACCAGCGCGCCCAGCAGCAGGCCAGGCGGCCCAAGACCCCGAAGCTGACCCATCGGCCGCTGGCCGAGCGGGTCAGCAGCTGGCTGGCCGAATGGTGGTCGCCGCAGCAGATCTCGGCCCGGTTGCGGATCGAGTTCCCAGGCGATCCCATGATGCGGGTGAGCCACGAACCATCTACCAGGCCTTGTACGTGCAGGGCCGCGGCGAGCTGCGCCAGGAGCTGGCCCGTTGTCTGCGGACCGGGCGAGCCAAGCGCCGCCCGCGTGGACGCGGCGAGCACACCGGCCAGCTTCGCGACATGGTGATGATCAGCCAGCGGCCCGCCGAGGTGGCCGACCGGGCCGTGCCTGGCCACTGGGAAGGCGATCTGCTGATCGGCACCGACTGCAGGTCAGCCGTTGGCACCCTGGTCGAGCGGACCACCCGCTATGTCCTGTTGTTGCACCTGCCCGCCGGCCGCGACGCGCGGCTGGTCGAGCAGGCGATGCGGCAGGCGATCGGAGGCCTACCCGGCGAGTTGGCTCGCACCATCACCTGGGACCAGGGCAAGGAGCTGGCTACCACGCCGACTTCACCATCGCCACTGGCATCCCGGTCTCCTGCTGCGATCCGCACAAGCCTTGGCAGCGCGGGTCGAACGAGAACACCAACCGGCTGCTGCGCCAGTACCTGCCCAAGGGAACCGACCTGTCGGTGCACTCCGCCGCTGCCCTGGCTGGCATCGCCCGCAGCCTCAACAACCGCCCCCGCAAGACCCTCCGATACATGACACCATCAGAAAGGCTCACCGAGTTCCTTGCACACACCGGTTGAACTCGCCCGGATGGGTCCCAGGTGATGGTTGACAGGTGGGCTAGGAAACGTAGCCGGCCCTGCGGGCGGCCGCCGGCCGCCCTCCGGCCCGGCAGCGAGGTGCTCGCGGTCGACAGTCGGCGTCACGGTCGGCAGGAGGCTGGCCCCCTGCTCCACGTGCTGCGACGCTGGATCGCGATCGCTGACATACCGGACACCGGAGCCACGCCGACGTCGGGAGCTTCTGGCAGTGAGTGACGGCCCACTGAGTGTGGACAACCCGCGCTGACCGGGATATCGTGCCCTACCACGGCGCAGTTGCCGCACAGCGGCAGGGGGGGTTCTCTTGCGCAAGTTCGTCGCATTCATGGCTGTTCTCGGCACGCTGCTCATGCTTGGGATCGGCTCCGCGGGCGCCGTCACCGACGGCGAGCTCGACGGGAACCGCCACCCGTACGTCGGCCTGATGGTGGCCCAAGACGCGAAAGGCACGCCGCTATGGCGCTGCAGCGGCACGCTGCTGTCCTCGCAGCTGTTTCTGACCGCGGGTCACTGCACCGAGGCGCCGGCAGTGCATGCCGAGATCTGGTTCGCGTCGGATGTCGAGTCCGGGATCCCGCAGAACGGCTACCCGAACAAGGGTGACGTCGGCGGCACGGTGTACACCCACCCGAGCTACAACCCGAACGCGTTCTATCTGTACGACCTCGGCGTGGTTGTGCTCAGCAAGTCGTACAAGGGCACCAGCAAGTTCGGTGCGCTGCCGAGGCTGAACCAGTTGGACTCGCTCAAGGTGAGCTCGAGCACGATCTTCACCGCGGTGGGCTATGGGCTGCAGAAGGCGTTCCCGACCGCCGCGGAGTGGAAGGAGCAGGCCGACAGGATCCGCATGCTGGCGCGGCCGCACTTGGTGCAGATCAACACCGGGTTCACTGGGGACGGGTCGTTGGTGCTCTCGAACAACGCAAATACCGGCGGCACGTGCTTCGGTGACTCCGGCGGGCCGAACTTCGTCGGCGACTCGAACGTCGTCGGCGGCGTGACGTCGTTCGGCCTCAACTCGACGTGCGCCGGTACGGGCGGCGTCTACCGCGTCGACCGGGCCGACGACCTGAACTGGCTCTACGGGACGTTCGGTTCCCTGCTGTAGCCTGCGTCATCCGCGCTCGTCGTGGACGAGGGAGAAAGGGGCCCGCCAGCGGACGGGTCCCTTTCGTTGGCGCCGCGGCCGGCCTGGTCCGCGAGAGTCTCCTACGCCCGGATCGGCATTAGCCCAGCTCGGCGGGCCTTCTCAGCCAAACGTTGCAGGTCGACGCGACCGTCCTCGGATCTCTGACACGGAGTGGATCGTGGCCAGCTTTGATCGAGTTGCCGTACCGAGCTGGCTGATCGGTCGCTCTGACGCAGCGTCCAGAGGTGGCGTAGCAGCTCTACGGTCAGTGGTTGGAGGACTACGGAGAGGATGCGTGGACAGGCTCAAGGGCTGCTTCTAGGATCGGCGCATGCCGGTCTGCCAGCGCTGCGGCGAGGACAACCCCGAGCGGGCCAGGTTCTGTCTTGCCTGTGCGGCGCCGCTGGCCGCCCCGGTCGCCTCCCGGCGGGAGGAGCGCAAGCGGGTCAGTGTGCTGTTCTGCGATCTGGTGGGGTTCACCAGCCGATCCGAGCGGCTGGATGTGGAGGATGTGCGGGGGCTGCTGACCCCCTACTACCAGCGGCTCCGGGCCGACCTGGAGCGCCATGGCGGCACGGTGGAGAAGTTCATCGGCGACGCCGTGATGGCCCTGTTCGGCGCCCCGACCGCCCATGAGGACGACCCCGAGCGAGCAGTCCGGGCCGCGCTGGCCATCCGGGAGGCGATCGCCGAGCGCAACGAGCAGGACCCCTCCCTGGACCTGCATGTGCGGGTAGGGGTGACGACCGGGGAGGCGCTGGTGGTGCTGGACGCCCGCCCCGTCGAAGGGGAGGGGATGGCCTCGGGCGATGTGGCCAACACCGCGGCTCGGCTGCAGGCGGCCGCCCCAAGCGACGGGATCCTGGTCGACGAGACGACCATGCGGGCGACCGATCGCCAGATCGTCTTCGGGCCGGCCGCCCCGGTGGCGGCCAAGGGCAAGGCCGAGCCAGTGGCGGTGTGGCAGGCACGTTCGCCCCGGGCCAGCCTGGGGGTCGAGGTCGATCAGGCATCCCAGACGGCGCTAGTGGGCCGGGATCGGGAGCTGACGCTGCTGCGGGCAGCGCTGGACCGGGTCCGCGCTGAGGAGACCGTGCAGCTGGTGACCCTGGTTGGGGTGCCGGGGATGGGCAAGAGCCGGCTGGTCTGGGAGTTGCTCCAGACCGTGGAGGCCGAGGCGGAGCTGACCACTTGGCGGCAGGGCCGCTGCCTGCCCTATGGGGAGGGGGTGGCCCTGTGGGCGTTCGGCGAGGTCACCAAGGCGCAAGCCGGCATCCTGGAGTCCGACCCGGCCGAGCAGGCGACCGCCAAGCTGGAGCGGGCCGTGGCCGACCTCATCAGCGACGAGCGGGAGGCGGCGTGGGTGCTCGGCCATCTGGGCCCGCTGGTTGGTGTGGCCGACCAGGGGCTGGCGGGCGGTGATCGCCGTGCCGAGGCGTTCGCGGCCTGGCGGCGGTTCCTGGAGGCGCTGGCCGAGCAGGGCCCGGCCGTGCTGGTCATCGAGGACCTGTACTGGGCCGACGAGCTGCTGCTCGACTTCCTGGACCACCTGGTCGACTGGGCCGCTGAGGTCCCCCTGCTCATCGTCGCCACGGCCCGGCCCGAGCTGTTGAGCCGCCGGCCCGGGTGGGGTGGCGGCAAGCCCAACTCGGCCATCGTGTCGCTGGCCCCGCTGTCCGAGCCGGACACTGCCCGGCTGGTCGGGCAGCTGCTGAACCAGGTGCTGCTGCCCGCCGAGGTCCAGGCCGCCCTGCTCGCCAGGTCCGGGGGGAACCCGCTGTATGCCGAGGAGTACGTGCGGATGCTGGCCGACCGCGGCTTCCTGAAGAAGACCAGGGGGAGCTGGCGGCTGCAACCGGCTGGGGAGCTGCCGCTGCCCGAGACGGTGCAGGGGCTCATCGCCGCCCGCCTGGACACCCTCGCCCCCGAGGACAAGGCGCTGCTGGCCGACGCGGCCGTGCTGGGAAAGGTCGGCTGGCTGGGCGCGCTGGCCGCCCTCGGCGACACCCAGCCGCAGGTGCTGGAGGAGCGGCTGCATGGCCTGGAGCGCAAGGAGTTCCTGCGCCGCGAGCGCCGCAGCCAGGTGGCCGGGGAGCGCCAGTACGCGTTCCGCCATGTGCTGGTCCGCGACGTCGCCTACGGCCAGCTGCCCCGGGGCGTCCGGGCCGACAAGCACCGCCGGGCGGCCACCTGGCTGCAGCAGCTGGCCCCGGACCGGGCCGAGGACCGCGCCGAGCTGCTGGCCCACCACTGGCAGGCCGCCCTCCAGTACGCCACCGCGGCCGGGCAGGACACCGCCATGCTGGTCGTCCCGGCCCGGCTGGCGCTGCGGGAGGCCGGCGACCGGGCTCTTGCCCTCAACGCCTTCGCCGCCGCCGCCCGCTGGTATCAGGCCGCCCTGGAGCGGTGGCCGGCCGGCGACCCCGAGCGGCCACGGCTGCTGCTGCGGCTGGGCAAGGCTCGGTTCCGCGCTGAGGGGACGGGCGACGAGCTGCTCGACGAGGCCCGCGATGGGCTGCTGGCCCAGGGGGATCGGGAGGGCGCCGCCGAAGCTGAGGCGCTGCTCGCCAGCTTGCTGTGGTCGCAGGGACAAGGCGAGCGCGCGCTTGCGCACAATGAGCGGGCCGTCGCACTGGTGGAGGACACGGGACCGTCGCCGGCCAAGGCTAGCGTGTTCATTGGCCTCGCCGGCTCCCTCTGGGTAAGCGGGCAGCTCCAGGAGGCGATTCAGGTCGGACGGCAGGCCCTGGCCATGGCCGAGGCCCTCGGGCTGGACGAGCAACGGGCCCGGGTGCTCAGCTCCATCGGCTGTGCGCGGGTGGACAGCGGCGACCACGGCGGCGTCGCCGACCTGGAGCAAGCGGTCACCATCGCGGCACAAGCCAACTCGCCCGAGGCTGCGTTTCTCTATGGAAACTTCGCCAACGCGGTGATCACCCTTGGTGACCTGGCCTGCGGGTTCCAGCTGCAGGCCACCGCCCGCGAGGCGGCCGCACGCTTCGGGCTGGCCACCGAGCTGCGCTGGTTCCAGGCCGAGCACATTGTCCAGGATTACTGGCAGGGCCGCTGGGACACCGCCCAGAGCGGCGCCGACCAGTTCATCGCCAAGATAGAAGCTGATGGGCCGCACTTCATGGAGCACACCTGCCGGCAGGTCCGGGGACTGATCCGGCTGGCCCGCGGCGACCAGGCCGGCGCCCTGGCTGACAGCATCACTGCCGTGGAGCTCGCCACCCGGGCGGGGGACGTCCAGGCGCTATTGCCGACGCTCGCGTTCCACGCCCATGTTCTGCTCGCCAACGGTCAGGCCCAGCAGGCCGGCACCAGCGCTGACGAGCTGCTGGCCGACCTGGCCGAGCGGGGCCCGCTGGCGACCAACCCGGACTGGTCGGGGCCGCTGGCCATCGTCCTCCAGGACCTCGGCCGGGGTGCCGAGCTGGTCCACCTCGCCGCCACGGCAGCTATGCCGACCCCCTGGCTGACGGCGGCGGCCGCGATGGCCGCCGGCCACTTCGACCAGGCCGCCGACACCTACGCCGAGATCGGATCCCTGCCCGATGAGGCGTACGCCCGCCTGCGCGCCGCCGAACAGCACCTCACCAGCAGCCGCCGGGCTGAGGGGGATGCGCAGCTGCAGGCCGCGTTGAGCTTCTACCGGCAGGTTGCCGCTACCGGCTACCTCCGCAAGGCCGACGCGCTCACCACCCAATCCGCCTAGCCGACCCCAGCTGATGCCAGCCGGGCACGCCAGCCTCCGCGTAGCTACGGGACAAGTGGATGTTGGCCTGGGCCAGGCCACTGAGTTCCTGGAGGTGGCGGTCATCCCGCCGGGCCGACCTCAGGGCGGCTCGTCCCCAGGCCGTCGCCAGGCCGTCCGAGGTCGACGAGCGACGACAGAGGACGGCAAACGTTGGAAGGTCAACCTGCAGGTCAGCGGTGGTCTGGCCGCGGCGGGCCAGCTCACGATCGGCGAGCATCACATCTACGACTATTGTCGGGGGGCGAACGGACCTACTCAGCCTGTGACGAGTTGCTCGTGCCACGCCTACCGCGACAGTCTAGCGAACAGACGTTCGAGACCGAACCGGGAATGCTACCTACCGCGACCCGATAGGCCGCTGCACATCGGGGGCACAAAGCATCGGCAGATATCGGTCAACACCGAATATTTGCAGCCTGGCAGGCCGGCATGTGCGACGCCGCGCCACAGGTCCTGAGGCTGGCCGTCTGGCGGTCCTAAAATTCAATACGATGGCGGCGGTACGCCGAACCGGGCCAGGCAGTCGGCCAGCAGGCCATGGACAGCGGCGTAACGGTCGCCGTCTGAGTTCTCACCCGGAGCTGGGAACGCGGCGTGGGAACCGTACTTCTTGAAGAGTTGGTTGAACACCTCGGACCACGTCTTGTGCTCGTGCCGGCACGCGGCTCCGGCCTCCGCTCCATATAGCTCCTCGGGCGTTGGTAGGGACGTGTCCCGCGTCGGCGGCGTTGTCGCGGGCGCGGAGCGAGGGCTTGCGTCAAGATGATTACGGATCTGCGTTATGAAGGCCACGAGCTCTGGAGACTTAATTCCCTTGCTGTCAATCATCTCCTGCATTCGTGCTACGTTCCTCTTGAGGCATTCAGGGTCCGGCGGACGGGCCTGCTGAAATAGCCAATCATTTCCTGTTGGCTCTAAGAGATTTGTCGTGGCAACGAATAGCGATTGTGATCCATCGTAGCGTAAATAGATGTCAACCTGGTACAGCCAAGGCCAGTCGCTACGTATGATCTCCGGCCCAACCTTGAAGGCGAAACGCTCATGCGTATTACTTCGCACTTCATACTGCATCGCCCTATGGAGGGTGAATGGCGGCTCCTTTTTTTTCGGAGCCACAGGCACCTTCACATCGTACAAGGCCGATATCGTGAGTGGTCCAGAAACTCCAGTGCAGTCCTCCAGCTGCTGTGCCTTGTGGAAGATGAAATCGGCTCCTGTAATGAGCGCGGCCGAAGCTCCGGAGTTCTTTATGATCATATCTATTGCTGTTCCCTTAACCTCCCGCTCCGAACCTTGCTCATCGCGCATGCGGATGGGGGCCTGCCGAACCTCCACCGCCGAGACCGTCAGGTGTGAGCGTGGTTCGGCAGTGGTAACCGGAGAAAGCGCCATCTCGTTAGCTCGGCGAGCCTCCATATAGCTTAGATAGGTCGGAACCATGGTGACAACGGCGACCACGAGGCCCAGGCCACCTATGGCTAGTGCTATTGAGTCGCCACGACTCCAGTCGTCACGCTCATTGCCAAGAGCGCGAAGAACCGGGATGCGCCGTCGCCTGCGCCGATAATCCAACCCCACTCCCAGTAGCGCCGTTCAAACAGCTTAATCGTGATCCCGACCATTCCACGCGCATGATTACAAAACCCAGGCCACTATGACAACTGTATGATAACTCCACACTCCTTTCCCCACTCGCCACATACGCTGGCCACTATCAGTGGTCTAGCGACTACGCTTAGTTCGCTTCTGCCGGATAGGCCGCTGGCGGCGCTCCTCCAGCACCGCTGGTACAGGGGGCGTCTGACCGGGTCGTAACCTCAACCCTGGCCCGATTTGCACACGCCGTGCCCTTTCTTTGGACCGTGCTGCTCACAGTTCGCTCACAGACGGTGCGCATACGCCTGGACGTCTCAGCACACGTCGGTGGTAAAGGTGCAGGTCAGGCAGACAACGACGTACACGCCTGGACGCGACCGGACGGGCTGGCCCGGGTTCAGATCCCGGCATCTGGCGCCCGTCGCGTCGTGTGCGAACCAGCGGCCGACTCCACCCGTGCCGTGTGATCGCCGTACCGGACCGC
>Ga0081539_10001030_pt1 | contig 51395 bp, 48 predicted proteins | sample TabmetS4T2R2_FD_71023 | JGI IMG/M metagenome (GOLD analysis project Ga0081539, IMG submission 71023) | Tabebuia heterophylla rhizosphere microbial communities from the University of Puerto Rico - S4T2R2 | ecosystem: Host-associated > Plants > Roots > Rhizosphere ... | reverse complement strand
ATCGCCACTGGCGATGGCTCGACGTTCTACGCCGGCGATCTGTTCCGCGGTGACATCTTCCGCGGCGACGTCCAACGCGGGACAGCCGAGCGATTCATCGACGCCCCCTCGGGTCGCATGGCGCTCGGCATGGCCGTGGATCGCGCCCACGACCTGCTCTTCGTCGCGGGCGGGTTCACCGGGCAAGCCTACGTCTACGACACTCGCACCGGCGCGACGGTAGCGAGCTACCAGTTCAGCTCGCCACCGGCGACCGTCGTGAACGACGTCGCTCTCACGCACGACGGCGCATGGTTCACCGATTCGGTTCAAGCAAAGCTGTACTTCGTGCCGGTCAGCGCAGCCGGCGTTCCGGGACCGTTCAGCACGCTGGCACTCAGCGGCCCGGCCGCAGACACCAGTGGGGAGTTCAACCTCAACGGCATCCAGGCGACGGCCGACGGCAAGACCCTGGTTGTCGCCCATTCGGCTACCGGGGCGCTTTACACCGTCGATCCGACCAGCGGTGCCACCGCGCCCATCGCCGGCGTCAGCGTCCCGAACGTCGACGGCATCGTGTTGGAGGGAAGACGGCTGTGGGCGGTGCAGAACTTCAGCAACCAGGTGTCGAAGATCCGCTTGAGCGCGCATCTCGACTCCGGCGTCGTCGAGGAAGTCATCACCAGCCCGTCATTCCAGATCCCTGCGACAGCGGCCCGCTTCGGAAGTCGACTCGCGGTCGTCAACGCCAAGTTCGACACGGGCCTACCTCCCACCGCAACGCAATACGAGGTCGTGCTCGTCGACGCGTAACTCGCCACAGAAGCCACGCCGCGCCGGCCGCACATCGACAGCTCGGCCGGCGCTGCGTGGTTTGGTAGACGCCGCACAAAGGTCACGGGGACTCATCGCTCTTGACCGTGACGAGGGAAGAGTCGGCGGATGCTTCGGCCGCGACGCTCGTGGTCGTGGAAGCCGAGAAGCCGCGCCGTTCGCGCAGGCCAACGCGGCACGTGGGCTGCTACCACGCCCGCTCGGACTACGCTCGAGGCTCGGCTACGCTCCGACCAGCTCCTTGAACGCGGGCTCGTTGCGAACGGGGTCGAAGTCCGGGTCCTCCTTCGCGTACGCCCTGACGCGCTCGGACTTCTCCGCCGCGAGCCGTAGATGCTCGATCGCGTCGGCCGTCCGACCCGCGAGGCTCTCGCAGCACGCGAGGTTGTAGAGGGGCACCGCGTACTGCGGATTCGCCTCGATCAGCTCGCGCCCTCGTTCGATCGCCGCGTCGTAGTCGCCCTCCGCGTAGAGGAGCCTGACCGGCGCCCAGATCTCCCAGCCGCTCACCTCGTACGCCTTCCCCGGAACGCCCCCGATCGCGACGATCGTCGTCGCGGGCTCTTCGGCAAACGCGGTTCGCTTCACATCGGGCTCGACGTAGACGAACGTCCCGGCGGGCGCCTCGCGGCGCTCGCCGTCGAGCTCGAAGACCGCTCGCCCTTCTGTGACGAGGTAGAGCTCCTCGCTTCGATCGACCGGGTCGGCCTCGTCGTGCTCGTTGATGATCCGATCGCCCGCTTCGCGACCAGTCCAGGCGTTGATGCCGAAGGACGTGATCCCGAAGTGGTGCCTGACGGGCCGCCAGGGCTCGCGGCCGTCGTCGAGCTCCTCGATCTCCTCCAGGTGCGCGATCGCGTACCCACTCATGCGACCTCCTTGCTCGTCCGACGGGGGCCAACGACGTTACAGGCCGTCAGTTGCCCCAGAGCGGACGCACCTCGATCGTGCCGATCTCGGCGAGCGGGTGGCTCGCGGCGATCTCGACCGCCTGCTCGAGGCTGTCGCACTCGAGGAGGTCGAAGCCGCCGACGGCCTCCTTCGTCTCCACGAACGGGCCGTCCGTCACGATCCTCTTGCCTCCTCTGACGCGCACCGATTTGGCACGACGCGGTGGTGCGAGCTGGTCGCCGATCAGCCAGATGCCCTGCGCCCGGAGGTCGTCCACCCACGGAAACGGCTCCTCGTCCTGGGGAGGCAGTGCGCCGGGGTCGGGCTCGGTCCGGCCGTTCATCCGGTCGACGTCCCAGCAGACCATCAGCAGGTACCTCATCGTCGCTCCTTCGTTTGGTGGGCCTGACCTAGGACGACGGGGGCAATCGCGAGTAATCGACATTCGGGCAGGCCACCTGCGGAAGAGCAAAGGTGTCTGACTAAAGTCAGACACCGGGGACACCGGGGACACCGGGGTTGGGGTCTCTAACTTCAGCCAGAGACCTCGCTGTCCGGGCGGGTCACCATCCGGTTCCCGGTCACGCTCCTTCCCGACACCACGCCGTAACCCACCGGCGACGGCGGACGTCATAGGCTCGCCGGGCACGAGCCATGCGCGGGCCGCAGGGCCCGCCTGCTGAGGAGGAACTCTCACGTGAAGAACCCGAGCAAGCTGCTCCTGCCTGCCCTTGTCTTGATCGCGGTGGCTGTCGCCGCGTTCGCATCAGCCGGACAGGCCGGGGAATCCGAGAAGGCGCTCAAAGGTGAGCCGATCGTCATCGGACACCGCGGCGCGAGCGGGTACCGACCCGAGCACACGTTGGCGTCGTACAAGCTCGCGATCGACCTGGGCGCGGACTATGTCGAGCCCGACCTCGTGTCGACGAAGGACGGCGTCCTCGTCGCGCGCCACGAGAACGACATCTCCGGTACGACCGACGTCGCTTCGCATCCCGAGTTCGCCGGCCGGAAGACGACGAAGACGATCGACGGCGTCCAAGTCACCGGTTGGTTCACCGAGGACTTCACGCTGGCCGAGCTCAAGACCCTGCGCGCCGTCGAGCGCCTCCCGAGCCTGCGTCCGGGAAACACCGCGTTCGACGGGCAGTACCAGGTGCCGACGCTGCAGGAGGTCATCGATCTGGCCAAGGCGAACGGCGTCGGGATCTACCCCGAGACGAAGCATCCCACCTACTTCGACTCGATCGGCCTTTCGCTCGAGGAGCCGCTCGTCCGCACGCTGCGAGCGAACGGCTGGAGCGGCAAGGACGCACCCGTCTTCATCCAGTCCTTCGAGGTCGCGAACCTCAAGGAGATCAACAAGATGACGGACGCGCCGCTCGTCCAGCTGATCAACAACACGGGCAAGCCGTACGACTTCGTGGTCGCCAACGACCCGAGGACGTATGCGGACCTCGCATCCGCGAAGGGCCTGAAGGAGATCGCCCAGTACGCGGACGGCGTCGGGCCCAACACCGCCTGGATCGTGCCGACGCCCAACAACGTGGCGCAGGAGCCGACGGACTTCATCCGCAACGCGCACGACGTGAAGCTCGTCGTTCATCCGTGGACGTTCAGGCGCGAGAACAACTTCCTGCCCGAGCAGTTCCGCCAGGGGAACCCGGCAAGCCCGGCCTACCTCATGGCCACCGGCAACCTCCCGGGTTGGCTCGCGCGGTTCTACGAGCTCGGGGTCGACGGCCTGTTCACGGACAACCCCGACATGGGCGCCGCCGTGCGCGCCAAGGTGTTCGCGAAGAAGTAAGGCTGCTTGACGTTCGGTCCGTCGAGCCGTCAGGCTTGGCGATGACTCGTGTTGGCGATCCTCGCAGTGCCGTTCGCGGTCATCGCGCTCCAGCCTTACGGCTCGACGGTCGAGCCCTTGTCGCCGGCGATCCGTGAAAGCGTGAAGGCGAGCGGCGCCTGGCGCCGCGGCTGCCCGGTTCCGCTCTCGCAGCTTCGCCTCTTGACCGTGACGCACTGGGGTTGGGACGGCAAGCCGACGACGGGCCAGCTGATCGTGAACCGAGAGGTCGCGCCCCGGTTGGCCAAGGTCTTTCGGCGCCTCTACGAGCTCCGGTTCCCGATCAGGCACATGCAGCTCGACGACCTGTACGGGCCCAAGAGTGCGCGTTCGCCGGACGGCGACACGAGCGGGTCGTTCGAGTGCCGCAAGGCCGCGCCGTCACCGTGCGGCACGGGAAGCGGGAACTGGTCGAACCATGCGTACGGCTACGCCGTCGACCTCAACCCTGCCGAGAACCCCTACGTCGGCTGCGGCATGACGCGCGATCCGACGCGTGCCCGCTACATCAGGCGGAACCGTCTCTACAAGGGGATGGTCACACCGGCGGTCGTCGCCGCGTTCCACTCGGTCGGCTGGGGCTGGGGCGGCGCCTGGACAGGCGACACGCAGGACTACATGCACTTCTCGGTGAACGGCCGCTGATCGATCGGCCGTCGCGATGGAGCTGGAGAGCTACACGTTCGTGCTCCTCCGACGTGGCCCGCGTGCCCTCGACCTGGACGAGGACGAGGTGGAGCGCCTCCAGGCGGCGCACCTCGCGCACCTCGATGCGATGCGCGAGCGCGGGGCACTCCTCTTCGCCGGCCCGTTCAGGAACCAGCCGGACGAGACGCTCCGCGGGTTCTGTCTCTATGTGACCGGGCTCGACGAGACGCGCGCTCTGGCCGAGTCCGACCCGTCCGTTCGCGCCGGCCGGATGGCGGTCGACGTGATGACCTGGCTCACACCTCGTGGCTCGCTGGCGCCGCCCACGACCCCGCAGGCGAGTTGAATGAGAGAGGAGAAGCCCGCGAGGGGCTTCTCCTCATTCCCTGCTGCGCGGTCTGTATCGACGCGACGGCGTCGTAGCGAGCCACGTCTCCGGAGACATCTCGCGCAGGGTGAACTCGTCGTGGCCGAAAAGCGTCGCGGTCATCGAGGGGACGGCAGAACTCGACGTCGGCGTCGTCGATCGGTCGATTCTCCCACAGCGCACCGGGGCCGCCCTCAGCGGCCCCGGATGCATCCGGCGATGACCCGGATCAGTGTGCGGGTTGGCGAACCCGCGGCATGCGAAGTGCGAGCAGCAGCCCGAGCGCGAGCAGGACGCCGCCCGCGAAGCCGATCCCGATCTGCGGCCATTCGATGTCCCGGCTCGAGCCCGCCGTCGCAGAAGGCGCCGTGATGCTGGACGAGTCGATGCGGAAGTAGTCGTCGCGGACGGGATCCGGTGTAACGGTGCGGAAGTAGTCGTCGCGGACGGGATCCGGCGTGGGGGTGAGGAAGTAATCGTCGCGAACGGGATCCGTCCTGGCAGCCGTCGGCCCGACCGTGCCCTGATCGTCGGCCCGCTGGCCGAGTGCCGGAACGGCCACGACGAGCGCCGCGCCGACCACGGCGGTGATGAGTGAGAACCTGCGAGTCATCGCCCTTTCCTCCTTCTCCTGGTGACCCTTCTGGGCACCTGTGCCGAGGCTAGGCGGTGGGCGACTCGGCTGAAACGGGGGCGTCCCGCATGTTTGACGTGGCGATCCCCTGAGATTGACGGGCCGCGAGGGCGGGACCCAACTCCGTTCGGTGGCGGATCCCGAGCTTCCCGTAGATCCGGGAGAGGTGCCCCTCGACCGTCCGGTCGGAGAGGAAGAGCGCGGCCGCGACCTCGGCGTTCGTCTTGCCTTCGGCGACGAGGACTGCAACGCGCTCCTCGGCGGGCGTGAGCGCGCCGGCCGTCGGCGCGCGTCCGCTGATCCGGCGCAGCTCGGCGCGCGCTCGCTCTGCCCAGAGGGCTGCGCCGATCCGCTCGAACACGGCGAGCGCCTCCTCGAGCGTCGCTCGAGCCTCGCGACGTCGCTTTGCGCGACGCTGGGTAGCGCCGAGGGCGAGCAAGGTCCGACCACGGTCAAGGGGGATCGCCACCCGGTCGTGCCACGAGAGCGCCTCCTCGAAGGCGGTGAGCGCGCTCCCGAGCTGTCCGGTTTCGGCGGCGAGCAGCCCTCGGCAACGAAGGCAGTTCGCACGCGCCGACGACCGCTCGAGCCGTCGCGCGTTTTCCTCGTACCAATCGAGTGTCTCGACCGCTTCAGCGTGCCGTCCCAGCTGCGTGAGAGCCTCGACGCGGTCGATCGCGAAGCGGGCCGCGCTAGGCTCGGCGATGGCCTCTCTCCGCGCGAACGTGACGAGTGGCCCGAGGTGTCCAACGACGTCCTCGGCCCCGCCGAGTGCGAGTGCGAGGTGCCCGAGCGCCTCCGAGGCGACAAGACGCGCGTAGTTGTCGCGCGCCCGTTCGAGTACCCGTTGTGCTGTTTCCGTCGCGTCGTCCACCCGACCAAGCTGGGCTTGGACGAGGCTCTCGAGAGCGAAATTGAGCTCTGCAAACAGGTGCTGCCCCGACTGCTCGGATGCGGCCTGCCCTTCTCGCGCGCACTCGAGCGCGGTCTCGAGGTTCCCCGAAAGCCGTTCGACGTCGCCGAGAAGGAACAGCAGCCATGGCGGAGCGTTCTCGTCCCCCATGTCCTGTGCGCGGCGCATCAAGTCCATCAGCGCCGGCCGCGCGGATTCGTGTGCGTCGATCCACTTCCAGTACTCGACGAGAGAGACGAGAGGCTGGTCGAGCACGCGGCGATCTGCCGCGGAGTCCTGCAAGGCCGCCGCGCGTTCGGCAGTGGCGTTCGCGGTCGGCCGGCCCAACAGCACCTCGCCGGACAACCGTGTCATCAGCACGTCTGCGATCAACGGCTCGTCGCCCATCTCCTCGGCAAGGCGCAACGCAACCTCCGTGTGCTGGAGCACGTCGTCGAATCGCTCGAACAGCCAGAGGCAGCTGGCGGCCGCGCCCTCATGGGCGATCGCGAGGGCCTGACGATCGTCATCGGCCTCCTCGATCACGCGCGCGAAGAGGTCGGCTGCCTCGTCGGGCGACTCGTAGAGGCGGATTCGAGCGAGCACCACCGTCGCTCGTGCGCGCGCCGGCCCAGATGCCAACGGCGCGATCAGCGCCCTGAGCTGCAGCTCTGCCCGTCTCGAGTCACCCGACTCGAAGTGGAGGTACGCAGCCTCGACGGCCCGTCGCAAAGCGTCGTCGGGCCGCTCGGCGGGCGTCAGCTCGCTCGCCCGGTCGAGCATGAGCGCCGCGGGCCGGAGTGCTCCTCGGCTCCGCGCGTGCCGTGCCGCATCCTCGAGGGCGCCGGCCACACCCTCGTCCGGCGACTCGACGGAGGCGGCCAGCTGCCAGGCGCGGGCCTCGGGATCGTCGAGCAGCTGGGCGAGTCGAGCGTGAACCTCGGCCCGCCGACCGCGATCGGCTGACTCGTAGGCGCCCGCCGCGAGCAACGGGTGCGTGAAGCGAACGCGAAACCCGTCGAGCTCGACGATTCGGGCCTCGAGCGCCGGCTGCAGACCCACGTGCCGGTCGACGCCGGACGCCGCCTCCGTTATCTCGATCGTCGGATGTGCGTGGGCTGCGGCTGCGAGCAGGAAGTCACGGCTTCGTGGAGGAAGCGCCGCCAGCCGGCCGTGGACGAGGTCATGGAGCGACTCGGGAACCGGCAGGGGCTCGCCCGTGTCGGCGGAGACGCCACGCCGTTGCATCGTGCGGACGATCTCGAGCGCGTAGAACGGATTGCCGCCGGACGCTTCCCGCACCGCGTTGAGCAGCGGGCGCGCCAGCACCACTCCGAGCTCCGCCTGCACCACGTGATGCAGCGCACCCACTTCGAGCGGCCCGACCCGGACGATCGTCCTTCGCTCGGTCGGCAACACGCGCCCGAGCGCTCCGAGAAGAGGGCTGTCGAGGCCCGAACGGTGCGTGAGCAAGAGCCCGACGCGCTCGGCGCGAAGTCGCCTGGCAGCATAGGCGAGGCCGGCGGCGGAAGCAGCGTCGAGCCATTGAACGTCGTCGACCGCGACGACCACCGGCAGGTCTTCGGCGAGCGACCGCAGAGCGGTCAGGAGCGCGACGCCGATGGCGTGAGGGTCGGGCGGCGGCCCGTCGTCGTCACCGAGGACGAGCGCACGCGACAGGGCTCGGTGCTGCGCCGCCGACAAGGGCTCGAGCGCCTGCTCGAGGACAGGGTCGAGCAAGTCGCCGATCCCGGAGAACGACAGTGCCGTCTCGCTCTCGGCCGGCCGGGCCGACAGCACGCGATATCCAGCCTCCACGCCCTCGCCGACGCCGGCTGCCCAGAGCGTCGTCTTGCCGACACCCGCGTCGCCCTCGAGCGTGAGCGAGATCGTGCCGCCGGGAATGCTCGACACGAAGTCACGAAGGGACGCCAGCTCTTCGTCCCGTCCCACGACGCCAGAGGACATGACCGGGCGATCGTAGGCACGATTGCTCGGCGGGGAAAGCCTGCGCGACCGACCTACACGGCGACGACCTGGAACGGCGCGTCGATCGCGTCCTGGCGGCCGGGCACCCAGAGGTTGACGCGGAACGTGCCGCCCCCCACGACCGTGATCGTCGTCTCCATGCCGGCGCTCGCCATCGCGACCTGCGAGGCGGTGCCGGGGAAGCGCACCTCGTAGACGCCCACGTTGACCCGCCGCGCCTGCGGCGCAGCGCCCGCGCAGTTGAACTTCGCCCCGATCATGGGCGCAGCGCTCGTGAATTGGTCGGGAAGGTTCGCGATGCCCTTCGCCGGGTCGCCGTTGACGGCGATGAAGCCCCGCACCGAGCCCGGCTGGCAGCGGCCCTGCGGCTTGACGGCCTCCGAGAGGGCGAGCGCCGACCCGCCGAGGGCGAAGAACAGGGCCACGGCTGCGAGGACGGTGGACGGTGATGGACGCATCGTGAGCCTCCTGGAAACGTGAGCGGGACAGCCGCATTCTCGTCCGCCGAGCGGACGAGGCCGCACTGCGGGCGCACGTCGAGAGGCGGCCCGAGGCGCCGCCGCCTCAAAGAGGCAGCGAGCCGTCGATCACGACATGCGCGCACGACACCGGATCGTCGCGGGCGATGTATCGCTCCTCGCTCGGGATCCAGTGCTCGATCCAGTTCTTTCGCGCCGGCTCGCCGTCGCGCGCGACGCCACGCGCCAGACGCACGTCGTAGGGGGCCTCCACCCAGATGCGTACGTCGTAGTCGCCGCGGAACATGCGATGGAGCGCGCAGACGCCTTCGACGACGACGATCCCTTCGGGCGCGATCCGTCTCCGGGGGCCGGCCTGGCGTGCTTCCCAGTCCCACGACGCGAACTCGGCCGGAGACCCGGCTACGAGCGGGTCGAACACCTCGCTGCGCAGCCGCGAGAGCTCGAATCCGGCGCCGTCCCAGAACTCGTCGGTGCCCACGATCTGCGCTTCGGGCACGAGAGCCGCGAGCGTCGACTTCCCCGACCCTCCGCGACCGCCGATCCCGACGAACGTGAACGGGCGTGTCGGCTTGGCGGCCGCGATCAGCCGAAGCGCGGGGCGGGCGTCCATGCGATCACATCCGGAAGACGCCGAAGGACGTCTCGGGCACCGGAGCGTTCGCCGCCGCCGCGAGACCGAGCGCGAGCACGCGTCGCGTGTCCTTCGGGTCGATGATCCCGTCGTCCCAGAGGCGTGCGGTCGAGTAGTACGGCGATCCCTCGCGTTCGTACTTCGCACGGATCTCGTCGGCGTCGGCGTCACCGACCGCCGTCAGCACCATCGCCGCCTGCTCGCCGCCCATCACGCTGATCCGCGCGTTCGGCCACATCCAGAGCTGGCGCGGGCCGTACGCCCGGCCGCACATCGCGTAGTTCCCGGCCCCGAACGAGCCGCCCGTGACGACGGTGAACTTGGGCACGTTCGCGTTGGCGACGGCCATCACCAGCTTCGCGCCGTCGCGGGCGATTCCCCCCTCCTCGTACTCGCGCCCGACCATGAAGCCGGTGATGTTCTGGACGAAGACGAGCGGAATCTTCCGCTTGCAGGCGAGCTCGATGAAGTGCGCGCCCTTCTGGGAAGACTGGGCGAAGAGGATCCCGCGGTTGGCGAGGATCCCGACCGGATACCCCTCGATCCGCGCGAAGCCGCACACCAGCGTGTCGCCGTACAGCGCCTTGAACTCGTGGAACCTGCTTCCGTCCACGATGCGCGCGATCACCTCGAGCGGATCGAGCTCGTGCCGGAAGTCGTCCGGGACGAGGCCGTAGAGGTCGGCCGGATCGACGACGGGCGCCTCGGGCGTCGCGAGCTGCCACGGGACGGTCGGCGGGTCGCCCAGGTTCCGGACGATCTGGCGCGCGATCGCGAGCGCGTGCTCGTCCGACGTCGCGTAGTGGTCGGCGACACCCGACCGCCGCGTGTGGACGTCGGCGCCGCCAAGCTCCTCGGCGGTCACCTCCTCGCCCGTCGCTGCCTTCACGAGCGGCGGGCCGCCGATGAAGATCGTTCCGGTGCCGCGGACGATGACGGTCTCGTCCGACATCGCCGGCACGTACGCGCCGCCCGCGGTGCACGACCCCATCACGACGGCGATCTGCGGGATCCCCTTCGCGGACATCCGCGCCTGGTTGAAGAAGATCCGGCCGAAGTGGTCGCGGTCGGGGAAGACCTCGTCCTGCAGCGGGAGGAACGCCCCGCCGGAGTCGACGAGGTAGATGCAGGGGAGGTGGTTCTGCTCGGCGACCTCCTGCGCGCGGAGGTGCTTCTTGACGGTCAGCGGGAAGTACGTCCCGCCCTTCACCGTCGCGTCGTTCGCGACGATCACGCACGCCCGCCCCTCGACGACGCCGATGCCCGTGACGATCCCGGCCGACGGCGCCTGACCGTCGTACACGTCCCAGGCGGCGAGCGCGTTCAGCTCGAGGAACGCCGAGCCGGGGTCGACGAGGCAGTCGATTCGCTCGCGTGCGGGCAGCTTCCCGCGTGAGCGATGACGCTCGACGGAGGCCTCGCCGCCGCCCTGCGCGACACGCGCCGTCCGCTCGCGGAGCTCCGCGACGAGCGCCTCCATGCGCGCCTCGCGGCTCGCGAACGTCTCGTCGCGCACCACATGCGTGTCGAGCACCGTCATGCGGCTGTCTCCGCAGATTCGGCATCCGCAGAAGCGGATCCCGAATCGCGACAATCCCTGAAGCGCCCGCTGTCGCGGCCGGGGCCGAGATGGGCCGGGATAGGTCCGGAGAACCTCACGTGGTCTCCAAGGTGACGAGAACGGTGCCGGTGCGGACCTGCTCGCCGACGGCGACGTCGACCGATCGGACGTCCGCGGGATACGGCGCAGTGACGATCTGTTCCATCTTCATCGCCTCGAGCACGACGAGGGGCTGGTGCGACTCGACGCGCGCTCCCGGCTCCACCTTCACGTCGATGACCTTGCCGGGCATCGGCGCCGTCACGCGGCCGTCCACCCCGGCCGCGCCTCCTGCGCGGGCGGCCTCCTCGACCTGCGGGGCGGGACGCGACCGCGCCGGCGCGAGGTTGAGTCGCCAGCCGTCGTCCCACGGGCCCGCCGGCGCCGGTACGGGATACGCCGAAAGCGGCGGGAATCGCGTGAGGAAGTCGGTCGCGACGTCGCCCGCGCGGAAGGAGGGATGCGCCACGAGCCAGCGGAGGAACGGGAGGTTCGTCGTCACGCCCTTGACCTCCGTGCGGTCGAGGGCGTCGGCGAGCCGGTCGAGCGCCTGCTCGCGGTCTTCGCCGTGCGCGATGAGCTTGGCGATCATCGGGTCGTAATCCCCGCCGACGTCGTCGCTCTCCTCGACGCCCGCATCGACGCGGACGGAGTCGGGAAGTCGAAGTCGGGCGACGTGACCCGGCTGGGGGAGGAACGACCGCGGGTCCTCGGCGTAGAGCCGCGCCTCGATCGCGTGGCCGCTCGACCTTGGGCTCACGTCGGCCAGCGACTCGCCGTCGGCGACACGGAGCTGCAGCTCGACGAGATCGACACCCGTCACGGCCTCCGTCACCGGATGCTCGACCTGGATGCGGCCGTTGAGCTCGAGGAAGTAGACCTCGTCCTCCTGGACGAGGAACTCGGCCGTCCCGGCGCTCTCGTAGCCGAGCTCGCGAGCGAAGGCTGTGGCGTGGTCGGACAGCGTGCCACGCGACACGGTCGAGAGACCCGGAGGGGGCGACTCCTCGACGACCTTCTGGTGGCGTCGCTGCACCGAGCAGTCGCGCTCGCCGAGCGCGAGCACGCGTCCGTGCCGGTCTCCGATCAGCTGCACCTCGACGTGACGTGGCCGAGGCAGGTAACGCTCGCAGTAGACTCGGCCGTCGCCGAACGCCGCCTCCGCCTCGCGACTCGCAGACTCGAGCGCGTCGTCGAGGTCATCCGCGCGCTCCACGATCCGCATGCCTCGCCCGCCGCCGCCGGCAGCTGCCTTGACGAGGAGCGGGAAGCCGAGCTCCGTGGCGTCGCCGGTCGGAAGGGTCGGCACACCGGCGGCAGAGGCGATCATCTTCGCCTCGAGCTTGTCGCCGCCACGCCGCAGGACGTCCGCCGGCGGCCCGACCCACGTGAGGCCGGCGTCGGCGACCGCGTCCGCGAAGTCCGCGCTCTCGGCGAGGAAGCCGTAGCCGGGATGCACGAGCTCCGCGCCCGCCTCGCGCGCGGCGTCGACGACCGCGTCGGCGTCGAGGTACGAGCCGACCTGGAGAGCGGTGTCGGCGACGCGCGCGTGCAACGCCCCGTCGTCGCCCGGGCCGACGACGGCGACCGTGCCGATTCCCAGCCTGCGGCACGTCGAGAAGATGCGAACGGCGATCTCGCCGCGATTCGCGACGAGGAGCTTTCGCTCTCGGCTCATCGTGCGCGAGCCTAACGGCCGCGCGCGAAGGGCATCACGCCTCGTCCGGCGGCTGCGGCTTGGGCTGCGGCTGCGCCTGCGCCTGCGGCGGCGTCTGCTTCGGCTTCTCGCCCGGCTCGAGCATCCGGCGCGGGTCGACGTCCGCGACGGCGTCCTTGACCTCGCGGACGCTCGTTCCGAGGCGCTTGGCGACGTCGGGCAGTCCTTTCGCGCCGAAGAGCAGGACGAGGACGCCCAAGAGGATCACGAGCTCCCACATGCCGAGGCCGAAGGGCATCGAACGGATGCTACGCCACGCGCGGGGGTGAGACCTGTTCCCTCGGAAGGGGTATGGGCGGAGCCCGGGAACGGCGGCACCGTGTCGGATACGCATGAAGCTCTTCAAGCGGAGCCCGCCCGCCGCCGCACTACCCGACGGATACCTGACGTACTTCACGTCGGCACAGGCGCGCGACTTCAGGCGCCTGGTGGGCAACTCGTTCGCCCTCGTGGGCCGCGACGTGACCGTTCACACAGACCACGTCGAGGATCGCAGCGGCACGAAGTTCGGCCTTTGGAACATCGGCGCGCTCTGTGCCGGGGTCGACACGCGTGAGTGGCCCGGTCTCGTCGACGACCACGTCCGCCGTGTTACGACGCCGCCGACGGAGCTCGGAAACCTCTCCGACGAGGAGTTCGAGACAGGTCTCTGCCTCCGGATGGTCGAGGTCAGCGCGCTCCCGAACCTCGAGCTCCTCGGCTACGTGCGGCCGGTCGCGCCGGGATTGGTCGAGGTGCTCTCGGTCGATCTCCCCGACGCGGTCGCGACGCCGCTGGGCGACGAGCTGCTCGCGCGAGGACCGCTGTCGAAGCTCCTCGTCCTCGGGCGGGCGAACCTGCGGCACCTGCTCGAGTCGGATGCGATCGCCGCCGCGGACGTCGAGGCGAACGGTGGGCGCTTCACCTCCGTCACCGGCGACTCGTTCTTCACTGCGAGCCTCGCCCTGATCCTGCCGGAGGCCCTCGCGCACTTCTCCGGGGAAGACGACTTCGGGCGCGGCGTGCTCGTCGCGGTCCCGCATCGCCACCAGCTCCTGTACCGCCTGGTCGACGGGCCTGATGCCGCGCTTGCGCTGGAGGCGATGTTCTCGATCGCGCGTCCCGCGTACTACGAGGAGAGCGGGCCGCTCAGTCCGCACGTCTACTGGGTGCGGAACCACCGCTGGAGCCAGGCCACGTCGATCGAGCGCGGGAGGGCGCGCGTGCAGACGACCGCCCAGCTCGCGCGGGCGCTCGAGCCGTTCGAGTAGGCACTACGGCAGCGACCAGTCGACCGGCTCACGGCCGCTCGACTCGAGCAGCGCGTTCGCGCGCGAGAAGTGGCAGCAGCCGAAGAACCCGTTCGACGCGCTGAGCGGTGACGGATGCGCGGCGTTGAGGACATGGTGACGACTCGCGTCGACGATTGCGCCCTTTTGCTGCGCGTACCGGCCCCAGAGGAGGAACACGATCCCGTCGCGCCGCTCCGACAGCTCGCCGATCGCGCGGTCGGTGAACCGCTCCCAGCCCTTCCCACCGTGGGACGCGGCCTGTCCCGGCGAGACCGTGAGCACGGCGTTCAGCAGCAGCACGCCGCGCTCGGCCCACGGCGTCAGGTCGCCGCTCGACGGCCGCGCGATGCCGAGGTCGGACTGCAGCTCGTCGTAGATGTTCCGGAGCGAGGGCGGCAGCGGGACTCCGGCCGGGACCGAGAAGCAGAGTCCCATCGCCTGACCCGGCCCGTGGTAGGGATCCTGGCCGAGGATCACCACCCTCACGTCATCCAACGGCGTCAGGGCGAACGCGTTGAAGACACGTTCCGCCGGCGGATAGAAGCGGCGCCCGGCCCGCAGCTCGGAAACGAGGAACCCGCGCAGCTCCTGCATGTACGGCTGCTCGAGCTCGCCGCCGAGCACGGCCAGCCAGCTCTCGTGCATCCGCGGGTGCACGCCGGCAGCCTACGCCGTCAGCACGTCCACCTTCGCGACCGACTCGGCGAGCGCGGCGCGGAGGCGCTCGACGTCCTCGTCGCTCGGCCGGCCGAGTGGATTCCAGCCGTCCCCGTATCGACGGACAGGACGTGGACGAGCCGGACGCGACTCAGGCGCCGCCGTGGGTGCGGCCGCTCGCGCGCGACCAGTGACGCCACGCGCTCTCCACGTGCGTCCGCATCAGCGACTCGGCACGCTCGCCGTCTCCACGCTCGATCGCCTCGAGCAGGTCGTCGTGCTCGTCCGAATCGGTCTGCTGCCAGTCCGGCTGCGTGCGGCGGCTCGCGAGCAGCCTGCGGCCGACGTCTTCGATCCAGAGCGAGTCGAAGATCCGTACCAGCGCCTCGTTGCGCGTCGACGCCACGAGCGCCGCATGGAAGGCGCGACTCGCGTCGTGCGCGGCTGCCGCCGTTCGAGCCAGCTGCTCGTCCATGACCGCGAGGCGCAGCTTGTCGAGGTCCGCCCCGGTGCGGCGCTCCGCCGCGACTCGCGCGATCGCCGGCTCGATCACCAGACGCGCCTCGAGGCGCTCGAGGACGCCTTCGAGCCCGAGGTTGGCCACGAAGAAGCCGCGATTGACCTCGAACGCCACCATCCCGTCGCCCGCGAGCCGCCGCAGCGCCTCGCGAACCGAGCCGCGCGAGATGCCGAGCGCGTCGGCGATCTCGGCCTGTCCGATTCTCGTTGCGGGCTCGAGTCGTCCGTCGACGATCATCGCCCGTATCTCGTCGTACGCGAGTCCGACGACCGAGCGGACCCGCAGCGGGCCGGCGCCTGTCTCGCTCACGGCAAACGGGAGGGTGTCGGCATTCGACGTTCGAACATTGGAGTTGACATTCGATGTTCGAACGTTGTATACCGCCGTCGTCCCCGGCGCAAGGGGCGCCGGATGCCTCAGGAGGGTGCACCGGATGAGCCAGACGCAGACCGGCGACGGCGCCGGGACACTTGGCGAGAGGAACCTCTCGACGTTGCACGCGGTCGCGCAGTCGCTCGCGATCGGCCCGATGTTCTCGACCGCGCTGATCCTCGGGCTCGTCTCGAACCCGGTCACCGGGGCGGGGTGGAACTCGACGCTCTCGGTGCTGCTCGCCGGTCTTGGCGTGCTCGCGATCGGTTACGTCGTCGCCTTGTACGCGCGCAGGTTCGCAGGCGCGGGCGCGGTGTACGAGTACCTCGCGCACGGCGCGCATCCGTGGGTCGGCGTCCTCACGGCGGGCGTCTTCTTCCTCGGCACCCTGTTCCTCGGCGGCGGCGGGATCTACCTCGGCGTCGGGAACCTGGCAGAGGGCTTCTGGAACGTGCACATCTCCGACAACGGGCCCTCGTGGTGGGTCTGGGGCCTGATCGCGCTCGCGATCGTGCTCGTCCTGAACTACGTCGGCGTGCGCATCGCGGTCGGCGCGATGCTGACGTTCGCCGCGGTCTCGTTCGTTCCGATGCTGGTCCTGGCGGTCGTGATCGTCGCGAAGGGAGGGGAGGACGGCGTCTCCCTGAGCGTCTTCGATCCCAGCGAGACGGGTCTGTTCGATCTCACCGGCGGCGGCGTGCTCGGCGGTGTCCTCCTCGGCATCCTGCTCTTCGTCGGGTTCGAGGCGGCCGCGTCACTCGGGGAGGAGTCGCACGACCCTCATCGTTCGATCCCGCGCGCGGTGCTGTTCACGATCGCGGCGGCGGCCGCCTTCTACGTGATCATGGCGTTCGCGTTCTCGACGGGATACGGCAAGGGCGCCGTCGAGGAGGGCGCGTGGGCATCCGACCCGGCCGCCGTCAACACGATGGCGACGAAGTACATCGGATCGTGGTTCGCGACGATCCTCGACCTCGTCGTGATTCTCGACGCGATGGCGCTGGCGCTCGCGATCTGCGTGACGATGGGCCGCGGGTTCTTCGCGCTCGGGCGCGACGGGCTGCTGCCGTCGTTCTTCGCGAAGACGTCGCGCTTCGGCACACCGTGGGCGGGCAACCTCGTCGTCGCGGCCGGCGGGATCGGGCTGATGCTCCTCTCCTGGCTCGCGGACTACGGCTCGAGGCTGTTCCTCGCCCCGGACGACTCGGGCAACCTGGTCCCGACGCTGCCGGACGGGTTCGCGACGTTCATCCTGACCGCGACGATCGGCTCGCTGGCCGTCGAGCTCGTGTACCTGATCCTCGCCGTCGCAGCCTTCGGCCTGGTGCGGGGCGCGGGTAACAAGCCGTGGCAGTACGCCGTCGTCGGCGTCGCCGTGCTGACACCCGTTCTCGGCTACGTCGGCGCCTTGAAGCCGGAGCCGCATGACCGCTCGAACGTGAACTGGGAGGCGCTCTACTGGACGATCGGGATCGTCCTCGTCGCGGTGCTCTGGTTCGCGGTGCTGATGGCCACGAGACGCCAGAGCGTGGACAACGCGGCGGCGTACGCGGCGGCACACCACGGGGTCGCGCCGCTCGACGAGACGCTCGACTACCGTCCAGCTTCGCAGTGACGGAATCGGAATGGCACGACGTCGGTCTCGCTGACGACCCTCCGGACGGCGCGCTCCGGAGGGCCGAGGCCGGCGGGCGCGCCGTCTGCGTCGGCCGGCTCGGCGGCGCATGGATCGCCTTCGACGACACCTGCACGCACGAGCAGTGCTCGCTCTCCGAGGGCGAGCTCGACGGCCCAGTCGTCGTCTGCCCTTGCCATGGCTCGGAATTCGACGTCCGCACCGGTGACGTGCTGACGCCGCCGGCCCTCGACCCGCTGCCGATCTACGAGGCGCGGGAGGACGGGGGCTCGCTGCTCGTCAGGCTCGCGCCGCCTCCGGACGCGGCGGAGGCGGTGCACGCGCGCGACGACCATGTGACAGAGGCCGTCGCGAGCGCGGCCACCGTCGCCGGCCCGTCGCTCGCCGGGCTGTCCCTCGACGACGTCGACCTCACCGATCTCGACGTCTGGGAGCGCGGCGTGCCCTACGACTGGCTCGCGCTTCTGCGCCGCGACGCGCCGGTGTTCTGGCAACCCGAGACAGCGGGCCGCGGCTTCTGGGCGTTCACGCGGTACGACGACGTCGCCGCGGTCTCGAAGGACTGGGAGACGTTCTCGAACGAGCTCGGCGGCACGTCGCTCCAGGATCTGACGCCGGAGGAGCTCGAGGCGCGGAAGTCGATGCTCGACACCGACCCGCCGCCGCACACGCGGATGCGCGCGATCGTCAACAAGGGCTTCACCCCGCGGGTGATCAACACGTACGAGGACCGGATCCGGAACCTCGCGCGCGGGATCCTCGACCAGGCGTTCGCCGAGGACGAGTTCGACTTCGTCGAGAAGGTCGCCGCGGAGATCCCGATGTGGGTCTTCTCCGAGATCATGGGACTCCCCGTGGAGGACCGCCGGCTGATCATCGAGCTCGGCGACAAGATCCTCGGCAACACCGATCCCGACGTCGTCGGCGCGGAGTACGTCGCGGAGCGTGCCCTGCGGGACCCGAAGCTCCGCATGCTCCCGTTCTCGAGCCCGTTCTCGCTCGACCTCATCGAGTACGGCCGCGCGCTCGGGGAGGCCAGGCGGCGAGAGCCGCAGGACGACATCACGACCCGTCTCGTCGAGGCGGAGCTCGACGGCTCCCGCCTCAGCGAGCAGGAGTTCGGCACGTTCTTCATCCTCCTCACGACGGCGGGCAACGAGACGACGCGGCATACGATCAGCCTCGGCCTCGTCGACCTGCTCGCCCACCCGGCCGAGCTCGAGCGACTCGTCGACGACTCGGAGCTCGCCGGGACGGCTGCGGACGAGCTCCTCCGCCGCGCCCACCCGGTGCACCACTTCCGGCGCACGGCCACCCGGGACGTCGAGATCCACGGCAAGCGGATCCAGGAGGGCGACAAGGTCACGATCTGGTACGCCGGCGCGAACTACGACGAGGAGAAGTTCGCCGACCCGTACCGCCTGGACGTCGGCCGGACGCCGAACCGACACGTCACGTTCGGCCTCGGCGGGCCGCATTTCTGCCTCGGCGCACACCTCGCGAAGCTCGAGATCAAGATCTGGCTCGAGGAGATGGTCCCGTACCTGCCTCGGCTCGAGCTGGCAGGCGACCCGGTGCGGCTACGCTCGAACTTCTTCAACGGCATCAAGCGACTGCCGGTCAGGGTTGTCGGATGACGACGACGCCGGCCCCAGAGGAGCCATGACGAACACGAGCGTGGACGCCACACTCGGGGCGATCGGCCCAGATCTCAAGGCGGTGCGACTGCTCTACGCGGACCTCCACGGCGTCGCGCGCGGCAAGGACATCCCGTTCCGGCACTTCCCGGACCACGTCGACGAGGGCGTGACGTTCTGCGCCGCGATCATGGGGACGGATCTCAACCACACGCCGGTCCGCGGCGGCGAGGAGGGGTACGTCGACCTGTCGATCCGGCCCGACCTGACGACGATGCGCGCGCTTCCCTGGAAGCCCGAGGTGGCATGGTGCCTCGGCGATGCGTGGACGCTCGACGGCGAGGAGCCATGGCCCGTTTGCCCGCGCTCGCTGCTCCGGCGCGTGGTGGCCGCGTACGTGAAGCACGGCTTTCAGCCGATCGTCGCGCCCGAGCTCGAGTTCTTCCTCGTCGAGCGCGACGCTGCGGCCGAGGGCGGGATCCGCCGCTACGTCGACGAGCAGTCGCGCGTTTACACGGTCGGCTCGGTCTCGGATCCGCGCGACGTCGTCCTCAAGATGCTCCTCTGGTGCGACGAGCTCGGCCTCGAGGCGTTCGCGGCCAACCACGAGTTCATGAACTCGCAGTACGAGATCAACGTGAAGCACGCTCCGGCGCTCGAGGCCGCCGATCGCGCGTTCATGCTCAAGGCGGCGGTGAAGGAGATCGCCGTTCGAGAGGGCCTGATCGCAACCTTCATGGGCCGGCCGTTCGCCGATCAGGGCGGCTCGGGGTTCCACCTGCATCTGTCCCTGAACGACGGGGACGGCACGAACACGTTCGCCGACCAGGACGGGCCGGAGGGGCTGAGCCGGGTCGCGGCCGCGTTCATCGCGGGCGTGCTCGGGCACGCCCAGGGACTGCAGGCGCTGCTCGGCCCGACCGTCAACGCGTACAAGAGGATCCTCCCGGACAGCCTCGCTCCGACGCATGGCAATTGGGGCCACGACAACCGCACGGCGTTCTGCCGCGTGCCGAAGGAGCGGGGCGCGCGCTCCCGTGTGGAGATCCGCACCGGCGACGGCTCGGCGAACGCCCACCTCATCATCGCGGCGGTCCTCCTCGCCGGCCTCGACGGCATCGAGCGGAACCTCGAGCCGCCGGCCGCGGTCGTCGGGGACGCGTACCGGATGGACGACGCGCACGCGGGCACGAAGCTCCCGACGGATCTCGGCGCCGCGCTCGACGCGCTCGAGGCGGACGAGGCGCTGGTCGAGAAGCTCGGTCCGCGGCTCGTAGAGACGTTCGTCGCCATGAAGCGCGGCGAGGTCGAGCGGTTCGCCGAGGTCGTCGGCGAGCTCGACGTCGAGACCGTGTCGCCGTGGGAGCTCACGGAGTATGCGTCCCATCTTTGAGGTCGACGGGCGGCGCGTCCGCGTCGAGGTCGACGGCGAGCCTCGCTGGGGGCGCCGCGAGGGCGTGACGGTCGTCCTCGACGACGGGACAGCGCTGGCCGAGGCGGACGCCGTCTATTGTGCGCCGGCCGAGCCGACGAAGATCCTCGCCGTCCACCTGACGTATCGCTCACGCGTCGAGGAGTACGCCGCCCGCACGCCTCCACAGCCGTCCTACTTCGTCAAGCCGCCGTCCACCCTGAACGGCCACCGCCGGCCGATCCGGATGGCGAAGGACGCGCGCTTCCTGAACTACGAAGGCGAGCTCGCCGTCGTGATCGGCCGGAGGATGAAGGGCGTGCCGCTCGACGAGGCGCTCTCCCACGTCGCGGGATACACGTGCGCGAACGACGTCGGCATGCACGACTTCCGACACGCCGACCGGGGCTCGATGCTCCGCGTCAAGGGGCAGGACGGGTTCCTCCCGCTCGGCCCCGAGCTCGTGCCCGCGCGGGAGTTCGACCCGACGGCGTTCACCTTGCGGACGTGTCTCAACGGTCACGTCGTGCAGGAGACGACGGCCGGCGACTTGCTCTTCGACGTCGCGTATCAGCTCGCCGATCTCTGCCGGACGATCACGCTCGAGCCCGGCGACGTCGTCCTGACGGGAACGCCGGCGAACTCGCGGCCGATGCGCCCGGGCGACGTGGTGGAGGTCGAGATCTCGGGCATCGGCGGCCTCCAGAACACGATCGAGGAGTGGGACGTCGACCTCGCCGGGCCGGGGGAGCAGCTCCAGGTCTCGGCGCAGACACTCCACGTGGCGCTCGCGATTCCCGAGGACGAGGCCGACCGCATGGTCAAGGAAGGCCGCGTGCCGTGAGTCGCGCCTGCGAACGACCGCTTGTGACACAGTGTCACAAACTGGTTTGCGCCCGGCGAAGAGGGCGTTCTCGCTCGTCGTGATTCGCCTCGGGCGCATCGACCATGTCGGGCTCCGCGTTCGCGACCTGGACGAGGCGGCGGCCAGGTGGTGCATCCAGTTCGGGCTCGTCGAGCGCAGCCGGGCCGACGGTCGCGCGTACCTCGCCTGCAACGACGAGCACTACTCGCTCGAGCTCGTCGCGGGCGGCGATCCGGGCCACGACCACGTGGCGTTCGAGCTCCATCGCACGTGCTCGCTCGACGACGCCGGAGCTCGGCTCGAGACACTCGAGGTGCCGCACGAGCTCCGCGACGACGGGGTGTGGCTCGCCGACCCGGACGGTCGTCCGATCCAGCTCGTCCAGCACAGAGCCCCCGCGACCGACGTGGACCGCTGGCCGCAGCATGCGCGGCCGTCGTCGACCGTCCACGTGGGTGGACCTCGACGGCTCGGCCACGTGAACCACCTCACCGGCGCGATCGACCGGAACGCCGCGTTCTACCTCGACGTGCTGGGCCTGAAGGTGTCCGACTGGCTCGGCGAGATCGGCGTCTGGTTCCACATCGACTCCGAGCACCACGTGCTGGCGCTCGTGGAGACGGGTCGGCCGCACTTCCACCATCTCGCCTTCGACGTCGTCGACATGGGGAAGATGCGCGACCTGCTCGACCACCTCGCGCGCCACGGCCGCTGGGTGTCGTGGGGCCCGACGCGCCACGGCATCGCGGGGAACATCGCGACCTACGTGCGGGTCACGGAGGAGCCGTGCCACGTCGAGCTCTACTGCGACATGGAGCGACTCCCCGACGACCACGAGCCGCGCGTCTACCCGGACGACCGCTACTCGTCGAACACCTGGGGGCCGCTGCCGCCGCGCTCGTACTTCCGCTTCGACCCTGTCGCGGTCGAGTTCGAGCGCGAGAGCTGGGAGACACGCGGTCGCGTACTGCCGCCGGAAGGGGATAGCTCGTGAGACCAGCCACGCCAGCCCGTCTACCCCGCGCGGGCTCTGGCTTCAGCCAGAGCCCTCGACCTCACGACCGATGACCCTCCAGGGCTACACCGTCCCCCGCACGCCCGAAGGCCGCTCGTCCCTGGTGCCGTACCCGCCGTGGCACTACGTCGGCGCGTTCCTCGTGATCGACTACTGGGCCGATCCCGAGAAGGCCGTCGCCTTCCTGCCCGAGGGCATCGACCCGCACCCGGATCCCGGTCGCTGCGCGTTCGTCGCGGCCGACTGGCAGTCGTGCTCCGCGACGGGCGACGAGCTGGTCGACCCGTCCCGGTCGCAGTACAAGGAGGTGTTCGTCGTCGTCAACGGCCTGCTCGACGGGGAGGAGGTGACGGCCTGCGCGTACATCTGGGTCGACCGCGACTTCGCGCTCGCCCGCGGCTGGATCCAGGGCTTCCCGAAGAAGCTCGGCTCGATCTGGATCACCCGGAGCTTCGGGCTCGGTGGGCCCGCCGACCCGGGGATGGAAGCGGGCGCCCGGTTCGGCGCGACGTGCGCCGCCTACGAGAGACGCGTCGCCGAGGCGACGGTGACGCTCGAGCACCCCTCGGAAGGCGGCCCGTTTCACAACGCACCGCCGATCGTCAACGTGCGGCACTTCCCGCGGCTCGCGGCCGGGCAGCACGACGCCCCGGCCGTTCACGAGCTCGTCCGCGCCCTGTCACGGGACCGCGCCACCTCCGAGGTGTGGGAAGGCTCCGCGACGCTGGCGCTCCACGGTGCGCGCTACGAGGAGATCGACGCGCTCGCGCCCGTGCGCATTGGCCGCGGCTACCGCTTCACGTTCGCCTACACGGTGGACGACCTCGAGACGCTGCGTCCGCTGGGCGCGTAGAGGGACCTTGTGTCGAATCAACACAACGTCGCTCTCGTCACGGGCGGTGGAACGGGAATCGGCGCCGCGATCGCGCGGCGGCTGGCGGTGGACGGCTGGAGCGTCTCGGTGACGGGGCGTCGGGCCGGCCCGATCGAGGACGTCGCGACCGAGATCGGCGGCCTCGCCATCGTGGCCGACACCGGCGCCGAGCCCGACGCGCAGCGCGCCGTCGACGAGACCGTTGCCCGGTTTGGAGGGCTCGATGCGCTCGTTTGCAACGCGGCCATCGGCGGCAGGGGCTCGCTGCGCGAGCTCGATCCCCGCACATGGGAGGACGTGCTCCGCACGAACCTCAGCGGCGCGTTCCTCATGGCCCGCGCTGCGATCGACCACCTCGCCCTGCGCCGTGGCTCGATCGTCACCGTCTCCTCTGCCGCGGGACTGCGGGCGAGCGCCGACTCGCTCGCGTACTGCTCGTCGAAGGCCGGGCTCGCGATGCTGACCCAGTGCATCGCCGTCGACCATGGGCCGGAAGGCGTCCGCGCGAACTGCATCTGCCCCGGCTGGGTCCGGACGCCGATGGCCGATGCGGAAATGGACGAACTCGGCGGGCTGCTTGGGACGGATCGCGAAGGCGCATATCAAGCGTCCGTTGTCGATGTCCCTCTGCGTCGTGCCGCGACCCCGGAGGAGATCGCGGCGACCGTCGCGTGGCTCGTCTCCGAGGACGCGGGCTATGTCAACGGCGCGGTCATCCCGGTCGACGGCGGCCACACGCCCGTCGACGTCGGGACGATCGCGTTCGGACGGGCTTCCTCGTGAGCCGAGTCGAGGTCGCGGGCGTCGAGGTCTCGACCGAGCACTTCATCGGCGGGGCACGCGTCGGGAGCGACGCGACGTTCACCGACCTGAGCCCGATCGACGCGCGGCCGATCGCCGAGGTCGCACGCGGGGGAGAGCGGGAGGCCGATCTCGCCGTGGCCGCCGCGACGGACGCCTTCCCCGAATGGGCGGCCCTCGGAGCCGCCGGGCGCGCCGAGGCGATGCACCGCCTCGCCGACCTGATCGACGCGAACGTCGACCGGCTGGCGGCCGTCGAGTGCGCGGACATGGCCATGCTTCTGCGGTCGCTCCGCGCGCGAGTCGTCTCGCGCGGAGCGCGGAACTTCCGTGCGTACGCCGATCTCGCAGTCGCCTACGAGGAGCGCGTGTGGGAGTCGAACGGAACGCGGAACCGCGTCGTCCGCATGCCGAGCGGTCCGGCGGTCGTGATCACCCCGTGGAACGCCCCCTTCATGTTGTCTACATGGAAGACTGCTCCCGCGCTCGCAGCAGGATGCACCGTCGTTCTCAAGCCGGCGGAGTGGTCGCCGCTCTCGTGCTCGCTGCTCTGCGAGCTCGTCGTCGAGGCGGGCTTCCCGCCCGGGGTCTTCAACGTCGTGCAGGGGATCGGGGAGGAGGTCGGTGCGGCGCTCACACGGCACCCGGGCGTCAGGCGCATCTCCTTCACGGGCTCGCCGGAGACCGCCGTCCACATCGGCACAGCGGCGGCGCGCAACGTCGTGCCGTTCACGGGCGAGCTCGGGGGCAAGGGGCCGCTGCTCGTGTTCGCGGACAGCGACCTCGAGGCGGCGGCGAAGAAAGCTGCCGGGCAGTACGACGATGCGGGGCAGGTCTGCCTCGCCGGAACGCGCCTGCTCATCGAGGAGGCGTGCGCGCACGAGTTCCTAGATCGGTTCCACCTCTTCACCGACGAGCACGTCCTCGGCGACCCGCGGGAGGACGCGACGACAGTGTCGCCGCTGATCCACCCGGACCACCTCGCGCGCGTCGAGGGTTTCGTGGAGCGGGCACGCGCGAACGGCGACGAGATCGTTCGCGGCGGTCGGCGACGCGAGGACGTCGGTCCGCTCTTCTACGACCCGACGCTCGTCGTGCCCAGGTCGAACGACTCCGAGATCGTCCAGCGCGAGGTCTTCGGCCCGGTGCTCACGTTCCAGACCTTCGCCGACGAGGAGGAGGCCGTCGCCCTCGCGAACTCGACCCGCTACGGCCTCTCGGGAATCGTCTACACCGGCTCCGAGGACCGCGCCGCACGGGTCGGACGCGCCGTGCGCGCCGGAACGGTCTGGGTCAACACGTTCCTGGTGCGCGACCTCACGGCGCCGTTCGGGGGCATCGGGATCTCGGGCATCGGACGGGAGGGGGGCGACTACGCGCTCGACTTCTACTCCGACCTGAAGACCCTCCAGATCCTCGAGGGCACGACGGCGTGACGACACACGCGCGTTGAACGTCGAGGTGGCGATCGTCGGGAACGGCGTCGCCGGTTACGCGTGCGCGGCGAAGCTCGCGCGCCACGGAATCCAGCCGCTGCTGATCGGCCGCGGGCTGCCCGTCGACCGGCCGCCGCTCTCGAAGAACGCGCTCGCGCGGGGCGACCTCGTGCTGCTCGCGGATGAGCAGCGTCTCGCCGACCTCGGTATCGAGTGGCTGGACGCGATGGTCGGCGACGCCGACCTCGCGTCCGGGATCCTCACCGCGGAAGGCGTCGAGATCGTCGCAGAGTCGATCGTCCTCGCAACCGGTCTCTCCTACCGTCCGCCGCCGATCCCGGGAATCGACGCGGCGTACGTCAACGCGGCACCGCGCGGGATGACCGGGCTCGTGGACGCGCTCCCGAGCGGGCCAAGGCGGGTCGCGGTCGTCGGCGGCGGTCTGATCGGCGTCGAGACCGCTGCGACGCTCGCCACCAAAGGACATGAGGTGACGATCGTCGAGGTCTTCGAGCGGCCGCTCGACCGGCTGCACGATCCGATTCCTGCGCTCGCCGCCGAGACGCTCGTGCAGCTGGGGATCCGGTTCATCGGCGGCGCTGCGGTCGAGGAGATCCGGCCCGACGGGGAGCTTGCAACAGTCTGTTACAAGGGCGGTTCGCTGGCCGCCGACATCGTCGTCGCCGCGACGGGTGGCAGACAGACCGCGCCGCCGGGGATCCCGCGCGACGCGGAGCTTCCGCTCGCGGTGGACGGAGCGATGCGTGTCCCGGGCTTCCAGGCCGTGCATGCGGTCGGCGACGTCGCCGTTGTTCCGCACGCGCGCTTCGGGCCGATCGTGTTTCCGCACTGGGACATGGCCATCGGGACGGGCGAGCGGGCGGCCGACGCGATCGCCCGGGTCGACGGCCAACTGGATCGCCTTCCCTACTGGTGGAGCGACATCGGCGAACGGCGCCTCGCGGAGGTCGGCTGGGCCGACGCCGCCGTCGAGTGGCGCGAGGAGGACGGGCTCCACGTCGGGCGGGATGCGGCCGGCGAGCCGGTCGCCGTGCTCGTCGTGGACGAGCCGCGCCGGCTCCGCGAGGCCCGCGCCCTGGTCGCCTCGTAGGAGGGTTTGGCGAAATAGACGCTGTGTCGCCAGCGGAGCGCTGGATCGCCGCGATGCTGCGTCCTCGGTCGCGCCCATATCACCGATATGGACGCTCCCTGCGTCCTTGCCTCGCGACGACCAGCGGCACGCTGGCGACGAGGCCCATTCCGCCAAACCCTCCTAGGATGCGCCGATGAGCACGTCCGAGCTGCCCTCGCTCCGTCTCGATGCTTCGCGCGAGGAGGCGCTCGACCGCGCGGCCGCGATCGTGAAGGAGGCGTGGCGCAGCTTCGACCGCGCACGCCCAGGCCAGCCGGAGATCGACGCCCGCCTCCACGAGCTTCTCCGGGCGGCGCTTCCCGAGCAGGGGTCGAGCTCGCTCGAGGCGCTCGACGACGCCGCACGCGTGCTCGACACCTCGATCGCGCAGCCCCGTCCCCGGTTCTTCGCGTTCGTCGGCTCGTCCGGGCTCGAGATCGGTGTGCTCGGAGACGTCCTCGCGTCGTGCTTCGACGTGAATCTCGCCGTCTGGGCGGGCGCCGCCTCGGAGGTCGAGGACCAGGCCGTACGGTGGGTCAGCGAGTTCGTGCGCTACCCGGCGGCGGCGGGCGCGTTCACGAGCGGCGGGACGATCTCGAACGTGACGGCGCTCGCGGCGGCACGTGAGCGCGCTCTGCCGGGGTCGCGGCGCCTGGGGATGGGCCGCACGAAGGGCGCGCTCTACTGCTCGCGCGAGGCGCACTACTCCGTCGTGCGCTCGGCCGAGCTGCTCGGGATCGGCTCCGAACACGTGAGAAGCCTGCCCCAGGATGCAGACCGGCGCGTTCTGCCCGAGGCGGTCGCCGAGGCGATCGACCGCGACCGCGCGGCAGGGATCGCGCCCATCGCCGTGGTCGCGACCGCCGGCACGACGCTCACCGGCGCGGTCGACCCGGTCGACGCGCTCGCGGACGTCTGCCGAGCACGCGGCCTGTGGCTCCACGTCGACGGGGCGTACGGCCTCGCGGCCGCGTCGACGCCCTCCGCAGGGCATCTCTTCGACGGGGTCGAGCGGGCCGACTCGGTGACGCTGGACGCGCACAAGTGGCTCTACCTCCCGAAGGCCTGCGGCGTCGTCCTCGTCCGTCGCCGCGAGGACCTCCACGGCGCGCTCGCCCACGAGGAGGACTACATCCCGCACGAGCGCCCCGACCACCACATGGTCGACATCACCCTCGAGTACTCACGGCCGTTCCGCGCACTCAAGCTGTGGCTCGCCTTCCGGGCGCACGGCGCGGAGGCGATTCGCGGCGCGATCGAGCGGAACCTCGGGCAGGCGCGGCTCCTGCACGAGGAGATCGGCCGGCACGACGACCTCGAGACCCTCTGCGGCGAGCCGCAGCTGTCGATCGTCCCCTTCCGACACGTCCCCGAGGGGGTATCCGACCTCGACGAGCACAACGCCCGGCTCGTCCAGGCCCTCCAGGACGACGGCCGCGTCTGGATCGCGCCGGCTCGCGTCGACGGCACGGTGTGCCTGCGGCCGTGCGTCGTCAACTACCGCACGAGCGACGACGACATCCGAGCGCTCGTCGACCTCACGCGTGAGGTGGGCGCGCGGCTCGCGCGCAGGTTGTAGGACGCACGATCGACGAGCGCGACATTCAGCGCTTCTTCTTTGCGCCCTTCCCGCTCTTGCGTCCGGCCGCGCCCGGGCGCTCGGAGACCTGCTTCGCCCTCACGGGCATCCCGGCCCCGCCGTACTCCATCCGCCGCCGGAGCTGGCGGTTGGTCGCCTCCGGCATCTGGCTCTCCTGCTGCTGCCCGACAGCCTCCATGTAGGCGCGGCGCTCGGACGGCGTCAGCAGGTTCAGCATCCGCTGCGCCTGCTCGGGGCTCTTCGGCTCCCCGAACGTGTTCATCTTCTTCATCGCCGCCGCGAGCTCTGGGTTCTGTCGCTCCAGCGCAGCGATCTGCGCCGACCGGAACCACCGCTTGAACAGCGGCACCTTCGACAGGAACATGACGACCGGCCGGAGGTAGCGCCCGTTCTGGATGCGTCCGAGCAGCGCGAGGACTCCGAAGAGGAGGACGATCGCGAGGATGACGAAGACGGGGATCCAGGCCCAGAACGGCATGGCGCGGATCGTAGCTCGCGCGCGGGAATCCGCCGAGGAGACTCCCGCCGTCGCGGCCTAGAGTTGGCCTCGTGAGCGCAGGGCGGCGGCGGGGTCTCGTGGGGCTGGGCATCGCGCTCGCGTTGGCCGATTCCTCCGTCGTCACGCTCGCGCTGCCCGACATCCTCAGGCGGTTCGACGTCGAGATCCCCCAGGTCGCATGGGTGCTGACGTCGTACAACCTCGGTCTCGCGATCGCGGCAGTGCCCGCCGCGTACGCCGCGCGACGGCGCCCTGTCCCGGCGTTCGTCGTCGGGACGCTCGTCTTCGCATCGGCGTCGCTCGCGTGCGGGCTCGCGACGTCGTTCGGAATGCTCGTCGGCGCACGCAGCGCGCAGGCGGTCGGGGGCGCGCTCCTCGTGTGCGCGGCACTCGACCTGCTGACGGCAATCGACGGCTCGGACGCACGCGCGGTGCGGACCTGGGCGACCGCCGGGGTGTTGGGCGCGGCGCTGGGTCCCGCGGCGGGCGGCATCCTGACCGAGACCCTCGGCTGGGAGTCGATCTTCCTCGTCCAGGCTCCCCTTGCGCTCGTGACGCTCGTCGGCGTGCTCCGTCTCGCGGCCCGACCGGTCGTCGCGCCGGCCGGGCGGCCGAACGTACGCGCCAACATCGCGTTGCTCCTCGTCTCCGGCGCGCTCACCGCGGCGCTCTTCCTGCTCGTGCTGCTGCTCGTCGACGGCTGGCGGATCGCCCCGGCGGTGGCCGGCGTGATCGTCACGGTGATGCCCGCGGCCGCGATCGTGACGGGACGCGTGGCCGAGCGCGTCGGCGACTCCGCGACGCGAGCGGCATCCGGGGCGGTGCTGATCGCCGGCGGGCTCGCGGCGCTCGGTGTGCTCCCCGGGTCGGCGTGGTGGTGGACGCTCACGCCGCAGCTGCTCGTCGGCGCGGGTCTCGGTCTGGCGCTGTCGGCGCTGACCGAGCGCGCGCTCCACGGGCGGTCGCCGCAGGCCGTGCACGGTGGCTGGACGATCGCCGCGCGCCACGCGGGCGTGGTCGTCGGCCTCGTCCTGCTGACGCCGGTGTTCACGAGCGCGCTCGACCGCAACGAGGACCGCGCGCTCCGCGCCGGGGCCGCCGCCGTGATCGACAGCCGGATCCCTCCGCTCGAGAAGCTCGCGGTCGCACAGGACGTCCTCGCCATCGTCCGCGCGGCCGACCGCGAGGTCCCCGACGTGCGCGTGGCCTTCGACAACCGTCCGGACGACCCCGTGTACCGCAGGCTCGAGGCGCAACTCGTGTCCGAGCTCGACCGCGCAGTGACCGCGGCGTTCTCCCGGCCGTTCCTCCTTGCCGCGCTGCTCGCCGTCTGCGCGCTCGTCCCGATCGCGCTCTCGAGGCGGGAGGTGAGCGTGTGAGGGCCGCGCCGATCGCCGTCGCAACCGCGCTCTCCGCGGCGCTCGTCGGCGCCTACGTGGCATTCGGCGGGACCTCCTACGAGCCGAGCCCCGTCGCCGACCCGTGCGCGCCCCGTCCGGCGCCGGCGGCGAGCACCACGGGCGAGCGGCTGCAGCTCGTCCTCCTCGCGGCCGCGGACGAGACGGCGTGCGCGCTCGGCGTCTCACGAGAGGAGCTCGTGCTCGCGCTCCGGAGCACGGACGAGCTGGAGCGGCTTGCCGCAAAGGAGCACCGGTCGCCCAACGAGCTCGAGCAGGCCCTCAGGGACGGCCTCGTGCGCGCGGTCGACGAGGGCGTCGCACAAGGGCTGATCGGGGACACGACCGCGACCGCGCTCCGCTTCGCGGCGGAGCGGCTGCCGCTCGGCGTGCTGCTCGCCGTGCTCCGCGGCGCGTCGTCGTTCATCGACGCGACATAGTGCGCCCATGAAGCGCCGTCGGGCGCATCTGCTCACGGGGGCGATCGGGCTCGCGGTCGTCGTCCTCACGTTCGCGGTCGTCCTGCCGAAGATCGCGAACTACGGCGACGTCTGGCAGACCCTCGAGCGGCTCGAGCGCCCATGGCTCTTCGCGCTTGCGGGGGCGGTGCTCGTGAACGTCGTGACGTATGCGCCGCCGTGGATGATCGCGCTCCCCGGGCTGCGCTTCCGTCAGGCGTTGCCGTTCACACAGGCCTCGACGGCGCTGACCTACGTCGCTCCCGGCGGCGGCATCGTCGGTATGGCCGGGTCGTACGGGCTCCTCCGCACATGGGGGTTCAAGACCACGGAGGTCGCACGCGCCGTGACGCTGACCGGCATCTGGAACCAGCTCGCCAACCTCCTCCTCCCGGTCGTCGGCGTGCTCCTCCTGTCGATCGAGGGCGAGCGCGACGCCGTGCTCACGACGGCCGCCGTCGTGGGCGCAGTCGTCTTCACGGTCGCGGTAGGGCTCCTCACGCTCGTCCTGTGGAGCGACTCGTTCGCGCGCAGCATCGGCCAGGTCGCGGAACGAGTGCTCGCGCGCGCGTACGGGATCCTGCGCCGCCAACCGCCCGTGGCCGTGCCCGAGCGCCTCGTTGCGCTCAGGCGCGAGACGGTCGATCTGATACGCGAACGGTGGCCGTCGCTGACGGTCGCCGCCGTCGTCGGCAACCTCGCGGTGTTCCTGGTGCTCCTCGTCTCGCTCCGCGGTCTCGGGGTCGGGTCGAGCGAGATCACGTGGGCGGAGGCGTTCGCGGGCTGGTCGCTGGCGCGGACGCTGCAGCTGATCCCACTGACGCCGGGCGGCGTCGGCCCGGTGGAGCTCGGGCTCACGGGGATCCTCGTCGGGTTCGGCGGTGCGAACGCGGGCGTGGTCGCGGCGGTGCTGGTGTACCGGGCGGCAACAGTGTTTCCCACGCTCGCGCTCGGCCTGCTCACGGTCGCCGCCTGGCGGCGTCTCGGCCCACGGCGGACCAAGGAAGGAGTCGGCGAGGTGTTGCGGAACCTCGCGACGGATGAAGGAGCAGAGCCACAAGGACGAGATGTCGGCCGCACTCCGCGATGATTTCGCGAGGCTCAGGAGGCGCGGCGTGGCCGCGACCCTCACGCCCGCGGAGGAGGAGCCCGAGCCGCAGGGGGCTCCAGCGCAAGAGGCGGCTCCGGACGAGGAACCCGAGCCGCCGAAGCCTCGGGCCCCGGAGGACGAGCCCGCGCCGCCGGAGGCTCAGGCCCCGGAGCCGGCTCCGGACCTCGAGCCCGCGCGGGAGCGCGGCAGCATTCTCGGCAGGCTCTTCGGCCGGTAGGTCCATCTAGGGTGGCGCCGATGGGGGCGCTGCGACGACTCGCCAGGATGGTGTGGGGCGACGACCTCGATCGCGCCCTCCGTCCCGTGATCGTCACGACGCTCACGAGCGCGGCGGCCGGCTCGACGCTCTGGAGCTTCATGGCGATCTGGGCCGTCGAGGAGCTTGGCGCCAAGCGCGAGCTGCCGTTCTCGTTCCTCGTCGGCGCGATTCTCGCCGGGTTCAGCGGGTTTCTCGGCGGCTACCTCTCCGATCGAATCGGGCGCCGCCGCGTGATCCTGTTCGGCCAGGGGATCATGGTCGGGTACCCGCTCGTCCTCATGGCCCTCTCCGGGTCGAAGTGGGCGGGGCTCGCAGCGCTCTCGCTCGCGGGTGTGTTCGGCTCGCTCGGAGGGTCGGTCGGCCAGGCGATGGTCGCGGACCTCGTGCCGCCGGACCGGCACGAACCGGCGTACGCGTCCGTGCGCGTCGCGGCGAACCTCGGCGTCGTCGTCGGCCCTCCGATCGGCGGCCTCCTGCTGGTGCTCGGGTCGTGGTCGGCGCTGTTCCCCGTCGTCGCCGTGCTCTCGGCGATGTCGTGGTTCGTCGCGTACCGATTCCTCCCGCACCGCGGCGAGTTCGCGCCCGAAGGGTCGCCCGAGCGGGGTTCGCTGCGCGTGATCCTGGCCGACAAGCCGTTCCTTCTCTTCCTCGGCTCGGCCGTCTTCGCGTGGCTCGTCTACGTCGCGTACGAGATCGTCCTCCCGGTGTCGATCGTCGACGGCTTCGGCTACGACGCGTCTGCATGGGGCTTCATGGTCTGGATCAACCCGTTGCTGGTTACCGTCCTCCAGCTCCGGCTGACGCGCCTGATGGCAGCCGTCCCGGCGGCGCCCAAGCTGGTGCTCGCGATGCTCGTGATGGGGCTGCCGTTCGCGCTGCTCGTCGCGTCCCAGGCGCTCTGGGTGATCCTGGTCGTGATCGTCGTCTTCGTGATCGGCGAGATGCTGTGGGTGCCGACCTCTCAGGCGGTCGTCGCGATGCTCGCGCCGAAGGACATCCGGGGCGCGTACATGGGGGCGTTCGGCAGCGCGCCGGCGATCGGGTTCGCGCTCTCGCCGCTGATCGGCCTCCAGGCGCGCAACAGCTTCGGCGACGACTTCACCTGGGCGATGTACGCGGTGATCGGCATCGTCGCAGCCGTCCTCGGCGGGCTTGCGCTCGCGGGCGTGCACCGTCGCGTCGGGCGTGGCCGCTCTGCTGTACTCGAGATGTGAGGCAGGAAGAGCGAGAGGCTCTGCTCCGCGAGGGCGCCCCGCGTGCCCAGACGTCGCGGGAGCGGAGAGGCCTGGAGGGGATCAACGAGGATCTCCTCTCGAGCCCCCTCCGCGGTCAGCCGCTGCCGCTTCGCCTGCGGAACTTCCGCCCCGACGCGGACGGCTACCTCACGGCGCTCGGCGGCCCGCTCCCCTACATGCTTCGCCTTCGCGAGATCGAGGCGATGACCGCCGAGCACGAGCGCGCGCTGGCCGCGGCACGCGAGGAGATCGAGGCCGACGTGGGGCCGGTCGGCGTTGCGGACGCGTGGCGCGCCGTGGCGGCGGGGTGGAGCTTCGACGAGGTCAACGACCTGATCGAGCGCCACAACCGGTGGTACCCGGCGGAGTCTCGGCTGCCGATGGATCCGCGACGCGGAGACTTCGCGCTCGTCAACGGTGAGGACTATCGCCTCGAGCCGCTCGACGCCGACTGGGTGCTCGAGCGGTTCCCCGTCGCGTAAGCCGCCCGAGGCCGACCCGCGTACCACGACGCCGCGACGAGCGTCAGCGCGCAAAGGACGGCGCAGCCGAGGTACGGGACGGCGTCGCCGTAGACCTCCGCCAGCGTCCCGCCGATCGCCGGGCCGAGCATCGCCCCGGTCGCCCACGCGGTGCTCGTCACCCCGAAGCCGACGCCCTGCGGGAGTCCGGCTCGCTCCGAGCGGTCTGCGACGATGGCCATGCCAGGCGTGTAGAAGCCGCCGTAGCTCACCGAGGCGGCGACGACGAGCGCCGCGACGAGCAGCGGCTCCTCGGCAACCGCGAATGCGGCGGCGACGACGATCGACGCCGCGAGCGCGACCCGAACAGGCAGCAGCCGTCCCCGTCGGTCGGAGATCTGCCCGACGATCGGATTGAGCGCCACCTCGACGAGCCCGGCGACGACGAACACGGCGGCGATCGCGAGGGCCCCGTAGGCCGCGTCGTCGAGTCGAAGCGGTACGAGGACGTCCATCGAGCCGAAGAACAGCGCCGGGAGGGTGTTCAGCCACAGCCCCCCGACGAACACGGGGTCGCGGAGGGCGCGCACGACCGCGCCCGCCTCGGGCTCCTCGGGCGCCGGGCCGCGGGCGAGTGCGAGCGCAGCGGCGAGACCCCCGGCGACGAGCCCGACGGCGACGAACGACGGCCGGATGCCCACGTGGGCGGCGATGCCCCCGAACATCGGCCCGACGACGAAGCCGAACACCGCGACGCCGAACACGGTGCCGAGCGCCTGCCCGCGGCGGTCTCGCGGCGCGTCGAGCGCGACCCACGCGAGCGCCCCGGCCCACGTCATCGCGCTCGAGACGCCCTGCGCGAACCGCGCGATGCCAAGCGCAAGCGGGTCACCTGCAAGGCCGAACAAGATGCTCGAGGCGAAGAGCAGCGCCAAACCGGCGATCACGCCGCGCTTCGGCCCGATCCTTCCGATCAGAACACCCGCCGGCAACCCGCCGACGACCGAGCCGCCTCCGTACGCCCCGAGGAGGAGCCCCGCCTGGAGCTTGCTCAGGTCGTAGTCGTCGGCGAAGCGGGGGAGGAGCGGGATGATCGCTCCGAACAGCATCGCGTCGACGAACACGATCGAGCCTGCGAGGACGACGATCCGGCGCATCCGCCGAGCATACGCACGCCCTGCGGCGTCCTCTTCCGGCGTGGCTTGCCACGCGTGGGGGCCGAGCGCGGGATTCCGTTTCTGCGGAATCCTGCTTGCGAACAGACTCGTGTCGCGGCGGCATGGGGTGCGCGGGCCGCCCGGCTGCGAAGCAGCCGGCTTTAGGGATCTGCCCCGCCGCAGGCGGGGATCCGAGCGCAGGATTCCGCTTCTGCGGAATCCTGCTTGCGAACCAAAAAGAGTTCACCGAGCCGGTGGCGCTTTCGTCCACCTGCCACGTCGACCTTCCGCTTCCGCGTAGTGCCTCCGTGACGGGCTTCGACCTAGTCGCGCTCCGTGCTCGGTGCACGTGGAAAGCTACTGCCGCATTCGAACGGAGTCAAGACGGCGGAGAGCGCAATCTCTCGCAAATTGCGGCAATTCTCATTTTCTCAGTGCTTTAGGCGTTCGAGATGTTCTAATGAAAAAAATGCACGCAGAAATGCACCGAAGCCGACGCCCCTTCGTCCGGTCTCCCGACTGACCGCCGCCGAAGCGACTGCCCGTCTGGAGCCCATCAACCTCCGGCGCTCCGTCCTCGGTGCAATCACCACCCTAGGGCCTCGAAGTGGGAGAGTCAAGCACGTCCAGACTTCGAAACCCGCTCTTTGCGAACTTTTCTTTACAAGTCGTACGAACTTGCGTATCGCGCTGTGTGCTCTACATAAATAGGACCAAGGATTCGCCGAGCCGGGTGCGCTTTCGTCCACTTCCCCGACTGACCTTCCGCTTCCGCGTACAGCCTTCCGGGGGAGCTTCGTCCTAGTCGCGTCCCGTGCTCGGCGCAGCGGCAATCTAATGTGTCTTTCCGGTGGTCGCAAGTGGACGGAACGATAGAAACCCCGCAAATTGCGAAAGAACGGAGCGCGAATGAGGGTTGGGCACGTCGTTGTGAGCGGGGCCGGCACGGGGATCGGTCGCGCGATCGGGCTTCGGCTCGCGCGCGACGGCTCAGCCGTGACGCTCGTCGGCCTCGAGGGGCTCGAGGAGACAGCGGCGATGATCGACGGCCCGACGCACGTCGAGCGCTGCGACATCCGGGAACGCGAGGCGGTCGCTGTCGCGGTCGCGAGGGCCGCCGGGGCGCTCGGCCCGATCGTCGCGTTCGTCGCAGTGAGCGGTATCGGCGGCCCGAACGGGGCGGACGACGAGGGCGGTGACCGGTTCGACGACCTTGTCCGAACGAACCTCAACGGCACGTACTACTGCCTCCGGGCCGCGCTCGGCCACCTGGCGCCCGGGCCGGACACGCGCCATCTCGTCGTGATCTCGTCGATCCTCGCGCGGATCGGCGTGCCGGGCTACACGGGGTACAGCGCCTCGAAGGCCGGACTGCTCGGGCTCGTACGGTCCCTGGCGGCAGAGCTCGGGCCGGACAACGTCCAGGTGAACGCGATCTGCCCGGGCTGGGTCGAGACGGACATGGCCCGGAGCGGCCTCGACTTGCTCGCACGGGAGATCGGCGGCACGCGTGACGACGCCTATCGCGAGGCGATGAAGGCTGTCCCGCTCGGTCGCATGGGTCAGCCGGAGGACATCGCCGGCACGGTCGCGTGGCTCCTGTCGCCGGATGCCCGCGGTCTGACCGGCCAAGCGATCGACCAAAACGGCGGCGCCTTCATGACCTGAGGCATCGTGCTCGCGAACACGACAAGAGACATTGGGCCAAGGCGTCAACTCAGCGGATCGTCTCACGCGACGCCATGGGGCAACACAAGCCGCCCGGCTGCAAAGCAGCCGGCTTCAGGGATCTGCCCCGCCGTCAGGCGGGGATCGGAGCGGCACGATTCCGCTCCTGCGGAATCGTGCTCGCGAACAAGCTCAGCTCTCGGGGCCGCCGGTTAGGTTCTCCCGGCACGCAGGCGGCGACGAACGGAGAGCGGTGCGGGAGCGGGCGAGGGCGGTGGTGATCGGCGGCGGCGTTGGAGGCTGCGCCGTTCTCTACTGGCTTGCGCGACTCGGGTGGGACGACGTCGTCCTCGTCGAACGCGCCGACCTGACGAGCGGGTCGACATTCCACTCGGCGGGCCTCGTCGGCCAGCTGCGCTCCTCGCTCGCGCTGACGAAGATGATGATGGAGAGCGTCGACCTGTACCGGACGCTCGGCGCGGAGGTCGGCCTCGAGACCGGTTGGCGCGAGGTCGGGTCGCTGCGCCTCGCGTCCTCCGAGGAGCGGATGGAGGAGATCTCGCGCCAGGCGGGCTGGGCGAAGACGTTCGGCCTGCCGCTCGACCTGATCTCCGCGGCTGAAGCACAGGCGCTCTTCCCGCCGATGTCGACCGACGGCGTGCTCGGCGCGGCGTATCTCCCGACCGACGGGTACATCGACCCGAGCCAGCTGACGTTCGCACTGGCCGAAGGCGCGCGGCGGCGCGGGGCGGAGGTGAACACGAACACGCGGGTCACCGGCGTCAGGGTCGACCGGGGACGCGTCACCGGGGTGGAGACCGACCGCGGCGTCATCGAGACCGAGACGGTCGTGAACGCCGGAGGCATGTTCGCGGGCGAGGTCGGCGCCCTGGCAGGCGTCAACGTCCCGCTCGCCCCGATGGCGCACGAGTACCTCGTCGTCGAGCCGTCCGGCCTCCCGCTCGACATGCCGACGATGCGCGACCCGTCGCTCCTTGTGTACTTCCGGCCCGAGTCCGGAGGGTTGATCATGGGCGGGTACGAGCGCCATTGCGCGCCGTGGGGGCTCGACGGCATCCCCCCGGACTTCAACGGGAAGCTCCTCGAGGAAGACTGGCCTCGGTTCGAGGAGCTGATGGAGAACGCGATCGTCCGCGTGCCGACGCTCGCCGAGATGGGGGTCGTGCGCCTGATCAACGGCCCGGAGGCGTTCACGCCGGACGGCGAGTTCATCCTCGGCCCGTCCGACGTGCGGGGCTTCTGGGTGGCCGCCGGATTCTGCGCGCACGGGCTCGCGGGCGCGGGCGGGATGGGGAAGCTCGTCGCCGAGTGGATCGTCGAGGGCACGCCCTCGCTCGACGTCTGGCACATGGACTCACGCCGCTTCGGGTCCGCGTATCGCTCGCGCGAGTACACGCTCGCGCGGACGAAGGAGATCTACGAGACGTACTACGACGTCAAGTACCCGGGTCACGAGCGCCGGGCGGGGCGGCCGCTGCGTGTCTCGGCGGCGAACCCGCGTCTGCGCGATCTCGGAGCGGTCTTCGGCGAGAAGTCCGGCTGGGAGCGCGCGAACTGGTTCGAGCCGAACGCGACGCATGGCGACGAGTCGCTTCGCCCCCGCGGCTGGGCCGGGAAGCTGTGGTCGCCCGCGATCGGCGCCGAGCACCGTGCATGCCGGGAGGCGGCGGCGCTGTTCGACGAGTCGTCGTTCGCCAAGCTCGACGTGGTGGGGGAGGGCGCGGCCGCGTTCCTCGACGGGCTCTGCGCGAACCGCGTCGCCCGCGACGTTGGCCGGGTGACGTACACGCAGATGCTGAACCCCCGGGGCGGTATCGAGTGCGACTTCACGGTGACGCGCCTCGCAGAGGACCGGTTCCGGATCGTCACGGGGACGGCGTTCGGCCAGCACGACGCGGCATGGATCCGCCAGCACGCGCCCGACGACGGCTCCGTCCGCGTCGAGGACGTCACCTCCGCCCACGCGTGCCTCGGCATCTGGGGGCCGGCGAGCCGGTCGATCCTGCAGCCGCTCACGGTCACCGACCTCTCGAACGACGCGTTCCCGTACATGACGGCGCGCCCCCTCTCGGCCGGCCCGGTGCCGTGCCATGCCGTCCGTGTGACGTATGTCGGCGAGCTCGGCTGGGAGCTCTACTGTCCGACCGAGTTCGGCGCCCGCCTCTGGGACGTGCTCTGGGAGGCCGGTCGCGAGCAGGGCCTCGTCGCGGGCGGCTACAAGGCGATCGACTCGCTGCGCCTCGAGAAGGGCTACCGCGTGTGGGGCGCCGACATCACGCCCGAGGACACGCCGTTCGAGGCCGGCCTCGGCTTCGCGGTGAAGCTCGACAAGGACGACTTCGTCGGCCGCCAGGCCCTCCTGTCGCAGGCAGAGCCGGAGCGGGGCCTGCGGTGTCTGACGCTGGGCGACCCGCGCGCAGTCGCCCTCGGCTCGGAGCCGGTCCGGGTCGGCGACGCGCTCGTCGGCCGCGTGACGAGCGGCGGGTACGGCTACACCGTCGGCTCCTCGATCGCGTACGCCTACCTTCCCGCCGAGCACGACGTCGGTACGCCGGTCGCGGTGGAGATCTTCGGCGAGTGGGTCGACGGCGTCGTCGCCCCGGAGCCGCTCTACGACCCTGTGGGCGAGAAAATCCGCGCGTGATGGCCTGCCGGCAGGCGTGCTTGCAACAGACTGTTGCAAGCGGGAATGTGCGCCGTGGCGCATGAATCGGATCGGCTCGCATCGGCGGTCACCCGCGTCTGGCCCGACGGCGCCTCGAAGTGGGAGATCCTGGGCGGCGGGATCACGAACCACAACGTCAAGGTCACCCGGCCGGAGGGCGTGTTCGTGCTCCGCGTCGCGGGGAAGGGGACAGAGCTCCTAGGGATCGACCGCGACGTCGAGCACGCCGCCACGTTGGCTGCCGCGGAGGCCGGCGTTGGCCCGCGCGTCGTCCGGTTCATCGAGCCCGAGGGCTGGCTCGTGACGGAGTTCATCGAGGGCGCGACCCCTCCTCCGGAGCGGCTTCGCCGGGCCGACCAGCTCGCCCGGGTCGCGGCGGCTCTTCGTGCCTTCCACGACGGGCTGGTCATCCCGGGCCGCTTCGAGACGCTCGAGGTCGTCGAGGCGTACCGCGACACCGCGCTCGAGCGCGGCGCGACGTTGCCCGCCGCGTTCGGCGAGGCATACGGGCTCGCCCAGGGGATCGCACGCCTGCGCGCCGGAGAGCCCCGTCGGCCGTGCCACAACGATCTCCTCAACGCGAACTTCCTCGACGACGGGGCGCGCCTGCGGATCGTCGACTGGGAGTACGCGGGCATGGGCGACCCGTACTTCGATCTCGCGAACTTCTCGATCAACCACGAGCTCGACGCGGACGGCCGTGCGACGTTGCTCGCGGCCTACACCGGGAGGACGCGCCACGAGGACCTGGCCACGATCGACCTCATGCGCTTCATGTCGGACTTCCGCGAGGCGATGTGGGGCGTCGTGCAGGGCGTCGTCTCCGAGCTCGACTTCGACTTCGACGGCTACGCGGCCGAGCACTTCGCGCGCATGGAGCGGACGGCTGCGGAGCCGGGGTTCCGAGCGGCGCTCGGCTCTGACCTGAAACGACGAGGGGCGCCGGAGCGCCCCTCGACAGACTGACTGCGCTGGCCGTTACGCCGGCTCGGCCTCCGTGGGGAGCTCGAAGCGTCCGAGCCCCGCCTCTTCCATCCGCTCGAGCTCCTCCTCGGTGCCCATGCGGACCGGGCCCTTGAACCAGTTCTTGGCGGAGACGACCCACCAGCCGCCGAACAGGAGGAACGCGCCGCCGACGGTCACGGGCGCGTAGTTGGCGACGTTCCAGTCGAACCCGGGATTGTCCTTGAACGGAATCCCGGCCGGCGCGATCGGAAGCATGAAGAGGATCGAGATGATCGCCACCCAGAGGATCGCGATCGGATCGATCCACTTGTAGTGCTTCCCGAGGCTCCAGGCGCCGGGCTCCCAGTTGTCGGCCAGCCGGTACCGCAGGATCACCGGCAGGATGAACGCGATGTAGAGGCCGATCACCGCGATCGACGTGCCCACGAGGTACCCGACGAAGGCGTTCCAGTACGTCGGGATCATCAGCGCCCACGCGAGGAACCCGATGGCGACGACTGCGCTCTGAGGGACACGGTTCCGGCCGACCTGTCGCCAGAGGCGATGCCCCGGAATTGCGCCGTCACGTGAGAAGGCGAACATCATCCGCGAGGCCGAGGTGACGGACGCGGTCAGGCAGAACATCTGCGCGACGCAGCAGATGAACAGCAGGATCTCGGCCCAGTTCTGGCTCATCGACGCCTGCCATATGTAGATGACCGCGTTACTCGTCGCGTCGAGGACGCCTTGCGTGTCCGGCACGGCGAACGTCACCGCGAGCAGCAGGATCCAGCCGAACACGACCGAGGCGACGACCGACATGTACATGCCCACCGCGGCCATCCGCGATGCCTGGTGCGTCTCCTCGGCGAGGTGCGCGGACGCGTCGAAGCCCGTGATCGTGTACTGCGACATCAGCAGCCCGATCCCGAACACGTACCAGAACATGATGTTGCCGAAGTTGTGGCCCTGGAAGCCCGAGTTGTTGACCGTCTCGCCGAACACGTAGCCGACCGACTGGTGGTTGTCCGGGACGATGATCAGGACGAGGACGATCACCGCGACACCCGCCATGTGCCAGTAGGCGGAGATGGTGTTCAGCAGCGCCGTGACGCTGACCTTGAACATGTTGACGATCACCGCGATGAGCACGACGACGGAGTAGGTGAGGAGCGTCCACTCCTTCGTGTTCGGGTAGTCGAACCAGAAGCTCAAGAGTGCGGTCGCGAAGATCGCGAGGCCGTAGCCGATTGCTGCCGTCACGGCGATCTGGCCGATGAGGTTGAACCAGCCGGTGAACCACCCCCAGCCGGCATTCCCGAGCTTCGACGACCAGTAGTAGAGGCCGCCGGCCGTGGGAAACACCGACGCGATCTCGGCCATCGCAAGCGCCACGATCGTGCTCATCGCCCCGACGAGCAGCCAGCCCCAGCTGATCGCGATCGGGCCGCCCCAGTTGAACGCGATGTAGTACGAGGTCAGACAGCCCGCGAGGATCGAGATGATCGTGAAGCTGATCGCGAAGTTCTGGAAGCCCCCCATCGCCCGGAACAGCTCCTGCGCGTAGCCCAGCTTGTGAAGGAGCCGTTCGTCCTCCGACGTGTGGTACCCGCTGCCTGCGGGCCCTGTGCTCATACCCACCGCCTCCTTGTGGTTTGCGAGGCTGTCAATTCAGCTACGGCACGGCTCGCGTGTCAAGACATGTCAGCGATGGCGTGAGTGTCACGCGCGGACCGGATGGAGGCAAGGCATAGGATCGCCGCCATGCTGACGTTCGCCGAGCTGCGCGATCTGGTCGCGACCGGCGAGATCGACACGGTCGTCGTCGCGTTCACCGACATGCAGGGGCGCCTGATGGGCAAGCGCCTCCACGCGGAGTTCTTCGTCGAGGAGATGGAGTCGGAGCTTCCGGTCGAGGGCTGCAACTACCTCCTCGCGCTCGAGATGGAGATGGATCCGGTCCCGGGATACGAGATCGCCAGCTGGGAGCAGGGCTACGGCGACTTCGCGATGCAGCCGGACATGGCCACGCTCAGGCGCATCCCGTGGCTCGAGGCGACCGCGCTCGTGCTCGCCGACGTCCTCTGGCACGACGGCTCGCCGGTGCAACCGTCTCCGAGGCAGGTTCTGCGCGCACAGATGGACCGCGCCGCCGAGCTCGGGTTCACGCCGATGGCCGGCTCGGAGCTCGAGTTCTATCTCCTCAAGGAGACGTTCGCGGAGGCGCACGCAAAGGACTACCGCGACCTCACGCCCTCGGTGCCGTACATCCTCGACTACCACATCCTCGCCACCACGTACGACGAGCCTCTGATCCGCGCGATCCGGAACGGGATGCACGCGGCCGGCATCAAAGTCGAGACGTCGAAGGGCGAGGCGTGGCCCGGCCAGCAGGAGATCAACTTCCGCTTCGCCGACGCCCTGACGATGGCCGACAACCACGCGATCTACAAGAACGGCGCCAAGGAGATCGCATACCTTCACGGCTGCGCGATCACGTTCATGGCAAAGCCGTTCCAGGACTGGATCGGCAACTCGTGCCACATCCACTCGTCGCTCTTTCGCGACGGCGAACCGGCGTTCGCGGACGACGACGAGCTCTTCGGACGGTGGCTCGCAGGACAGATCGCGTGCGTCCGGGAGCTCGCCGTGTTCTTCGCACCGACGATCAACTCGTACAAGCGGTATGCGGCGGGCAGCTGGGCGCCGACGACGCTTGCGTGGGGTCACGACAATCGGACGTGCGGGTATCGCGTCGTCGGCCACGGGAAGGCGCGGCGGGTCGAGACACGCATCCCGGGCGGCGACGTCAACCCGTACCTCGCCTTCGCGGCGATGATCGCCTCCGGGCTCCACGGGATCGAGGAAGGGCTCGAGCCGCCGCCGCCGCTCGAGGGCAACGCGTACGAATCGGACGCGGAGCGGTTCCCGTCGAGCATGCGGGATGCGATCGAGGCGCTGCAGAGCGGCGGGATGGCGCGCCGGGCGTTCGGCGACCAGGTCGTCGACCACTACCTCAACTACGCCCGCACCGAGCAGGGGCAGTACGACCGCTTCGTGACCGACTGGGAACGCCGGCGGTACTTCGAGCGCGGCTGAGAGCCGGTGTCTGAGAGCCGGTGTCTGACACTTCGAGACGCACACGTGACGAAGAATCCACACGCCGGCTCTAGGACTGACTCCGCTGGGAGACGGGCGGCGATCGGTGTCAGACACCGGTTCTTGTCAAGTAGCCGTCGGAGTCACGTCCGAACATGACGCACGAGAAGCGCATCGAGATCCGCTGGCGCGACCTCGACGCATACCGGCACGTCAACAACGCCGTCTACGCGACGTACCTCGAGGAGTGCCGGGACGAATGGGCGCTACGCGCGCTCGACGATACGGGAGATCCGTGGGACTACGTGCTCGCGCGCGTCGCGATCGACTTCCGGCAGGAGCTCACGCAGGAGGACGACGTCGTGATCGTCAGGTGCACTCTCGAGCGCATCGGGACGTCGAGCCTCACGCTCCACGAGGAGATCCGGAAGCTCGACGGCACCCTATCCGCCGAGGCCGAGTCGGTGCTCGTCGCCCGCGACCGCGAGACCGGCCGCTCGCGTCCGCTCAGCGACGCGGAGCGCGAGGCGCTGACTGCGACGCTGGCCACCGCGTGAGCCCCAACGCGAGACAACGCTTGTGTTGAATCAACACAAACGTTTCTCGCCCTGCGTTACCGTCACGGCGTGGAACGCCGCCCGATCATCGGCATCACGTCCTACGCCCAGCCCGCGCGCTGGGGCCATTGGGAGCTGCCCGCGGCGCTCGTGCCCCTGTACTACGTCGAGTCCGTCGAGCGCGCCGGCGGTCGCGCACTCGTCGTTCCGCCCAGCACCGACGCGGTCGACGAGACGCTCGACGTCCTCGACGGCGTCGTCTTCTCGGGTGGGATCGACATCGACCCGGCCACCTACGGGGCGGAACGCGACCCGCGTACCGATTCGGCGCAAGTCCAGCGCGACGCGGGCGAGCTCGCGTTGCTGAGATGCGCGCTCGAGCGGGACATCCCGACGCTGGCGATCTGCCGCGGCCTCCAGCTGCTCAACATCGCGCGCGGTGGGGATCTCGTCCAACACCTTCCGGACGACGTCGGCCACGACGGCCACCGGGAGACGCTCGGCGCGTTCTCCGAGCACGCGGTCGACGTCAAGGAGGGCACGAAACTCGCCGAGATCATCGGCCCGCATCACGGGAGCGTGCAGTCGAGCCACCACCAGGGCGTCGGCCGCGTGGGGGAGGGGCTCCTCGAGACGGCGTGGGCCGAGGACGGGTCGCTGGAAGGGCTCGAGGACCCGGACAAGCGCTTCGCCGTCGCCGTGCTCTGGCATCCGGAGATGGAAGAGGACAAGCGCCTGTTCGAGGCGCTCGTGGAGGAGTCCCGGCGGTATCGGGCCGAGCGACTCCAGTCGGGTGAGGCGGCGCGAAGTGGTGTCTGACTTGAGTCAGACACCCGCTCTTGGCCGCACACCTGCGGTCACCCCGTTCCACTCCCAGCTGCCGGTCAAGATCGCGTTCGGCGACGGAGTGATCGCCGAGCTCCCCGACGTGTTCGGCGCGCTGGGAGCGACGAGTGCCCTTGTGGTCGTCGAGGAGCCCGTCGCGGATCACGCCGACGTCGTAGTGGCACTTGGCGCAGTGGAGGAAAGGGGCGTGCGCCTCGAGCGGGTCACCAAGGGCCCGGGTGAGCCGACCTTCCAGCTCGCCGACGAGCTCGCAGCCACGGCTCGCGACCGCGGCATCGACGCCGTCGTCGGGATCGGCGGCGGCTCCGCGCTCGACGTCGCGAAGGCGGCACGCATCGCGGCCGATCAGGCCGCTGAGATCCGCGAGTTCGCATCCGGCGACCGCGTCCCGCAGCCACCGCGCATCGGGCTCGTCCTCTGCCCGACGACGTCGGGGACAGGCAGTGAGGTCTCCGGCGCGAGCGTCCTCACCGACACCGAGCGCGACCGGAAGATCGGCTTCGGCCACCCGAACATGCGGGCGCAGCACGCGCTCGTCGACCCGGTGCTAACGCACGGCCTCCCACCGGCGCCGACCGCACACTCCGGGGTGGACGCCGTCGCGCAGGCGATCGGCGCCTGCACGGTGACCAACTCGTCCCCGCTCTCCGTCGCCTTCGGGCTCGAGGCCTGTCATCACGCGGCGCACTCGCTGCTCGCCGCGGTCGCAGACGGCGGCGACACGGAGGCTCGCCGCCGGCTCGCGTGCGCGAGCCTCACCGCCGGCCTCGCGATGAACCTCTCGGACTGCGCCGCCGACCACGCGCTCGCACAGGCGCTCGGGAGCGTCAAGCATCTTCCCCACGGGCTCACCGTCGGCCTCGTCGCGGCCGAAACGCTCGAGTTGACGCGAGCACAGTGCGCCGACCGTCTCGAGCGCGTCGCTGACGCGCTCGGCGAGCCGGACGACGGAACGGACGACGGCTCGCGCGCGGTGCGCGCGATGCGCAAGCTCCTCGCCGCCGCAGGGTTCCCAACCCTCCGTGACGTCGGCGTGACCGAGGACGACCTGCCGGCGCTCGTCGGCAGCGCGACCGGCGACCAGCGGTACAACCTCGACGTCGACTGCCACGACTGGACGGCCGCCGACGTCGAGACGGCGTTCCGGGCGGCGCTCGCCCTCGAGTCGCGCTAGGAGGGCAGGCGGTCGGGCAGCCCGAGCGGCGCATACAGCTGCGGATAGCCCGCGAAGCCCGTGATCCCGGCGATCGTCCCGCCTTCCAGGGCGAAGACCATCACGCCGTAGGCCTCGAACGCGTCCCCCGGCTCGGGCGCGAAGTACGCCGCGAGTGCCGGCTGCCGGTTGGCCGCCGTCGGCACCAGGCGAATGCGGGTGAGGTCGCCTTCGGCCGGGACGGTGGCGAAGAACTCGCCGATCGCGGCGGGACCGACGAGACGCATCGGCTCGGGCGGCATCGTCAGGAAGGCGTCGTCCGCGAGCAGCGACATGAGCCCGCGCACGTCGACCGCCTCCCACGCGTCGACGAAGCGGCCCATCACCGTCCTCTCCACGATGCTGCCGGCCGACGCATGTGTCCGGACGAGGCCGCCGTCTGCCCGTTCGCGCTCCAGACCCTCGCGCGCACGCTGCAACGCGCTGTTGACCGCCGGGACGGTGTCGTCCAACACCTCCGCGACGTCGCGTGCCGACCACCCGAGCGCCTCGCGGAGGACGAGCACTGCGCGCTGCTTCGGCGGCAACACCTGCATCGCCGCGACGAGCGCCAGGCCGATCCCCTCGCGTTCCTCGGCGATCGTCTCCGGGCCTGCGTCGGGGGCGGGAAGGTCGTCCAGAAGGGCGTCGGGGTAGGGCTGCAGGAAGCGGTCGATGCCCGCACGGTCGCGCGCGCGATGCTCGGCTGCGGTCAGGCAGACGTTCGTCGCGATGCGGTAGAGCCACGCCCGCAGAGGCGCCGTCGGCTCGTATCGCGGGAGCGCGCGCCAGGCGCGGAGCATCGTCTCCTGGAGCGCATCGTCCGCGTCGTCGAGCGATCCGAGCATCCGGTAGCAGTGCCGATGGAGCGGTCGACGGTGCGTGGCCGTGAGTCGGACGAATGCCTGCTCGTCGCCGCCTTGCGCGGCGACGAGCAGGACGGAGTCGGCGGCCTCGGCCGTCATCCGGCCACCGGCGGCGGTGCACCGAGCTCGCTCCAGGCGCTCGGCGCGAACGCTCCGGGCGTGCCTCCCAGCGCGACCAGCCGGACGCCGTCGGGGCCCGGCAGGATCCGGCGTCGCTGCCGCGGTCCGACCCGCGCCATGATCCCCGGTCGCAGCTCGAACGTCTCGCCGTCCGCTTCGAGGATCGCTGAGCCCGCGAGTGGGAGGTAGACCTCCTCCTGGTTCGGATCCTGCGCTTCGGCATCGTGGTTGTGATTCGGGTAGCCCTCCCAGTTCGCGGGCAGGGTGAGAACCTGCATGCCCCATGCGGTGACGCCGAGCGTCGCGCGTGCCCGTCGCATCACGCCGTCGTAGATCGGTTCCATCTCGTCGATCGCCGCGACCGTGACGTCTGCCATGACTCCTCCCGTGGTGGATGCTCGGTCACCACGGTCAAACCACGCCGACGGTGGAAACTCATCGGCCGCGAGCGAACGATCAGCGCTCGGTCGAGACGAACACGCTCTTCAGCTCGGTGTTGTGGACGAGGCCCTCCATCCCTAGCTCCTTGCCGACGCCGGAGGCCTTGTAGCCGCCGAACGGCACTTGCGGGAAGACCGAGCTGTTCGAGTTGACGCCGATCGCGCCCGTGCGGAGCGCACGGGCGACGCGGAGCTGACGGGCGCCGTCCCGTGTCCACAGAGAGCCAGAGAGGCCGTACGGCGTGTCGTTCGCGAGGCGGATCGCCTCGTCCTCCGTCTCGAACGTGATCACCGAGACGACCGGGCCGAAGATCTCCTCGCGTGCGACCGTCATGTCGTTCGTGCAGTCCCCGAGCACGGTGGGACGAAGGTAGAAGCCGTTCGCGACGTCGTCGCCGTCGGGCCGTGCGCCGCCTTCGAGCATGGTCGCGCCTTCTTCGAGCCCGCGTGCGATGTAGCGCTCCGCCGTCTCGCGCTGGCCCGCGGATACGAGCGGGCCCACCTGCGTCTCGGCCGACTCGGGGTCGCCGACGACGATCGCCCGCGTCGCCGCGACGTAGTGCTCGAGCAGCTCGTCCTTCGCAGACGCCTCGACGAGCAGACGTGAGCGCGCGCAGCAGTCCTGCCCGGCGTTCTCGAACACGGAGAACGGCGCCATGCGGCCGGCTTGCTCGAGGTCGGCGTCGGCGAACACGATGCACGCGCTCTTGCCCCCGAGCTCGAGCGTGACGCGCTTGACGGTTCCCGCCGCCTTGCGCGCGATCTCGATCCCGACCTCGGTCGAGCCGGTGAAGCCGACCTTGCCGACGAGCGGGTGCTCGACGAGCGCGTCGCCGATGGCCCACCCCGGCCCCGGAACGACGTTGAGCACGCCGGCCGGCAGCCCTGCCTCGAGCCCGAGCTCCGCATAGCGCAGCGCCGTCAGAGGAGAGAGGCTCGCCGGCTTCAACACGACGGTGTTCCCGGCTGCGATCGCAGGGGCGGTCTTCCAGTTCGCGATGTTGAGCGGGAAGTTCCACGGCGTGATCACCGCGGCCACGCCGATCGGCTCGCGGAACGTGAGGACGATCCCGTCGCGGTCGACCGGGATCGTCGAGCCGAAGAACTTGTCGACGGCGCCCGCGTAGTACCGCATCACAGCCCCCGCATTGGTTGCGCACCAACGTGCGTCGCCGATCGCCATCCCCATGTCGCGGGTCTCCAGGAGGCCCAGCTCGTCGACGTGCTCCTCGATCAGGTCGGCCCACCGGTACAGCACCTTCGCCCGCTGGATCGGCGTGCGAGAGCCCCAATCCTCGAACGCGCGCGCGGCCGCGCGCACCGCGCGGTCGGCGTCCTCGGCGCCTGCTTCGGCGACCGTGCGGAAGGTCTCGCCGTTCGCGGGGTTGACCGTGTCGAACGTGCGGCCGTCTGCCGACGGCACGCGCTCGCCATCGATCAGCAGATTCTCAAGAGGTGCAGCCACGGAACGATTGAATCACCGCCTTTCGATCGCGGCGGTCTGTATGTCTCGATGCTTCGCCGCCGGAGGGCGGCTTTGCCGCCCGCGAGGCCAGGTTCGGTTGGTAATCACGCAAAGGAGGAGGGCGCTCGCGGGGGAACCAGGGGTTCCCCGGCGCTATCAGACGCCGACGACGTGGACGAGCCAGCGGCGGTCGCGCTCCCGGTCGAGCTCGAGAAACAACACCCGCTGCCACTGGCCGAGGCAGAGGACACCGTCGCGAACCGGAATCGACTCGCCGGCCGGCCCCATCAGCATCGACATGCAATGCGAGTGACCGTTGGACAGCTCCGTCTCGTTGTCCGAGAGGTTCTCTGTGCGCCGGTCCCAGTCGTCGTGTGCGTAGTAGTGCTCGGTCGGGACGAGCCGCCGAAGAAGGACGGAGAAGTCCTCGAGAAATCCGCGCTCGTACTCGTTCACCCGCACGGAGCAGGTCGTGTGCGGCGAGTAGACGCAGCAGACGCCGTCGCGGACGCCGCTCTCGCTTACCGCCTCCTGGACGTGATCGGTGATGTCCGTGACGGTCAAGCCGCCCGCGGTGCGGAGCTGCTCCTCGCGGTGGAAGGTCTTCAGGGCGCCGCCGCCGGCGGCCGGGCTCATCGCCGCGGTCGTCTGGGGTGCACTCGCCATCCGCGTGCATTGTGTCAGCGATCCGCCAGGCCGGGGCCGTGGAACCAGTCGCTCGGTCACGGAAGCTCTACGCTGGACGGCACGGACCCGTAGCTCAGCCCGTCCTAGGCGAGTCGTCGGCAGAAGCCGGTGAACCCGGCTCCCGCCGCGTCACCTCGTTCGTGAATGCGCCTCCTCGGACCGGAACGGGTTGCCTATCGACGCAACTGACCTCGCACCGCGCCGCCCTTGTAGGCGCGGGTATGGATGTTGACGTAGTACGCCGCCGCGTTGGTCTGCAGACGGTCCTCGAGGCTTGTCGCGAGCTCGAGCGTGGTCGTGGCACACCCTCGGGCCGTGTACGTCTTGCCGAACGGGAAGGCGACCGGGCCCGCGACCCCCGCCTTTCCCTTGTGGATGTGCGCCGCGATCGGCGTGCCGATCCCCGTGGGTCGGAGGTTCCAGCAGACCTTCGGGCCGCGGATCGTCACGACCGCCGTGCCGCCACCATCGGGGTCACCCTTCGGCACTTCGGCCGACCCGCGGAGAGAGGCGTGGAAGGTGACCGTGTCGAGGCGGGCGCCGCTCGACGTTGACGCGAGGGCGAGAGCCAGCACGGTTCCGAAGACGACTGCGAGTCTCATGGTTCGTCCTTTCGTGGCATTGGCAGCCACATTGCCCACGAAGCCAGACCGCAAACGACGTGGGGCGACCGTCTGCGGGCCGACAGGACAACGACGCGGCTCGAGCCCATGCGTGCTTCGCCTCGGTTCGGGCCTGGGACCAGGTGAACGTCGAACCACGCGCGAATGTCGAGCTTGGGGGTCAAACAGGCCCAGCCTCGAATCCTGCCTGTTGCCCAGACGTTGCCCCAGAGGCGGAGGCGGCCCCACGGGAGGGCCGCTTCCGGCATGGTTACTGGGTCGGGCCCGTAGCTCAGCTGGTTAGAGCAGCCGACTCATAATCGGTTGGTCCCTGGTTCGATCCCAGGCGGGCCCACTCGCAACTACCCGGGATCACGGCCTTGGAGCGAAGAGCGCGCGTGCAGTCCCTCGTCCAAGCGATCCGGCGGCAGGCCGTGTTGGACGACACCAGTCATGCGACATCGAGCCCGGCGTTGTCGACCAGACAGCTTGCGGCCATGACTCGCGTTCCTTCCTCCAACGCGCACCTCTCTCCCCGGCGCCCGGAGTCTGCCCCAGCACGGATGCGGCCGCGTCGGCAGCGCAGATCGGCGATCCTCGTGACGTCAGGCGTCGTCATGTTGGCGATCGGGCTGCTGCCGACGCTCTCCGAGTCAGCGATCGCGGGGACGACGTCTGCCGAAAGCCTCGGCAGCATCGTCTCCGTGGTCGCCGGCCGGCCCGTCAACGTGTCCTGTGCGCCCAGCGAGGACGCGTGGCTCCGGGAGCTCGAACAGGGGCAGATGGATGCCGATGCGGTCGCCTATTACGACGGGGAGCTCGATGTCATCCATTTCGGCCCCGCCATCTGCGGAGGCGCTCAGGACCTTGATCGTGGAGTGACGCCGGCGCTCGTCGCGAGCCTCTTCGTCGCAGCGCACGAGGCCGCTCACGCCGTCGGCGTCGACGACGAGGGCGGAGCCAACTGCTGGGGTCTCTACTGGGCCCAGGACCTCGCCCGACGTTTCGCCGGCATCCAGTTCTTCACGCCTGCGAGCAGGCTGGTGCTCGAGATCGCCCGCCAGATCCAGCACGACGCACCACCGGAGTACCGGTCGGCCTGCCCCGTGTAGACCAGGAACGGGAGCCGGGTAACCCCGGCTCCCGCAACTGTCGCGCCTACTAGGCGTGCACCGCCTCGGCTGGCGCCGTGTACTGGACGCCTGCCGCGAACCGGAGCGCCTCGAGCGCCTCGGCCTGTGTCATCAAAGCCGTCGTCTCGAACTTGCGGAACGCGCCGCTGGACGCGATCGCCAGCGAGATGCCGGCGGCCGCCGTGTTGTCGGGCGCCTCGATGAGTGCGAACCCGTCGGCCTCGCCGAACGCGTACCAGAGACCCTGGAGCTTGCATCCGGCACCTTCGAGGACCCGGCCGACGGTCTCCTCGCGGTTCTCCGGGCTCCGGATGAGCCCGGCCCAGACCTCCGGCGTGTAGCCGAAGCTGACCATGTAGAGGGCCATGCCTACCTCCTTTGACGCCCTCTGCAGAACTCAGCGTCGATCATCCTCCTCATGCCGGGGTGAATCAAGACGCGGCAGAAGGACGGCACGGGCCGCCGCACCTCAGGGGAGGGGGTAGCGGCGGCGCCGCAGCCGTCCATGAGGCCCGGTAACCACCCGAACCCCGGCGGCAGTCACGAGAGAGCCGCCGACAAGAGATACCGCGCCCGTCGCGAGACTCCTCCGACGATTTTTCAAGGCTGCGCGCAGGCGGCGGATTCGCGCTCCGAACGAGCGCGCCGTGGTGCGCTCTCGCGGGATGGTCTGGCGGCTCGTCGCGTCGGGGGCTATGAGGGATGGCGGGCCGCCCGGCTGCGAAGCAGCCGGCTTCAAGGATGTGCCCCGCCGCAGGCGGGGATCCGAGCGCAG
>Ga0081539_10001029_pt1 | contig 51437 bp, 41 predicted proteins | sample TabmetS4T2R2_FD_71023 | JGI IMG/M metagenome (GOLD analysis project Ga0081539, IMG submission 71023) | Tabebuia heterophylla rhizosphere microbial communities from the University of Puerto Rico - S4T2R2 | ecosystem: Host-associated > Plants > Roots > Rhizosphere ... | reverse complement strand
AACGTCCGCGAACGACGCATCGTGATCGTGTTGTTCCACGTCGTCGTCGCCAGATAGTAGAAGCCGTTGTAGTACTGCAACCACGGATCCGGACCCCGCATCTTGATGGGGTTGGTAAACGTGGTGCGCGGCGGCGCGGTCGTCGGTGGCGCGGTGGTGGGCGGCGCGGTGGTCGGCACCGACGTGGTGGGCGGCGGGGTCGTCGGGCCGGTCGAACCGTTGCACGCCACGCCGTTGAGCGCGAAGTTGGTGGGTGCCGGGTTGCTCGAGTTGTTCCACGAGCCGTTGAAGCCGAGGCTCACCACGGCGCCGGTGCCGAGGCCGGCGTTCCAGGTCTGGTTGCGGGCGGTGACCTGGGCGCCGCTCTGGCTGAAGACGGCGCTCCAGCCCTGGGTGACCTGCTGTCCGGCGGTGAACGACCAGGTCAGGGTCCAGCCGTTGAGCGGGTCGCCGAGGTTGGTGAGGTCGACGGCGCCGGTGAAGCCGCCGGGCCACTGCGACCCGACGCGGTAGGTGACCGAGCAGCCGGCGGCCGCGGAGGCCGAGGTCACGGCGGTGACCGCACCGACCGCGCCGACGACGCAGACGGCCAGGGCGGCGATGACGGAACGGGGACGCGCGAGGCGCATGGTTGCTCCCGAGGACAGGCGATCATGACGGAGTCGGTCGCCCGGGAGCCGCTCCGGCCTCAAGATAGCCAGTCAGATACATCGATGCAACTCGCCTAAAAGGATTGAGATCAATCGCTTGACAGGTTCGGGTCCCGCGTCCACGATGTGTTAGCTGGGCCCCTTATGCGCATCCTTTCCGGGCAGGGATCGAGGAGGCCTCTTCCCGCACCCCTGTCCCGAAACGTTTGGATGCCAACGATGAAACCTCGGCCCACTTGGCGCCGCTGGCTGGTCTTCGCCGCCCTCGCCGTCCTCGGCACGGCACCGCTTGTCGTGCCGCAGCTCACCCCGGCGGCGGAGGCCGCCGCCAAGACGGTCTGGATACCTGAGCGCTGGGTCAGCACCGGCGAGGTGCCCTGGGCGCAGGACCGGACGAAGGAATCGGCCAACTTCATCCTCCTGTGGGGTGAGAAGTCCGGCACCAACCCGCTGACCGCGCCCGGCGAGTTCCGCTTCGACCCGGACAACATCCTCAGCCAGCTGGAGAGCCTCTACTCCTTCTACGTGAACACGATGAGGTTCACGCCGGAGACCGGGCTGCTGTCCCAGTACAAGATCATCGTCATCATCACGCGGACCTGGAACCGCACCGCGCTGGACGCGTGGGCGACCGGCGGCTCGACCGACGGCCGGGTCGGCGTCATCAACGTCGCGCCCGGCGCGGCCCAGCCTGGCTCGTGGGGCCTGGCGCACGAGCTGGGGCACGTGTTCCAGAACTACACGTTTCTGGGACGCTCCGGCATGGGCCTGACGCACGCCTCGGCCGGCACGTTCTGGGAGGCGAGCGCCGAGTTCATGGCGATGCAGGTGTACCCGCGCACGGCCGCCGGCGACCTGACCCGCTGGCTGCGCACGGAGAACCTGTACTACTCCTCGTCCCGCCACCACTACGGCGCCTGGATGCTGCCGCAGTACATCAAGGATCGCGACGGCCTGGAGATGTTCAACCGGATCTGGAACGAGGCGCGCAACACCGAGCACCCGCTCGAGGTCTACCGCCGGCTCACCGGGATCACGCAGACCGAGCTCAACCGGCGGATCGGCGAGTACGCACAGCACAACGTCACGTGGGACTACTCCAACCGGGCCGACTTCATGCCGTTCATCAACAGCGTGTACGGCGCCGGCTTCCTCAACGCGTACAAGGGCGTGCCGGTCGAGGCGGTCAACGCGGGCGCCCGCCACTACCGCATCTCCGACGCGATGGCCCCGTCCGACTACGGGTACAACAAGATCCAGCTCGTGCCGGACAGCGACGGCGCGCTCGTGCGCGTGCACCTGAAGGGGCACGCGGAGACCGGCGCGACCGGGTGGACGTTCGGCTTCGTGGCCACGCGCAACGGGAGCAGCCCGCGGTACGGGCCGCTGACCCAGGGTACGGACGGCCAGGCCAGCTTCCAGCTCCAGTCCGGTGAGAACCAGGTCTTCCTCGTCGTCACCGGCACGCCGGCGAGCGCGGTGCCGAAGTACGCGTTCCTCGACGGGTGGCCGAAGAACCGCCGCTACCCGTACGAGTTCCGCCTCTCCGGGGCGATCCCGTCCGGCCACGAGCCGGGGTACCAGAAGCCGGCCGCGACCAACGGCGGGCGCTGGCACTCCAACGGCGGCGGCTGGGTGGCGGGCAACGCCAACGTGGCGTCGACCGCGTACGTCGGGCCGCGCGCCGCCGTCTACAGTGGATCGGTTACCGGCAACGCGCGCATCGAGGACCTCGCGTGGGTCAACGGCGGCACGGTCACCGGCAACGCGGTCGTGAAGGGCAACGCGATCGTCCAAGGTGGAGTGACGATCGGCGGCACCGCGGTCGTCGGCGGCGACGCCGAGCCACCGGCCGGCCCGACCGGCGGCACCTGCAACTCCGGCACGTACCTGCTGTTCAACCCGAGCCGTGGCTGCGACGGCGGCGGCGCCGAGGCGGACGTCAACCCGGCGCACGGCACGTTCACGTCGGAGGAGCTGGCGATCACCGGCGGCACCAACCCGACCACCCCGCCGCCCACGACCGCGCCGCCCACCACGCCCCCGCCCACCACCGCTGCCCCGACCACGCCCCCGCCCACCACGGCGCCGCCCACGACCCCGCCGCCGACCGGCGGTCCGGCCGCGTGCCGGGTGGCGTACACGGCGAACTCGTGGAGCAACGGCTTCACCGGCGACGTGACCATCACGAACACCGGCGGAGCCGCGATCAACGGGTGGACGCTGGCGTTCACGTTCGCGAACGGCCAGCAGATCACCAACAGCTGGAACGCGACGGTGACGCAGAGCGGATCGGCGGTGACCGCGCGGAACGCGAGCCACAACGGCTCGATCGCGGCCGGCGGCACCGCGTCGTTCGGCTTCCAGGGCACCCACGGCGGCACCAACCAGCCCCCGTCGTCCTGGTCCCTGAACGGCTCCCCCTGCACCACCTGACCCCCGTGGTCGAGGCTCCTCTCGGGCAAACCGCACCCGCCCGGAAGGAGCCTCGACCGCTCTGGAGACCTTTCCGGGTCGGGCCGCCCTCCGCCCTTTCACGTTGACCGCCGAACCCTTCGCACCAGCCGCGCCAGGCACCGCGAAAGCACCAGGGAAACGCGGCGGGCGAGTGACGCGGACCTGCGCCCTCGGCGCGACCAGCGGCGGACGGGTGAGGCCGCGGGAGCAGCGGTCTGGACCACGGCGGACATCGCGGTAGCTCACATCTTGAAGGCCTCAGCCCCGCTCGGCCGCGCGCTCCAGCGCTACGTGCCAGGGGCGGACGCGGACCTGGAGGAGGCCGGCGGTGACGGCGCCGTCGTCGGTCTGGGCCAGGCCCACGTAGGTGGCGACGTCGGCCGGGTCGGGCACGCGGAGCACGGTCATGCCGGTGCTGTGCCGGTCGAGCGAGCCGGCCGCGACGAGCACGCCGCGCTCGCGCAGGCGGCCCAGGAAGGCGATGTGCTCGCCGAAGTCGGGCTGGCCGAAGACCGGCTCGCCGGGCGGCAGCGCGGGACCGCCGGTGTGGTCGAGCACCAGCCACACTGGACCGTCGGCGCCGGGCGCGGCGGCGGTGGGTGCCTGGGCGGCGTAGCGGTCGAGGACGCGCGGCCAGCCGTTTCCGTACTCGGTGCGGGACGCGCCGGGGTCGGGCAGCCGCTCCCAGCCGTCGTGCTCGAGGGTGACCAGCGTCATGCCGTCGGCCAGCGCCTCGAAGCTCACCCGCACGCGGCTGGCCTTGTCCACATCGGAGCCTGGGTGCCAGGTCACGGCGAGCAGGCTGGGCGGCTCCCACTCCAGGACCGAGCCCCAGACGGCCTCGCCGCCACCCGGGCCGCGCTCGACGATGCGCCCCTGCTCGAAGGCGACGGTGGCGCCGTCCCCGTACACGCTGTGCCGGGCGACCGGCCACCACAGGCCGATCTCGCCGGTGAACACCTCGAACGCGGCCTCGGGCGCGCCGCGCACCACCACCTGGCGGCGGATCGGGGGCAATGTGGTCATGGCTTCTCCTCCTCGGCGCGCCCGGCCATCCGCTCGGCGAACGCGCCCAACGCCTCGTCCCATGTGGACACAAGCCACTGCTGCAGGGCGGTGAAGCCCGGCGGGGCCAGCGCGTACAGGTTTCTGGTGCCGACGCTCGTGTGCACCACCAGCCCGGCGCCCTCTAGGACGCGCAGGTGCTTGCTCACCGCCGGCCGCCCGACCGGCAGGCCCGCGGCGAGCTCGCCGACCGGCAACGGGCCGCCCCGCAGGCGCCGGACTATCGCCCGCCGGGTGCGGTCGCCCAGCGCGTCCAGCACGTCGTCCACCGCAACTTGGTTACTCATCAGCAACCGTTACTCTAGAGCAACCATTGCCTGTGAGCAACCAGTGACACATAGATGAACGAACGGTGTCGCCAATCCGTCCAAAACGTGGACCATGGACTGATGGCATGGCGAACGCGGGCGTCCGGGCCCATCACGGTCCAGGGGTACGTGCGCAAGGGCTTCGAGTCCGTCCGGGACGCGTTCGTGGAGAATCTGGTCCGCCGCGGCGAGCTGGGCGCGGCGTGCTGCGTCTACCAGGACGGCGAGCCGGTGGTCGACCTGTGGGGCGGCGTGCGCGACGCGGCGACCGGCGCGCCGTGGGCGCGCGACACCATGGTGCTTGTCTTCTCCACCACCAAGGGGCTGGCCGCGATGACGCTCGCCCTCGCCCACTCGCGCGGCTGGCTCGACTTCGACGAGCGGGTGAGCGCGTACTGGCCGGAGTTCGCCCAGCGCGGCAAGGACCGGGTCACCGTCCGCCAGCTGCTCGCCCACCAGGCCGGGCTCTTCGCGCTCGACCGGCCGATCGGGCGCGCCACCGTCCGCGACCTCGACCGCCTCGCCGGGGTGCTGGCCGCGCAGGCGCCCGCGTGGGAGCCGGGCAGCCGGCAGGCCTACCACGCGCTCACGCTCGGCTTCTACCAGGGCGAGCTGATCCGCCGCGTCGACCCGGCCGGCCGCACGCTGGGCCGCTTCTTCCAGGAGGAGATCGCCGCGCCGCTCGGCCTCGACTTCTACCTCCGCCTGCCCGGGACGGTGCCGAACGTCCGGCTGGCCCGGATCCAGCGGCCCAACCCGCTCAAGGTCGTGGTCAGCGTGTCGCCGGGCCTGCTGCTCGGCGCGCTCAACCCGCGTTCGCACGTGTTCCGGTCGATGGTGAGCGGGCCGCCGTGGCTGCCGATGCACCGCCAGCGGATCTACGCCCGCGACCTGGAGGTACCCTCCGCGCTGGGCGTGGGTACGGCCCGCGCGATCGCGAAGGCGTACGGCGTCTTCGCCACCGGCGGCCGCGAGCTCGGGCTCAGCGAGTCGACGCTCGCCGAGCTGGCCGCCCCCGCGGTGCCGCCGCGCAACGGCGTGCGCGGCGCGTACCTGGACGGGGAGATCCCGCACTCGCTGGGCTTCATGAAGTCGAGCGCGGCGTGGAGCTTCGGCGGGCCGGCCGCGTTCGGCACGGCGGGCATCGGCGGGTCGCTCGGCTTCGCCGACCCGGCGACCGGCATCGGCTACGCCTACGTCACCAACCGCATGGGCGCCGCCCTGACCTCCGACCCGCGGGAGCGCGCGCTGCGCGCCGCCGTCCCGGTCCGGCTCGCCCCCTTTACAGACGCCGTTCGGGTGGATAGACCTCGTTGACGTGCGTCGCTACGGTGGCGGCGTGCTCGGATTAGAACCCTCCCGGTTGGGCGTCGACCTCGGCACGACGCACACCGTCGCCGCCCTCGCGGTGCACGGCGCGCGCGTGCAGCAGCTGCTCTTCGACTCCAGCCCGCTCCTTTCCTCCGCGGTCTACGCCGAGGCCGGCCGGCCGCCGGTCGCCGGGCGGGACGCGGAGCGCGCCGCCCGCATCGACCCGACCCGCTTCGAGCCCAACCCGAAGCGTCGGATAGACGACGGCACCGTGCTGCTCGGCGACCAGGAGTACCAGGTGGCCGACCTGCTGGCCGCGATCCTGCGCCGGGTGGCCGACGAGGCCGGCCGGGTCGGCGGCGGTTCGCCCGGCGCGACCGTCCTCACCTACCCGGCCAACTGGGCGACGACCCGCCGGGGCCTGCTCGCGGACGCCGCGCAGCGCGCCGGCCTGCGGTCCCTGACCCTGGTGCCGGAGCCGGTCGCGGCGGCGGCCTACTTCACCACGGTGCTCGGCCGCCCGGTGCCGCCGGGCGCCGGGCTGGTGGTCTACGACCTGGGCGCCGGCACGTTCGACACGAGCGTGCTGCGCCGCCGCCCCGACCAGGGCTGGGAGGTGCTGGCCAGCGAGGGCGTCGACGTCGGCGGCCTCGACCTCGACGCCGAGGTCGTCGCGCTCGTGGGCGAGGCGATGTCCGCGCGGGACGCGGCCCAGTGGGGCCGCCTGCGCGACTCCGGCGACGAGGGGATCCGCCGCATGCGGCGGGCCCTCTGGGACGACGCGCGGGCCGCGAAGGAGCAGCTCTCCCGGGCGCCGTCCGCGGCGGTGCAGGTGCCGCTGTTCGACACGCACGCGCACGTGACGCGGGAGCAGTTCGAGGCGCGGGCCCGGCCGTGGCTGGCCCGCACGGTCGAGCTGACCGCGGTCGCGCTGGCCCGCGCGGGGCTGGGCCCCGGCCAGGTCGCCGGGCTGTTCCTGGTCGGCGGGTCGAGCCGGATTCCGCTGGTCGGCACGATGCTGCACCAGCGCCTCGGCGTCGCGCCGACGGTGATCGAGCAGCCGGAGCTGGTGGTCGCCCTGGGCAGCCTCGCGGCAGTGCCCGGCGGCGCGCCGTCGGCCGCGCCGGTCTCCGTCCCGCCGCCACCGCTCGCGCCCACGCCGCCGCCGTACCCGGTGCCGCCGCCGTTCGCCCCGGCCGCCGGACCCTCGGCGCCGACCCCCATGTCGCCGGCCGCCGCGGCCCCGGTGTCCGGCACGCCGGTGTCCGCCAGCCCGATGTCCGCGCCGCCCGGCGGCCCCACGCCGACGTCCGGGCCGCCGATGCCGCTGTGGCCCGAGCCCGCCACCCCGGTCGCGGCGCCCGGCGTGCCGCCCCGGCGCAGGCGCACCGGCCTGGCGCTGGTCGCGGCCGCCGCGGCCGTGCTGCTGCTGTCGGTCGGCGGCGTCACGAGCTACCAGCTGCTGTCCGACGACTCGGAGGGCAAGGACGACGGCGGCCGCAGCGCCAGCGGCGACAACCCCAACGGCGGCAGCACGCCGAGCATCGTCGTGGGCGACAAGCCGCAGGAGGCCGCCGAGCCCGGCGCCGCCCAGCAGACCGTGAAGATCGACAAGACCGTCTGGTACGGCGGCCGGAAGATCACCTTCGACACCGCGACCTACGACGCGACCAAGGACCCGCCGCTCACGCTCACGGCCGCGATGGAAAACCTGACCGACCGCTCGGCGTACCCCGGCGTCGACATGGCGCTGAGCCTCGGCGGCCAGAGCTACCAGGGCAGCCCCGAGGCGTCCCAGCCGGTCCCGGCGAACGCGCGGAGCAACGTGGCCTTCGGCTTCCGCCTCCAGGAGGCGCCGGCGAAGCTGTCGGAGGGCGTGCTGACCATCGGCGGCGGCGGCGAGGTCAAGGCGGTGGTCCCGTTCGGCGAGGGCGGCGAGTACGTCCCGCTGGAGCCCAAGGCCGTGGTCAACGGCAAGACCGTGCGGGCGGGCGCGCTGTCGATGACCGCCACGACCTGCGAGATCCGCGCGGACAACCTGAAGAACGGCAACCAGGTCAAGGACCGCCAGCGGTTCCTCGCCTGCACCGTCGACATCAAGTACCACGGCGCCGACGGCCGCCCCGGCGGGCAGAACATCGACGACACCAACTTCCGGCTGCTCCTGCCCGACAAGCGGACCGTGGAGGCGCCGACCGACGCGCCGATCGACCTGCTCAACCCCAACGAGGTGGGCAAGGGCCTGTACCTGGTGTTCACGTTGTCGTGGCCGGCACCGGGCGACTACGCGGTGCAGCTGCTCGACCTCGGCTGGCTCAACAACGACAAGGCGACGGCGGCCAGGACCGCCAACATCCCGCTCACGATCGCGGCCTGACCGGCTCCGGACCCACCCGGGGGCCGGGTCAGGACGGGCGGCCGGCGACGAGTGCGCTCAGCCGGTCGCCCAGCCGCGCGACGGGCCGGTGAAACCTGTCAGCCTGGCGCCGCGCCTGTGGATGGAAACTCGAGGCCGACCGCAGCATGGTGGGTACGCCGTTCGTCTACAGGTCAGTGCACGGCGAGAGGCGGGGGCACGGATGCGGGACGCGGACAGTTTCGACGAGTTCTACCGCAGCACGTCAGCGCGGTTGATGCGGTACGGGTACGCCGTCGTCGGCGACCTCGCCGAGGCGCAGGACGTGGTGCAGGAGGCGTACACCCGGGCGTGGCAGCGGTGGCGGACGGTCGCCGCGCATCCACACCCGGAGGCCTGGGTGCGGCTTGTCGTCGCGCGGCTGGCCACGGACCGCTGGCGGCGGCTGGCCCGCTGGCACGCGGTCCTGCGGCGCTCCGGGCCGCCGGAGAACGCCCACCCGCCCGGCGAGGACACGGTCGTCGTGGTCGCCGCGCTGCGCGAGCTCCCGGTGGCGCAGCGGCAGGCGCTCGCCCTCCACTACCTGTTCGACCTGCCGGTCGCCGAGATCGCCCGGGAGACCGGCGTACCGGTGGGAACGGTCACATCCTGGCTGTCCCGCGGCCGCGCCGGCCTCGCCCGGGCGCTCGCCGATCGGTCCGAGGCCCCCACCCTCGTCGCGTCACCGGGCGCGCGACCGGTCACGGAAGCCAGGCGGACGGAGGGGAACGACGATGAGTGAGCTCGACCAGGCCTACCGCGCGCTGGCGCACGAGGCGGACACCGTGCGGATGGCCGCGCCCGGCGACCTGCGGGGCCGCGCCGACCGCCGCACCCGCCTCCGGGTCACCGCCGTAGCGGTCGCGGCCGCGGTCGCCGTGGGCGGCGCCGTCTTCGGCACCCAGTGGGTCCTCCGCGCGGACGGGACGGCGCCCGCGCCGGTGCCCCCGGGAGCGACGGGGTCGCCGACGCCCACCTCGGCACCGCCGTCGTCCACTCCCCCGAGCTCGCCGCCGGGCACCACCCCGCCGGCGACGGCCCGGCCGACCACGCCGCCCGCGCGCAGCGCGCCGAAGAGCATCCCGAACAGCGCGTTCCTCCAGGTGGCCGACACCAACGGCGACCCGCCGAGCGATACGGGCGAGAACCTCCTGCCGGAGCTGTGCGGCGCCACGTTCGCCAGCGACCGGTACATACACCTGCGGCGCAGCCGCCACCTCGTCTACTGGAAGACCGCGAGCCACGATGGCCGGACGCCGGACGGATCGTTCACGCAGACCATCACCGTGTACGACCCGGACCGCGCGAGCCGCTTCCTGGACGAGGTGCGGGACGCCGTCGCGAGCTGCCCGTCCGACGGCGACGACCGCTACCGGATGGTCTCCGCCCCGCGCCGCGGGGACGAGTCCCTGATGTTCGAGAAGCGCTACCCCACGAAGGACGTCGGGGGAAACCCCACCGGCGGCGACGACGTGCGGCTCGTCTCGGTGGTACGGGTCGGCGACGTCGTGACGATCATCTACGAGACCGGCTGGGAGGACGGCTGGTCCGCCGAGCCCGACGTGATGAACACGTTCAGCGGCAAGGCGACGAGCCGCATCCGCTCCTGGTTGGACTGAGCCTGGCTCAGGATCGTGGGCTCGGGCGCGCCTGGCGGGGCGCGGCCGGGCCCGCCACCGTGCGCAGGTCGCCGCGCGCGGCGAGCGCGTCCAGCGCGGCCAGGAGGCGGTCCACGTCGGCGTCGGTGTGCGCGGCCGTGAGCTGCACCCGCAGCCCCACGTCGGCCCGGGACACCAGCGGGTACGCGGCCAGCGTCACGTAGATCCCGCGCCGCCACAGCTCCGCCGCCACCCCGGACAGGTCGCGCCCGGCGGCCAGCGGCAGCTCGACGATCGGCGTGCCGCTCGTGTTGGGCGTGGCGAGGCCCAGCGCGCGCACCCGGTCCAGCACGCGAGCGGTGAGCGCGTGCAGCCGGCCGCGCAGCCGGTCTCCCCGCGTGTCGTTGACGTCGAAGCCGGCCAGCACCGTGGCGAGCGACGCGGTCGGCGACGGTCCACTGTAGAGGTACGGCGGGGCGGCCACCTTGAGGTGCTCCTTGAGCGCGGTGGGCACGGCGATGAAGGCGAGCAGCGACGAGTACGCCTTGGAGAAGCCGCCGACGAGCACGATGCCGTCGTAGCTCTCGCCGAACCAGCGGACCACCGCGTTGCCCCGCGCGCCGTACGGGGACGTCTCGTCCGGCCGCCGCTCGCCGAGCAGGCCGAAGCCGTGCGCGTCGTCCACGTAGAGCAGTGCGCCGTACTCGCGGCAGAGGCGGGCGTACCCGGGCAGGTCGGGCGGGTTGCCGGTCATGCTGTTGACCCCGTCGACGCAGACCAGCCGGGGCGCGCCGGTCTGTGCCGCGCGCAGCAGCTCGGCCAGCCGCGGGAGGTCGCCGGCGCGGAAGCGGTGCGCGGTCGCGCCGAGGCCGCGCGCGTACCGGCAGGCGTCGTAGATGGTGCGGTGCGCGTTGTGCTCGTACATGACGGTGCCCTGCCCGGCGAGCACCGGCACGACCGCCATGTGGATAAGTGTCACGGTGGGCAGGACGAGCGCGTCCGGCGCGCCGAGGAGGTCGGCGAGGCGTTCCTCGATCCGCGGATAGAGCGCCGGGCTGCCCAGCATGCGCGACCAGCTCGGGTGGGTGCCCCACCGCGCCACCGCCGGCGGGATCGCCGCCTGGATCTCCGGGTCGAGGTCGAAGCCGAGGTAGTTGCACGAGGCGAAGTCGACGAGCCAGTGGTCGCCGACCCGGATCTCCCGGCCGCGCACCTCGTCGATGACGGTGTCCATCAGCTGTCTCAGCTCGGCCGGGGTCGACGGCGCCATCAGGCCGCCACCGGCGCGTCGGCGAGCCAGGTGAGCACGTCGGGGTGGTCCATCGGGCGGCGGAAGAGGAAGCCCTGGCCGTACCGGCAGCCGGCGGCGACCAGCGCCGCGCGGTCCGCCTCCTCCTCGATGCCCTCGGCAACCACGGTCAGCCCGAGCGTCTGCGCCAGCCGCAGGATCCCCTCGACGAGTGCCCGCTGCCGCGGCTGCGTGGACACCCCGTCGATGAACGACTTCTCTATCTTGAGCACGTCCGCGGGCACCTTCCGCAGGTAGCTCAGCGACGAGTAGCCGGTGCCGAAGTCGTCGATCGCCACCCGGATCCCGGCCTGCCGCAGCCGCGCGAGGTCGTGCCGCACCCGCTCGTCGTCCCGCAGCAGCAGCGTCTCGGTGATCTCCAGGACCAGCCGCTCGGCGGGGAGCGCGGCCCCGGCGACCCGGCGCAGGACCCGGTCGACGAAGCCCGGGTCGCTGAACTGGCGCGCCGAGACGTTCACGCTGACGTAGGGCCCGGCGGTGCCGCCCCAGGCGGCCGCGTCGGCGAGCGCCCGCTCGATCACCCAGTCGCCGATCGCCACGATCAGCCCGCTCTCCTCGGCCACGTCGATGAACCGGCCCGGCGCGAGCAGCCCGCGCGTCGGGTGCCGCCACCGCACCAGCGCCTCCAGGCCGCTGGCCGCGCCGGTGCTCAGGTCGACGATCGGCTGGTACTGCAGCACGAACGACCCGTCCGCGACCGCCTGGTCCAGCTCCGCGCGGAGCTCGAGCCGGTCGAGCACCTGGTTGTGCAGCGCGGCCTGGTAACGCCGCCACTGGCCCTTGCCCGCGCCCTTGGCGACGTACAGCGCGAGGTCGGCCTGGCGCAGCAGGTCGTCGCCGTCGATCGCCTCGGCGGTGGTGGCGATCCCGATGCTGGCCGGACCGTTCACCACGCTGTCGCCGACGAGGTACGGCTTGCCGAACGCCGCGACCACCCGCTGGGCCACGAGCTCCACGTCCTGCGGGTCGCGGGCGTCCTCGACCAGCGCGGCGAACTCGTCGCCGCCCAGCCGCGCGGCCGTGTCGCCGGCGGCCAGCTCGGCCGCCAGCCGCCGGCTCGCCGCGACCAGCAGCTCGTCGCCGCAGGCGTGGCCCATCGTGTCGTTGATCACCTTGAAGTCGTCGAGGTCGATGAAGAGGACGCCGACCATCGTGCCGTTGCGGGCGGCCCGGCCCAGCGCCTGCTGGAGGCGGTCGTGGAAGAGCACCCGGTTGGCCAGGCCGGTGAGCGAGTCGTGGAACGCGCGGTGGGTGAGCTCCCGCTCCAGCCGCCGCCGCTCGGTCACGTCGCGCATGGTCAGCACCAGGCCGGCCACCGTCGGGTCGGCGCGCAGGTCGCGGCAGGAGGCCTCCACCTGCACCCGGGCGCCGTCCGGGCCGAGCGCCACCCAGTCGTCCTGGGTCATGCCCCGCTCGCCGGCGCGGAGCAGGTCGAGCATCCGCCGGGCGAGCACCCGGGACGCCGGGTCGAGCAGGTCGAGCACGGCCGTGCCGGGGAGCGGGTCGGCGCCGAACATCGTGGCCGCGGACGGGCTCGCGTACCGGATGCGGTCGCCCGGATCGAGGATGAGGATGACGTCGGAGTTGTTGCGCACCAGCGTGCGGAAGTACTCCTCGCCGCGCCGCTGGGCGATCTCCCAGGCCAGCCCGATCCGGTCGAGGGCGAGCGCGGCCTGCGAGGCCAGCACCTCGATGGCCTCCCGGAGCGCGGCGAGCGTGGTTTCCTCCGCCGCGACGAAAAGGGTGCCCGGGGTAACCACAAGTGGACACTTCGCGGCGACCTCGATGTGGCCGAGCCGGCCGGCCAGGTCGGGCCCGAGCGACGCGGTGTACACGAACCGGACGCCGGACCGGGCCGGTGTGGACGGCTCCGGCTCGTCGAGCGCGAGCACCACCCGGTGCGGGAGGCCCGCCGGCAGCAGGCGGCCCACCGCCTTGCGCACCGCCTCGGTGACCTCGCCGGCGTCGCTCGCGGAGACCAGCGCCGCACCCGCCTCGCGCAGCGCCCGCTCCCGGGCGACGACGCCGCGGTACCCGCTGACCGCCCCGTACAGCCGGGCGAGTACCAGCAGGAACATGACGGCGGCGACGAGCGCGCTGACGCCGACGTACCGGCCGTCGTCGCGGATCGCCTGCACGATCAGGACGACCGGGGCGACGAGCGTGGAGAGCGCCAGGAGCACGACCCGCCGCACGGTCAGGCCGGAACGGGCCGGTACCCGCGGGTCGGTGAGCGCGACCATCGACGGGTGCAGCGCGGCGGCGCCCCACGCCGCGTAGAAGACGATCCAGCCGAGGTCGATCGGCCCGCCCATCAGCCAGGCGGCGCCGATGCCCAGGCGGGAGAAGCCGTAGAGCACGTCGGCGACGAGCAGGCCGACGCCGCCGGTCGCCATCAGCAGCACGGCCGGGGTCAGCCGCATCGAGATCACCAGGCGGGCCAGGATCGCCAGGACCAGCACGTCGAAGAGCGGGTACGCGATGGAGATCGCCTTCTGCACCCAGGTGAGGTCGTCGGCGCGCACGTACGGGTCGATGAGGAACAGCCAGGACAGCAGCCCGAGCCCGACGGTGAGCGCGAGCGCGTCGAGCAGGCTGGCCCGGTCGCGCCCGGCCGCGCTGGTGCGGGCCAGCCCGATCATGCCGGCCGCCGCGAGCGGGAAGAACAGGCCCAGGTAGATCAGGTCGGCTAACGACGGGAAGGGCTGTGGATAGCCGAGCACGTCGGTCAGGAAGAGGTACGTGGTGTCGCCCATCGCGAACGCGAAGATGCCCGCCGACAGGAACAGCCACGGCAGCCTGCGGCGCGGGCGGTTGCGCGCCACGCCGGCCGCGACCGCCGCGGCGCCGGCCGTGCCGATCGCCGTCCAGATCGCGATGTGCCAGCCGGGACGCGCGTAGTAGACCGCCGTCAGCACGATCATCACCGCGGTGAAACCGGCGATGGTCCGACGGCTGGACATGGTCAATTCTCCCCCCGCGCGCCGGCCCGGCAACCTTTCCGCTGGCAGGCCTTACCGCCGGCGCCACTTCCGGGCCGACATCCGTAGGCTATCCCTCGGATGATCCGTCGAAGCGGCGATCAGGGGCGGCGTGTGGACCTTCAGGTGGCGACCCTCGCCGAACGTCCCGACCTCGCTCCCCTGCTCGGCGACCTCCTGGGCACCTGGCCGCGCTTCCTGCACCACCACCCGCTCTCGACCCTCTTCTACACGTCCGTCGCGCCGCGCCATCCCGGCTTCTGCCTTGTCGCGGTCGACCGGTCGGCGCCGGACCGGCCGGTCGCCAAGGCGTACAGCCTCCCGGTCTCGTGGCCGCCGGGGCACCTGCCGCCCGACGGGCACGACGCGGCGATCATGACGGCCGCCGGCGACCTGCTCGACGGCCGGCGGGGCCGCCTGGCCGTGGGCGTCGAGGTCACCGTCGCGGCCGGGTGGCAGGGGCGCGGGGTCTCCCGGATCATGGTGGAGGCGCTGCGGTCCAACGCCGCCCGCCACGGCTTCGACGTCCTGCTCATCCCCGTGCGCCCCACCCACAAGCACCTGGAACCCGAGGTGCCGCTGTCCGGCTACGCCGCCCGCGTCCGCCCGGACGGGCTCCCCGCCGACCCGTGGCTGCGCACGCACGCCCGCGCCGGCGGCCGGATGGTCGGCATCGCGCCGGCGTCGATGACGCTCGCCGCGCCGCTGGCCGACTGGCGGGAGTGGACCGGCCTGGCGTTCGACGCGCCGGGTCCGGTGCGGGTGCCCGAGGCGCTCGTCCCGGTGTGGTGTGACCCGTCACACGACACCGCCGTCTACGTCGAGCCCAACGTCTGGGTGCGGCATGCGCTGCGCTAGGGCGTGTTTCATAAGGGTCGGTCGAGCCGAGGCGGAGTCCAGGCGGCGTCCGGGGGTGCCGGGCGGAAGGTCGCATACCGGTGTTGTATGTGGCCTTTCGTCCGGTGCCGCCGGTCGCCGTCTGGGCCCGCCGCAGGCCGGGCATGCCCTTATGAAGCACGCCCTAGGCCTAGGCCGCCCTGCGGGCGGACAGCAGGACCATCCCGGTGTAGCCCCAGTCGGGCAGGTCCGGGTCCGCGTCGATGCGGCGCACCACAAGATCCATCGTGTACCCGTCGAAGGCCTCGCCGATAGCGTGCGAGTCCACCGGCACGCCCGGCCATTCGCGGCCACCGGAAATTGAGTACCGCCCCATGTTCTCCATGAACGACGCGACCAGGTGCCCGCCCGGCCGGACCGCGCGCGCGAACGCCCGGCAGAGCGCGGCGAACTCGGCCCGGTCCTCGGTGACGCTCTCCGCGACGAAGTTCATCGACGCGAGCGCGTACCGGCCCTCGGGCAGCCCGAAGGCACTGGCGCGCGTCACCCGTACCCGGGAGAGGGCCTGGGCCAGCGACGGCGGCAGCGCCGGGTTGCGCAGCCGGCACCGCGCGTAGAAGGGTTCCCAGCTCGGGTCCGGGCCGTCGCGGAGCTGGCCGCGCAGGTAGGCGACCGAGGCGGCGCCCGGCTCGACCGCGTGCACGAGCCGGCTCGCGGCGGCGGCCAGCGCGAGCGGGTACAGGTTGGGGCCGGCGCCGACTTCGACGCTGCGGTCGAGGGAGCCGGCCGGGATCCGCGCGTACACGGCGCTGTGGTGGTCGATGACCGCCTCGTCGGCGCGGTGCAGCCGGCGGTAGTTTTCCGCGAGGTAGTCCGCCACCGGCCACGCGTCCCAGTCGGCGTCCCGGTTGCGCAGCACGTAGTGGATCTTAGTCGGCGGCGGTGACGGCGACCTCGACGCGCTGCACCAGGTTGTTGGCGAAGCCGCCGCGGTTCCACGGTGGACGGTCGGGCTGGGTGCGCCCGGACGCGTCGGTGGCCCGCGCGCTGACGGTGTGGCGGCCCGGCGTGGCCGTCCACGGAAACTCCCACCGGCGCCAGGCGAAGTCGTCGCCGGCCGGGCCGAGCGCCGCCTCGGCCCACGTCGCGCCGCCGTCGGTGGTCACCTCGACCCGCCGCACCGGCGCGTGCCCGGACCAGGCGCGCCCGTCGAGGACGACCGGGCCCGGGCGCAGCACGCGGACCCGCGACATGAAGTCCGGGAAGCCGGGCGGCCGCACCAGCGCCCGCGGCTCGATCCGGGTCACCGGCACGCCGGGGTCGTCCGGGCGCTGGCGCAGGCGGTAGGCCACCGAGTTCTGGAAGCCGTCGAAAGCCCTGTCCACAATGGTGATCCGGCGCAGCCACTTGACGTGCGCCATGCCGTACCAGCCGGGGACGATCAGCCGCAGCGGCGCGCCGTGCTGCGGCGGGAGCGGCGCGCCGTTCATCTCGTACGCCAGCAGCGGCTCGTCGCGCAGCGCCTCGGCGACCGGCAGCGCCCGCTGGTAGTCCTGCTCGACGCCGCGCTCGATGCCGTGGTCGGCGCCGGTGAACACCACGTCGACCGCGCCCTCGCCGACGCCGGCGTCGCGCAGCAGCGGGGCGAGCGGCGTGCCGGTCCACTCGGCGGTGCCGACGGCCTCGACGAGCCACGGCTGGCTGACCGGGCGCGGCTCCAGCAGCGCGCGGCCGTTGCCGGCACACTCCAATGTGACCCGTCGCGTGACCCGCGGCCGCTCGCGCAGGGCGGCCAGGTCGAGCCGCAGCGGCGTGCCGACGAGGCCGTCGACGTCGAGCACGTGGGTCGCGCCGTCGGTGTCCGGGATGTCGTAGTGGATGAGCAGGTAGTGCAGCCCGGCCGGGGTGACGTCGTAGCGCAGCGCCTCCAGCGGCATGCCGTGGTTGCGCGCGGCCAGGCCCAGCTCCTCGGCGCTGATCCCCTCGCCCGCCTCGGCCAGCCGCGCCGGCCCGCTGACGCTCTGGTCCACTGTGGTCATCGGTCCTCCCGTCGGGTGGCGGCACCCGGCGCCGGGCGGCCGTCGCGGGTGTCGTGGAGGCACCCCGGCGGCAGGTGGAACCAGCGCAGCGCCTCGAAGTCGTCGGCCAGCCCGGTCGGCCCCTCGTCGAGCGACTCGGGATACCCGGCCAGCAGCCGCCGCGCCTCGTCGAGGTAGCCGGCGAGCGCCTCCTCGCCGGCCCGGCGCGGGCGGGCGGGGCGGGCGGGTGTGCCGTCCGCCCCGTACACGAGGTCGCGGAGCCGCGGCGGTGGCCGCCTGGTGCCCGCGCGGTGCCGCCACAGGCCGGTGTGCGGGTCGAAGCGGTAGTCGCCGAGCAGCCGGTGGCCGTGGCGCGCGATGAGGTCGACCGCGTCGATCAGGTAGTCGGCGACGGTGTCGGAGATGAAGTAGTTGAAGTTGATGCGGGTCCAGCCCGGCTTGATCCCCTCGCACCCCTGGCGGATCTCGTCCTGGAACCGGTGCGAGTGCGTCGTGTCGATGGCGAGCAGCCGGTGCCCGTACGGCCCGGCGCACGAGCAGCCGCCGCGCGCCTGGATGCCGAACAGGTCGTTGAGCACCGCCACCACGAAGTTGTGGTGCAGCCACCGGTCGCCGCGGCGGATCCGCAGCGAGACGATCGACAGCCGGCGGGCCTCCGGGTTGCCGAGCAGCTGGATGTCCGGGTTGGCCGACCAGCGGCTCAGCGCGCGCTTCCACAGCCGCTCCTCGCTGGCCTGGATCACGTCGGTGCCGACCGCCTCCTTGAGCGCGAAGACCAGCCCGGCGCGGATCGACTCGACGATCGCCGGGGTGCCCCCCTCCTCCCGGGCGACCGGGTCGTCCAGGTAGCGGTGGGAGGTCGGGTCGACGAACGCGACCGTGCCGCCGCCCGGCACGGTGGGCACCGCGTTGCGGACCAGCTCGCGGCGGACGACCAGGACGCCGGGGGTCTGCGGCCCGCCGACGAACTTGTGCGGCGACAGGAACACCGCGTCCTTGTGGTCGCCGGCGCCGGGCGCCGACTCGCGCACCCGGATCGGCACGTACGGCCCGGCGGCCGCGTAGTCCCAGAACGACAGCGCCCCGCGCGCGTGCAGTATCGCGGCGACCCGGTCGGCGTTGGAGAGGATGCCGGTGACGTTGGAGGCGGCGGAGAAGCTGCCGATCCTGAGCGGCCGGTCGGCGTACCGGTCGAGCGAGGCGGCCAGCTCGTCGAGGTCGATGTGGCCGTCGCGGTCGGCGCCGATCGGCACCACGTCGGCGATGCTCTCCCGCCAGGGCAGCTCGTTGGAGTGGTGCTCGTACGGCCCGACGAAGACGACCGGCCGGCGCGCCGGACCCGGGTGCCCGGCCGGCAGGCGCAGCTCGAGGATGCCGATCAGCTTGTTGACCGCGGTGGTCGCCCCCGAGCCGCAGAAGATGACCAGGTCGTCCTCGGTGCCGCCGACCGCCTCGTGGATGATCTGGCGGGCCTCCTCGCGCAGCCGCCCGGTGGCCAGGCCGGTGCCGGAGCTCTCGGTGTGGGTGTTGGCGTAGCGCGGCAGCACGTGCTCCCGGATCGCGTCCTCGACGAAGTCGAGCGAGCGGCCGGAGGCGGTGTAGTCGGCGTAGGTGATGCGGCGCGGCCCGTACGGCCCGTCGAGCACCGCGCCCTCGCCGATGATTCCGGCCCGGATCCTCTCCAGCAGCGCGGCCTTCGTCGGCCCCGCCGCCCGCGTCGTCGCGATCACGCCGGTCATCTCTCGAGAGTGCGCCCAGGATCGCGGCCACGCCAAGAGCCTTTCGGGCAGGGCCGCTGGCGCAAACCGGACACAGCGGCCAGCCTGGGCGTTTGCCTGTCACGCCCGTCCCGCGGGCGTAGCGTGATGGCAAGCGAACGGGGGTCAAACGGCGAGGAGGCTGCCATGCTGTCGGATTGCACACCGGTCGCGACGCTCCCCACGGCGGACGTCGCGCGGGCCCGCAAGTTCTACGAGGAGACCCTCGGACTCTCCCTCCTGCGGGAGGACTTCGCGGGGATCACGTACAAGTGCGGCGAGGGAAGACTGTTTGTCTACCAGTCCGAGTACGCCGGCACGAACAAGGCCACGGCGCTCACCTTCCCGGTGAGCGAGGACAGGTTCGACGCCGAGGTCGACGCGTTGCGGGCCAAGGGCGTCACATTCCAGACCTTCGAGTACGAGGGCATGGAGTGGAAGGACGACGTGATGATCAGCGAGGGGATGAAGGCGGTCTGGTTCACCGACCCGGACGGCAACATCCTCAACCTCGGCACCGGCGAGCTCTGACGCCGGCGGGACACTCGGGGCTGCCCGTCGCGTCCGTGACGGGCGGCTCAGTCCATGCCGACCGGCGTGTGCCAGCCGCCCGCGGGCGGCTTGCGCACCAGCTTGAGCACGTCGCGCCACCGCCCCGCGCCCGGCGGCGACGCCGCGATGAGCCGGTCGACGAACGCCCGCGCCACCCACTCCTCGCGGAACGCCGGCCAGCTCAGCTCGCGCCCGCCCGGCCCGCCGTCGCGGGCCCGCACGAGCCACCGGCCGCCGTCCTCGTGCAGCCAGATGTCGCGCCGCTCCGGCCCGCGGGATATCTCGTTCCACCAGCGCCCCGCCAGATCCATCCCGCCAGGTTATCGAACATGCGTTCTAATCCACAACCGCGTGGCACGATGGCCCCTGTGGATATCTCTCTCGCACCGCCGCACCTGGCCGGCGACGGCGCGTTCCTGACCGCGACCGCCGACCTCGTCAACCGGGTGTACGCCGACGCGGAGAAGGGCATCTGGCGCGAGGGCGCCGAGCGGACCGGCCCGGACGAGCTGGCCGGCCTCGTCCGCGCCGGCGAGCTGGCCGTGGCCCGCCGCGACGGGCACGTGGTCGGCGCGGTGCGGGTGCGGCGGCTGGCGAGCGGCGAGGGCGAGTTCGGCATGCTCGTCGCCAGCCCGGAGCGTCGCGGGATCGGGCTCGGGCGCCGGCTGGTCGAGTTCGCCGAGGGGTGGGCGCGCGAGCACGGCGCGGCGACGATGCGGCTGGAGCTGCTCCTGCCGCGGGAGTGGGAGCACCCGGTCAAGGAGTTCCTGCGGGGGTGGTACACCCGGATCGGGTACCGGCCGGTGCGCACCGCGAGCTTCGCCGACGACTATCCCGCGCTGGAGCCGCTCCTGGCCACGCCGTGCGACTTCGTCGTCTTCCACAAGCCACTGTCGGGTTAGGACACCTGGCGCTGTCGGGTCAGGGCACCACAAGTAGCGTCTTGCCCACCACGGCACGCGCGGCCAGCGCGCGGTGCGCGTCCGCCGCCCGTTCGAGCGGGTACGTCGCGCCCACCACCGGCAGCAGGCGTCCCTCGGCGGCCCGGGCGAGCGCGCGCTCCAGCAGCTCCCGCACCGCCTCCGGCGGCTGCGGGCCGTCCGTCAGCGGGGTGTGGACGCGCAAGCCGCGGCGGGCCACCAGCGCCGGGTCCGGTGCGGCGAAGCCGTCGCCCGTCCCGTAGGTGACGAACCGGCCGCCGTCGGCGAGTGCGTCCACAGTGGCCGTACCCAGCGGACCGCCCGCGCCGTCGTACGCCAGAGCGGCGCCGCCGCCCGTCGCCTCGCGCACCCGCTCGGTCCAGCCGGGCCGGGTGTAGTCGACGGTGACCTCGGCGCCCAGGTCACGGGCGAGCGCCAGCTTGGCCTCGCTGGAGGCGGCCGCCACCACCCGCGCACCCGCCTCGACCGCCAGCCGCACCAGCAGGGAGCCGGCCCCACCGGCCGCCGCGGTCACGAGGACCCACTCGCCCTTCTCCGGCGCGCCGAGGCCGTGGAGGCGCAGCGCGGTCACCCCGTCGTGGAGCAGCGCGGCGGCCGCCTCCGACGGGAGCGTGTCCGGCACCGGCACGAGCGCCTCGGCGTCGGCGACAACCTGCTCCGCGTACCCGGTCTGGCTCCCGGCGGCCACCCGCCGGCCGACCCACGCCGGGTCGACGCCCTCGCCCGTCCGCAGCACCTCGCCCGCCCCGCCGAAGCCGGGGACGTACGGCAGCGTCCGGGGGAAGAACTCGTGCCCCCAGCCGCCGCGCAGCAGCGTGTCGAGGAATATGACGTCCGCGACCGCCATACCCACGACGACCTGACCCGCCCCTGGCACCGGATCGGGCAGGTCCGCCGGCGTGAGGACATCCGGGCCGCCGAAGTTCGTCACCTGAATCGCACGCATGAGGCAAGTCTTCGACCTCAAGTGCGGTTGAGGTCAAGACAGGCGCACGGTGTCCAACCGCACAGGCGCGGTGAAGACCAGGTACACGTCGTGCCGCCCGCCCTCGCGGCGCAGCGCGGCCGAGACGTCCGTCCACGCGTAGCGGCCGCCGGTGGCCGGCACCGCCACGGTGCCGAGCCGCCGGCCGCGGGTCGGGTGGTCCAGGCGCACCTCGACGGTGGCCGGTGCGTCGGCGGACACGCGCAGCGAGGCGCGCGCCGGTCCGCGGCCGAGGTCCACATCGGAGTACCGCACCCACTGACCCGCCGCCGTCGCCGCGACCGCGGTGCCGGCCGTCTTCGTGGTGTCGACGAGCGTGGTGCCGGCGTGGTCGTCGAACGTCCAGGCCGCGACCGGCGTGCGGAGGTCGCGCGGCGGGATCGTCTCGCCCTTCACCTTCAGCGTCGCGGTCTGCCGGATGTCCGTCGCCGAGGCGCCGACGAGGATGTCGTACGTGCCGCTCTCCACCACCGGGCGGCCGCGCGTCACGTCCCAGTAGGACAGGTCGCCGGCGCGCAGCGGGATCCGCACCGACTTCGTCTGCCCCGGTGCCAGCGACACCCGGGCGAAGCCGCGCAGCCGCTTGAGCGGCTGCTCGGCCCGCGACCGTCCGAGGTGGGTGTACAGCTGCACGGTCTCCATACCGGACCGCCGCCCGGTGTTCGTCACGTCGAGCGAGACACCGGCGCCGTCCACCCGCGGCGGCGAGTACGCGAACGTGGTGTAGCTCAGCCCGTGCCCGAACGGGTACAGCGGCGTACCCCGGTGGTAGAGGTACGTCATGCCGGTCTTCGCGATGTCGTAGTCGAGGATGCTCGGCAGCTCCGCGTCGGAGCGGTACCAGGTCTGGGTGAGCCGCCCGCTCGGGTTGGTGTCGCCGAAGAGGGCGCCCGCGACCGCGTTGCCGGTCTCCTGCCCGGCGTGGGTGGTCCACAGGATCGCCGGCACGTTGGCCTGCTCCCAGTTGATGGTGGTGGGGTAGCTGTTCTCCAGCACCACGACCGTGTTCGGGTTGGCCGCGCGGACCGCCTTGACGAGCGCGGCCTGGCCCGGCGCGAGCGCGGTCGAGACGCGGTCGTCGGTCTCCCGCCCGTTGATGGCCGGCATGCTGCCCACCACGACCACCGCGACGTCCGCGCCGGTGGCGGCCGCGACCGCGGACTCGGCCCCGCCGCGCACCACCTCCTTCGCGAACCGGGCCGCGGTCGCCGCCGTCGGCGCGCCGAGCGCCAGCCGGCCGTCCGCGTCGACGGTCAGGTACCGGTTGGCCGGGAACCACGGCTCGCGGGTCTCGTAGCCGGCGTACCGGATCGCGTACGTGCCGTCGGGCTGGGCCTCCAGCTTGAACTGCTGCTGCACGTACCACCCGTTGGGCTGGGCGTCGCGGGTGACGAACGGCCCCCAGTTGTACCCGAGGTAGCGCCCGTTCGCCGCGCTGCGCAAGGTGAGCAGCCCCTCGCCCCAGTCGAAGACGTCGAACCGCGCCGCCTCGCCGGCCTCGGTCCCCCGCACGGTGACGGCGTCCGCGTCGGTGGTGCCGGTGGCGGTGACGTACCGGCCGGTGGCGACGTCGCGCAGCGCGATCCGGTCGACACCCTCGCCGCCGACGACGGTGGCGCCGGTGCCGAGCCGCGCGGCGATGCCCTGTCTCGGCGTGACCGTGTACGGCGGCGTCCCGCTGTACCAGTCGGTGTAGACGGTGTCGGCGAGCGGGCCGACGACCGCGACCCGGCGCGCCCTGGCCGCGGACAGCGGCAGCGTGGCGCGCGCGTTCTTCAGCAGCACCAGCTGCGCGTCGGCGGCCTCGCGGGCCAGTCGCCGGTGCGCCGGCGAGTCGATGACGTCGGGCGTGATCGCCGCGTACGGGTTGCGCCCCGGCGGGTCGAACTCGCCCAGCCGGAACCGCACCGAGAAGATGTGCCGCAACGCGTCGTCCACATCGGACCAGGAGAGCAGCCCGCGCTCGGTGGCGGCGGTGAGCGCGGCCACCGTCGACGCGCCGCTCGCGCCGTCCTGGGTGAAGCTGTCGACGCCCGCCTCGACAGCCGCCGCGTCCGCCTCCGTCTGGGTGGCGTAGTAGGCCTGCGGTCCGGTCAGGTTGCCCGGCGCGTAGGCGTCGCTGACCACCATCAGCTCCCGGTCGGTCCAGCCGCGCACCTCGGCGTCGAGCGAGGGCTCCACCGTGGCGGGTCGCCCGTTGACGAGGTTGTAGGAGGTCATCACGCCGGTCGCCGCGCCGGCCGCGATCGCGGGGCGGAAGGCGGCGTACTCGTAGTCGTGCAGCAGCCGGGGCGGCAGCACCGACGAGGTGGTGTCCCGGCGCTCCTCGTTGTTGTTGGCCAGGTAGTGCTTGAGCGTCGGCGCGGCCTGCAGGTAGGTGGGGTGGTCGCCGGCGAGGCCCCGGGCGTACGCGGTGGACATCACGCCGGTGAGGTACGGGTCCTCGGAGTACCCCTCCTCGTTGCGGCCCCAGCGCGGGTCGCGCAGCGGGTTGACGACCGGCGCCCACAGGTTGAGGCCGTTGTTGGCCGGGTCCTGGGCGTGGAAGCCGCGGGCCTCCCGCCCGACCGCGTCGCCGACCCGCCGGATCAGCTGTGGATCCCAGCTTGTGGACAGGCCGATGGCCTGTGGAAAGACGGTCGCCTCGCCGAGCCACGCGACGCCGTGCAGGGCCTCGGTGCCGGTGCGGAAAGCACCGATGTCCAGCCGCGGGATCGCCGGCTGGTACTGGTGCAGGAGGGAGATCTTCTCCGCCGGGGTGAGGCGGCCGACGAGGTCGTCGATCCGCGCGGCGAGGGGGAGGTCGGGGTCGCGGAAGGGGTACGCCGGCTCGGCCGCCCGCGCGGGGAAGGCCGGGACGAGCAGGACGGCGGTGACGGAGGCGGCCAGCCAGGCTCTCGGTGCGCGCACGCGGACGACACTTGCCGACCGCGCCGCGGCGTGTCAATAGTTTAGACGCCATACGAACTATTCGGACGAGCGAGCTTGCCGAAACCGTTACGAAATCATCGGTTGACCCCGTTGACACGGCGGCCGGCGGTCGAGTTAGCTTGCGAACGGGCAGTCGAAGCGCTTCGACTGCCGTGTTCGACACGTCGCCCCGCCGGGGACGCGGGCCCGTTGACGCCGGGCCGGCGAGCCGCGCCCCGTTCCCACCCCCTGTCTCGCTACCCGGGCCGGCCGGTCCGCCCACCGCTCCACGAGGAGACAGCCATGAGACTTCTTGCACCGCCCCTCAACTTCCGTGTCCACAGCCGGGGCGGGCGGCGCCGCCGCCGCGCGGCGGCCGTCGCCGTGCTCGCCGCCGCCTCGCTGGTCCTGGCCGCCTGCGGCGCCGACTCCGACGACAGCGCCGGCGGCGGCGACGGCAAGACCCTCAAGCTCTGGCACTACGAGGGCGCGACGAGCGCCATGGGCGTCGCCTGGACCGAGGCGATCAAGCAGTTCGAGGCGTCCCACCCGGGCGTCAAGGTGCAGTTCGAGCCGAAGGGCTTCGAGCAGATCCGGCAGAGCGCCGGGATGATCCTCAACTCGGACGAGGCGCCCGACATCATGGAGTACAACAAGGGCAACGCGACCGCCGGCCTGCTGTCGAAGCAGGGGCTGCTCACCGACCTGTCCGAGGAGGCCGGCAAGCGGGGTTGGGACAAGATCGGCCCCAGCCTGCAGACGACCTCGAAGTACGACGCCGAGGGCATCATGGGCGACGGCAAGTGGTACGGCGTGCCCAACTACGCCGAGTACGTGATGGTCTACTACAACAAGGACCTCTTCGCGAAGCACAAGGTGGCGGTGCCCACGACGCTCGCCGAGTTCGAGACGGCGATGGACACCTTCGCCAAGGCGGGTGTCACCCCGCTGTCGGTGGGCGGCGCGGAGTACCCGGCGCAGCAGATCTTCTACGAGCTCGCCCTGTCCAAGGCCAGCCGCTCCTTCGTGGACAGCTTCGAGCTCTACAAGGGCAAGGTGGACTTCAAGGGGCCGGAGCTCACGTACGCGGCCAACACCTTCGCCGACTGGGTGAAGAAGGGCTACATCGCGAAGAACTCGGCCGGCATCAAGGCCGAGGACATGGGCGTGGCGTTCACCCAGGGCAAGTTCCCGATGGTCATCTCGGGCAGCTGGTGGTACGGCCGCTTCGTATCCGAGGCGAAGTTTCAGTGGGGCACGTTCCTGTTCCCCGGCAACACGCTGCACCCCGGCTCGGGCGGCAACATCTGGGTGGTGCCGAAGAACGCCAAGAACAAGAGCCTCGCGTACGACTTCATCGACATCACGATGAAGCCGGAGATCCAGAACCTGCTCGGCAACTCCGGCGGCGTGCCGGTTCTGGCCGACCCGGCCGCGATCACCGACGCGAAGAGCAAGGAGCTCATCGACAACTTCACCAAGGTGACCTCGAGCGACGGCCTGGCCTTCTACCCCGACTGGCCGGCGCCCGGCTACTACGACGTGCTCGTCGCCGGCGTGCAGCACCTCATCAACGGGACCAAGAGCCCGGACGCGGTCCTCGACGAGATCGCCAAGCCGTACAACGACAACCTCACCAGCCTCGGCAAATGAGATCCAATCGGGGGTACGCCGCCTTCCTGATCCCCGGCGCGCTCCTCTCGCTGGTGGTCATCGTGGTGCCGCTGCTGATGAACGTGGGCATCAGCTTCACCCGGTGGCAGGGGGTGGGTACCCCCGAGTGGATCGGGCTGGACAACTACACGCGGTTGCTCGAGGACGAGAACTTCTGGGCGTCCTTCCGCAACATCATCTTCCTGATCGTGGCGATGGCGGTCGTGCCGACGCTGATCGGGCTGGTCCTCGCGGCCGTGCTCTTCGACTACGTGGCCAAGGAGATCGGCCCGCGCACGGCGAGCGCGCTCCGCTCCGGGTTCTACCTTCCACAGGTGCTTCCCGTCGCGGTGACGGGAATCGTGTGGGGCTGGATCCTCAACCCCAGCTTCGGCGCGCTCAACGCGATCCTCACCAACGCGGGGCTCGACGGCCTCGCCAAGAACTGGCTGGGCGACCCGGCCTACGCCCTGTACAGCGTCATGGTCGTGATGATCTGGTTCCAGGTCGGGTACCCGGTGGTGATGTTCATGTCCGGGCTGCAGCGCGTCGACCCGGAGCTCTACGAGGCGGCGTCCATCGACGGCGCCGGGTGGTGGCGACGGTTCACCCGGATCGCGATCCACCAGATCAAGCCCGAGATCTACGTGGTGCTCGTGACCACCACCATCGCCGCGCTGAAGATCTTCGGGCAGATCTTCGTGCTCACCCGCGGCGGCCCCGGAAACGCCACGCTGGTGCCGTCGTACTTCGCCTACCAGAACTTCTTCGAGAAGGCCCAGGTCGGCTACGGCTCGGCGATCGCCACCGTGCTGGCGCTCATCATCGTCGTGCTGTCGATGCTGTTCCTGCGCATCCAGGCCCGCGACGAGCAAAAGGACGCGGCATGAACCGGGCGCTGCGGCCGGCGATCCTGGCCACGCTGACCGCGCTGGTGCTGCTGGTGCTGTCACCGTTCGCGCTGGTGGCCGTCAACGCGGTCAAGAGCCCCGACGAGTACGCCACCGACGGGCCGCTCTCGCTCCCGAACGGCCTGCACCTCGAGGGGATCGCCGACTTCTGGATCCGGGTCGACTTCGGCGAGAAGCTCTTCAACAGCTTCCTCATCGCCGGCTCGGTGGCGGTGCTCGCGGTCATCGTGTCGGTGCTCAACGCGTACGCGCTGGGCATCGGCCGGGTCCGCGGCCGCTACGCCTTCCTGGTCTTCTTCCTGCTGGCCAACCTGCTGCCCCAGGAGGCGCTGGTCTACCCGCTCTACTACATGTCCAAAGAGGTCGGTCTCTACAACTCGCAGATCGCCGTCGTCATCATCTTCACGGCGATCCAGAGCGCGTTCGGCACGTACCTGCTCTCGTCGGTCTACGCCACCTTCCCCCGCGAGATGCTGGAGGCGGCCGCGATCGACGGCGCCGGCAAGGTGCGCACGCTGTGGCGGGTGGTGGTGCCGATCAGCTGGCCGAGCCTGTCGGTGCTGTTCACGTTCTTCTTCATCTGGACCTGGAACGAGTTCTTCCTCCCCCTGGTCTTCCTCATCTCGAACGACAAGCAGACCGTGCCGGTCGCGCTCGGCGTGCTGCAGGGCGACCGCCTGATGGACGCCACCACGACGAGCGCCTCGGCGCTGCTCGGCATCCTGCCGGCGGTGCTGTTCTTCCTCATCTTCCAGCGGACCCTGTCCCGGGGCGTCATGTCCGGGGCCATCAAGTAATGAGGCAGCGTTGAAGTTCACCGACGGCTACTGGCACATGCGTGAGGGCGTCCACCCCCTGTACCCGGCGCAGGTGCACGACCACACCGCCGACCGCGACTCGCTCACCGTGTACGCGCCGACCAAGCGCCTGGAGCACCGCGGCGACACGCTCGACCGTCCACTGGTGACGGTGCGGGCGGAGTCGCCGATGCCGGACGTGATCGGGTTGACGGTGTCCCACTTCGCGGGCGGGGTGGCGCGCGGGCCCTTCTTCGCACTGTCCTCCGTCGGCGGCGCGGCCTCGGTGGACGGTCTCTCGCTCACGTCCGGTTCGCTGTCGGTGCGCTTCCAGCGCGACCCGTGGCGGGTCGAGTTCGTCGCCGGCGGCGAGGTGCTGACCTCCAGCGGGTACAAGGCGATGGCGCTCATCGAGGAGGACGGCCGCCACTACGTGCGCGAGCAGCTGTCGCTCGGCGTCGGCGCGTGCGTGTACGGGCTCGGCGAGCGCTTCGGCGCGTTCGTGAAGAACGGCCAGACCGTCGACATCTGGCACGCGGACGGCGGCACCAGCAGCGAGCAGGCGTACAAGAACGTGCCGTTCTTCCTCACCAACGCGGGCTACGGCGTCTTCGTCGACCACCCCGGCCTCGTCTCGTACGAGGTGGGTTCGGAGGCGGTGTCCCGGGTGCAGTTCAGTGTGGAGGGTCAGTCGCTGCGCTACTTCGTCGTCTACGGGCCGACGCCGAAGGAGATCCTGCGCAAGTACACGGCGCTCACCGGCCGCCCGGCGCTGCCGCCGCCGTGGTCGTTCGGGCTGTGGCTGACCACGTCGTTCACCACCTCCTACGACGAGCAGACCGTCACGTCCTTCGTGGACGGCATGGCCGAGCGCGACGTGCCGCTGTCGGTGTTCCACTTCGACACGTTCTGGATGCGCGAGTTCCACTGGTGCGACTTCGAGTGGGACCCGCGCACGTTCCCCGACCCGCGCGGCATGCTCAAGCGCCTGCGCGAGCGCGGGCTGCGGATCAGCCTGTGGATAAACCCCTACATCGCGCAGCGCTCGGCGCTCTTCGCCGAGGGCGCGGCGGCCGGCTTCCTGGTACGCGCCGCGGACGGCGGGGTGTGGCAGACCGACAAGTGGCAGGCCGGCATGGGGCTCGTCGACTTCACCAACCCGGCCGCCCGCCGCTGGTACGCCGACAAGCTCCGCGTCCAGCTCGACCTCGGCGTCGACTGCTTCAAGTCCGACTTCGGCGAGCGGGTCCCCACCGACGTGGTGTGGCACGACGGCTCCGACGCCGAGCGGATGCACAACTACTACACCCACCTGTACAACGAGACGGTCTTCGAGCTGCTGCGCGAGCACCGCGGCGAGGCCGAGGCGGTGCTGTACGCCCGCTCGGCCACCGCCGGCGGCCAGAAGTTTCCCGTCCACTGGGGCGGCGACAGCGAGTCCACACTGGAGTCGATGGCGGAGAGCATGCGCGGCGGGCTCTCTTTGATGATGTCCGGCTTCGGTTTCTGGAGCCACGACATCGGCGGCTTCGAGGGCCGCCCCGACCCGGCCGTCTTCAAGCGGTGGATCCCGTTCGGCCTGCTGTCCTCACACAGCCGCCTGCACGGCAACCAGAGCTACCGCGTGCCGTGGCTCTTCGACGACGAGGCGGTGGACGTGCTGCGCGAGTTCACCCGCCTGAAGGCGCGGCTGATGCCGTACCTCTTCGCCGCCGCGGTCACCGCCCACCGCGAGGGCGTGCCGGTGATGCGCCCGATGGTGGCCGAGTTTCCCGGCGACCCCGCCTGCACCCACCTGGACCGCCAGTACATGCTGGGCGACAGCCTGCTCGTCGCGCCGGTCTTCTCCGCGTCCGGCGAGACCACCTACTACGTGCCGGCCGGCCGGTGGACCCACCTGCTGACCGGCGAGGTGGTCGAGGGGCCGCGCTGGGTGCGCGAGCTCTGCGGCTTCGACCAGGTCCCGGTGTACGTGCGCCCGGGCACGGCACTGCCCTGGGGCGCCCGCGACGATCGCCCCGACTACGACTACGCGGACGGCGTGACGCTGCGACTGTTCGAAGTGGACACCGAGACGACGGTCGAGATCCCGGGACCGGACGGCGCCACGGTGGCGACCTTCACCGTAGCGCCGCGGGGCATACGCCGCACCGGCCCACCGGCACCCTGGCGCGTCCAGGTGGCCGGCGCCGACCCGGTCGACGTCGACGCCGGCTCGCGGGAGTGGACCGCTACGGCGTGACCGCGCCCCGCCGCCCCGCCGCGAGCTCGGCTATCACCCGCCGGGCGAGGTCGGGCGGCAGGCTCCGGACCGCCCGACCTTCCGGCGTGTCGGCGACGTCGGCGTGCGGGTGCGGCGGCGTCCGGAGGCGCACCGTCATCCCGCCCTGGTGGCGATGTCCGTCGTGGTCCAAGCCGCTGCTCCCGCGGCCTCACCCTCCGCGTCTGGGCAATCTCACCGCGGGGCCGGCTACGCCGGCCCTGCCCCGGACCTGTGCACGCGGGGATCCTTCGGCGCCCTGGCCAGCCGCGAACGGGTGCGGCCACGGGAAGCGGCGGCCTGGACCACGACGGACATCACGGTAGCCCAAAATGGTCGAAATGTGCGGGTGCCGCGCACTGCCGGTAACGTAGCGTAATCAGCTCCGGGCCGTAGGTGTGGATCTAGAGCGGTTAGGGTCGATATAGCGCCCTAACCGTTCTAGATCGCGAACCTGGTGCCCGTTACTCGGCGTGGCGGCTACTGCCTGCGACCGAGGCCGGCCTGGCTCGGTCGGCGCCGGCTTGGCGGACCGGGACATTGTGGACAAACGCTGACCTCTACCCCGAAAGCTCTATACAGCCACGTCCAGGGCCTGGCCATGCAGCTGGAGCGGGAGACACAGGCGCGCGAGGTGACCGGTCTCACCGACGAGGAGTGGATGGACCAGCGAGCCCCCGCACTCGAGGCGGTGGTCGCCTCGAGGCGATACCGGGGGTTCGCCGCGCTGGTCACCGGACGGCCCGACCGTCACGCTCGCCGAGCACGAACGGACGGCCTGACCGCGGACCCGGGCAGGACGTAGCCTGATATCCATGTCCTTCACCGGCACCGGCGCGGTGCTGCGCTTCACGCTGCGGCGCGAGCGGTTCGCGCTGCCGTGGTGGCTGCTCGGCGCGGGCCTGCTGCTGCTCGTGCAGTCGACGCAGAGCCAGAGCCTCTACGAGACGCCCCAGGACCTCGCCGACCTGCGCCGCACGCTCGGCGGCAACACCGCGGTCGTCGCGATGAGCGGCCCCACCGAGCTGCTCGACTCGATCGGCGGCGAGGTGGTCTTCGAGATCTTCGCCTTCGTCGCGATCGTCGTCGCGTTGATGAGCATGTTCCTCGTCGGCCGGCACACCCGCTCCGACGAGGAGAGCAGCCGGGCCGAGCTGATCCGCTCCGGCCCGGTCGGCCGCCACGCGCCGGTGGCCGCCGCACTCCTGCTGGCGGTGCTCGCCAACGGGTGCGCCGCCGTCCTCGTCACCGTCGCCGCGGCCGCCACCGGCCTCCCCGGCGGTGGCTCGGTGCTGCTCGGGCTGGCCGTCGCCGGGGTGGGCCTCACCTTCGCCGGGCTCACCGCCGTCGCGGCGCAGGTCTTCGAGAACGCCCGGGCCGTCTACGGGTCCGTCGCGCTCGCCCTCGGCGCCGCCTACGCCCTGCGGGCCGCCGGCGACGTCGGCGACGGCACGCTGTCGTGGCTGTCGCCGATCGGCTGGGGCCAGCGCACGTTCCCGTACTCCGGCGACCGGTGGTGGCCGCTGCTGCTCCCGGTGGCGTTCACCGCGCTGCTGGTGGTGGCCGCGGTCGCGTTGCTCGACCGGCGCGACTTCGGCGCCGGCCTGCTCCCGACCCGCCCGGGCCGGGCCACCGCCTCGCCCGCGCTCACCTCACCGGTCGGCCTCGCCTGGCGGCTGCAGCGCGGCGCGCTCGCCGGCTGGGCGGTCGGGCTGGGCCTGCTCGGCGCGGCGTACGGGTCGATCGGAAACAGCATCCAGGACTACATCGACGACAACCCCGAGGTCGCCGAGATCCTGCCGGGCGGCCCACAGGACGTCGTCGACTCCTACCTGTCCCTGACGATCATGCTGTCCGCCCTCGTCACGACCGCGTTCGGGGTGACGAGCGCGATGCGCGCCCGGAGCGAGGAGAGCTCCGGCCGCGCCGAGCCGGTGCTCGCCACCGCCACCGGCCGCGGCGCGTGGCTCGGCGGCCACCTCTCCGTCGCCCTGGCCGGCAGCGTGCTGGTGCTCCTCGCGATCGGCTTCGGCGAGGGCCTGGCCTACTCGCTCACGGTCGACGACCCGGGCCAGATCCCCCGCCTGACGGCGGTGTCGCTCGTGTACGTGCCGGCGGTGTGGCTCGTCGTCGGTGTCGCCGTGCTCGGCTTCGGCTGGCTCCCCCGGCTGGCCGCGGTCGTGGCCTGGGTGGCGGTCGGCTACTGCGCGGTCGTCGGCCTCTTCGCCGACTCGTTCGACCTGCCCGGATGGTTCCAGAGCGCGTCGCCGTTCGCGCACACGCCGCAGGCGCCGCTGGAGAGCGTGTCCGCCGCGCCGCTGCTGGTGATCGGCGCGGTGGTCGTCGCCCTCGTCGCCGCCGGCTACGCCGGCATCCGCAGACGAGACCTCGGCTACTGAAGCCACCCGCGCGGCCACACCAACCGAACCCACCCACGCCGCCACGCCACTGACGCCACCCGGGCCGCCACACCAACCGAAGCCGCCGAACGGCCGCGACCTCGGCTACCGACCCCGAACGGCCGCCTTACATTCCTCTTACCAAGCCCGCCTACCGTCGGCGCGATGGCGGACACGGGACATGTCACGACGCTGCTGCGCCGGGCCACGTTCGGGCCGACGGCGGCCGAGGTCGACGCGGCCGGGCGGGCCGGCTACACGGCCACGGTGGACCGGCTGCTCTCCCCGCGGGCGGCGGACGCCGGCGCTCGGGCCACACCGCCGCCCGACCTCGGCACCGACCCGACGGCGGCGCTCACCAAGGACTCGACCCGCGAGCAGCGGCAGCGGGCCCGCCAGGAGCAGCGCGAGCAGGCCCGTCGGCTGACGCTCTGGTGGCTCGACCGGATGGTCGCCGCGGACGACCAGCTCGGCGAGAAGCTCGTCTTCTTCTGGCACGGCCACTGGGCGACGAGTGTCCAAAAGGTACGGTCGGCGGTGCTGATGCGCGGGCAGCTCGACACCCTGCGCCGCCACGGCCGCGGCGAGCTGCGCGACCTGGCCACCGCGATGGTGACCGACCCGGCGCTGATCCTGTGGCTCGACGGCCACCGCAACACCCGCGCGGCGCCCAACGAAAACCTCGCCCGCGAGCTGATGGAGCTGTTCACGCTCGGGCCGGGCCACTACACCGAGGCGGACGTCAAGGCCGGCGCGCGGGCGCTGACCGGGTGGACGGTCGACCGGGCCAAGGGCACGGCCACCTTCGTCCGACGGCGGCACGACCCGGCGCCCCAGACGATCCTCGGCGAGACGGCGGCGTTCGACGCGCGGTCGTTCGCGGCGCTGCTGTGCCGGCAGCCGGCGGCGCGCACGTTCGTGGCCGGCCGGCTGTGGCGGCGCTTCGCCAGCGAGGCGGTGCCGCCGCCCGGCGACCTGGCCGGCACGGCCGCCGTCCCGCTGCTGCGCGCCGCCTTCACCCACGCCGACTTCCCCGCCACCGCCGGGCAGCACGTGAAGGAGCCGGTGGAATGGGCCGCCGGCGCGATGCGGCAGCTCGGCGTCCGCCCCTCCGCCCTCGGCGAACAGAAGCGGAAGCAGCTGCTCGCCGGGCTCGACGCGATGGGCCAGGTGCCGCTGCGACCGCCGAGCGTGGGCGGCTGGCCCGCCGGGGCGGCCTGGCTCACCACCTCGTCGCTCCAGGCCCGGGCGCGGCTGGCCCGCCTGCTCGCCGAGGCCGCGACGGTCGAGGCCACGGACGTGGACGGGCTCGCGCGCCTGCTGGCCGTCGACGGGTGGAGCGCCCGCACCGCCGCCGCGCTCGAGTCCACCCGCGGCGACACCCAGCGCCTCGCCGCCGCGCTGATCAGTCCCGAGTACACCGTCTGCTGAGGACACCCGAGGAGCATCCACGATGGACACGCTGACAAGGCGCCGGTTCCTGCTCGCCAGCGGCGTCACGGGAGCGGCCGCGCTGGTGGCCGGCGCCGGCGCGTACACACTGAAGGACATCCTCGCGACGGCGGGCGACCGGCCCGCGGACGCCCGCACCCTCGTCCTGGTCACGCTCTACGGCGGCAACGACGGCCTCAACACGGTCATCCCCTACGCCGACCCGGCCTACCACGACGCCCGCCCGGACCTCGCGTACGGCGCGGCGGAAGTGTTGCGTGTGGACGGTGAGCTCGGCCTCAACCCGGCGCTGGCCGGCCTGCACGGGCTGTACGGCGCCGGCCGCCTCGCGATCGTGCGCGGCGCCGGCTACCCCAAACCCAACCGCAGCCACTTCCAGTCCATGGACATCTGGCAGACCGCACGGCCCGACCGGCCGGGCACCAGCGGCTGGCTCGGCCGCTGGCTCGACGCGAACGGCGCCGACCCGCGCCTCGCCGTCTCCTTCGAACCGGCGCTGCCCGTGCTGCTCGCCGGCGAGCGCGGCGCCGGCGCGGCCGTCCCGGTGACCCGGCAGCTGGCCCGCGAGGCGCTCGCCGACCCGGTGCTCGCCGCGTTCGGCCAGCCGCAGGAGGGCGAGCCTCCGCTGCGCGCCCGCGCGTCCGCCTGCTTCGCCGACCTGCTCGCGGTCGACGCGCTCGTCGCCGGCGCGCGCGAGGCCGCGGCCGCGGACGAGGACGACCACGAGGGCGCCACCGCCACCGGCGGCGCGACGAGCCCGCTGGCCGCCCAGCTCGACCTCGTCGCCCAGTGCGTGGAGGCGGGCGTGGCGACGCGGGTGTTCTCGGTGTCGCTCGGCGGGTTCGACACGCACGCCGACGAGAAGCAGGCCCAGTCGATCCTGCTCGGCCAGGTGGACAAGGCGCTGACCGCGTTCGCCGGACGGATGGACCGCACCGAGGCCGGCCGCAAGGTGGTGGTGGCGGTGTACTCCGAGTTCGGCCGCCGGGTCCGCGCCAACGCCTCCGACGGCACCGACCACGGCACCGCGTCGGACGTGTTCCTGCTCGGCGCGGGTGTCCACGGTGGACTCTTCGGCGCCCGGCCGAGCCTCACCGACCTCGACGACGGCGACCTCAAGTACACGACCGACTTCCGCGACGTGTACGCCACGCTGCTGGAGCGCGTGCTCGGCACCGACCCCGCGCAGGTGCTCGGCCCCTGGCCCGGCCGGCTCGAGGTGGCGCTGGACACCACCGCTTGAGCGTCCTAGGAAGGTAGGTCGAACAGGCGCGTCAGGGCCGACGCCTCCGCCGCCACCTCGTCGCGCTCGCCACGGGTCAGCGGGCGCAGCGGGTCGACCCTCACCTCGCCGTCCGCCACCGTCCAGGTCGCGGACACCCGGCCGTCCACAAGCACGAACCGGGCGCCCCGCACGCTCAGCCCCCGGTGCTCCCGGTCGATGATCCGGCTCCGGTCGTCGAAGCCGAGCACCGCGTTGTCGAACGCGGGCAGGAACCGGGGCGGCGCCGGCGTCTCCGGGTCGGGCAGCTCGCCGTCGGGCACGTCGAGCAGCTCCCGCCCGCGCTCGTCGCGAAACACCCGCAGCCCCGGCCGCAGGCGCTCGACCGACTCGCGCAGCCCGCTCAGCCCGGACCAGGCGCGGATGTCGGCGCCCGCGGCCGGCCCGAACGCGGCCAGGTAACGCAGCACCAGCGCGTCGACCGCCTCCGGTGTGACCGGTCCCAAAGAACGGCCCAGCCACCGGTCGACGGTGACGTTGAGCGCGGCACCGCGCCGGCCCCAGAGGCCGCGGGGCGGCACCTGCACCAGTGGCACCAGGCTGCTCAGCGCGTCGCCGAGGTCGCGGGCGGCCACGCCGGGCCAGCGGTCGGCGATCTCGCGCGCGGCGTCGGTGAGCATGCGCGGCTCGCCTTCGAACAGGGGCCGGCCGTGCTCGGCCAGCAGATCCAGGTCGACGCCGGGCAGGTTGCGGCGCAGCGTCGCCCACATCCGCGCGACGAGCATCCGCTGATGCACCGGGCGCAGGGCGAGCGCGTCGTCGGCGGTGACCACGTGGAGCGTACGGCGCATCAGCAGCGTGCGGACGGCGGCGCGCTCCTCGACGAGCGCCGACAGCTCCCGCGGGTCGAAGGACGCCAGGCGGCTCCACAGCCCCACGAACGGCTCCTGCGGCTCCTGCGCCTGCAGCCCCACCAACCGGCCCAGCGCCTCGGACGCGCTCATCTCGTGGCGGCGCAGCAGCAGCTGGCGGGCGAGCAGGGCGCGGTTGAGCGCGCGGCTGTCCAGGACGATCACGCGCGCCACCGTAGCGCGGACGTCCGCCAAGGCGTTAAGTGACAACCGGCAGAAAGGAGCACGCCAAATGTGCACAGAGGAGTGCCTGAAGCAGAAGAGCGGCCGCCTGACCCGGCGAACGGCGCTGATCGGCGCGGCGGCCATCGCGGCGAGTGCGAGCATGGCCGAGCCGGCCCGGGCGGCGACCTCCCACCACACCGGGCTGCGCGACCTCACCTACCCGCTGACCACCACGTTCCCCGCCTTCACGCCGGGTGAGGAGCCGAGCCGGCGCACGTTCGTGACCATCGAGGAGTCCGGCTACTACATGCAGGAGTGGCGGATCCTCGAGCACTACGGCACGCACGTCGACGCGCCCGGCCACTTCACCGCCGGCGGCCGCCTCTCCACCGAGATCCCGGCGTCCGAGCTCGTCACGCCCGCCGTGGTCATCGACATCGCGTCCCGCGCTGCCCGCGACCCCGACACGACGGTCACCGTCGGCGACGTCATGGCCTTCGAGCGGCGGTACGGGCGCATCCCGCGGGACGCCGCCGTCCTCATGTACTCGGGCTGGGGCGCCAAGGTCGGCGACCCGGACGCCTACCGGGGCACCGACGCGGCCGGCGTGCTGCACTTCCCCGGCTTCAGCCCGGAGGCGACCGAGTGGCTGCTGCGCCACCGCCGCATCCGCAGCCTCGGCGTCGACACGCTCAGCATCGACCCCGGCAACTCGTCCACTTTCGACACCCACCTGATCCTGACCGGCGCCGACCGGTACGGCGTGGAGAACCTCGCGAACCTCCACCGGATCCCGAAGACCGGCGCGACGGTCTTCGTGGGGCTCATCCCGTTCCAGGAGGGCTCCGGCGGCCAGGCACGGGTCATCGCCACCTGGTAGGCGTGTACGGGCGGTGCCGGCGGGTACACGGCGGGCGTGTCGACCGAACTGGCCGAGAAGCGCACGCGCGGCGTCTGGGACTCGCTGTCCTGGTCGCTGCGCTACGGCGCGGTGGCGAGCGGGTGCGTGCTGCTCATCGCCGCGGTGGTCTACCTGGTCATCCGCCTCGCCGTGCTGGTCGCGCCGCTGACGCTGGCGATCATCGTGGCGCTGCTGCTCGCCGCGCTGCTGGAGCCGGTGGCCGCCGCCGTGCGCCGCCTCCGCGCGCCCGCCTCGGTCGCCGCGCTCCGCGGCGATCGCGGTGCTGCTCGCGGTCGTGCTGCCCGCCGCGCTGCTGTGGCAGGTCACCGCCGCCCAAGCCGGTGACCTGCCGCGGCAGCTCGCCTAGGGCTGGGACCGCACCCGCGAGTGGGTGATCGGCGCCGGCATGAGCGAGGAGCAGCTGGAGCGCCTCGGCGACCGGATCCGCGAGCGGGCCCGTTCGGCCGGCGGCGGCTTCGCCTCGGCCGCGATGGGAGTAGCGACCGCGCCGGCCGAGCCGCCCGCGAAGGGTGGGTCCCGGTGACCGCGGTCACGTACCGGGCGTGGCGCTCCTGGGCGGAGAGCGCTCCGTAAGATCACCGAAGTGTTCCGACCCGCCTACCCCATCTACACGCGGCGGCTGATGCTCCGCCCGTTCACGATGGCCGACCTCGACTCCCTGTGGTCCTACCAGCGGCTGCCGGAGGTGGCCGAGCACATGCTCTGGGACCCCCGCGACCGGATGCAGGTCGAGGTCGCCCTCCGCCGGATGGTCAAGGAGGACCGCCTTGCCAGCGAGGGCGACTGCCTCAGCCTCGCGCTGGTAAACCGCGAGAACGGCGTCGTAGCCGGCCAGGTCGAGCTTGTCTGGCTCAGCGACCGCCACCGGCAGGGCGAGGTCGGATACATGCTGCACCCGCGCTACCAGGGCGCCGGGCTCGCCACCGAGGCGTTGTTCGAGGTGCTGCGGCTGGGCTTCGAGGGCCTGCGCCTGCACCGGATCGTCGGCCGCTGCTCGGCCGCCAACACCGCCTCGGCCGCGCTGCTGGAGCGCGTGGGCATGCGCCGCGAAGCCCACTTCCGCCAAAACGCCATGGTCAAGAACACCTGGCGCGACGAGCTCGTCTACGCCATCCTCCGCGCCGACTGGCCCTGAGCGGCGAGCCAGCCAAAAACCCATTTCCCGGGTCCGCGTCAGTCGCTGACCGCCGCTGACACCCACCCGGGACACTCTTGTCCAGAAACGACTCTTGACCGCCCGCGCCCCCTCGATCCCCAGGCCCTGGACTCGCACCGGTGACGGCCTCCCCGCGGTCGCCGGAGGCGAACAGGGTGACCGCGACCGGACGCGAAGGGTGAGGCCGCGGCGGGCGTCGCGGTGGCTCGGGATCTTCGCATCGGTCACGAGGCGAGCAGGGCGGCCACCGTCGCGGCCAGGACCACCACGGCGGTCACCGCGCTGGTGGCGAAGAAGCGGGGCCAGGGCACGGCGACGCCCGCGGCGCGGCAGCGTTCGGCCCAGAGGAGGGTGGCCAGTGACGCCCACGGGGTGACGAGCGGGGCGACGTTGGTGCCGACGAGCAGGCCGAGCAGCTGGGTGTGGTTGGCGGTGGGGATGACCGCCTCGCCGGCCACGTACGCGGGCAGGTTGTTGAGCACGTTGGACAGCGCGCCGCCGGTGGCCGCGGCCCGCACCACGCCCTCGGTGCCCGGGTCGGTGCCGATCAGCGTGGACATCCAGTCGGAGAGGCCGTGCCGGCCGACGGTGTCGACGACGAGGAAGAGGCCGGTCACGAAGACCAGCAGGCGCCACGGGACGAGGCTCCAGGAGAGCTCGCCGCGGTCGTACACCAGGAAGGCCGCCACCAGCCCGGCCGCGCACACCGCCGAGACAAGGTAGATGCTCAGCCCCGCCACGATGCCGGCGATGAAGACGGCGCAGGCGGCCGAGGCGGCCAGGAAGACCACCCGGTTGTGCGGCCGGAACGGCGCGGGCGGCTCGTAGCGGGGCGGGTTGCGCCGCCAGTAGAACACCCAGAGGCTGGCCGCCACCACGAACACCGCGGCCACCTGCGGCAGCGCCATCCGGGCGGCGAACTCGAGCGGTTCGAGGCGCACCCTGTTCATGGCCAGGAGGTTGGTGAGGTTGGAGACCGGAAGGAGGAGGCTCGCCGTGTTGGCGAGCCAGACGGTGGTCATCGCCAGCGGCAGCGGGGCGAGGCCGGCGCGGCGGGCGGTGGCGATCATGACCGGGGTGAGCAGCACGGCGGTCGTGTCGAGGTTGAGAAACGTGGTGGTGAGCGTGGCGAAGAGCACGGCGAGCAGGAAGAGCAGGCCGTTGTGACCGCGGGCGACGATGGTCAGCCGCACCGCGATGACGTCGAAGACCTGGGCCCGCGCGGCCAGCTCGGCCAGCACGATCACCGCGCCGAGGAAGACGAGCAGCGGGAGGATGCGCTCGCCGGTCGCGCGGGCGTCGCGCCACGGCAGCAGGCCCACCGCGACCGCGAGGAGGCCCGCCGCGAGCAGGCCGATCCGCAGCCAGTCGAGGAGCGCGAGCCGGCGGGCGGGTCGCTCCGCGGCACCCTCCTGGACCTGCACGTACGGAATGATCACACATCGACGGGGACGCTCGCAGGAGTGTCCTATGTGTCGGTAAGCCGACAAGGGGCGGGGACATGAAGGTCAACACCGGAAGATATTGGTACTGATTACGCCATGTACGCGACGGGGATACGAACGATCATGACGCAGGCCGCCGCCTCCCGGCTCGCCGGATCGGTCCACCACATGTGCTTCGTGACGGTCGGCGGCGAGTCGGCGCTGGTCACCGCGCGCAACCAGGGCGTCGAGCTGATCGACTCGGGCGACGGCACGCCGCTGCGGGTGATCGCGCCGGAGCGGATCGCCACCACGATCGCCGCGCTGCCCGTGCCGCACGGTGACGACGTGCTCCTCGCCGGCGCCTCCGACGGCACGCTGTACGGCTACGACCCGGCCACCGGCGAGGAGGTCTTCCAACACGAGCTCGGCGCCGGCTCGGTGCGCGACCTGGCGATCTACAAGACGCCCGACGGGCCGGCCGTCGCCGCGATCCTCGACAGTGGACTGCACGTGTGGCGCCCCGGCGGCGGCCCGGCTGCCCGGCTGCCCGACCCGCCGGAGCGGGAGGCGAGCCGCCTCTTCAAGGTCTGCGCGTACGAGGCCGGCGACCGGCGGTACGTGGCGTGCGCGTACACGGACGGCTTCGTCGCCACCTGGGAGCTCGACCGGCCCGAGGCCGTGCCCATCGCGCAGCAGGCGCACGAGGGCCAGATCTGGTCGCTGATCGCGACGCAGGACGGCGACGGCGCGTCCATCGTGGTCAGTGGCGCGGCCGACCGGCGGATGCGGGTGTGGGGCGAGCCGGCCGGCGGGGCGGGCGAGCTGCGGGCGCGCGAGGCGTTCGTGGCCGACGGCACGATCCGCCGCCTGGGGCACGTGAGCGACAAGCAGACCACGATGCTCGTCTCCGCGTCGGCCACCGGGCTGGTCGCGCTGTGGCGGCTCGACGGCTCGGCCGACCGGCCCGAGCTGGAGATCAGCCGGCACGGCAGCGAGGTGTGGGCGCTGGCCTGCATGACCACGTCGGACGGCGTGGTGATCGCCTCCGGCGACATGAACGGCGACGTCCAGATCAAGCACCTCAGCACCGCCCTGCTCGACGAGGACACCATCGAGGGGATCTTCCAGACCGACACCACGATCTGGGCGGTCGCGCACGGCGACACCGTCAACGGGCCGTACGTGGCCTGCGCCGGCGTCGACCAGGTGGTCAGCGTCGTCGACCCGGCCGGCCGGCGGGGGCCGCGCGCGCTGCGGCGGCACACCAGCACGGTGCGCGCGCTAACCGCGGCCGGCGACCGGGAGCGGCCGCACCTGGTCAGCGGCGGCGCCGACCACCGGGTGCTCGACTGGGACCCGGCCACCGGCGAGCTGCGCGCCGAGCTGCCGATGGGGCACCAGGGCGAGGTGTGGGCGCTCACCACGTTCCGCGACGGGGACGCGCTGCACCTGGTGAGCGGCAGCGCCGACGGCACGGTCCGGATGATCGCGCTCGACGCCGAGGCGCCCGAGGTGCGCGTGATCGCCACCGACTGCGGCGAGGTCAACGCGGTCATCCCGGTGGAGGCCGAGGAGGGCCCGCTGGTCGTGATCGGCTCCGGCAAGGGGCTGCGCGCGGTCTCGCTGCGCGACGGCGCCTCGCACCCGGTCGCGCTGGCCGCGGTGAGCGTCGCGTGCGGGGTGCGGGACACCGGCCGCGACCTCGTCGTCGCCGCCCTGCACGACGGGCGGGTGCTGCTGGTCGACCCGATCGCCGGCGCGACGGTGTCGCGGTTCGCCATCTCGCACGACGCCGGCCAGGTGCGCGCGCTGGCGACGGTCGACGTGGGCGGCACCACGTTCGTGCTCGGCGGCTGCGACGACGGCCGGGTCGTGGTGTGGCACATCGACGGCACGCTGGTCGGCAACCCGGTGCGCGGCGGCACCGCCGGCATCCGTTCGATGGACATCGTCGCCCTCGCCACCGCGGCGGGCGAGGTCCGGCCGCGGGCCGCGGGCGGCGTGCGGTCCGGGCTGCTCACCGCCGGACACGACGGCGCGGTGCGGCTGTGGCCGATCACCGTGGACAGTCCACTTCGCTCCGGCGGCTCGGTCGGTCGGGGCGTGCGGCCGGCCTCGATCCTGCTGCAGGACCAGCCCACCGAGCGCGACTACCTGGCCCGCAACGCGCTCGTCGAGACGCTGCACGACGCGCTCGTCTCGCCACACACCAAGCCGCCGGTCGTGGTCGGCGTGCACGCGCCGTGGGGGCAGGGCAAGTCGAGCCTGCTGCGCCAGCTGCGCGGCCGGGTCGACCCGTGGACCGACGCCGGCGCCGAGGAGCCGAGCCACCGCCTGGTGGCCACGGCGCCGCACCGCGGCCGCTTCGGCCGGCCGTCCACATCGGACGTCCGCACCCGCCTCACCCGGGCCTGGGCGTGGCGGCAGATCCACCGCTCCGGCGACCACACCGCGCCGCTGGAGTACGAGATGCGCCCCCGCGAGGCGACCGGCCCCGGCGCGATCACCGTGTGGTTCAACCCGTGGATGTACGAGCGCACCGACCAGATCTGGGCCGGGCTCACCCGCGAGATCCTCATCTCGGTCACCGAGCGCCTCGACAAGCCCGAGCGCGAACGACTCTGGTTCGACCTCAACCTCCGCCGCACCGACCCCAACGCGCTGCGGCGGCGGATCGTGGCCAGCTACGTGCCGCGCAGCCTGTGGGGCATGCTCGCCATCTCGCTGCTCCTCTTCCTGCTCGTCGTGGCCGTGGTCTCGATGGGCGTGGCGGCGATCAACCACCCGACGGTCGCGGCGTTCCTCGGGCCGAGCACGCTGCTCATGCTGACCGTGCTGCTCACGATCGCGCAGCTGACGAAGGGCTCGTTCAAGCACATCCACGGCTGGGTGGCGCCCGACGAGCTCAACAGCCGCGCCGGGCCCGAACACGCGTGGAAGGGCTCGAACGACCCGCTCTCCTCCACCGACCGCGGCTACCTCTACATGCTGCAGCACGACGTGGCCGAGGTGGTCGGACTGGCCACGAAGGACAGTCCACTGTACGTGTTCATCGACGACCTCGACCGCTGCGGCCCGGCCATCGTCGCCGACACGATCGAGGCCATCAACCTGTTTCTCAACAAGGCTTTCGGCCAGTGCGTCTTCGTCATCGCCCTCGACCCGGCGACGGTGGCGGCCCACCTGGAGACCGCGTTCCAGGACATCGACCGGCGCGCGGTCGACGACCCGGCCAGCTTCGGCCACCTGCGCCACACCGGCTGGCGCTTCATGGAGAAGATCATCGACCTGCCGATCCGGCTTCCGCGCGTGCCGGACACGGCGCTGAGCGCCTACCTGGACCAGCTGCTCAACCCCGTCACGGTGGCGCCGCCCGCGCCCGCCCCGGCACCCGACAAGCCCGCCGTGCGGCCGCCGCGCCAGCGTTCGGTGGCCCGGCGCCGGGTCGCCGCCCCCGAGACCGCCGCACCCGCCACCACGACGGTCGAGCTGGTCATCATGCCGGACACCCCGACGACCGCGAGCAGCGTCGCCACGGTCGGCGAGCTGGAGTCGCTCCCACCGGTCCGCGACGCCCTGCGCGCCGCCGTGCTCAGCCTGCCCGGCCGCAATCCCCGGCAGACCAAGGCGTTCATCAACCTGTGGCGCTTCTACATGGTGCTCGACCACCGGATGGGCCTGTTCAGCCCGAGCCTGCTCGCCATCGAACGGCACAGCATCGAGATGGCCCGCCTCGTCGAGCTGATGGTCCGCTGGCCCTACCTGCTCGACCCGCTCGGCGAGCGCGCCGAACGCCCCGGCGAGGCCCGCAACAACCTCGACAGCCTGCTCGACGCCTGCGCCGAGGAGGACGAGGTGTGGGCGGAGGCGGCCCGCACGGTGCGCCTCGACCCGGACGACCGCGCGGTGAGCGGGCTGCGCGAGCTGCTCCGCCGCGCCCGCCCCCAACGCGACGTCTTCAGCTCCATCGCGAATCGCTATCTTTAGAGAGGTTTCGGAGTCGGGGTGAACCCTTGCCCACGTGACGACGGAAACCCTTTCCAAACAAAGAGATTTTGGCTACCGCGATGTCCGTTGTGGTCCAGACCGCTGCTCCCGCGGCCCCACCCCGCACGGACCTGTGCGCGCGGGGACCCTTTGGTGCGTGGCCTGCGGCGGACGGGTGCGGCCACGGACCACGGCGGACGTCGCGGCAGCCGAAATGTTCGAAATGTGCGGGTGCCGCCGCACCACCGGTAACGTAGCGTGATCAGATTCGAGGCATAGGTGTGGATCTAGAGACCTCTCGGGGTTGAGGTCAGCGTTCGTCCACAATGTCCTAAGCTGCCACGCCGACGCCGACCGAGCCGGGCGGGTCTCGGTCGCGGGCAGTAGCCGCCGCGCCGGGTAACCGGCACCAGGTTCGCGATCTAGAACGGTTAGGGCGCTATATCGACCCTAACCGTTCTAGATTCACACCTACGGCCCCGAAGCTGATTACGGTGCGTTACCGGCGGTGGGGCGGCACTGCACATTTCGACCATTTTGGGCTACCGCGACGTCGTCATGGTCGGTGGCCACCCCCCGTCCGCCGCTGGCCACGCACCAAAGCATCCCGGCGTGCGCGGCCCGGGATCCGCCGAGGAGCACTGTGGACAGTGTCGAACCTCGATAGCGAAAGGTCCATAGAACGGTTAGGGTCGATATAGCGCCATAACCGTTCTAGATCGCGAACCTGGTGCCCGTTACCCGGCGCGGTGGCTACTGCCCGCGATCGGGGCCCGCTCGGCTCGGTCGGCGCCAGCCTGGCGGCTTAGGACATTGTGGACAAACGCTGACCTCAACCCCGAACGCTCTATAGTTCCCTTTCTTCCCACACATTTCCCGGTCCACGTCAGCTGCGGACCGCCGCTCCCGCCGGAGACCGCTCCGGTCGGGTTTCGGCGTCGCTGCGCTCGCCGAAACCCCGACGCTCCGCTGCCGGGTCCACGGCGGGCCCGGCACGACTGGAACGCTGTGGCTGCTGTCTCGGCGGTTTGACAGCCATGGTGTTCGAGTCGCGGAGGGCTCAGCCCTCGCTCGGCGGTGCGCGGGGGTCGTCAGGTTGTCGCGCGGCCTCGGGCTTGCCGCGCGGAGGTGGCAGCGGAGGCCGGGGGTTTCGGCGAGCCCCTGGCGAGCCGCCGGCCGCAGCGGTCTCCGGCGGGAGCGGCGGTCCGCGGGTGACGCGGACCCGGGAAAGTAGACGTCTGGTCCTCAGTAGACATACGGCCAGGCGGCGGCGTCGTAGGCGATGAGGTTGATGCCGAGGAAGGACGCGCCGCTGTCGGCGTAGTAGTGGTAGAACAGCACGTCGCCGTCGACGTCGGTGAGCACCGCCTGGTGGCCGGGGCCGTGGATGGCGTCGTGGCCGGCGAGCACCTCGGTGCCGCCGCCCGAGGTGAGGGGCGTGCCGTTGCGGTCGGCGTACGGGCCGGTGACCGACGTCGAGCGGCCGACCATCACGCGGTAGGTGCTCGACGCGCCCTGGCAGCACCGGTCGAACGACACCCACAGGTAGTAGTAGCCGCCGCGGCGGGTGATGTACGGTGCCTCGATGGCGCCGCCGGCGTTGGGGCGGCCGGCTATGGCGCGCACCGCCGTGTCCGATGTGGAGCGGCGGCCGGTGGCCGGGTCGAGGCGGATCAGCTTGATGCCGCTCCAGAACGAGCCGAAGCTCAGCCACCACTGCCCGCCCGCGTCGATCACCAGGTTGGGGTCGATGGCGTTGTAGTTGACCGCGCCGCTGCTCTCGACGACGAGGCCCTGGTTGGTCCACGAGCCGGAGGCGGCGGTGGGGCTGGTCGCCAGGAAGATGGCCGAGCGCTGCGAGCCGAACGTCGAGGCCGAGTAGTACAGATAGTACTGTCCATTGTGGTACGAGATGTCGGGTGCCCAGAGGTTGCGGCCGCCGTTCGTGTACGCGGTGGTCCACGGCGCCCCGCCCGGCCACACGGCGCCGGCGTTGCGCCAGGCGGTGCGGTCGGTCGACGTCTTGAGCGAGAGGTTGTTGCCGGTCGCGGCGAGGATGTAGCGCCCGTCCGGCGCGCGCACCACCGAGGGGTCGTGCGTGCCGGTGTCACCGGTCACACGGCCCGGGTTGGGGTACGTCGCCGCGTCCGCCTCGGTCAGCCCCGCCACGGCGCCGGCACCGCCCAGCACCAGGGCCGCCGCCAGTCCAGCGAGTGTTCCGCGCCATCTCATGATCGTTCACCTTTCGCCGCCTGCCCAGTTAGCGTTGACACCATCTCTCGGCCAGTGATGGATGTCAATGCAGCGCTGAAATTTTCCTGTGTATTTCGGGCGGACCGGTCACACGGTGGGGGTCGTCCGGTGCGCGGGGCGGGGCTGGCTCTCACGTGCTGCGCGGGCCATGATCGTATGCGAGGCTGGCGGGGTGACTGAGGTGCACCGCGCGGCGCGCATCGAGGACGCGGTGCACGAGGTCCTCGAGGGCTGGCTGCGCAAGCGGGGCTGGTCGGCGACCGTCGTGCCCTACCCGGGATACGGCGCCCCCGGCTGGATCCGGGTGATGGGCCGGGTGATGGTGAGCCGCCCCGACCACCGCCGCCCGCGCAAGGCCGGCAAGGTCCGCGGCTGGCGCAGCTTCACCACCGTCTCGGCGAAGGACGCCCCGTTCACCGTCGAGGTGGCCGGGCGGCGCCACGAGGCGGTCGCGGACCGCGGCGGCTTCATCGACACCGTGGTCAAGGCCGACCTCGAGCCGGGCTGGCGCACCGTGCTGCTCAGCAGCGGCGACGGCGAGCCGGTCGAGGCGCCGGTGCGGGTGGTCGATCCGACCGTCACCTTCGGCGTGGTCTCCGACATCGACGACACCGTGATGGTCACTGCGCTCCCCCGGCCACTGCTCGCCGCGTGGAATACGTTCGTGCTGGACGAGCACGCCCGGGCCGCCGTGCCCGGGATGGCCGTGCTGTACGAGCGGCTTGTCACGGCCCACCCCGGCGCCGCCGTGTTCTACCTGTCCACCGGAGCGTGGAACGTGGCGCCCGCGCTCACCCGCTTCCTCTCCCGCCACCTCTACCCGCCGGGGCCGCTGCTGCTCACCGACTGGGGTCCGCAGAAGGACCGCTTCTTCCGCAGCGGCCGCGCCCACAAGCTGGCCGCGCTCAACCGCATGGCCGAGGAGCTGCCGTGGATCCGGTGGCTGCTCATCGGCGACGACGGGCAGCACGACCCGGAGATCTACCGCACGTTCGCCGAGACCCACCCCGACCACGTCGCGGCGGTCGCCATCCGCGCGCTCTCCCCCACCGAGGCCGTCCTCGCCGGTGGCCTCCCCTCGCCGGCCGGCAAGCAGCTCACCGCCTCCGACCGGGCGGGCAAGCGGTGGTTCTCCGCCCCGAACGGCGCCGGCCTGTGGAAACTCCTGTCCGAGTCGAAGGTGCTCGACCCCGACCAGCGCGAGGGCCACTGACGGTCGCCAGCGGCCGCCGGTCGCCAGCGGAAGCCGCCACCCCCGCGTGGCTGGCACGCACGGGCTACGATCCCCTTCGATGATCGCCACCCCGATCCATGTGACCGCTCTCCTGCTCACCACCCTCCTGGGGTTGGCCGCCTGTGGACAGGGCGACCCGCCGCCCCCGCCGCCCGCCCCCGCCGGGGCCGTCGACGGGCTCGGCAAGGGCGAGGAGGTCATCACCGCCCAGCGCGCCATGGTCGACCTGCGCCGCCGGCTGCGGGAACATTTCGACGGGCCGTGGGACCACAGTGGATTCCAGCTGCCGGCCGGCACCGGCTGGGACGCGGTCACCGCGCACTACGACAAGGCGCTCGGCGAGGGCTGGACCGCGGACGCGCGCTACCCCGAGGACGGCGGCGTCGGCTACCGCTCGAAGGTGTGGCGGGACGGCGACTTCTCGACCGGCATCGCGCTGGTCGACGGGCGCCCGCCGGAAGACAGGCCGACGCTCATCGTGCTGGCCTCCGAGAAGGACTGACGGCACACCTCCCGGCCGGGTGGTTCACAAACAGCGATCGATGTTGCTACCTTGTTGCGGCAACGTGTGCAAGTTCTTGCAAAGATCGCAAGTGCCTCCATCCCCCGAACCCTGGAGTGCGCAGTGAACCCACGAAGAAGGACCGCGGCCAGCTGGGCAGCGGCCGCGACCGTCCCGTTGCTCCTGCTCACCGCCGTCGCCGTCACGGTCGCCACCGCGCCGGCCGCACATGCCGCCGTCGCGAACGGGTCGTCGATCGTGCACCTGTTCCAGTGGCGGTGGAGCTCCATCGCCGCCGAGTGCGAGACCACGCTCGGCCCCAACGGCTGGGGCGGCGTACAGGTCTCCCCGCCGCAGGAGCACGTCGTGCTGCCGAGCGCGGAGGGCGCCGCCTACCCCTGGTGGCAGGACTACCAACCGGTCTCCTACCGCCTCGACCGGACCCGCCGCGGCACGCGTGCCGAGTTCGCCGACATGGTCGCCCGCTGCCGCGACGCCGGCGTCAAGATCTACGTCGACGTGGTGCTCAACCACATGTCCGGCACCGGCTCGGCGGGCAGCGGGCCGGGCAGCGCCGGCACGGTGTACAGCAAGTACGAGTACCCGAACCTGTTCGACGACGGCTCCGGCGACGCGTACACCTACCCGAACTTCGGGCCGTGCTACCGGACCATCGCCAACTGGAGCGACAAGGCCGAGGTGCAGGACTGCGAGCTGCTCGCGCTCGCCGACCTCGACACCGGCGATCCTGAGGTGCGCCGCAAGATAGCCAAGTACATGAACTCGGTGATCGACCTGGGCGTGGCCGGCTTCCGCGTCGACGCGGCCAAGCACGTGCAGGAGGCGCACCTGGCCGACATCATCTCCCGGCTGCGTGACGTGCCCGGCTTCGGCGGCCGGCCGGACATCTTCCACGAGGTGTACGGGGACGCGACGATCCCCTACACGGCGTACGCGCCGCTGGGCAAGGTGACCAACTTCGACTACCAGCGGGCGGTGTCGGGCGGCTTCCAGAGTGGCGACATCGCCAAGTTCGCCAACCTGCCGGACTACGGCGGGCTCACCGGGAGCCAGGCGGTCGTGTTCGTCGACAACCACGACACGCAGCGGGCCAGTCCCACGCTGACGTACAAGAACGGCGACCGGTACTACCTCGCGGACGCGTTCATGATGGCCCACCCGTACGGCACGGTGCAGCTGATGTCGAGCTACGCCTTCACCGCGCAGGCGCAGGGCCCGCCAAGCTCCGCCGACGGCACCACGAACGCCACCGACTGCGCCAGCGGCCAGTGGGTCTGCGAGCACCGGAACGAGCAGGTCGCCGGCATGCCCGGATTCCGCAACGCCACCGAGGGCACCGGCGTCTCCGGCACGGTCACCGACGGCAACGGGCGGCTCGCCTTCGCGCGCGGCGCCCGCGGGTACGCCGCGTTCAACGCCACCGGCGAGGCGTGGAGCCGCACGTTCGCCACGAGCCTGCCGGACGGCACGTACTGCGACGTCGCGCGGGGCACGTTCACCGCGGCGACCGGCGCGTGCACGGGCGGCACGATCGCGGTCTCCGGCGGCGCGTTCACGACGACCATCCCGGCCAACCGGGGTGTGGCCCTGCACGTGAACGCCCGCACGAGCGGAAGCGCGACACCACCGGCCGGCAACACCACGTTCGAAGTGACCGGTCCCACCGGGCAGGACGTGTACGTGGTCGGCTCGGTCGCGCAGCTCGGGTCGTGGACGCCGGCGAACGGCCTGCGCCTCACGCCGGGCGCCACCGCGGGCTCGTTCGGCGGGAGCGTCTCCATCCCCGCCGGCACCACGTTCGAGTGGAAGCTGGTGCGGATCAGCGGCGGCCAGGTCACCTGGGAGAGCACACCCAACCGCACCGGCACCGGCGGCGCCGCGCACACCGCGACGTGGGAGCGGACCGGCGGCGGGACGGCGGCCGTCACGTTCGACGCCACGGCCACCACCTACTTAGGACAGAACGTCTTCGTGGTCGGCTCCACGTCCCCGCTCGGCTCGTGGAACCCGGCCGCCGCGATCGCCCTGTCGCCGAGCCGGTATCCGGTGTGGACGGGCACGGTGTCGCTGCCGGCGGGCCAGCCGGTCGAGTACAAGCTGGTCAAGAAGAACCCCGACGGCACGGTGACGTGGGAGAGCGGCGCCAACCGGACGCTGACGCCGGCCGCCGCCACCACGGTGACCATCACCTGGCGGTGACCCGAGCGGTGCCCGCCCGTCCCCCGGGCTGGCGGGCACCACGCCACCTCAGTCGCCGGCCGGAGCGGACCCGTCCGCCGCACGTGCTCGAGCCGGTGCACCACAAGGGCACCGATCGCGAAGGACAGCACCACCCACTGGACCGGCACGAGCCGGCCGAGGACGGCGAGCGCGCGCCGGCGCGGGGCGGGCCCAGGCGCGTGCGCGGGCCGTTGCCCACGAGGTTGGCGGAAAGCGTAACCAGTAGGTTACGCTTTCGCTCGTGGACGAGGTGGCCGGAGCGGTGGCCGACCCGGTGCGGCGGGAGATCCTGGTGATGCTCCGCGAGCGGAGGATGTCGGCGGGGCAGATCGCCGACCGGTTCGCGATCAGCCGGCCGGCCGTGAGCCGCCACCTGCGCGTGCTCCGGCAGAGCGGGCTGGTCCGCGACGAGCTCACCGGCCGGCGGCGGTTCTACCGGCTCGACCCGGCGCCGCTCGCCGCGCTGGCGGAGTGGCTGGCGCCGTTCGTCGCGGACGGGCCGGCGGCCGCCGCGTGGGAGGGGCGCTTCGACGCGCTCGAGACCGAGGTCTACCGCACCCGCCGCGAGCGCCGCCGCGCGCCCACGAACGAAAGAAGCGGGCGCCGCCGGGCGCCCGCCGCCACCGAGAGAGAGGAGCGCGGCGCATGAGTCCCGTGCCCACCGGGCGGTTGTTCCGCACCGGCACAGGGGTCGACCTGGTGCTGACCCGCACGTTCCGTGCCCCCGCGGAGGACGTGTGGGCCAGCCTGACCGAGCCGGAGCGCACCGCCCGCTGGTTCGGCCCGTGGGAAGGCGAGGCCGCGCCCGGGCGCTCCGTCAAGGTGCGGATGGCGTTCGAGGAGGGCGCGCCGTGGCTCGACATGCGCATCGACGCGTGCGAGCCGCCCCGCCGCCTGGCGCTGTCCTCTGTGGACCACTCGGGCACCTGGCGCACCGAGCTGCACCTGTCCGACGTGGACGGTGGCACGGAGCTGCGCTTCGTCCACCACCTCGACGGCGCCGAGGGCGCCGGCGAGCTCGGCCCGGGCTGGGAGTACTACCTGGACATGCTCGTCGCCGCCCGGGCGGGCGCGCCACCGGTGGCGTTCGCCGACTACTACCCCGCGCAGAAGCCCTACTACGACGGGCTCACGGCCGGTTGAGCGTCACGCGACCTTCACGTACACCCACGCCTCGGCGCCCGAGCCCAGCGTCGCGAGCACGCGCTCGTAGTCGTCCACTTCGTACTCGTCGGCGGAGACCAGCTCCTCGTCGGTCACCTCGAACACCACGCCCGCCACCGTGTCGCGCGCGTCGCCGGTCTCCACCACGATCGGGTGCTCGGCCAGGCCGCTGAGGTCGAGCACGTGCGGGTCGCTGATCTCGAGCAGTTCGAGCCGGTATCCGGGCAGGTCGTCCTCCCGCCCGGACAGCTCGCGGCCGAAGCTGGCCCGCTGCACGGCGGGGTCGCGAAGCGTGCCGTACGAGAACAACAGAGGCATATTTCCCCTAGACTTCCGGTCCTACGCTGGGTGGATGTTCAACTTACGCGAGGGGAGAGCCCGCCGGGCCGAGAAGCGCGCGGCGAAGATCGCGGCGATGGCCGACCCCACGACGAAGCGGGCGGCGAAAGAGTCCGAGCGGGTCGCCGAGCGGGGCCGCACGATCAAGGACCCCGGCCCGTGGACCGGTGGCGTCGGCCTCTAGGAGAGCTTTCGGGTTTGTCCGCCGCGGGCGGTCCAGGATCGTTTCTGGAGAAGAGTGTCCCGGGTGGGTGTCAGCGGCGGGCCGTCGCTCCCGCCGGAGACCGCGGCGGCCGGCGGCCCCCCACCGCCCCCCGCGATCCCCGCCCCCCCCCGCCCCCACCCCC